>Ga0182024_10015405_pt1 | contig 14647 bp, 10 predicted proteins | sample P32metaG_FD_120480 | JGI IMG/M metagenome (GOLD analysis project Ga0182024, IMG submission 120480) | Permafrost microbial communities from Stordalen Mire, Sweden - P3-2 metaG (Illumina Assembly) | ecosystem: Environmental > Terrestrial > Soil > Wetlands > Permafrost | place: Sweden: Stordalen... | reverse complement strand
GCGGCAGAACCGGACCTTGAAGACGCTCGCGCGGCTGTCGCAGGAGTTCAGCTCGATTCTCGATCTGGATGAGCTGCTGGGGAAGATCGCGGCGACGATTCGCGCGCTGATCAACTACGACGCGTTCAGCATTTACCTGATCGACTACGAGAAAAAGGTTCTGCGGCACCGCTTCAGCGTGCGCTTCGACGAGCGCGTCCACCTCGATAACATTCCGCTGGGGAAGGGCATCACAGGCGCCGCGGCCGAATCCCGCGAGACGGTGCGCGTGCTCGATACCGCGGCCGACCCGCGCTACATTGCATCGCATCCCGAGGTCCGTTCGGAGATGGCGGTGCCGCTGATCGCGCAGGATCGCGTGGTAGGGGTGCTCGACGTCGAGAGCGAGCGCATCGCGCACTTCACCGAGGATCATCAGCGGACGTTGACGCTGCTTGCGCCGCAGATCGCGAGCTCCGTCGAAAACGCGCGCCTGTATGAAGAGTTGGCGCAGCGCGAACGGCGCATGGATCAGGATCTGAAGGCCGCCCGCGAGCTTCAGCACGTACTTCAGCCGCGCGAAGCGCCGGAGCTGCGGGGCCTGGAGATCGCGCTGCGGGCGCGGCCGGCGCGGGAAGTGTCGGGCGACGTTTACGATTTTTTCGATTACGGCGACGAGTACAGCGTCATCGTGTTCGGCGACGTGAGCGGTAAAGGCGCGGCGGCGGCGCTCTACGGCGCGCTGGTGAGCGGGTTGCTGCGGATTCTGGCGCCGCGGCGCCGCAGTCCCGCGGTGCTGATGCAATCGCTCAACGAAACGCTGCTCGAGCGCAAGGTCGACGCCCAGTACGCGACGCTTCTGGTCGCGCTGTGGGAGCCGCGGACGCGCAAGCTGACCATGTGCAACGCGGGCGCCCAGCCGCCCTTCGTGCTGCGAGGCGGCGAGGTGCTGAAGCCCAAGGCGGAAGGCGTACCGATCGGACTGCTGGATGGGCGCGAGTATGAGGAGGTGGGATTTCAGGCCGAGGTCGGCGACACGATTTTGTTTTTTTCGGACGGCCTCGAAGATCAGCTCAACGCGCGCGAGGAGGAGTACTCGCGGTTGCGCGTGCTGGGGCAGCTCAAGAGGCACGGGAAAGAATCGCCGGCCGCGATCGCGCGCGCGCTGTTCGACGATCTCGACGCGTTTCGCGACGAGACGCCGATCACCGACGATCAATCGGTGGTCGTGATGAGGGTTTGCTGATGCCGGGCGCGTTTGCCTATCGCGACGGCGCGCTCTTTTGCGAAGACGCCGGGCTCGACGAGATCGCGTCGCGGGCAGGCACGCCGTGTTACGTGTACTCCTCCACGGCGATCCTTGAGAACTACCGCGCCTATGACGCGGGTTTCGGAGATATTCCGCACACGATTTGCTACGCGGTAAAAGCCAATTCGAACCTGGCGCTGCTCGCGCTGCTGGCCAAAGCGCAAGCGGGTTTCGACATCGTTTCCGGCGGCGAATTGTATCGTGTGCTCAAAGCCGGCGGCGATCCGGCGAAGATCGTGTTTTCGGGCGTCGGCAAAACGGCCGCGGAAATCGAGCGAGCGCTCGACGCGGGGATCTGCGTTTTCAATTGCGAATCGGAGCCGGAGATGGCGCTGATCGATGCGCTGGCGGCGCGGCATGGAGCGAAGGCGCGCGTGGCGCTGCGCGTGAATCCGGACGTCGATGCGGCGACCCACGCGTATATTTCGACGGGACGCCTGGCGCACAAATTCGGCGTCGACATTGCCCAGGCGGAAGCGATTTACGAACGCGCGCGCGAGCACCAGCATCTGCTGATCGAGGGCGTAAGCTGCCATATCGGCTCACAGATCATGGATCGCGCGCCGGTGATGGAAGCCGTCGATCGCGTGCTGGGATTGATCGAGAGGCTGCGGGCGAACGGGTTCGATATTCGCCACGTGGATCTGGGCGGAGGGCTAGGAATCGCTTATAAGCCGGGCGAAAGCACGCCCGCGATTTCCGCGTTTGTCGCCGATCTACGTGCGCGCGTGGAAGGGCGCGGGTTCCACGTGATGCTGGAACCGGGGCGCTCGATTGTGGGCGAAGCCGGCGCGCTGCTCACTCGCGTTTTGTACCGGAAATCGACCGGCGGAAAAGAATTCGTGATCGTCGATGCCGCGATGAACGATCTGATTCGTCCGGCGCTGTACGGCGCCCATCATGAAATTGTTCCGGTGCGCGAGCGGAATTCAGGGAAGATTCGAGCCGACGTGGCGGGCCCGGTTTGCGAGACCGGCGATTTTCTCGCGCGCGACCGGGAAATGCCGCAGGCGCTGCCGGGAGATTTGCTGGCGATTTCTTCGGCGGGCGCGTACGGGTTCGTGCAATCGTCGAACTACAACTCGCGGCCGCGCGCGGCGGAAGTGCTGGTCGAAGGATCGCAATGGCGCGTGGTTCGGCGGCGCGAGAGTTATGAGGATCTGGTGCGCGGGGAGGAGTTAGACTAATGGGCATGAAGGCGGCGACGCTCGTTCCGGTGGAAGAGTATCTTCGCACGACGTATCGGCCTGATCGCGATTACGTCGATGGGGAGGTCCAGAAACGCAACTTGGGCGAACATGACCATAGCGATCTGCAAAGCGAATTCGTGCACTACTTCAGACTCCATCGAAAACGTTGGAGGTTGCACGCGGTGGTTGAGCAGCGAGTGCAAGTTTCTCCGACGCGTTTTCGCATTCCCGACGTCTGCGTAGTGCCATCAGGCGGAACACACCCGCCGATTTATCACGAGCCTCCGCTCATCTGCATCGAGGTTCTGTCCAAGAAAGACAGGATGGGGCGCGTGCAGGAGCGGATCGACGATTACCTCCAATTCGGCGTCCGGTACGTGTGGCTGATCAATCCTCGAAATCATCGTGCGTGGATATACACTCCCGAAGGCACACGCGAGGTCAAAGATGGCGTGCTGCGAACCGAAGATCCCGCAATTGAAGTCGTGCTTGCAGAAGTTTTCGCGGGGCTCGAAGAGTAATCGTCACATCCGATCGGTGGCTCGGTTCCGTAGTCCCGTCAGAACATGAAAACGCGGACACATCGGGGAATACAGCCGCGGATGCGTCGGGTCCATATATGGGCGACACACTGGCGATGATGCGAGCGTTTTTGAATTTATACACGGCGCCCGGAGACCGGGAATGGCTCGATCGGGCGCGGGCGTGGCTCGCGTCGCGAATCTGGCGTTTCGCTATACCGGCGACGCGGCGTTTCAGTTTCCGTCCGGATACAGACGTGTCGAATGGTGGGATAAGCGCGAAGGCCGCGGCGCTGAGTCACTAGCGGCGCTTGATTCTCGCGGCGATAGGAAGAAAAGCAGATACCTCGCTGCGCTCGGGATGACGCGGGGCTGCGCTCGGGATGACGTTCCGTTAGATGTCAACGGCCCGGGGTGTGTTATGAAGAATCTGTGGACCCACTTCTTAGCTGGCGCGCTGAGTTTGCGATTCTCGACCGAACGCTGTACATGATCAGCCATTCTCTCGGCGCGATGCCGCGGCGGACGCGCGATCGCTTGCAGCAATATGCCGACGAATGGGACATGCGGGGCATTCGCGCGTGGGAAGAAGGCTGGTGGGAGATGCCGGTGACGGCCGGCGATCTGATCGGCAAGATTATCGGCGCGGGGTCCGGCGAAGTGGTGATGCAGCAGAACGTCTCGATCGCGCAATCGATCGTGCTTTCGTGCTTCGATTGGAGCCCGCAGCACAAAGGAAAGACGCGCAACAAAATCGTCACGGAGGAGATGAATTTTCCGTCGAATCTGTACATTTATCAGCAGCTCGGTGCACGGCTGGTGACGGTGCCGTCGGACGATCGGATCGGAGTTCCGATTGAGCGCATGCTGGCCGCGATCGACGACGAGACCGCGCTGGTTTCGATATCGCACGTGCTCTTTCGCAGCGCGTTCATTCAGGATGTGGCGGCGATCACGACGCGCGCGCATGAAGTCGGCGCGAAGGTGCTGGTGGACGTGTATCAATCGGCTGGAACCGTGCCGGTGAATGTACGAGAGTGGGGCGTCGATTTCGCGACGGGCGGATCGGTGAAGTGGCTGTGCGGCGGGCCGGGCGCGGGGTATTTGTATGTGCGGCGCGATCTGTGGCCGGAGTTGAAACCGCGCATGACGGGATGGGCGGCGCATCGCGAGCCGTTCAATTTTTCGACCGAACATGATTACGCCGACGGCGTATTTCGATTTTTGAACGGAACTCCTAATGTTCCCGCGATGTACGCGGCGCGGTCGGGGTATGAAATCGTAAATGAAGTGGGCGTTGAGAATATTCGCGCGAAATCGCTGCGACAGACGGCGCGGTTGATCGCGCTGGCGGAAGAGGCGGGGTTCAAGGTGAACTCGCCGAAGAACCCGGCGGAGCGCGGCGGGACGGTGGTGATCGATGTTCCGAATGGATATGAAGTGACGCGCGAACTGGCTCGGAGGGATTGCCTGGTGGATTACCGGCCGGGCGCGGGGATGCGCGTCGCGCCGCACTTTTATTCGAAGGACGAAGAAGTGGACGCGATCGTAAGCGAGATTCAGAAGATCGTCGGGCGAGACGCGGTCGGCGTCAGCGACCGGCAACGCCATCAGCCGGCTTGAAAGCCGGGCTCGCCCGGCAAGATTGCCGGCCCCGCGTTCACTTCTTCAGATTCGTTTCGAAGAGCTGGAAGATCCGCTTGTATTCATCCGCCCAGCTCGAGGGCTCGCGGAATCCATGATCCTCGACCGGATACGGCGCGATCGACCAGTTCTGTTTGCGCAGCTCGATCAGGCGTTGAATCAGCCGCACCGAATCCTGAAAGAACACGTTGGTATCGACCATGCCGTGACAGATGAGCAGCGCGCCCTTCAGTCCATCGGCGTAGTAAATCGGCGACGATTTCCGATACGCGTCCTCGTCCTTCTGCGGAAGATTCAAAATATTCGAAGTGTAGCCGTGATTGTAGTGCGACCAATCGGTGACCGGACGCAGCGCGGCTCCGGCCGCGAACACATCCGGCGTGGTGAACATTGCCATCAGCGTGATGAACCCGCCGTAGCTGCCGCCGTAGATGCCGATTCGCTTGGGGTCCGCGCCCTGCTCGACCAGCCATTTCGCGCCGTCGACGTTGTCGTCGAGATCCTTACCCCCCATGTGGCGATAAATCGCGGCGCGCCAGTCGCGGCCGTAGCCCGCCGAGGCGCGATAGTCCATGTCGAGCACCAGGTAGCCGTGCTCCATCAAAAAATGATGGAAAAGATATTCGTGCGCGTAGCTCGAAGACCAATAATGATGCACGTTCTGCGCGTATCCCGCGCCGTGAACGAACACCACGGCCGGTCCGCCGCGCCGGTAATTCGCGGGCTTATAGAAATGCGCGGGTACCATCGCGCCATCGCGCGCCGGCACCTTGACGATGGGCACATCGAGCCACGCGTAGTCGAAAAAGTCCTTGGCCGGCGAGGAGGTAAGCTTCGTCTCAGTCGCGCCGGGGCGGTTGTCAGCGGTGAAAAGCTCGGGCGGCTTGTTGGTGAACGAATACACGTCCGCCATGAACTTCTCATTGGGCGAAAGGGTGACGGCATGCGCGCCGCGCTCATGCGTGATCTGGGTTCGCGCGCCGCCATCGACGCTCATCGAGTAAAAGTGACGCTCGCCGGGATCGACTTCGCTGGTGGTCAGATAGAATTTGGTCCCGTCGTTTGAGAGCTCCACCGAGTCGACTTCAAATTTGCCGGAGGTCAACTGTTTCGGGGTGCCACCATCGAAACCGAGCGTGTAGAGGTGCGAAAAACCGTCGCGCTCACTCTGAAAATAAATTTCGCTCCCGTTTTTCAGCCATCCGAGGGTCTGCGCGCCGGGACCGTTCAGCCACGCGTCGTCGTGTTCAGTGAAGAGCGTGCGGGTTTTGCCGGTAGACGGATCGAGCGCGAGAATCCAGCGGTCCTTATTATCTGTGGATCGCGCGACCATCACCGCGTGCGTGCCCTGCTCATTCCACACCGGCGCCTGAAGCTGCACTTCGCGATTCTCGAGGCCCGGATCGACCCACTTCACTTCGCCGGTGGAGACGTCGAGAATCGCGACGCGTTGCCGGTTCTGGGCGTCGCCGACGTTGGTGCGTCCGGGAAGGTCCTCGGTGTAGGCGGATTCGGTGATGTAGTTGGGTACGTTGTCTGGTTTGGAGCCATTCGCGCCCTCATTCACCATAGCGATGACGCATTTTCCATCGGGGCACAGATCGAGGCGATTGGCATTCTGGCGCGCCTGAAGCTGGAACGGCTTGCGCGGATGATCCTGCTTGCGCCTGAGCTCGTTCTCCTCGCGCAAAGTCGCGCGATCCCGCACGATTTCGAGCAGCTCTTTTTCCTGCTTCTTCAGGAATTCCTGGCTGTCGGTTCCGCGCGCTGCACCGGATTCGCCGGTCGCGGTGGGAGGCGCGCCGCCGCCACGGCCGCCGCGTCCACCTCCGCCCCCGCGTCCTCCGGTTGTCGCGGGAGCCGCGCCGGGCGCAGCGGCTTGCGTGATCTCGGTCATCTGCTCGATCATTCCGGTGTCGAGCGACATCACATACAGGTTTCCGCCGCGCGTAAACGCGACCTGTTTTTCATCCTGCGTGAAACGCGGATTCTGCTCGGCATCGGCAGTCTTGGTGAGCTGACGCGCCGCGCTGGTCGAATAATCGTAGAGGAACAGATCGCCGTCGGTCGCGTAAACCACCTTCTTCCGGTCGTGCGTGCGGCTTCCACCGAACGCGGCCGGCACCAGCTTTACTTCCTCGTCCGTCAACTTGCGCAACCCGCTGCCATCGCGGCCGACGACGTAGGTGTCCATGGGATGGTCGATCGGATCGCGAGCCTGCTTCCATTGAAAATAGATGTGCTGGTTGTCGCCGGACCAGCGAACCGCAGATGGCTCATACCCGTAGAGCTCGGGCCCGCGCATGAGGTTGTCGATGGTCAGCGCGAACTTCTGCTGCGCGAAGATTCCGGTCGACGGGCCCAGGCCGAGCGACACGACGAGCAGGATGGTGACGATGCGTTTCATAACTTGTGATCTTAACGCGTCAGGGAGCCGACCGCTCTGGCCGCTTCAGATCGTCGCGCGATGGCGGCGGGGCGGAGGCGCGAACTCAGACATCTCGAACCAAGCTTCGAGGGATTGCGGGCCGCCAGCCGTCAAAAAGCGACAGATATCAGCGTTAACCGCCGCATAAAGGGAAATTTGGTCATAAATCACCCCGGCCTGCGCCGCGGCCCAGGGAAATCTCCTAAACTCTCCGCGCGCTTCCGCCGATGGAGCCATAGGTAACGGTTTCGTCATGGTCCTTCAGCCTCCCTCGCCGTCGCGCGAGCGCGAATTCGAACCGGCACACAGCGAGCTCGACCAACTCAAGGGCTTGTTCCTGGCGAGCCTGAATCACGAAATTCGAACGCCCCTCAGCGGCATCATGGGCATGGCGGACCTGCTGCTTGAAACCAATCTCGACGAGGAGCAGCGCGAATACGTAAACGCCGCGCGGCTTTGCGCCGAAAGTCTGTTCGAAATTCTCAACGCCACGCTTCAATATTCTTCGCTCGAAGCGGGGCAGTTTCATCTGGACGAAAGCGAATTCAGCCTTAAGGAGACCATTGACGCCGCGCTCAACCAGCACGCGCTGCGGGCGCAGGCGAAGGGTCTGCGGCTGTTTGCGACGTTTGAAACCGGGCTGCCGGAGACGATGCTGGGCGACGCGGCGCGGCTGCGGGAGCTGCTGGGCCATCTGATCGCCAACGCGGTAAAGTTCACGCACGCTGGAAATGTCGAGGTGCGGATCTCGCTCGATCGCCCGGCTGGCGGGAAATCGGTGGTGATCGAAGTCCGCGATACCGGGATCGGCATATCCCAGGACCGGCTCGAAATTATTTTCGAATCCTTCCGGCAAGTGGAAAGCGGTTTGGCGCGGGGATACGCGGGGCTGGGGCTGGGCCTGGCGCTCGCGCGCAAGCTGGCCGCATTGATGAACGGCCACGTGGAGGTCGAAAGCACTCCCGGGAAGGGGTCTACGTTCACGGTCCGCTTGCCGGTTCGGCAGCCGGCCGAGCCGGTGCTCGAAGCCGCCGCGTCGCAGCGGGGATGGCGTCCGGCGATTCTCGCGGTGGAGGATAATCCCATCAACCTGACGGTGCTTCGCCACGCGCTCCAACGCCGCGACGTCGAAGTCGATTGCGTGATGTCGGGGTCTGCCGCGCTCGATGCGGCCGCCAAACGCCGCTACGATCTGGTCCTGATGGATTTGCAGATGCCCGGGATGGATGGCCTTGAAACCACCGGGATCATGCGCAAGATGGCGGGCTACGATTCGGTTCCGATTCTGGCGCTCACGGCGAACTTCTCCGACGAGATCCGCGCTCAGTGCCGCCTCGCAGGCATGCAGGCGTTCCTTTCGAAACCGGTCGAGACCACGGAGCTGTGGTCGCTGGTGTCGAAGTTCCTGAAGCCCGCGGCGTGAGCAGTCGCAGACTGGCGGGGCATGGCCCCGCCCCACACCAGCGCACCATGACTTTGGAAGCCAGGTGGAGCACGCGCGGGTCTTATTTGATGCTGTGCTTTTCGAGCAGGCGGCGCGCGATGATCAGCCGCTGCAATTCATTGGTCCCCCCGCCGATGACCACCAGCGGAGCGTCGCGGTAAAAGCGCTCCACCGGAAAATCCTTCGAGTATCCGTTGCCGCCGAAGATGCGCATGGCTTCAAACGACACCTCGGCCGCGGTTTCGGTGGCGAACAGCTTGGCCATGCCGGCTTCCAGATCGCAGCGCTCGCCGCGATTCTTTTTTTCGGCTGCCGATTCGATCAGCAGCCGGGAAGCCTCGATTTTAGTCGCCATATCGGCCAGCTTCGCCTGAATCAACTGATGCTGCGCGATCGGCTTGCCGAAGGTCGAGCGCTGCTGCGCATAGCGGATGGCTTCGTCGAAAGCCGCCTGCGCGATGCCGAGTCCGCGCGCCGCGACGTTGATGCGCTCGCTCTCGAGGCCAGTCATGGCCTGCGTGAATCCATGGCCTTCGACGCCGCCGACAAGATTTTCCGCCGGCACCGGGAAATTTTCGAAATGCAGCTCGCAAGTCTCGACGGTTTTGTAGCCGAGCTTGTCAATATCGCGGCTGACGACCAGGCCTGGCGCGCCTTTTTCGATCACGAAGAGGCTCATGCCGCGATGCGCGGGTTTCGCGGCGGGATCGGTCTTGACCAGCAGCAGAAACGTGTTGCCGTGGCGCCCGTTGGTGACCCACATTTTCGATCCGTGGATGCGATAGACGCCGCCGTCACGCGTGGCGGTGGTGGAGATATTTTGCAGATCGGTTCCCGCGCCGGGCTCCGAGAGACAAATGCCCCCGCGCCGCTCGCCGGTCGCGAGCCCGGGAAGAAATTGCCGCTTCTGGGCGTCGGTTCCATAACGGCCGAGCACGTCGCATAAGACCAGGTGCGGGCCGATGATGCCGGCGAGGCCCATCCACCCGCGCGCAAGCTCGGCGAAGATGCGCGCGAAAGTCACGTAATCGACTTCGGTGCCGCCGAGCTCCTCGGGGACGTTCAATCCGAAGAGGCCCATCGTGGCCATTTGATTTGCGAGGGCGTGGGGATATTCGCCGCGATGCTCCATCGCGCTCGCCACCGGGATCACTTCGCGCTCGACGAAATCGTGGACGGTGCGGAGGATCAGAAGTTGTTCTTCAGTTTCATGCGTCGCGGCGTGGGACATGCTTCGATTCTACGTCGCGCGGGACGCGGGACGCCGCACTATCGGCAGAGAATTGATGATCCGCGAGCATGTCCGCATTTCATCGGTCCGTTTGACACAGATTTATAAGGCACGCAAGGGCCGACTAAAGGCCGCCGCGTTTGGCGCAAAACTTATCCTTGTGGAATGATTGTAGAGACTGTAGTTGGGTCTGTGAGAGAACGCTTTCATGTGTCGCCCGCCACGGTCATCGGCGCTGCGGGAGCCGAATTGCTTGGAAGGTAGAGATCAAACCATGAGGTTGATAAGGGGCCTGCTGGTTGCGCTTGCTCTCGGGAGTGGCGTGTCGAACTCACAGGTGAATCCCGGACCCTCCTTCGTCCCAAGAGAAGGGTACGTTCCAGACGCGGCTACCGCCGTGGCCATCGCCGAGGCCGTGCTAACGCCGGTCTACGGCAAAGAGATTGTCCTCTCCGAGCGCCCATTTAAAGCAACTCTAAGAGCGAACATTTGGACCGTAGCGGGCTCCGACCCCCCTTGCGCCGGCGCCCCGGCTGGTGTGCCGTGCCCCGGTGGGACTGCCGAGGTGAGGATTTCCAAGAAGTCTGGGCAGATTGTGTTCATGGCTCACTATCAATGAGAGCCTTGGCGATCGTCTCAAGAACGACGTTTTGTGCGACACATGTAGCAATTCCAGCGCGCTATTCCGCGTCGAGCGCTTCGCGAACCTGGCTGACCAGCGCGCCCAGCGTGAACGGCTTTTGCAGGAACCGCGATCCGGGCGGGAACCACCCGGCGCGGACGGCCTCGTCGTCGGTGTAGCCGGAAATGTAGAGCACACGCAACCCGGCGCGCGATTGGTTCAGCGCTTCGGCCAGATCGCGGCCGCCGATGCCGGGCAGCATCACGTCGGTCACCAGCAGATGGATGGAGCCTTCCTCCGCGCGGGCGATGCTGAGCGCGTCTTCGCCGCTGCCGGCTTCGAGCACCCGGTAACGCTCCCGGCGCAGGATTTTGCGCACCAGCGCGCGAATACCGGCTTCGTCCTCGACGAGCAGGATGGTTTCGCGCGACAGCTCGACCGGTTCGGGTGCGGGCCCGGTTGGCTCCGCGGGCGTCTCCGCCGCGGCGGGCTCGCCGCTATCGGGCGGAAGTTCGATCGGGGGAGGCTCGGGCGGCGCGTACGGCAGATACAGCATGAACGTCGATCCGCGGAACGGTTCGCTCGCGAACGCGATATCGCCGTCCCATTCGCGAACGATGGCGTACGCGCGCGCGAGCGCCTCGCTGGCGGCCGTTTCCGGATGTTTTCCGTTGAGCACGGATTCGAAGATAGTCACGCGGTGGGCGGCATCGGCGCCGCGGCCGTTGTCGTGGATCAACATGCGGGCATACATGCCCGGCTTGAGCGTGGCTTCGGGCAACTGCTCCGCGACGGCGTCGATCTCCCATCCGATGGTGACGCGCGAACGCTCCTGCGCTTCCTCGCGAGCGCCTGAAACCAGCGCCAGAACGATCTCTTCGAGCTGCGCGGGATCGGCCAGCGCCCAGGCGGCGTCGCTTGAGGCGGAGATTTCGACAGTGACGCCGTCGCCTGCGGCGTGCACGATTTTCTCTTCGATTCCCGCGATCAACTGGCCGAGATCGACCGGCTGCGGCGGTTGGGCGAGTCGGCGCGTGAACCCCAGCAGCCTGCCGGTAATGCCCGAGATGCGCTCGGTCGCGCCGAGAATCTGGCCGATGTCGTCCCGGCGGGGGTCGCCGGGAGGGAGCGTTTCGAGCATCTCTTCGCTGTAGCCGGTGATGATCATCAAAGGATTGTTTAGATCGTGCGCGAGCCGGCTGCTCAGGTTGCGCAGCGCGTCGTGGCGCTCGGCGGTGAGGAGCTGCTCCTCAAGCTGCTTGCGCAGCGTGATATCGGTGATGACGCCGGTGATGGATCGCGGCTGCCCTGACTCGGATTCATCTTCCATTTCATTCGCGGCGGGGACTTCATTCGCGGCGGGCACGCGGATGGTTTCGCGGCACCAGATGACCGCGCCCGAGGCGGAAACAGCGCGATACTCGGCGCTCGCGTCGCCGGCGCGCGCGCCGGCTGCTTCATAAAACGCCATCGCCGCGGGGCGATCGTCGGGATGCATACGTTCACTGAAGAATCGCGGCGATTCAAGCCAATGCGAAGCCGGGAAACCGAGCAGCCGTTCAACGGCGCCGCTTACTGAAGTGAACTGGAAGGTGGCGGCATCGGCGCGCCACAGCACCGCGGGAAGGGACGTGCCGGCGAGCGCGGGGACCTTCGGCTCAGGCTCGGCGGATTCGACCGCGGCTCCCGATGACGGGGCTTCGGGCGCGACCTCAGGGGTTGCTTCGCGAGCCAAGGTTGCGGGGGCGGCATCGGGTAAAGGCGGGGGAGTCGAGCGCGCGATATCAGCGACAGCCGCCGCGACACTGACGGGCGGCGCGGCCGGGAGACCCATCTTCGCCAGCATGCCGCCGATGGCGCGCAGATCCTCCACCATCAACAGCGTTTCGAGCTCGCTCTCGTCGTCCCAATTGCGAATGGGCACGATGGCGATGCGCAGCGTGCGTTCGTCGAGATCGATATACAGATCCGGCTGCGAGATGCCGTGCACGTGCGCGTCGCGGATTCGCTCGATCAGACGCGGCGAGGGGATGATCTGCTCGATGGTCTTGCGCCGCAGATCCTCGCTTCGCATACTGAACGTCTGGCGAAAGGCGCGGTTGGCCGAGATCACCGATCGATCCGCCGAAAGCACCACCAGCGCGACCGGAAGCGAGGCGACCATTTCCTGGTAATAGCGCCGCTCGGTCTCGACAAGCGCCAGCAGTCGGGCGACCTCCCTGGCTTTCCACTGCTCGAAGTCGGTGCGCTCCATGAAACGGGGTTTTCCTTCGATACAGTGTGGGCCGTAGGATGACAGGCGGCAAGGTACTGACCGTCTAAGGGGTAACAGTACGCGGGAAGTACCACCGGCGCGATCGGGTGCGTTTACATCGCCTGCGAGCCGTCGAGCTTCTGCCCGCTGACGAGTGCGCTCAACTCGCCGAAATTGAAGCGGCCCAGCGCGCGAAAGATCGCGCCGAGCCGAAAGCTCAAACCCGCCATGAATCCGTAGTATTTCGAGAAAAACGCCGCCGCACCGAGCGTGCGATCGGCTGCATACAACGCATCGCCGGAGAGCGGGTCCGGTTCATCGTGCCAGGTCGCGCGGATCGCGGGAAACAGCCGGATTTTGCGCTGCGCCTGAAAAATTTTCATCGCGACGTCGGCGTCCGCCCAGGAATTGCCGTAGCGCTTCTCATTCAGATAATTCATCCCTTTGATGAATTGTTTCCGGATCATCAAAGCATCGAAGCTCGCGTATTCGACCGTCACGCTTTCGCTTTCCAAATCGATCGGCTGCTCCTCCCCATCGGGCGCGCTGGGCGAAGGCATTTTTCGATGCATTGAAACCGGGCGACCCTGCGGGTCAAACAGCACCGGTCCGGCCGCGCTGGTATCGTTATCGGCTTCGAGCAAATCGGCTAGCTTCGTTACCGTGTCCGGCGCTACCTCGACGTTCGGCGAAAGGAAGAAGACGGTTTCGGCTTTGGCGGTGCGCGTCGCGATATTCAGAGCCTTGGTCATGCCGAAATGATGCGGCAGCCGAAGCATCGTCACGCTTTCATATTCGACGTCGAGCTGCGCGCTGTCATCCGAGCTGCCGCAATCGATCACCAGAATCTCCAGGCGGTCGCGGTCTTTCGAGCGTTCGAGCGCCTGGATGGCGCGGCGGAGCGCGGCGGCCTGGTTATAGCCGATCAGAATCGCCGACACGCGCGGGGCGATGATCTCTTCCACGGCCTCGCGCGGAACGGGAACGGTTTCGACGGGCTCTTCACGTCGTGCATCGCGGCGTCGGGTCTCGGCCATATCTTAGTATTCGCTTTTATGGATTCCCTTATTCGCGCGCTTTCGCGGCGACGGATGGCTTTTGCGAATGGATTTCCTGCAAGCTCCACACGCGGATGGGATCGCGCCTGCGGGAGGCGATGGCTTCGACCGAGGCCCGGGCGCCGCTCATGGTGGTGATGCACGGGACGCGATAGGTAAGCGCGTTGCGGCGGATGGTTTTTTCATCGCTGAAGGCGTGCGCGCCGCTGGTGGCGGTATAGATGATCAGATCGACGGAGCCCGCCTTCAGGAGATCGATGGCGTTCGGGCGGCCCTCGTTCACTTTGAAAATCGTCTTGACGGGGACGCCCGCGGCGCGAATGGAGGCGGCCGTTCCGCGCGTAGCGGTCACTTCGAATCCGAGCTCCGTGAAGCGTTTTGCCAACGCGACTGCGACCAGCTTATCCCGATCGTTCACGCTCAGGAACACGCGGCCCTTATCGGGCAGCGGAGTGCCCGCGCTCAACTGCGCTTTGGCGAATGCCTCGCCGAAATTTTCGCCAACGCCCATCACTTCACCCGTGGATCGCATTTCCGGGCCGAGAGTCGGATCGACGCCCGGAAATTTATTGAACGGGAATACCGGAGATTTGACGAAGAACTGGGGGACCTCGAGAACGCCTTCGGCATCCGTGAATGCGGAGATGCTTTTCCCGAGCATCAGGCCCACGGCGATTTTAGCAAGCGGCACGCCCGTCGCTTTGCTGACGTAGGGCACAGTGCGGGAGGCGCGCGGATTCACTTCGAGCACGTACACGGTCTGGTCCTTGACCGCATATTGAACGTTCATGAGCCCGATGACGTGGAGCGCCCGCGCGAGCCGTTGGGTGTAGGAACGGATGCAATCGATCACGGCCGGCGCAAGCGAAGTCGCGGGCAGCACGCAGCTCGAATCGCCCGAATGCACGCCGGCCTCTTCGATGTGCTCCATGATGCCGGCGATCAACACGTTGCCATGTTGATCGGC
>Ga0182024_10015404_pt1 | contig 14648 bp, 19 predicted proteins | sample P32metaG_FD_120480 | JGI IMG/M metagenome (GOLD analysis project Ga0182024, IMG submission 120480) | Permafrost microbial communities from Stordalen Mire, Sweden - P3-2 metaG (Illumina Assembly) | ecosystem: Environmental > Terrestrial > Soil > Wetlands > Permafrost | place: Sweden: Stordalen... | reverse complement strand
GAGCAGATCGAGAACAGCAAACGTCTGCTCGGGCTTTAAGATGAACGCCTCGTAGTCCGTCTTATTTGACCACCGCACGAACGTCACAGGGTTGCTTGCCCTTAGCTGCCCCTTGGCATTTGGCACGACAGTCTGAGGGATGAGTTCCTCAAACTGCCCATATCGGTAAACGCTGCCCATCACGGTCTTGATTTTGCCGAGTGTAGAATTCTCAAGACCATCGTCTCCGCATTCCTCGGAGGTTTGGGACTGAAGCCAGCCCAATACTTCCTTGGACTTGATCTCAATCGCCACTTTATCCCCGAACCGTGGAATCAGGTAATCTTTCACAATGTGATTGTGGAGGTATTCCGTTCCGTGATTCGTGAATTTGTGGTTCTCAAGGTAGTGCGAAGCAATGAGACCAAACGTAAGCGGTCTGCCAGCGTCGGGCTCATTGACGAGCGCGTTGAGACCTCGGCGTTCAACCTCGGCCCAAGCGCCTGACTTCGACAACTCCGAGACAAAACCTATTACCCGCCCGCGTTCCGTCCGTGCGCCGTCAATCGAACGAATTGCGGTGTAGCAATACACCCATTTCCCTTTCTTCTTCCTCAAAAATCCCCTTCGGTAACGAGCCATTAGAGTTTCCCCTTCTGGCTGCGGGGACTGCCGTCTGGCATTGTACGTGGGGCGGGCATTCCAGCCAAAACGCTGTTTTCGCTTGGCGTGGAAGGCTTGCGAGCACCCGAGGCTATGGCGGCTTCGACTTCGCTGATCTTGAAGCGCCATACCCTCCGATGTTCGCCTGCGCCCAGCGGATGTGCTGGGATGATTCCCTTTCTAGTCATTTCGAGAACTTGGCGACGAGTGATCTTCAGGTGCTCGGCTATGTCGTCGGCTGTTACGTATGGTTCTGTTGTCATGGTTATTTGCTCCTGCTCAACGCAAAATTCTCCTTGAGTTTGGCACTGGACTACGCGCCACACATTGACAGTTAGCGATTGGGTCTGGTGGAGAGGCAGCAGTGTACGAAAGCAAATCCTACGCAGCTTGGATTCTTCTTAGGAAAACTCGTAGCTGGCACCCGAAGCACGTGGTCAGCGGGGAGAATGGGGATGTTCTAGAAACTCTGATTGTCGATACGGCTTTACTGGCAGCACTTGGTAGGTCCTCTCGCCACGGTGCACGGCAGCTAGGGAGCATTGAATGTAATCCGTCGAGTAAGGATAGCCAGTCTCGAACTCTTCGACTTCTCTAGCCAACTGCGGTGCCGTGATCCGAGTCTTTACAATGGATAGAAGGTTCGCAACGCGCTCGTGGAAGGGACGGCCTCGTGTAGCCCACTTCACATATAGGACTGGGCACACATGGTTGACACGTAACAATGAGTGTGCACGTGGTGGGACTTTTTCACTTGCCATGCGCAACCAGTTCTCATAATCTTCGGCACAATTGTAGAGCCGCTCCCGTAATGTCTGACCAGCCTGCTCTTCCAACGGGCCTCTTCTGAGGTTTTGTATCGCCAGAAACCCAGTTGACTCCAGATCGACCATCTCATCAGCCAACTTCCGCATATCCTTGGCGACGGACTCGATTCCTATTTTGTGACGTGGCGACACTTTACATCCAGCCCGTCGCAGACTGCGTTCGATACGGTCAGCTTGAATGTTGAGGCCCTTGCTCACTCTCCACGGCGCGTCTCCCTTTTTGGCGTCTCCCTTGACAGCATTCGTTTGGTTATTCCACGCGAGCCGACCACTAGATTCCAGATCGCCCAATTCATCGGCCAGCCTTCGTATTCGCTTAACCATTGGTTTGACCTGCTTGCTGGAGGGTGCATCTGGAATTCGAATCGTATTCGACATTTGCAACGCAGTTACCAGAGCCTTCGGCGTGCAGCCGCAACCGATCAAGTGGAAGAAATCCCGCCTAAAGAGGTTCTTGTGCTCGGATTTTGAAAAACCTCTATAGGGCTTCAGGGGCTCGCATGATGCTACCGCCATGAGGATCATGAAGTCAGCGACGGTATCCCTCTGCGCTTTACGATTCTTCCGCCAGCCTTTGTGCGCCTTCATTCTTCTCTAGCCTTCACGTCCCGCCGCTGACCGCTCACTTTTCATTCGAAGCCCAACCGTAACTGTCAATGTTCGGCGCGGGTATTAGCGCGACACTCAAAGAGAATTCTCACACTGGAGAGTTCGGAGCACTAGCAACAAAGAAGGAACCAGTGGAACGAAAGTAATAGCTAACGTGCGGGGTGTCAGAAATAACGAACCCTGTGCGGGCGGTCGGAAGGCGACCAAGGTCGTCGAGCAATTCCGAGTTCATTGACAATCGAGCCGAGTCTGACCAACCAAACTCATGCAAGTCTTGCATGAGTTTATTGACCAAGGAGGTCAGAATGAAAGAAAAGAAAAAGGTAGTCCCTCCGCAAGTTCCTGCAACGCTCTCGAAGATTGAGGACGTGAAGATTGAAATCACGCCTATCGAATTCAAGGACGCCAAGGAAATGCGGAAAGCGTTCGATCAAACGCACGCTGAAGTGCAACAGGCAGGAGTGGCGGCAGCCGACAAACAGGCTGACGCTCTCATCGCCCTCGCCAAAATGCGGTCTCTGCTCTCACAACGGGGCAGTGAAAAATTGCGCAAGGAAGCGAAGATCGAGTCTTTTGTCTTCGAACTTGCGAAACCGAAAAAAGGCGAGTCAATCTGGATGGCGTATTTCGGGTGGTACAAGCAGACGTACAACTTGAAGGTGTGCCTCCGCAGCGCGATCAACAAGATGGATTTGTTGATGGGGAAAAAACTTTGTACCGAGTGCAAGAAGGAGACAGGCCACACGCCTTCCTGCTCCAAGTACAAGGAGCCCAAGCCTAAGCATCTCACACCGCTTGAGGCGAGGCTGATCGACGCGGCACAAGCGGCTCACGTTGTCGTCACCGCTCACAAGTCAGGCGGCAACGTGGACGAGGCGATCAAGGATTTCACTACGGTCGCTCCGACGCCAGAGAAGCTCGACGAGTTTCTCGAACGTCCTGTGCACAAACCATCCGTTGCAGCCGAGATCAAACTCGACAAGCAGGTGAAATCACTGCTCAAAGGTGAAACGGATGTCGCCGCAAATGCCGCCGAGAATGCCGAGGACATCCTCAAAGTTCTCACGGCGGTGAGCAAACAACTTCAGCAGGGTGGTCTCGCCGTCAAGGTGAGGACACTCATCGGCAAGCTGATCGGTCGTCCGACCGAGAAAGAAGTTGTGCAGGAGCCCGTGACCCCAAAGCCAGAGGCTCCTGCAAAACAGAAGGCGGCTAAGGCCGCTCCACCCAAAGATATTACCATTCGGGTGGAAAAGCGGGACAAGCTCATCGACGGACAGCGTTATGTCGATTGGCTTGTCTTACGTGGAACCGAAGTCCTCGACGTGGAAGACACTGAAGAGGCAGCCAACGCAGGCGCAGAGCGTCGTCGTCAATTTTCTCAGTTTGTCGGTGCGTTCCAGCAAGACAAGGGACGGGTCGGCATTCAAGACGCCCTCGCTCTGTAAACCAATAACCCATCAGACTCGGCCCGATTGCCCGAACTAAACCCTGCCAACAATTCACCTGCTGTTTGTGGCATACAAAGGCGCTGAGCCTCTTAACTGTAACTGTCAATGTTCGGCGCTCACTTCAATGGCAAACTTCAGAGGATTGAGAACGGCAAGTTTGAAGCATGAACTAGAGAGATTCCACCAAGGAGGCAGTAAATGAAAACAATTAAAAAGCCACGACCAACCCATTGTTCTATCCACGGCACAGCGTATGTCGCCCTTACCGATGGCGGCGAGAAGGTTTGCTGTCCCGATTGTGCCGCCACTCTTAGCCCTCCATCACCAGAGGAGATTGCCGAAACCCAGTGTCTTTATGACAAGGTTATCGCCGAGGAGCAAGCCCACGCCCGTAGTCTGGACTGGCTTCGTTCGGCGGATATTACAACGGTGGTGCAATGATTAGCGAAATGAAGATGTTGGAAACCTACACCGTCCGTCACCGTTGGCTGACGGAATACGCCCACAAACAGATGGAGAAGTTCGGCCTGTTCGCCGAAGGCTGGAAGTTTGAGATTGCCGCTTTCCATGAAGAGGAGATGCGGGAGAAGGATGGACTGGAAAAAATCCTCGGCCTGTGCGTCCCTTGTCCGAAAGACCCCAAGCAGGAGCCTTATATCAAGGTGTACCCATCCGCTCTGCGGCTGTCCAAGTACCAACAGAAGCAGACCGTCCTGCACGAGATCGCCCATGCCTTGGTCGCTCCCATTGTCAGCAACACAGAAGATCACCACGGGCCAACATGGATACAGCAATGCGGAGTCATCATGCCCCCTCGGATGTTCTGGCGGGAATTTTGGGCCTATGGAAAAGAGCCCAACGCCTCCGTCGAGAAGAACGTCGAGCGGTTCTTGGAGATAACAGCATGAGCCACAAAATTCACAAGAACAAAGCCGCAAAGCAGCAGGCATACCGTGATCGGATTGAGAAGGCCCGTGTCGCCGCTGCGAAAGCGTTCTATGCTGCTGGGTCAAACATCCACTTGCCGCTGGGTCAAGCCCACCTATGGGGTGAGCACAAGCAGACGCCAGACCCGACTTGCCCCGCCTGCAACACCGTAACGCCGATCCAGACTCCCGTTACGGTGGGAGCGTCGGGACAGTCGGGATGACCACAGTAAGGATGTATATCGCCAGTGAATGAGTTTGATGACATTGAAATGCGGCATTAGAGAACAACACGGGCAACTTGCCCCATGAGAACATGATGATGAACACACCACTATCCGCCGCCGACCGTGCGGCCTACCACTCGCTCAAGACATATTGGGTTGAACGCATCGCCTACCCACCCACCCCCTACCAATTCCTTGCTTGGCTCAAGCTTTGGCACATTGACGCTCTCAAAGAAGCTGTTAGGTGCACCGCTCGTTGGATTAAGCGACAGATGGACAGGGGCGAAGAAATCGATTCCGACGACCTGATCCGTTATTTCAGCGCCACAGCCCGAAACATCCACGCCGCCATGGTTGCCGCCGAAGCACTGGAGACCCCCAATGAGCTATAAACTCGTTGACCAAATCATTCGCAAATCCCGTGCGGCATCGGGCTCGGCGAAAGCCATCCTGATCGCCATGGCAACCTACGCCGAAGACGACGGCACCAACATCTTTCCCGCCATGAACAACCTCGCTGACGACGCTGGGGTGGGGGAGCGCACAGCCTACCGCGCCGTGGACGAATTACTGGAGCTTGGGCTCATCAACGAGACGGGTAATAAGCACCACTGGGGCAGGGGGCACTACACGGTGGAATACGTCATAAACCTCAATCCCCCGACAGTCTGCGAAATCGACAGTCTGTCAAATAGACAATTGCAGTCTGCCAAATTGACAAAAACCCCCTGTCAGGATGGCACTCAACTCAATCATAAGGGCTTTACTCAATCAGAGGAAACGGCCAAAGCAATGAATGAACGAACGAACGAGCGAGCGGCGGAAGCTTCGCTTCCTACGGTCGGATCGTCGGCTTCGCCTTCGAAAGGCAAAACCAAACCCATCCCTGAGGAATGGTGTCAGCTAATCGTTGACCTCGTACCTCATGCTACTGGTGACCCTAACGTTCTGGCTAGGGAAGAGAAAGCCCTGAGATCAATCATGGTCAGGGTCGCTGAGCCTAACGCTGTACGTAGGTTCTGGGCTTGGAATGCGCTGCATAAGTCTGGGAAGTGGCGTTTCACCTCGCTGAACACCGTGCTCAAGAGCATCGACTCGGAGTCCGAGAAGAGTGGCTGGGCTATGTTCCTGTCCTGCCAAAAGAACCCCTGCAAGCTGTGCTCTAAGGGTCAGCCCGAGAAGTTTCATTCTTCTGGCTGCACTAACTCGCCTTGCATCTGCTACCTGAGCTTGAGCCCAGAAGCCCAGCAATACTGGGAGACGATGGTTAGCCTCGGAGTTGTAGGTAACGTTGGTCGTAAGTGGTATCTGGGGTTTAGTGCGGAGCAAGCCATTGCGGGCTACCCCGATCTCAGTTCTCTGATCTATGACCTGTTCACCGTTCAACCACCTGACCTGATCTCCAAGTTGAGCACCCTGATCGGGGCGAGAGCGGCTGTGGTGCCTGACCCCGCTGTGTATGAGAACAGTGGCGAGCGGTACATGAGTGGGGCTGCATTCGAAATTGAAGACTGACAGGAAGTATTCGACCAGCTTGACGAGGTTGGGAAGCTTGCCTTAGCCCATGCATTCCTCGAAACGCCAGAGGTTGGCAAAGACAATCCGATAAGCAAAGAGTTGCGCCGTAGAGGTTACGGCAAGCCCGAGGGTGAAGCATGATCCCGACCAGAATCAAGCGCCAAGCCAAGAGTAACATTCGGACTGCAATCAAGGCCGCGATAGCTTTGCTGCCGAAGGATGCGGAGCCACACTACATCATTGCCTCGGCGAATGCCCCTCACTCTGTGTGACATCAACCCTCCCGTTTTGGCTTTTTGTTGGAAGATTCGATACCTCTCCCGAACGCTCGCGAAAGTTTCTCGACTTCGGCACTGCATCTACAGAGGGCTGCGAAACACGCCCAAACGAGCCGAAAGTGGGGAAACATGTCAGTTCAAGAAACAAAAACGATCATAGGGGCGTTGCGGCTGAGGCTTCAGCCGTTGAACGTTAAAGAGTTTGCGTGGATATTCCGAGTCGCAGAAGACACAGCCCTAAAATGGATTCACGAGGGCCGTGTTCCTGCGTTTCGCCTCGGAAAAACTGTAAGAATTGATCCACATCTGCTGGCGGACATGCTCCAGCGTGAAGTCTCCGATTGGGAAGCCAAACAGGAGTTGCTCGACAGAAGGCTGAAGATTATCGAAAAAGAAGGAATTGCCAAAGATGCGGCCCGCAAAAAGCCAGAAGGTGAGAACTGGCAATGAGCGTCAGCCGTCAAGTCGTGAAGGATTTCAACTCCTATCCCGACATAGTTGGCAAAGTCGGCGAATTACTCGCGAAGGGTGATTCTGACATTTGCGTGATACTCGGCGACCGCCAAGCCGTCGCCACAAGTTGGGATGGCGACATCCGTGCCGAAGCGATGAAGGTTGGACTCGACCCAAAATATGAAAACGGCATCCCCTGCCTCGGCTATCTAGGCTGGACAGCGGGCAGCCCAGTTCACAAGCCAGTTGTTGCTGGGACTCTTACGGTCACAGCACGGGAAGCAAGCATGGAATCGTATTCCGCTTTGACCGATGAGGAACTCGTTGATTGGTTGATCTGGGCAGACGAGGACGTTAAAGATGTCGAATTAACACGCGGACTGGCGGATGCGTTCACCGCTTCTCTGGACGCCTCGTATCTGGAATACTTCTCCGCCGCCTATTCAGGAATGAGCACGAAGGACGCTGAAAGACAGATTGCAGCCATACCCGAGGGCAAGCGTTATCTCACACGGGTACTTGACTCGCTGGATAACGCATTTGCGGACTTCGATACTGAGACCGCGAAGCTGGACTTGCCTAATATGCAGAACCGCAAACCTGAAGCCATCAAACGTTATCTTGAGTTCCGCCTACAGCAATTCACAATGCTACTTGATACGGTTGAGGACTACGTTGCAGAGAAGTTGCAGTGTTGATGGGAAAATCGAGGGTTGTTTGCAACATTCGCAAATCGATCACGATTGTCGTGGAGCGAGCGGCTTCGGCCTGACTCACGGGCCGTTCGCGTTATTCGGGACAGCACCAGCTTCTTGCTTCGTCTACTTTAAGACAGAATCCGAGTCGCTAAGCCAAGCGATCCACCAAATCTTGCGTTCTGGCATTTTCCATTTGTCGTCATCCGCAGGATTCTCGCGGAGGTCTTTGAGGAACGTCTCAAAGCAAGCACGCAGTGCCCTCACGAACGAGTCGCGGTACAGAATCTTGTCAGCAAACACTTCGTCAGCCTTTGGTGACACTTTCCTCTGGGTGATGGATATTTATGACCAAACCGTTCCGTGTCTGGGACTGGTGCAGCAGCGCATTCCTGACGTTCGCGTAGAACTCCGCGCCATCAATGGTGGAGAACTCCTTCCTGTGAGTTTCAAAAAAACTCTTAAAAGCCTCCCCTGTTCCCAGAATATCTGCCTCATCGCAATCGACCTCTGTGGGCCTGTGGGAATAGTTGCCGTCGCGCTCAATCTTCCCAAAGTCGCCCTTGTTTGTTGTCGGCACACCTAGCCGATATGATTCCAGCGTCTCGACCATCTGACAGGCGAGTGACATGATCGCAAACCCGTAGGGTCGAATGGGCTCGGTCGGATCAGTGTCGCCCAGCTTCCAAGGAACGCCTCTAATTGCCTCCTTCTCCAGCAAACGGATCGGCTCAAAGAATCTGGTTTCGTAACGGTCTTCGATGAACTGCGCTAATTGGAGACGCTTCTTGCTCCGTAGTGCATCGAGAACCGTCTCGATTTCCCATTGTGGTGCGAGTTCCATCAGCGACCTTTCGCAGAATCCTCTGGAATGTCAGATGCAATAATCTAGCTGCCTTCCCTGACCTGACGATAGGCGCTAGGGGCGAGAACGAAGCTTGTCTTTCGTCAGCCCTTGGGTTCCAAAATAGGCTTCCGCTGAACGCGCATCTGCGAAATGGCTGAGTAACCCGTCGCGGAGGATTTTCAACAAGCTGTTGCGGATTATGAAGCTTTGGGCCTCAAAGAGTATTGCGTAGACACATACTGGGCCCTCGAAGCCGTCGCGCAATGTGTCCCTCATGCAGCGATCTGGGATTCTGTCACCGTGGGCGATATAGTTTCTTACAGCATACAGATCGTCAACGACAGAGCCGATTGTGATCTGGGGATCGGTGAGGAGATCGGAGAGTTCGCCCAACCCGTAGATGGCTGTGTTCTCCCCGAGAAACCACTTTATGCGTGCCTTCGCTACCTTGCTGCCTTGGTGATTCGGATTGTGCGACGTGTAGATGGATTCTATCGCCGAGGCCCATAGCAGATATCTCGCCTTCAGGTACTCGTCCTCGTGCGCGAAATGCCCAAGCTCGTGAAACTGCACGGCCATCTTGAACTTCCAGATATTCCCATCCATCGCCCTTAAGAACTTTGGAGCATACGTTCGCAGGTCATCTGCGTCCCGATCACGAAGTTGAAACAACTTTTGTACGTCGGGAACTTCCGCCAGATTAGCGGGAGATTGAAACCTCATCACATCGAATGTGCCATCGTCCCTGACATGACCTTGCATGAATTGGGCGGACTGCCGCATCGGGCGAATCAGCCGCAGACAAGCTGCAACTTTGCGTATCAACTGTTCAGATTGGGCATTGTACTCATGCTCCTGAACCAGTTCACCGTCTTTGAAAGTCGCCGTTCCGTCAAATCGATGGACGAGAGCGTAATGCGTGTTCTGCAATTTTTCGACATCATCTGAGCCCATCCGCTTTTCCACAAAGCTGAACGTGCCATCGCGGAGGAAGACCGAGACATCTTCGATGCGGACGCCTTCGGCAATGTCAAAAGGGAGGCGACTGAGGTCGAACTGCTCTTCGCCCCATTGGTTCGCCACTCCGTAGATCGCGTAAAGCGTAAAACTCCGCATTTCGCACGTTTATACCATGTACCCTCCCAAAGGCGGCAGCATAGACTAGGAACGCAGGCTCGATTAGGTGAAATTTGACCTCCATCCCGATGCAATTGCGGTCTTCACAACCCAATCGCAGGCAATCGCGGATAGGGTTTGTGTAAAAGAGCAATCTCCCCAGTCAGGGAAGACTGGATTCAAGGTTGACGTGTTCGTCGGACATGCTTTGACCGCCGATGACTTGCGCGGCCCTGTCGAAGTGTCGTCAAACGATGCGAACGGCAACAGGGTCAGCCGATTCACAACGGAAGGCGGCAAGCTAATCGGCTTGGGCGATCCAGATTATTCTCAACTCGCGAAAATCGCTCGATCTATCCAAAAGACTCCCGCATTCCGTAATACTGTCGGCGTTCAGTTCGTTGAAGATGCCCTCTTTCGTTGGTGTCTGAAAACATGTCAGCAAAGCTCGACTCAATCCGTGTGCGATTTCATCATCAGCGAGGCTACCTTGAGTGTCCGTGAGATTGAGACTTGGATTCCGATCTACGCGCTTCATGTCCAGTCCGCATTCAATATCGGCACAGTTGTGTTCAAGACAATCACCAGAGAAATGCTGGACGTATGGCAGCAGGGCATCCGTGCGGAGGCGGGCGATTCACCCAAGGTGGGCGAAGCACTTGAGCGCAGGCGGAAGGAGTTGCAGGGTCTCGCCGCAGGAGTTGTTTCGGTGGTTGCCGAACCGCATAGAGCCGTCGAGATTGCGAGCGAGCGGATTGACTCTGCGACGGCTTTGTTACGTTTGTTTGCCCCTGCAAACTTTGACCCTCGACAGCTTTCATACTGCGTTCCATTGGGGAGTCACCAACGAGAGGGGCATCACTACCTCACCGTGAAAGACGGGAAAATCGTTGGCGAAACTCGGGGCGTGTTGCCGCGAGGTACTGACCCGTGGGTCATCGAGGACGCGGTTGTTCGCGAATTCCAGTCTTCGGGACTGACCGCCATCAGCGATCTGTTTGCAAAAGAGCCGAAGAGCGAACTGGAGAATGTTGTGCTCGATGCTTTGTTCCTATATTCGAAAGCTTCGCTCGTCGCCGAAACAGCCGAGAAGCTCCTTTATATTTTTCCTGCACTGGAATCGATTCTGCTTTTGAATGAGAGCGAAGCGATTACGCAGAATATTGGCGAACGGCTGGCTTTCTTGGTCGGAAGTGACGCTGATTCACGGCTGAGAGTTAAGAAGGTCGTAGCGGAGGCTTACGCTGTACGATCCTCCTTTGTGCATCACGGCGAAAGGGTCGAAGATTTTGATTTGACGGAATTGCTGATGGCGACGTGGAACGGCCTACATGCAATGGTCGGAAATGCCGCGCGGTTTAAGACGAAGGAAGAACTTCTAAAAACACTGGAAAGGCACAAATTCCGCTGAGGAGGGCCGCAATTGACTGATTCCGTTTATACCGACGAACGACTACGCGATTGGCTCGTCTGGGCAGAGGAGAACGGCAGCGGTTTTCTCCATGCGATTGCAGAAGCAGCGTTGATAGCCGATGCTAAGCACTACGGTCTCTTGCGCCCCTTTTGCCCACACTGAAGGAGCTATATTCCGAAAGTTAGCCTGCGTCAGCAGCCGTTCCATTCAGGACGCGCATTTGGAGCAGAGATATTCATTTGTGTCGGAATGATAGGTAATAGGGGAACTGAAGGAATTGCTCTTTCCGCACTTGTGACATCTAAAAAGCTGCATCGTCAAGTTGTCTACGAGCTTCAGGGGCGAAGTATCCCACCTGAATGGATTGCTAGATGAGAGCCATTCCCTCGCCCTCGCTTGAAAGGCTTCCGACTGGGCAATCGGATAGAAGAAGTTTCTGAGCATTTGTTCAAGCATCTTCCATTCGGGTTCAAGCCCATTGGTAAAGTCTCCGCTTCCGAACAGAAAGGAAATTGTGTACCTCCGATCAACTGGTGGAATCAGACTTGGAATCAAGTGAGCCATGACTTTGGAGTTTCCCACCAGCGAAGTGCCACTTTTCATGCACCTTATCCTCCAAAAGACCTCTTTTAGGCTGCTCCAATCCCACCCACCGAGAGTGTCTGGGGTCTTTTCCTGAAGCTGCAACGCTTTCGTCCAGATGAGACGTAGTGACGAACGAAACTCGTCAAACGGTCGCATCTTCGCGTTGTTGGAATTCATTTGCCAAGAAACCAGCATCGCGTATGCACATTCTGCAAATTGTTGAAAGTTCTTAGCGCGTGCCGCTTCGAGACTACGAAGATGAAAATACAAGCTCGGCCAATCAGACTCTTCGGCCTGAGAATACTCGCTGTGTAACGCGTCGAGGGCGGCAAGCAGACGGCTTTTCTGGTCATCGAACATGGCTCAAAGCTCTGTCTCGCTCGCGCCATTGCGATTGGCTTTATCGAGCGGTTCTCCCTTTTGTACAACGTCCAAGCAAGCCTATCCTATCGCTTATGAATAGCAACGCCGAATTCAAGGCCAAAATGATAGAGCGTCACCGTCCAGCGTTCAACCTGTGGCTCCGCGTCCACGAAATGCTGGAAGAGCTTGTGATAAAGCCGAGGGCTTTGCAGTCGGCGTACTCTCGTGCTCTTGATCTCTTTTTCATCGAAGCATTCAAGTCACACGGCTCGCTATATTCGTTATGTGTGATGGGGCACGGCGAGGACGCAGCAACGATTGCCCGTCGCCTGCTGGAAATCGCTTTTCAAGTGGGGTACTTGTGCCTCGAAGATCAGAATCGTGAAAAGCGCGGCGAACTGTACCTAGCCTATTTCTGGCACAACGCGAAGGAAATCATTAAGCTCAACATCCCCGAAGATCGCCGTCAATGGTGGGAAAAGCACTATGATCTCCACAAGGACTTGCTACCGCTAAGACCTAGCGGCGATCCTTTACAGAACTGGTCTGGGTTGAGTTTCGCAGCGATGGCAGAACGGATCGGCCTCAAGGATACGTATGAAACAGACTATCGTTTTCTCTCAAATGTGGCCCACTGTTCTGCTCGTGGCTTGTTGCTGGACAAGGTTGACGGCACAATTCAAATTACGAGTGATACGCTGGTTGACGAACTTCTCGTTTACGGCACAAAGTACGTGTTGGCCGTGACCTTATACTGGAACGAGCACTTTGCTCTTAGTGACTCAACGAAAGTATCCGAACTTCGTGCCGAGGCAGTCGGCTTCGATTTCGAAGCGGTCTGAGCCGTTGTCGAACAGCGAGGCACCATACCGATCTGACATAATTTCCCCATGTGCGGGCGATACCGACTTTCGCGGCGAAAGCAGATTGTTGAAGAGCACTTCGCCAGCGTCTCGGGAGATGAAGACTGGAGTCCTCGCTTCAACATCGCTCCCACCCAGCCGATCCCAGTCATCCGCCAGAATCCCAAGGAGCCCGTCCGTGAACTGTCGTTAATCCGCTGGGGTCTCATTCCATCATGGGCAAAAGACTCGTCCATCGCCGCCAAGATGATTAACGCGAGGTCGGAGACGGCGGGCACCAAACCCGCGTTCCGCGATGCGTTGAAGTCTCGCAGGTGCCTGATCCCTGCGGACGGCTTTTATGAGTGGTCGCGGACGGGAAGAACCAAGCAGCCATACTGTTTTGAAGTCAACGACGGGCAGTTGTTCGCGTTCGCGGGGTTGTGGGATCGCTGGAAGGACGCAAGCGGCAACTGGGTCAAAACCTGCTCGATTCTGACCACGACCCCAAATGCTGTGACCTCAGCCGTCCATGACAGAATGCCAGTCATTCTTGAGCCCGACAGCTACGATTTATGGCTCGACCCGTGGATGAAGGATGCGGCTGTGGCGTCCGAACTGCTGAAACCCTACGATGCTCGGCTGATGCGCTGCTACCCCATAAGCACACGGATCAATCACGTGGCGAACGACGACGAAGCCTGCTCCGCACCCGTGGAACTGGTGCAGACTCAGAACAGTCTTTTCTCGTAAAGGACTCTGAGGCTCGAAGCACGGTGCGATAATACTCACCTGAATGGCCTCGGTGCTGCAAATCGCTACTCCAGACGCTATCCGACGAATTCAACGGGTGCAAACCGTCACAATCGCGTGGATGAGTGTGGAGGCTGTGGTGTCCCTCTTCGCAGCATGGCGGGCACGGAGTCCCGCACTGCTTGCTTTCGGTGGAGATAGCACCATCGAACTCTTCTCGGCGGTAGTAGTGCTGTGGAGATTTCGGACAAGTGCCGAACGTGGGGATGCGGAAAGGCGGGCTGCCCGTGTCGCGGGCGCTTTATTGTTCGCACTGGCTGCCTATGTCGCAATCATTTCGCTCGCGAGTCTATTGGGCTATAGCGAACCCAAGCCCACAGTTCTAGGGATCGCCATTCTGGTTGCTGCCGCAGTCGTCATGCCGTGGCTCGCGAAAGAGAAGCGGCGACTGTCAGGAGTTACAGGTAGTGCCGCATTGAGGGCGGATGCCGCTCAGTCGGTGCTGTGTGCTTATCTTTCATTGATCGCCTTGGCGGGACTGACGATTAACGCAATCTGGCACGTAACGTGGGCTGACCCGATTGCCGCCTTGGTGGTTGTGCCGCTCATCCTTTGGGAGGGTCGGGAGGCGATGCACGGGAAGGCTTGCGGCTGTTGCTGACCCCTGCTACTTTTCACCGCTATCATCCGCGATGTCCGCGCTGTCGCCTGTCTGGTGTTCAGCAATTTGAAACCTAAGAAATTCGTGGACAGCTTTAATCGCCCGCTCGTCGGCTGTCCGTATACGCACCTTCGCCCCAGATTCAATTTCTTGAAACTTGTAATGAATCTGGTCGTGGAGTTCCTCCATGACGGGTGCTCCTGCTGCTGTTGTGCCGTGAATGAACATTGGCACGTTGAGGTTTCCTTCCGCGAACATTTTGGCGATGTGAGAAAGGTGCATACGAATCTCATCGCGGCTAGTTTTGTCCGCAGGATCATTCGCCTGAACTTCAATCTCCCCACCGTCGTTGAATAGTATGAAATGATGCGTTGTTTTCTCGTGAGAGAATCCCATAGCCGCATCGCCGCGTTTCTCCATTTCGCAATGCTTCCCAGATGG
>Ga0182024_10015403_pt1 | contig 14648 bp, 11 predicted proteins | sample P32metaG_FD_120480 | JGI IMG/M metagenome (GOLD analysis project Ga0182024, IMG submission 120480) | Permafrost microbial communities from Stordalen Mire, Sweden - P3-2 metaG (Illumina Assembly) | ecosystem: Environmental > Terrestrial > Soil > Wetlands > Permafrost | place: Sweden: Stordalen... | reverse complement strand
GGAGCGCTGTTTAAGAAGCGGCCCAGCCAAATGACGGTAGCGGAGCGCGGCTTCTTGCTCTTGGCGATCGTGCGCGCTGCGCGCCCGGCCTTCGTTATTGTCGACGAGCCGTTTGCCGGGCTCGACCGTTCGCAGCGACAGCATTGCAAGGCCATCCTCCGGTACCTCAGCGAGAGCGGCATGGGCGTGCTGCTCACCGACCACGACGGCCGGGCCCTGCTCGATGTCGCAACCACCGTTCACATCATCGAGCGCGGCCGTATCATCTACTCAGACGACGCGAAATCTGCAGCCGTATCCGCGGTAGCACAGCGGCTTTATTTCCGAGCGCGTGACTAACCCGCTGACGCGCTACGTCACGCTGACGTACGCGACGTATTTCATTCTGCTTCTCGTACCGTTCGCGCTCGTCGCGCTCCCCGTGGAGACCGACTTCCACATGGTGTACCTCATGATCTTGCCGCTCGCAGCGGTGGGCGTTATCGCCTTTGCGGGCACGCTGCTGTTGCTCTCCAGCAGAGGAGAACTCGAAACGTTGCAGGTGTATGGCGTTGCGGATCGATCGATCGGGAGACCGCTGGCCATTGCGACGTGCGCTCCGTTGGCGGCGTTCTCGGCAGTGGCCATTCCGTTGTCCAGCAACCCTTGGAATGCGCTACTGTTCGCGGCGATTGGATTCGTCGTTACGATCTCCGTCCCGCTCGCCATCGTACGCCGATGCTGGAGACGGCGCTAGAAAGAAGGCTGTCATTGCTTCGCCATCGAGCCAGAGTCACTATGAGGACGCGCGCGTCCAAAGGAAGTAGACCGGCACCGCGCTGAGCAGAATTGCGATCCCGACGATTGCGTCGCGCGGATAGGCGACGTACGTCGCGATCGCGACGCCCCAGGAGACCAGCAGGTAGAGCGCGGTCGAGAACGGATGCCCGGGTACGCGGAAGCGCACGGCCTGCTCGATGCCCGCGTGTCGATCGCGAGCGCGAATGATGAAGAGCGCGAGGGCCAGCAACCGTTGAAGACGTAGAACGTCGAGACGACGTAGTTGAGGATGTGCTCGTAGCTTCCCGAGAGCGCGAGGAGCATCGCGAAAAATGCTTGCAGCACGATTGCAACAACGGGCACGCGCGTCCGCGGATCGATCCAGGCTACCCCGCGGAAGAACAGCCCATCTTCGGCCATCGCGTGATAGAGCCGCGGTATGGTGAGCATACGATTGCTGATGAACCCGAGCGTCGACACGGCGATGGCAAACGACGCGACCTGTGCTCCCGCGGAGCCGGCCGCAGCGCGCAGTACAGCCGCTGCGGGAACGGGCGTGCTCGCTAAGCCTTCGACGCCGAGCACGCGAAGGCAAGCGGCATTCACCAAGAGATAGAGCACGGCCGCGCCGGAAATCCCCAGCCAAAGGCCCAGCGGCAACGTGAAGGTGACGTTCTTTGCTTCGGGTGCCATGAAGTTGGCGACCATCGCCCCGTTGTAGGCGAAAAGCACGGGAATCATCGCGACGCTAAACGCGCCGAGCGTACCGATCGCACCGAGCGTGGACCCCGAGAGTGCGGCGAGTTGGTGACCCTGGACCGGATGCGCGGCAATGCCGGCAGCGATGAGTGCCACGAGCGCGGCAATCTTGAACACGGTCAGCGCGCTTTGCACGTTGCTGCCGAAGCGCACGCCGAAACAGTTCACCAGTGCGAGCACGGCAAGCGTAACGACCGCGAGGAGGCCGGGAGGGACGCCGAAACCCGTCAACGAGATGAAGTAACCGGCGAAGAGCACCGCTGCCGCTGCGATACCGCCCGTAAATGAAGCCAGCAGCGACGACCAGCCGTACGCAAAGGCAACGACCGGGTGAAATGCATCGCGCAAATAGGCGTAGGCACCGCATCCCGCCGGGCGGCGCGCGGCCAGCTCGCCGAGTACGAAGGCTCCAAAAAGCGCGACTACTCCGCCACACGCCCACGCGACGAGAATCAATCCAGGTATCGGTATGCGCTGCGCCACGACCGACGGCGTGCGGAAAATTCCCGATCCGATGACGCTGCCGATCACGATGAGCACGACGTCGGAGACGCCGAGTCGCCGCGCGAGCGCCGGCGTCACACGGGGCGTTCGCCGAGGATCGTGACGCGGCGGACGACGCGGCGATTCGGGAAATAGTCGGCGAGCGCGCAATGTTGCGTCCAGCGGTTATCCCAGAATGCCACGGTGCCTTCCCGCCAGCGCCAGCGAACCTGAAACTCCGGCCGCGCCATATGCTCGAAGAGCATGCGCAGCAGCGCGTCGCTCTCGGCCGGCGAGAGGCCTTCGATGTGCGAGGTAAAGTCTTGATTGACGAAGAGCGCCTTGCGTCCCGTCGCGGGGTTCGTGCGCGCAACCGGATGCGAAACCGGCGGGTGCTCGGCGTACATTTGATCGCGCCGGTTCTCGATCCCGAGCGCTTTGAATCGCTCCGGCGTGAAGTTCTTCGCAAACGAGTGGACGCCACGCAGTTGCGAAACGAGTTGCCGCAACGGCTCGGAGAGCGTCTCGTAGGCGAGATACATATTGGCCCAGAGCGTATCGCCGCCGATCTCGGGAATCTCTTCGGCGTAGAGGACCGCCGCCTGCGGCGGCCGCTCGAGGTACGTCACGTCGTTGTGCCAGCGATCGCTGTTGGCGCGGCGCGTCGCGTCGTGTTCCAGCACCATCACCTCAGTCGCTGTTTTGTGACCTGGATAGAATGGGTGAAGGTACAATGGGCCGAAACGTGCCGCGAAATCGCGCTGTTGAACCGGCGTTAAAGATTGTCCCTCGAAGAAGAGCACAAGATGGTCGTCGAGCGCGCTGCGAATCTGCGTCACCGCGTCGCCGCTGAGGGGCGCGCTGAGGTCGATGCCTTCAACGGTCGCGCCGATCGCCGGCGTCAGCGCTTTGGTTCGCAGGAGTCCGGTATGTGACGGCATGAGACTCCGGCGCCTTACCGAAACGGAAGGCGATTTCCCGCCGAAAGGAGACAGGCAAGTGAGAAAGTTCGGGTCGATATTCGCCATTGCTTGCGCGCTGTTATCGATCGTGCCTTTGAGCTGCGAAGCCTCGGTCGCCCAGCGCCACGTCGCAGCGAATGCGGTCTTCGATAGCGGGATTCTTCGAGTCGAGCGATTTGGAGCAAAGGGCGGCCGCCCGCTCATCTTCGTCCCTGCGCTGTTCTGCGGCTCATGGGAGTGGAACGCGCAGATAAACGCGCTTTCGCGCGAGTACGATCTTTTCGTGGTCACGCTGCCGGGATTCGACGGGCGTCAAATGGTTAGCGGCGACGCGTTGATGGAGCGCGCGGCTCGCGGCCTCCATTTATTGATCGAGAACAGAGATTTGAAGCGGCCGATCGTCATTGGGCACAGCCTGGGCGGGACGCTTGCCGTCTTCTTTGCGGAGCGCTATCCGGACGATGCGGCGGGCATCGTTGCCGTCGAGGGCGGCTATCCCGTCGCGCCGACACAGGCTATGCGCGACGCTCAAGTCGCCCGCACGGTGAAACCCTATGAAGGCATCGCGCAAAGCGAACTTGGGCCGGCGCTTCGCGAAAACATGCTCCAGTATACGATTACAAGCACGGCCGACGTGAACACCGTCGAGCGCCTCGCGGCACGAAGCGAACCGGGGGCCATCGTCGCGTGGTTACGCGCAGCGCTCACGCTGGATCTTACGCCGGGCTTATCGTTGATACGTGTGCCGTTCACGGCGATCGTTCCATTTGATAAGGAGATCGATCCCTATAATGGGTTCAAATCACGCGAAGCAAAGCGCGCCGCCTACGTTCGTTGGGCCTCGCACGCCCGCTACGGCAGCGTGATTCTCATCGACAACTCACGGCACTTCGTTATGTTCGACCAGCCAACACTCTTTGCCCAGGCGCTCTTATCGGCAGTTTCGCGCTCGATGTCACCATGAGTATTTCATCCTTCGACTGCGCTCAGGATGACAACGGCGCCTAGAGATACTTGTTGAGCCAATCGACGATTAGGCGTAGGCGTTCGATGCGGTGGATGGGGGAGCCGGTGCGGGAGAGGTCGTGGTTTTCGTTTGGGAACGCCACGTACTCGACTGGTCGTCCTAAGATCTTGAGCGCCGTGAACTCTTGTAGGGTCTGATCGATCGGTGCCCGCGTATCGTTCTCGGAGTGAAGAATCATCAGCGGCGTCTGGACGTTGGCGACGTACGTTAGCGGCGAGAACTTCGCATAGTCGGTGCTTGCCGGATCCCAGGGCGGCCCCCACGTGTAGTAACCGCCGCCGAGGCCGTTCTTGCCCGCGAAATCGGCCGCGAGATTTTCGCTCTGCAAGTCGCTCACGGCGCGTTCGGCAACGGCCGCCTTATAGCGATTGGTATGGGAGATCACCCAGAGCGTTGCATACCCGCCATACGAGCCGCCGAGCACGGCTAAGCGTGAGGCGTCTACGTCGGGCCGCTGCACGGCAGCATCCATCACGGCTTGCACGTCGGCGAACATTGCATCGCCGTAGTTGTTTTCGAGCGCCTCTTCAAACGCGTAGCCGTGCCCAGTGCTGCCGGCGGGATCGGCGAAAACCACGTTGTAGCCGAGCGACGTATAGAGCTGAAACTCGTGAAAAAATGTGTCGCCGAATTGCGTCTCGGGGCCGCCGTGAATGTCGAGCAGCGTCGGATGTTTCGTTCCCGGGGCACCTCCGACCGCCGGCATGAACCAAGCCTGCACCGGAAAACCGGCCGCACCTTTCACGGTGAACTCTACAGGCTGCGAGAGCGTCACCGAAGCGAGGTAGGCGTCGTTCACGTGCGTGAGCCGGCGCGGCGCACCGCCGCTGACGTTCGTCACGTAGACGTCGGCCGGATGCGTAAAGTCGCTGTAGAGGTAGGTGACGAGCTGGCCGTCGCGCGATACCGAACACGACCACGCTTCACCGTGCGGCGGCGTGACGTCGCGCAGCTCGCCGGTGGTAAGATCGAACGTGCGCAGGTTGGCGTAGCCGGGACCGTCGATGTTGAGCAAGGCGAGATTCCCCGACGGCAGCGGCGCTCCGCAAAGGCCTCCGCCTTCCTTCATATCGGCCAAGAGCGTATCGCCCCACGAAACCGTGTCGCGCGCGACGAGGACCCGCGGCTCGGAGCCGTCGCTCTTTGCCGAGACGAGCGCGGGCAGTTGGGCCGCGTCCTTCACGTCGCCGCTCAAATAGTACACGTGCTGCCCGCCGGCGTCGAAGAAGAATCCGTTATTTGCCGGCAGGCTTGAGGTGAGCTTGACCATGGCGCCGCCGGCCGATGGAATTACGTAGACGTCGCTCGGCCCGCTGTCGACCGACTCGTAGCGCAACGAGTCAAAGAGAATCGTCTTATCGTCGGGCGACCAGGCATCGAAGTTCTCAGAGTACTTCCCTGAGGTCAACGCCTTGGGATTCGAGCCGTCGGCGTCGATCGTCCAGATGTGCTGATGGTCCTGATAGGTATAGCCCGCACCGTTTCCTTCAAAGAACAGCCCGTCGATGAGGTGCACGTCGCTCTTCTTCTGCGAACTGCTCGGCGTAAAGCCGGCTTTGTTGAAATCGACGTATGCATCGTGGGCCGGGTCCGTATCGGTGACGGTAAGGGCGATGCGATCGCCGCTATGCGAGACCGTCGGGCCGGAGACGCCGTTCTTGATGTGGGTCAGCTGGGCGACGGCCCCGCCGGCGAGCGTATAGCGATAGAGCTGCGGTTTCTGTTTGTCGAGCGTCCGGACGAAGACGAAACTCTTGCCGCCGCGCATCCAATCGTAGTCGCCGTCGCCAACGTGCTTGGTCACGTTGTGGATCAGATCTCCGGTCGCGACGTCAACGAGATCGATCGTGCGATCGTAAGTATTTTTCGGCCCGTTCATGCGCGACGACTCGACTAGCACGTGCGTGCCGTCGGGTGAGACCAAGGCGCTGCTCAAGAACGTCATCTTGAAAAGGTCCTCCGGCGCCACGGGGACCGCCGCGGCCGCGATTGGAACGAGGCCGAGCATGAAGGCGGTAAACACTGCAGTTCTCATATGATTCCCTATTACGCTGTAGCTTCGAAAGGAGTTTTAGTGTGACAGCGGCTTACGCAGTTGATACTGCGCCTTGACCTTCGTGTAGCCGTTGCGCTCGTAGAAAGAGTGCGCGCGCTCGCGCAGGACGTTGGACTGCACCCGGATCTCGCCACAGCCGCGTTCGCGCGCCCTGGCTTCAACGGCTTCGAGAAGTGTAGCGCCGATGCCGTGGCTGCGAGCCGTCTCGTCGACGACGAAGCCCTCGAGAAACGCGCCGAAGCCTTCGACGAAGGCCTCGTCGATCAGCAGGGCCGCCCATCCAACGACGCGCCCGCCGTCGGTCGCGACGAAAACGTCGCGCCGCTCTCCCAGGCGCTGCAGGCGGGCAGCGATGGCGGGGGCCGGCACGTCGTACCCGAGTTGGGCCATAAGCACGGCGATCGGCTCGGCGTCGTCCGGGCGGGCGCGACGCACTTTAACGATTGTGCGCAAGGATGTGCAACAGGACGCCGGCAGCATTGGCGTCAGGACGGCTGAAGTTCAAAGCTTCGCTGACTTTGGCGCCGTAGGCGTGGGTTCCGTTCCTAGTGGTGAGACTTACCTTCGGCGCAATGACGTCAAAGGGTTGCAGCCGCGCCTGCAGCGAGAAGGCGTCGTACAACGGAACGGCCATCGCATCGTAGGTCGAGAGTGGTTTGAGCCCCAGCATCAGCTCGATGGTCGCGAGCAAGCTGACCGTCGAATAGTGCGCGTGCACCACGCCGCCGCGCGCATACGGGGACGCTACGAACATCGTAGTGCGCTGATCGCTCACATGGTCGGGACCGTCCTGCGCGTCGTCCTCGATGATGAAGATTGCCGACGAGCGCCAGACGGGCGAGTGGGAGATTGCTTGAACGATGAGCCCGAGCGCGTAGTCGTTTGTCGCGACGTATGCCACGGGCGTCAACTTCCCGGCGCGGCTTCCATAGGTATGGTCGTTGGGAAGCCAGATCCACTCGAGTTGCGGCACGGCGCCTCGCCGGACGAAAGCGTCGAACTCGCGTCGCCACTCCTTGACGCGGTCCAAATCGCTGTAGCTCAGGTTCCAACCGACGTAGTGCGGATCGTAAAGACCTCGCAGGCTCGGCGCGTGGCTGGTGCCGGAACCGGTGAGGTTCGGCGTGTCCGTAAGCTCTCCGTAGTCGCGGAACGAAACCTGTGCCGCTTGCGCCGCTTGCCAAATGTAACCGTTGCGCGGCACCGCCGCTCCGCTGCCGGACAACGTGTCGTCATTCGCGCCGCGGTTACCATAAATTACGGGCCAGACGCGTTCGACGTAATCGTTACAATACGCCGCATCGGCCCAGTTATGGCCGCTCTCGCTGACTTCGCCGCTCGCATAGGCATTGTCGAAGAGCCCAAAGCGTCCGGCCAAAGCATGCTCATTCGGCGTTACCCGAGCGCCGAACCAGGTGAGCTTTGGATCCCCGTTGCCTTCGGGAACGTCGCCGAGCACTTGGTCGTACGAGCGATTCTCCTTCAAGATAAAGAAGACGTGTTTGATTGGACCGTCTTTGCGTACGACGGTGTCGGAAGGTGTTTGCTGCCAACCTTGCGCGCCTTGCGGCTCTCCCAAGCCCGGCGGCTGCGTGGAAAGATCGTAGGCTCTGATCGATCCGTACTCGATCGCGGCAACGTAGTCGTAGTAGTTGGACGAAACTCGAGGGAGGTAGGGATTAGGACGCGTCCCTTCACCTTTGCCGTTGACGATATAGAGGCGGTCGCCGACCGGAACGACATCGGTCGGATACCAACCGGCAGCAATGCGCCCCCCCAACCGCCGATTGCGAATGACGCCGACAGAGTTTGCGGCTCCGAGGCTCACGAAGAGCGTGTCACCCTCGATCGCGAGCGCGTTTGGAGAGACTCCGGCAAGCCGTCCGCTTGGCGCGCGATCGCCGATGAAAATTCCGGCAAGTCGCTTCGTGCTTGCGGCGTCGAACACGCCGACGGAATCCGCGTCGCTTTCCGCGACGTAGAGCGCGCCGCCGGCCACCAGGAGGTCGGAGGGATGAAGGCCGGTTGGGATTGACCGCTCCGCGAGCGTTGCGGTATCGATGGCTGCAACGTAATCGCTCGCACGGTTGGAGGCGAAGAGCGTCTTGGCGTCGGTTGTAAATGCGAGCCCGCCGATGTGTCCTCCGATACGGACCGGCTTGGCTTTCGATAGATTTTGCAGCGCTCCGAGGCGCACCGACGCATCGCCGTCGGTTGCAACTGCAAAGATGCGCCCGTTGCGGGTCGCCACGGCGGTGGGATACGACTGCTTGGGCATCGCGACGGTACGCACGCTTCGCGTGAAGAGATCGACTGCGAAAAGCGCATCGGCGTTCGCACCGGCGACCAGAACGTGGCGCCCGTCTAACCAAACTGGTCTACCGAACGCGCCTTTCAAGGCGATGGATCCGAGTTGTTTGAGATCGGCGGTGCGATAGAGACCTAACGCCGGTGGATTGAAGCCGGACTCGACCACGGCTAGCGTCTTTCCGTCGGGCGAAGCGGCGGCGCCCTGCGGCATCGTGCCCGTTTCGATCATCATGCCCTGCGGTTGCGCGATGGTCCAGCCGTTCGGGAGAACGATGCCGCCCGGCTTCCCAAGCACGGCCGCTCCCGAAACCGCAACGGCTAAAAGAAAGAGACACCGGATGACGCGCACGGATTTCCCTCCAAGGAAGGGTCTCTTCAATTCGAGACATCAGATGACCTGTTGTCTGGGTGCCGGAGGTTCTTTGCGGCGAATCGGACACGGCGCAGTGTCGACCGGCCGCTCGCTATTTCTGGGCGCAGTCGTATTTAGCTGGCAGTAAGTCCCCGCGGCCTTAGCGGATTGATGCGATGCTGACGGCTTCGCCAGCCGGCGCGAAACCGACGCTTCTGTAGGGATTGCCGCCAGGCGGATAATGCCAGAACGCTAGGCCGCCGCTGCCGTCGCACGCGAGGTTTCCGCCGATGAGGGCTGTCCCTTGCTTGTCGTTAACGGGTGTATTTTTCGTACCGACGATAAATGGCGCATTGACCTCGACGCCGCCGTCGACGCCGCAGGTATCGGAAAGGCTCGTCTCGCTTCGAATCGTCAGCGTTGTGCCGGAGAGCGTGGCCCGAGCGATGGTCGTCTGAACGCTTGAGCCGACGACCTCAAGGTCGGTGACAGCGATGTACTTTCCATCCCACATCACCGCGCCGCCGCAACAGGAGGCACCGTTGTAGCTGAGCGTTGTAACCTTCGATGTTCCTGACAGAACCGCACAGACTCCGGTCGCGATATCGCCCTGGCCTTCGAAGATTACGTTGCCCTTGTCGTCGTAGCCCGGCGAATAGATATAAAAACATGGACCGGTGCCCAGGTAGCAAGCACCGTTGCCCTTTCCGTGCTTCCACAGGCAGAGCGCGCCCGGCCTGTAGGACGAGAAGTCGTATAAATTCGCTGCCGCAAGATCGTCGTTCTTATCGACTGCGCAGCCAATCGCGTTCCCGTTCGTATGAAAGGTCGCAAGCGGCTTCGTGCCCCCGCGAGCATACTTTACGACGTCGCCGCCCGTAAAGTTGGCTATGAAGACGTCGCCCTTCGCATCGACGCACTCCCCCGAGGTTCCGTTGAGGCCGGTCAGCTCGCCTACCTGTTTGCCGTTAGCGTAATCGTAGACGTAAACGGCCTGACTACCGTCGGAAAGATAGAGAAGGCGCTTTATACTCTTCGCTTCGGGCAGCATCCAGGACGCGCCCGCGCGCGCGACGTGTGCTGCGAACGCCGAGGTTTGCGATATCGCGCCCGAAGCGCCGATTGGCGGCTGCAATCCGTTGCAGCCTGCGAGCATTGCCCCAGCTACGCAAATGCCAAGCGCGCAACGGCTGACATCCATGTTCTTCATCTGCCCCCAATCGTAGCTTAACCCTGCCGGCGCCCCGGCGCAGTCGTATTCAGCTGGCAGTGGCCGAAGGCCACTTTGGCCATCACGCACAGCCAATAATCCCAATCAGTTCGACCCGCTTGGAGCCTGTAGCGGCGTGGTCGAACGAAGGACGCCCTGACCGTCCGATCCGAGATAGACGCGACCCGTGAGCCAGCGTATCCCCCAGAAACTATGCGCGACGGTCGCATCGTCGAGCCGCTGCCACTTGCTGCCGTTGTCGGTCGAGACGTATGCGCCGCGTAATGTGGTGATAACCACGTCGGCGACGCCTTTCTTGATATCGGGATTGTAAAGGATTTCCCGCTCGGGCGAGTAGACGAAGGCGGGTGACTTCAACGTTTCGACGTCGCGGTCGCGCGCGTGGAGGCCCGCTTTGCGACGCGGGTTTCGGTCGGGGTCGATGCGTCCGCGAATGAGAGGCGCGTTGACTACCGTCGCGACGCGCTTGAACGTACGGCCGCCATCGGTGCTGCGCAGAACGAATACGTTGTTCGACTTATCGACGCTCGAAGCGAGAACGATGTTTGGGTTCACGGGTGAGATCGTCATCGCGTACCAGAACTTCGTGGCAGGCACACCGGTCGACTTAGTCCACTTCGTGCCGCCGTCGGTCGTTACCGACAATGACGACGCAAAGTTGTTGAGATCGCAGACGAGGATATGCGATCCATCGGCCGGATCCACTACGACCGAGCCTGGCCAGGTAAACGGCCACGAGAGCTTTGAAACGGTGCTCCCGCCGTCGGTCGTCTCGTAAATCCCTTTGGGGCCAGAGAGCCCTGGAGCGTTGATCGGGCCCGAAGTAATATACATCGTCAAGGGTTTCTTTGGGTCGAACGCGATGGGGGTTGTCATGACACGGCTTGGATAGATACCGTCGTTCAATTCCGAGAACGAGACGCAACCATTGTTTGATATGCTCAAGCCCGAGGCTTCGTCGTATGCGTAACACACGCTCGGATCGCCGGGACGCAGGTCGTTGAACCCATCTTCGTACAGGCCGTAATCGGCCGTCCACGTCGATCCGCCGTCGGTCGTCAGATGGCTATCGAAGTCTTGGAGTGAGACCAGCAGCGTCTTACCGTTGGGAGAAACGGTAAAACGGCGAGCGAGACCGGTGGCCGACGACGCGCTGACGACCGTGTCGTTATAGTTCCCCGACGAGCACGTTGGCGCGTAGTCGAGGCCTTGATCCGAGGCAACCCAACAAGCGTCGTCGCTTCCGTTGGCGATCGTCCAGACGTCGCGCAGATCGATGACTTGCAGATTCGCGGCCTGGTTGACCGGCGGGTTCGGTGAGCCGTCGCCCGGTATGTAATAGAAGGCACCGTCGGCGCCGATGTAGAGCTGGTGCGGATGCACGATGCTATATGCAATCGCCTGCGTGCCCAGGCCGTAGTTGTAATACGAGCCCGCCAGCACCGCGACCCACGTTTTGCCGCCGTTGACCGACGCGAAAAGATTCTGATCCCAACTTCCGTCGTTGGAGCTGACGTACAGGGTCGTCGGAACGAGCGGGTCGACGGCGATTTGGTGCACCACCCGCGCGCTGCCGTAGGTTCCCGTCTTCTTCGTAAAGGGAAGCCTTCCGACTTTGGTCCACGTTCCGCTGCGCAACGCGTAGATATCTCCGTTGCTCATGCCTGCGTAGAACGCACTGCCGCTCGACCCTTGGACCGCGCCAAACGCCGTCGGGTATGCCTGCTTCGTTCCCTTTAGCGCGACGCTCCACGTCGTGCCGTCGTCTTTCGAGGTAAGTATTCCCGCGTCGCCGGTGGCAAAGAGCGAACTCCCAAACGACGCGAACTGCGTTGCCTGGGCCGTGGGATAGACATTGGTCCACGACGACCCCGAGTTGGTCGAGCGAAAGATACCGTCGTATTCGGTGGCAGCAAGCAGCACCGACGGCTTGGTAGGGTCCAGCCACAGGGAGTTCACGACCGAGGAGATGACACCGGACGAATCGGCGAGCCCGCTGTCGATGGCCGCCCATGACGTGCCGCCATTGGTCGTCGCGAATATGCCTGCGCTCGAGTAGGTCTCTAATCCGGTGCCGCGGCCGCTCGCCATGTAGATGACTTTCGCGTTGGCTGGGTCAACGGCGAAGGCGTTCACCTTGCCGGAAGTAGGAGCGCCGTCGGACATGTGCGTTGGGCCGAGCGATTCGAACCGTACCGCTTGCGGGACAACGCTGCGACCGGCCTGTGACGCTTGCGATCCAGCGGGAAGGGCATTGATCCCGGACCCGGCGCGACAACCTGCGAGAACGGCAACGGTAATGAGGGATGCGCAGAACCAGCGACGATTGAACATCGTTACCTCGAAAGATTCAAGTGGATGCCCCGTCTTCGCTGCTGGGCAGATGGCGGCCCGCAACGGCTCGCGATTAGGTGAGCCCTGCGCCGACGTCCTTCAGCGATTTCTTCAGATGCGAGCGTACCAAGCGGCGCGTCTCGGTCACATTGCCTTTTGCTATCGCTTCGCAAAGCGCAGCGTGAAGCGGATCGTTTTCGTTCCGCAGGTATTCGGGGGTGACCGCGGCCGCCATGAGCGGCTCGACGATCTGGACGAACGAAGCGTAGACGTCGCGCAACGCCGAACTCTTAGCCGCCCGAGCGACCGCAAGGTGAAAGGCGAAGTCCGCCTCGGTGTAGCGCGCAACATCGCCGGAGCGAATCGCCTGGGCTCGCTTCTTCAGGCTGGCCCGCATGGCCGCGATGTCGCGCGCATCGCGGCGCTGCGCCGCGAGTTCCGCTAGCGGCAGCTCGAGGAAGAGGCGGGCCTCGTAGATGTCGGCGAGCGCCGCACTGCCGAGCCGCTCATCAAGCGACTCACGAAGTGTCCGCGCCGTGACGAAGGTTCCCTCGCCGTGCCGAACGTCCACCATCCCGCGATTGGCAAGAACGCGCATGGCCTCGCGTATCGTCGATCGCCCGACGCCGAAGAGCACGCAGAGCTCCCCCTCGGGCGGCAAACGATCGCCGACACGGTAGGTTCCCTTCGCTACGAGCGCGCGTACGCGCTCGATCACCTTATCCGTCAGGCCGTTGCGTTTGATGGGCGACGAATGCATTACCGTCGGACCCTTCGCTTGACTCGCCGCGAAAGCCCCGGACAGCAGGTCATCCGATCTCCGTTACCACGAAAGCTAGCCTCGGGGCGCTTTACGCTCCCGCGATGGAATGGCGTCCGCCGCCCCGAACGACGTGGGCGGTCGATCCAGAAAACTCGGATCGGGGAGCGGGGAGAATGAAGAGCTTTGGTCTTGGCACGCGCGCCTTGCTTGGAGGCGTTGCGATTGCATTGCTGGCAGGCTGCGGCGCCCTTTCCCTGAGCCTGTCGAAGGGTCAGGATGACATGCAGCCGCCAGTCGGCGCGCTGACGAACATCGCCGCGGAGCAGAAGCTCGAGGGTTCGTGGATGCGGGCGGGGACGAAGAGCAGCGATCTCCTCTACGTCTCGAACCCGGGCAACGATACCGTAACCGTCTACGCATATCAGAGTCGCAAACTCGTCGGCACCCTGGACGGATTCTCCAGCCCCGCCGGTTTGTGCGCCGACACCGCCGGCGACGTTTGGATAACCAACGAGGGCGAGCACGACGTGATCGAGTACGCGCATGGCGGCACGCAGCCGATTCAAACGCTCGACGACGGAAGCGAACAGCCGTCGGCGTGTTCGGTCGATAAGACGACTGGCAATCTCGCCGTGCTCAATGCTGATGACGTTGCGGTTTATTCCGACGCAAGCGGATCACCGACCACTTACAGCGGCGGCGTTTATGGAGACTACGCGCTCGGTTACGGCGCCCACGGCGATCTTCTCGTTGACGGCGGCAGTTATGACACCAGCAAAATCATTGCGTTTGCGCAGCTTCCGTCAGGCATGACGCGCCTGAAGCCGGTGGTGCTCTCGAAGACACTGCAGTGGGGGCCGCCGACCTTCGTGCAGTGGGACGGTCAGTTTTGGGTGGTTGGCGCGAGCAGACTGGACTGGTTCGAGATCGCCGGCAAGAAGGGTAAACTCGAGGGCTATTCGGTTCTCTCACCAACTAGTTCGATTATGCAGTTTTGGATCGCGTCGGTTGGGGGTGAGAGCCGGCGGGGAAATCAGATCGTAATCACCGAGGACGACCCGTATAAGGTTGAGTTTTTTCAGTATCCCGCCGGCGGCAAGTCGTTCGCAAGCATCATTGACGGGTTGAGCGATCCCTACGGCATCACCGTTAGCAAGGCGTCAACGCAATGAAGCGACTAGGCTTTGCGTTTTTGGCGGCGTTGCTGACCGCGTGCGGCGACCATTCCGGCGCCACGATCCCGGCGGTGAACGCGGCAAGTCTGACCTTTTCCCACCATCAAACCTTTCTGTTCACCGGCAAACCGCAGCGCTTTAAAGTGCCACACGCGCGCTGGCTGCACGTTGTGGTGCGCGGCGCCGCCGGCGCCGGCTCCAGTGCTGTGCGCGGCGGTCGCGTTTCCGCACTCATCCCGGGCTCGATCGACAGCGAACTCGTCGTCTACGTCGGCGGAGCTGGAAACCTAGCTCAGGGCGGCTATAACGGTGGCGGCGCCGGCGGCCCGAATAAATATTGTTCGAACTGCACCGGCTACGGCGGCGGCGGCGCATCCGACATTCGCCTGTCGACCGGCACGTTGGGCGATCGCGTGATCGTCGCCGGCGGTGGCGGC
>Ga0182024_10015402_pt1 | contig 14649 bp, 22 predicted proteins | sample P32metaG_FD_120480 | JGI IMG/M metagenome (GOLD analysis project Ga0182024, IMG submission 120480) | Permafrost microbial communities from Stordalen Mire, Sweden - P3-2 metaG (Illumina Assembly) | ecosystem: Environmental > Terrestrial > Soil > Wetlands > Permafrost | place: Sweden: Stordalen... | reverse complement strand
CGTGTCCGTGGCCGCCACAGCGCGCGTCGCGCCGCGCGGAATACACAGGCGGCGTCCAGCGGCGTCTGCATAGATATAGTCCCAGCCGCCCTCTCCGCCAACCTTGGCCATCTTGAGCATCTTGTACCGGCCGTTTTCTTGAGAAATGCCAGCTGGAGCGAAGGCCGCGACTACGGCTCCAAGCGTGAAACAAACTTTGCGCATGGAACTGGTCCGGATCGAGTATATCAGCTTCGGCTTGGCGCAATGCTTGTCATCGCAGCTTCATCGCAGCGCCGCCAATGCGGGCAACGTTGATCCAGAGTCCGGTGGGGCAGACCATGACCTATGATGCCGAAGGCCGGATGGTTTCGTTCTGCTTGAACAGCAGTTGCACGCAGCAGACTCTGTTCGCCTACGATGCGGCGGGGAATCGCGTGCGGCGGACGGATTCGACCGCGACCTCGACCACGACCACGACATTCGTCTACGACGCGTTCGGGAACCTGACGGCGGAGTATGGCGGAACATCGAGCGCCACGGGGTGCCTGGTTGCCTAGATTCTCAGGAATGGTGGTAGTGGCGCCGATCCCTTCGGAAAACATCACCATCACGCGCGCCACTTTCTCCTGCGCCATCGCAACCTCGTTCAAGGTAGCGATGGCCGCTTCCAGTGGCCAGCCGCGCGCATCGAGCAACGCCGCCCAATGGTCTTGCGGCCTGCGCGGAGAGGGCAATCCGGCGTGCCGGTACGGAATTGGGGCGAAGGCACGCGGTCCGTAGGCGCGCGCCTCATCGGAATCCTCCGCCACGCAGAGCTGAGCCCATTACAGCGCGATGTCGTGACCGGGCTCGTGCAAGGTTGTAAGATTGCCTGTGACATATGCTGATCACCGACCGTACTCTGCTCGCGTTTGTAGACACCAAGGACCCGTTCATGCCCAGCGAGGTCGCAGGCGAAGATCTGGCAGGCCCCATCTTGTCGCTGATGGCCGTACGGGAGTTCGACTTCCTATTCCTGTTCTACACTCCATACACAAAAGCAAAGGCGGAGGCGACCCGCGATGAGGTGACACGCCGATATGCGAGTTGCCCGGTCAGGATGCACGAACTGCCGGTGTCGGACCCTAACGACTATTCGTCGCTGATGGGGTGCCTGACGGGGAAGGTGCGGGAGATTATGCGCCCGTCGCATGACGCAGACACCAGCGTGTGCGTTTCCAGCGGTACTCCAGAGATGCGCGCGGCTTGGCTCCTCCTGGCGGCGGGAGCTTTGCCGGCAAAGTTGCTACGAGTCGACTCGCCCTCGGGCGCGTTCTTCGGCGTCCCTGACGTGAAAGAAGTGCGCCTGGACAAAACGATTGGGCAAGTTCACAAGCCTTAGGGATTCCTGCCCGGTATCCATCGAGCATCGAGAGAGCTTATCGCTTGATGGAGGACACCCAGTGCCGCACTACGGGGAACACACACGTAATTACGCAACTAATGGATAGGTTACAGGTCTTGATCGAGGAGGCTAGTCGAACCCCGGAGCAAACCGGTGGCCGTGCTCTAAGAAAGCGGAGCAGGCTACGGGCTTCGATTCAGGTGGCCCGTCGATTACTGGAGGACGCCCATGCCCGGACTGTCGAAAACAAGCGCTTGCTTTCCGAGTTGATGGAGAGGCTAGGGGCGTTGACGGCAGAAAGTTCGGCAATGCAGTTTGCAAGTGCGCTAACCCCGGGAGGAGTGCCACCCGAAGGTCCGGCGACCGGATTGGAGGAGGCCCTCCGAGAGCTTGGTATCTTCGTAGGCTCAGCCGTTATGCAAATGGCGGTAGAACGCGCCGCCATTGTGGCGCAAAGCGACCAACGCCTTCCGGTTCTATTGTTGGGCGAGACGGGAACGGGCAAAGAACTCTTTGCGAAGCTCATCCATCGATTGAGTAGCAGACGTCACGGACCAATGCAAATGGTTAACTGCGCCGCCATCCCCGAGGCAGTAGCGGAAGATATTTTATTCGGACACGTCAGAGGCGCGTTTACCGGGGCCGATAGCAACCGGCCAGGCGTTTTCGAGAGTGCTCACGGAGGCACTCTGTTCCTTGAGGAACTTGCAACGCTGCCCCTCGCATTGCAGGCAAAACTACTGAGGGTCTTGAACGAGGGCTACGTGCAACGACTGGGGACTCAGGCTTACCGTCCTGTGGATGTAAGAGTTGTGGCAGCTACTAAACCAAATTTGAGGGAGGAAATCGCCGCAGGCCGATTCCTTGCGGACTTGTACTGGCGCCTTGAGGTCGTGGAGATCAGCCTGCCGCCTCTACGGGAACGCCGCGAGGAGATTGAGAAACTTGTGCTTTGGCTTCTCAGACGGATCAACCAACAGATCCGTCGGCCTCGCCATCTGTCGAAGGAGGCGCTTCTCCGACTTGTGCAGCACAGTTGGCCGGAGAACGTGCGCGAACTGTCAAGTGTCCTGAAGCGTTCCGTCCTGTTTTCGCGGTCAGAGACACTCGGCCCGGAAGACATCGAGATCAGATCGACGCCGGTGCAGGATCCCTTTGCCGGACTTCCGGAGCCGGGCAGTCCCGGGTTCAAGGTCGATGACTTTCTCAGACAGGCGAAAGCCCATCTGTATTCGCGTGCTCTGGCCATGAGCAACGGGAATCGCAGCGCCGCAGCGAGGTTGCTGGGTGTTACGAGGCAGGCGGTTAGCCAATTCGTCACAGGGCAGGAGGACAACGGAGATTGACTCGCAGTCAACAGTCCTTGTCGTCCAGCTTCAGGTCTAGTTGCAAGTCATTACGTATCAACGCGCAAATCCTGGTGATCACCGTGCATTAAACAGGGCTAAGCGCCACTAGGAGGTCGCGACATTTATGATTTCATTGAAAGAAGAGCTCCAGCAACTGGAGATCGCCGAGCGATGCCATTTCCGAAATCTCACATTGTTTCCCTTGCTTCGGCGGACGGCATTAGCCGAACCGGATTACGTTCTTCTGGAAGACGCCATTCTGCACGGTGTGGCTAGGATCACCGAGCTGAGTGGCGGTGGGTCCGTTCCCGAGTTGCGTTTCGAAAACGCATGCGAATGGCCGGTGCTGCTGTTGGACGGCGAGGAACTGATCGGCGCCAAACAGAACCGCGTTTTGAACTTGACGATCCTGGCGCCGCCAAAACATACGCTTGTGATTCCCGTATCTTGCGTTGAGGCTGGACGGTGGCATATGGAAACACCGGAGTTCAAGCTGGCCACCCACCTGATGTATTCTCGGGCGCGTGCCGCTCGGACGGCCCATGTGACCGAGTCGATGCGAACGTCGGGGGCTTGCCGGTCCGACCAGTCGGCCCTTTGGGATGAACTTGCCCTAAAGGCGGCACGTGTCGACGCGCAGTCGCCGACACGGGCAATGTCGGCTATGTATGAACGCCAAGCACTGTCCGTTGAAGGGTATGCCCGCGCTTTCTGCTGGCGGGAGCGACAGGCTGGGGTAGCCTTCGCGGTCGGTGGACAGGTTCTCGGATTGGATTTGCTGGATCACTGCACAACCGCGCGGCGAGTGTTTTCAAAGCTGGTCCGGAGCGATGCAATGGATGCGCTCGACGCACCTCAACAGAGAACCGACCCGGCTGACCGGCTAGCGTTGGAGGAATTCCTGGCGCACCTGATGAACTCGCCGATGTTCTCGCAGCCCGCAGTGGGACTGGGCAAGGACATCCGCCTTAGCGGCAGCGAGGTTGCTGGAGCCGCACTATGGGCCGAAGATCGCTATGCGCACGTCTGCGCATTCACCACGAACGGCAACAGCGTGACCCATCGCTTGCGCACACGCATGAACCGCCCATCCCATCGGGTACGAGATGCGGGGGAATGAGTGCTGTATTCCTACAACCATTGCACCCTGAGGTCAGAACGCGTATTGCCGATATAGAGGAGACACCATGAGCCTGAGAGACCCCAAACGGAACCGAATGCTGCCTCCTCGCGTCCAGAAACTGCTCAACACAATGTTCGCCGGCGCCGAGACCGGAATGTCAGGACCACAGATACTGGGCTTCTTTCGAGCACGGAGTAACACGATCGAACCGTATCCTTGGGGCATGAAATGGATTCCATCTCGCTGGGTGATGTTCGAGGATTGCTTGGCCCAGTTCCCGCTTGACCGCCAGAGGTCAATTATCCAAAGTCTCATCGAGCATCAGGGGCCCATGAAATATGGGTTGCCGTGCCTCGACGATGTTCAACGAGTTCGGGAGTGGCTGTTGAATGATGTCCTGGCTGGCGGAATGATCGACCGCGTGTGCGTCACAACCGACGGTTTGCTAATCAACTTGCCAGGTGATATCAACTTTCATCTGGCTGGCACAACGCACGTCGAGTTTCCTTCGGACCGAGGATGAACCTTCGAACAACTCAAGACTGGCGGACCACCGACGCTCGTGGTCCACCGTGGCGGCGTCGGACGACGTCATTGAAGCGAGATCGACAGACCCTGGTCTCGCTGGTGGCAGGAGTCGATGTGCTTCAGGTCCAGTAATTCCGGTCCAGACTCCGATACTGCACGGCCTCGGCGACGTGCTTGGCGGCCAAGCACTCGGAGCCTCCGAGGTCGGCGATCGTGCGGGTCACCTTCAGAATGCGGTCATAGGCGCGGGCCGAGAGGCCCATGCGGCGGACGACCATTTCGAGAGTGCGCTCGCCGGCATTGTCGAGTGCGCAGACCTTGCGGATGTCGCGCGCGGGCATGCGGGAGTTGTAGAAGCCGCGGGCCTGTTGGGCGGTTCGGGCCTGCTCAACGCTGGCGCGGATTTCTGCCGATCCGTCGGCGGAGGTATTGCCGCGGCCGTTCAGTTCTCGGACGGCTTTTCGACGTGCTCGATTACCAGGAAATCCACCGGTCCCTTGCCCTTTTCGAGATGCAAGCCGAGCTGCTCGCGTAGCGCAGTGAAAATGTCGGGACCATCCACCGAAACCGGTTGGCCGTTGATCATCGCCGGACCGCCATCCGCCCCCCGGCCCCCATTGGGCAATTCCGGCACGTAGTGGTAATCGATATCGTAATGCTCCGTCAGGCCCGTTTGGTCGACCACGTTGCGGTCCAGCCCGCGCGAAAGAAAGAAGGCGAAGTAGTTCATGGTCGCGTTCTGGCCGGTCAAGTGCAATTGGCCATTGTCGAACCTTCCGGCAATTGGCTCGTGAACCAGATCGGCGGCCTCATGCGCCGGCATTTTCGAGCCTTTCTTATCCACGGTCAGGATATAGCACGTCATATCGCGCTTCTCGTGCCGCACCTTCAGTTTGAATCGATCCTCCAGCAGACGCGCCAACGCGTCGTGCAGTTCGTCGCTGCTGCCACGGCGCTCGGCTTTAGCCTCGATAGTCCAACGGTCTGTGTTGATCCAATCCGGACCACCCGAAATCTGCCGGTCGGTCACGGTGTACGCCACTGTCATGATCGTCCTCAGCGGCGCGCCGATGGCTTCGTAGGTTTGCCCGCCAGGCAACTGATGAACGATCCCCCGCCGCTCATCGGGAGACGTGGATTTAATCGACGCCACCTCGAACGTCAGCGGCGGCTTGCTTTCCGCGCTCTGCTGGGCGCGCACCAGCAGGGCGCATCCCGCCGCCAATGCCGCGGCAGCGCAAAATGCCGCGCGAGACCGGAATTCCATGCCGATTCCTCCAGATTCTTAGTTTACCTCCGGGTCCCGGCGGCTCCACTACCGCCAGCGCGACGGTGAGCGTCACCCTCGCCGCCACCGCCACCGTCGCCGCCACCGCCGCCAAAAGCTCCAACTGTGATTTTGTGGGCTGACCCGGAAGAAATTAAGGTTCACGGCAAGAGTACCATCTGGTGGAACTCAGAAGGCGCGACGACCACCTTGCTAAATTCGAGTGCTGAATCAATTTCTCAAAGTGTCAAGATTAGAGGATTTCTTGAAGTCTCGCCGGAGGAAACTACTTGCGTCTGGCGGAGGCAACCAGGAGGTCCCAAAAGCCGCCGGTAGCCGCGCGGGGGAAGGTCGGCTACTATTGGCCTATGGATTGGACGAAGATCGGCGCACTCGCGAATATTGGCTGTCTCGTTGTCGCTGTCGTCACATTGGGAGTAAGCCTCCATGGCGGCAATGTCAGCCTCTTGATCCCCATGCTGATCGCGGCTGTCGGCGGCTTCATATGCTACTCGGTGGTGCTCTGGAAGAAATACCAGAGGCTGATGAGATTGCCCTTCCGCATACTCGTCAACGAGTGCGACAGAATTCTAGGCGACTATAAGAAGCTGGCGTTCGACTTCCCCAAGGAAGCCCGATTGCCGCTGCATCCCGCATCGGTTCCGAATTACGGCGCAGTCTGGGAATTTCACGATGCCCTGGTCTACGGTTACAAGTCCAGGCTCTTCGAGTTTCTATTCAGAACACATCAGGTCTACGAGGCGCACGGCATAACTAACTATCCCGGTCCGTTCAAGTCTGATGCGAATTGGGTAATCATTGATTTGATCGATTCCCTCGAAGCGCTCGACAGGGATTTGGAAAAGCGGCTATAAGCAGCTATCCGGGCAGCTGCATTCGTATCGTCTAAAGATGGGCCTCTGGTCGGCCTAGCGGCGCGACGCGGGCACCCGTTAAGCCAACGCTGGCACCCTGGCGGCGCACCCGAACGAGAAAAGCGTGCCCGAGGGCGGCGAGCGCACCTATCGCATCAACGCATAGCATCTCATCCCCTCCATTCCGCCCGCCCGGCTTAGGCCGCGGCGGGCTTTTCTGCGTCTGCGCAACCGTTGGCCACTCCTGGCGGCCCAAAGCCACACGTTGCGCCCGTCCGGGAGCAAGGCGAACTGGAAAGCCACCCCTGCCAAACCGTCGCGCCACGGCCGCCCAAACGCGAGTTCAAAACCACCGGCCGGCGTTTGCAAGGAAGCCCGAAGTGAGCGGGGCTAACTGAAGTACGCCCGAAGATTCCAGACTTCGCATATCCCGACTTAACCGGGCGTTTGCCACTCCTGTGGCTCGGGCGAGGTCCAAGGAAACCGGCACGCTCACGTTGCGTAAAGGGTCCTTTGTGCAACCGCGCGTTCTGTGGTCCCCCTGGCCAGGCCTGACGGGGAGCGCTGTTAACAAAATGGCTGAGGCTCTCCAGAGATTTCCCTGGCATCGATGCCGAAGCTGTGCAGTACCACTAGTAGGCACACTTTGGTAGGTGATGTAATAAATGCTGTCTTTCTTCCCAAGAGTGACATATAATTAACGGATGATCCGGGGCGAAGTTGTTCGTCCCGCGAAAGGCCCTGTTCCTGAAGCACTACAAATCTTTCTTTTTCTTTCTAACGCTCACGCCCCTGGCCTATGCAGGAAACATTACCGTGTCCTACTCAGGAACGATGTGGTATTCACAGTTGCCGGGCATTTCAGTAGGCGATCCGTTCAGCGGCTATATGACGTATTCCGTGCCCAGTCCCGTGTATGCGTCCGGATCGGAAGTCACCGAGTATTCCATCGATCAGCCCGGCGACGGCCTCTACTTCACTGCCGATAACTATTGGTTCTCAGCCGGTCCCAGCGACCTGTTAGTAATGTCCGAGTATCCAATTTTGCCTAGCGATCCTAGCCTCTCCCTTGTGGTGATAGGTCAAAATATCGACGAAGCGGGAGCCGACTTCACCACTAACTATCCTGCGGCATACACGTTCACCCAAACCGAGGCGGAATTCGTCGGGAATCCATCTTTTGTCACTTCCTTCGCCCTGCCGAACCCCTTCAACACCAGTGACTTAATCCTAGGCGAAGTCCTTTCAAACGATTTCTACTACACCGAAGTCGGAATCTTCGTACAAGAAGGGAGCTCTACTTTCGCGGCAGACGGCATCATTGACAGTATTGAAGTAACTTCCGAGACACCCGAGCCGTCTGGTTTTCTGCTGTTTGGTTTCGGGCTGGCGATGATCTTCGTCCGAACGCGCGCCCGTTCGGAAAGATCCCGTTCCGCCAACGCCTGCTGACGCCAAGCGATCCGCCGGAACAGATGTTCCCTGTGGCGGGATCGCGTTTTTTCGTGAAACGCCTCCCGATACTTCGCGCGCAGGGCCGTCAGGCTCTTGTCGAACCGGCATTCTTCGGAAACTGTCTGTTGAGCAGAGCGCTACCGATATGGATACTTAACGGGCGGGGTTGTATAGGGGCGAACGTCCGGCGCTAGGCCTTGGGCGAGTGGACTGACGGCGGATAGTAACGCGCAGGCTCGCCTTCGAAATTCCCGCTGGTATTATATTGAGTCATAATGATCAAACTTTGGTTGATTTGGGTGATGGCGGAACTCCTTGCTTATCTCGACCTCTCGACCAGCGACAGGCTGAGAATGAATCGCTTCCGCCTGCGGTGGAAACATCGGCCAGGGTTCGCCGACAACTTAGGGGTGTCGAATGAAGCCTCAGGAAAAAGCGTCGCGGCGGCGACTCCTCACCCAAAAGGCCATCGAAAAGAAGTTGACTCGTCTGACAAGCCTAGAGGCACAGCTGGCTGGAGCGGAGGCGGCGCTCAAAGCGACAGGTGCTCGTCGAATAGAGCTCAGCAGTAAAGTCGATCAGCTCAAGGAACAGAGATCGAGGCGATCACTCGCCGGAAATGTCATTCGCTTGTTCAAATTTGGCTCTAACGACCCTGAGTTTATTGAGCAAAAGTCCTTGGAGTCTGCCCGGCGAGAGGTAGGGTACGAGCAATGGGGCCGAGCCAGCGAGCACAAGAGGCTCAGAACCTTAATTGCGCGGATCAAGAAGGAGGTCGAGTCTGCTTCGGCAACGCTTCGCGCATTGGAACGGGAGGCAGAGAGGGAGGCGCAACTGTGGGCTAGATCGGACGCAGATAGAGCACTATTGGCCTGCGCCAAGGCAACTGATCGGAATCGTGCTGCCATGTTGAAGCGCCAGATTGAGAATTCCGATATTGGTCCATATTGTGGGGATGACCTGTGGCCCAAACGTCATCTCGACCATATTTTCCCAATCAGACAGGGCGGGTTGTCCGTCACGTCAAACCTTGTCTACGTTTGTGCGCCGTGCAATCTACGCAAGGCTGACCTTACACTAAACGAGTTCATCGACGTGTCTGAGCTGAATAGAGAAGAAGTATTTCGTCGATTGAAAGCACTTCGAAAGCGCTATTAACCCGCGCTCAGCCAAACGCACACGCCATTGACCTCAAGGCGCGTTTCGATTTTGACTCCTCGATTGTTGGCCATGGTTTCGCCGGAGCGAAATGCCCCCGTTTCCCTCAGTTCAATGGTTCAATGCACCCCACCGCGCGGCACTGAGCCTCCAGATCACCAACGATAATGCTGGATATCGTGGCGCTTCCGGTCGGCGTTGGGCGACGTACTCGCATGCCGAGCCGCGGCCGTTCAGACTTGACCGAAGGCTCACTCAATTCTCACTCGGCGCTTTGCTCAGCTTTGCTCACCGAGTCCCACCACAAGGATCTCAATGGGCTGTTTCCGCGCTTCCAGCCTGAGTCCGAGGTCGGAATTTGGCGCTTGGCCGAAGCAAAAGAAGGCTCCCGGAGAAAAAACTGCGCTTCGGAGGATCAAGAATTGAGGGCGTGATAAACTGTGACCAATCCAGAAGCCAAAATGGAAATCCTGGCTAAAGGGGTGAAATTTATGACTCGAGTCTATGTCATCCATGCGGACGAGGATTATCTGTCCTTCGACCGGCTTGCGGCTCAGGCCCGAAGCGCCAAGCTTGCCGTGGATTTCGATCATATGCCGGCGAAGCAGACGTGGGTCCCGCACTGGAAAGGAAATTGCCGCAACAGGATTTACCGTTGCGGTGGCGCCATTGTTTTCCTGAGCAAGCACACCGCCCAGGGTGGGGTTGGCTGGGAATTGGAGTGCGCTCAGGCTTGCGCCCTGCCGATGCTGGGTTTGTGCGTCGAAGGGTCCAAGACCCCCACGATTCCCGAGGAACTCGGCGATTGGCAGGTGGTGGATTGGAATTGGCCGGAGATCGAACGATTCATCCAAACGCTGGCCAAGGGATCGTCCGCCAACGCTTAGGGCTCAGTGGCGCCTGAGCCTCCAAGCGTTCCAAGGTGGCTCCCATCCGAGTCGTCAAGATGGCAGAATACGTCGCTGCCGAGACCCTTGGATTGAAACTCGTACCTCCGCAAGGCCATGATGCGTTGCGCGGCAGCGAGCGAATCCAGATAAAAGGCCGGGCTCACGGACAGAAGATGAACTCCGGGCAAAAGATCGGGTGTATAAAAACGGATGGCACTTGCGATACGGTTCTTCTCGTGGTCCTGGAGAATGCCACACTGGAGCCGAGAGAGATGTAGGAAGCCCTATTCGGGTCAGTCATCGAATATTTAGCACGGCCCGGATCGAAAGCACGAGCACGAGGCGTATTAAGCGTCCCGGAGTTCACGCGAATCGCGCGTTGGGTCTGGCCACCCCTAAACATAACCTAAGCGGGACCGAATTCCTGCAAGCGCTACCGATATCACGCCTTAACGCCGCTCAAAACGGCGCATCCTGCTCTGCGGGGTGCGTGGCGCCGACGGCCCACTGTCATTGCAACGAAAACGGCATCCCCACCTGCTGTCCGTTCTGATGAATTCGACGGCGGAGCAACTATAGCGGGATGGCGGCTTTATTTTCGAACAACATAAGGGAAACCGTCCATGCTTCCGCCGGAAGGAAAAATATGCTACTTTCGAAGAATTGTGCTCGTCCGAATGAGGATGGATATCCGGCCCCGCTGCTGCGTTCACCATGAGTCCGAGATGGTGCTGGTTGAGGTTTGTGGCAAGATTGACGAGCACGCCTATTCATTTAGAGCATTTGCGTGCGAAGCGGGTTGCGATCAGCTTTACAATATTATCCACGGATACTTTAAACTCGCGGGCGGTGAAATTTCTTCGCTCGGCCAATTTCGAAGACTCTGCCCGAGTGACGAGTCGCCGATGTACTTGAAGAGTGCCGACGCTGAGAAGACCGGGGTAGGCACCTACAGATGCTCGCAATTCGGCTGTGATGGCGAAGGGACGGGCTTTTTTCAGCACAAGTATTGAGGGCACTCTAATCGCCTGCCTAAAGTGTTACAAGGCAAAGAATGATCCTATACACGCTCCGTGTAGCCGGTATTGGGTAAGGGCGCTTATCAGATTGGATTCCGTTATGAGCTGTCAAAGTAGACGTTCACTTTGCCTGGCCCCCCACGGTCACTCGTTTTTGGCTTCCACGCCCGCGCTAGAGCTAGACGCTGCGCCTCCGCGACCTGTTGGGCGGTCATCTTCCGGGCGAGGGAATCCCGTTCATGGGCGAACTTCTTCTGATCGTCACCACCTCCCCGCGAGGCCGCGAGGTTTAGCCACATATGTGATTGCACGTAGTCCTGCGGCACTCCGTGTTCTGCGGCATACATCATGCCGAGATTGAACTGCGCGTCCGCATCTTCCTGTTCCGCGGCCTTGCGATACCAGCGGCGAGCCTCGGCATAGTCCGGGCACGCCGTGTCCTTCGTCATACATCACGGCGAGGTTGAACTGCGCGATCACCTCTCCCTGTTCCGCGGCCTTGCTGTACCAACGGAGAGCCTCAGCGTAGTCCTGCGGCACTCCGTGGCCAAAACTGTACGCTCCGCCGAGGTTCGACTGAGCGGTCGCCTCTCCCTGTTCTGCCGCCTTGCGATACCAGCGGAGAGCCTCGGCGTCGTCCTCCGGCACTCCGCGCCCATAGTGGTACGCCACGCCGAGGCTGTTCTGGGAGCTCGCCTCTCCCTGCTCGGCGGCCTTGCTGTACCAGCGGAAAGCCTCGGCGTAGTCCTGCGGTACTCCGTGCCCAGAGTTGTACATGGAGCCGAGGTTGTCCTGAGCGGTCGGCTCTCCCTGATCCGCGGCCTTGCGGAACCAGCGGGCGGCCTCGGCGTAGTCGCGCGGCAGTCCGTGCCCCTTGAAGTACATGGAGCCGAGGTTGTTCTGAGCGGTCGGCTCTTCCTGTTCCGCGGCCTTGCGACACCAGCGGAAAGCCTCGGCGTAGCTCCGCGGCACTCCGTGCCCTTCGTCATACAGGAGGCCTAGGTTGAATTGCGCAATCGCGTTCCCCTGTTTTGCCAACGGCAAGAACTCTTTGAGGGCTGTTGCATAATCACCGGTCTTCAATGCCTGTAGCCCTGCCGCTAGGTCGGCCACTGCCGGTACGCAAAGCGAAAAGAATAGAACCGCAGCCTTCACGGCCACATGAATAGCGCCAAGTGCAGGGGAACTGCTCGTCAACCCGCAAGCCCTGACATTTGACACAGGTCAACCCCGTGACTGGCACAGGTTCCGGGAGTGGGGTCATAACCATGCGCACCGCGCCGCCATCGAAAGTGGGAAGCACTGAAGCCCATTGCCTCCGGCAGGCCGAAATCGCTAGCGATAATAGTAGATATCGCTACGCCTCTTGCTCTTGCTTGGGGGCGCGCCGGCTCGTCGCTCGCGATGATTTACCCGACGTAGCGTTCTCTGTAGATCCGCTTCCGATCGTCTGGCGTGGCGCCCACGACACAGTACATGCGTGGGCAGCGTGGCCATCCCATCCCCACGGCCACCGGGTGAACAGTTTGCGACTACAGGCAGGGCACCATCGGGAGTGATTGCCTATTTCGGATCGATCAGCTGTTCCACGATCAGGCACGGATTGATGGTTGGCCGGCTGTTTAGCGGCGCCCGTGCGCACCGGCTTGACCGTAGCGCGTTCTGGCGATAGGCGCAGTCCGAGAATCCGGCCTTCAACATTCCGCACTGCCGGATCGTCTGGAATAGTCGAGCCCGCAACCCCGGCGACAGCTTCAATCATCCCCAGCGCGCCTATAAACGAGTCGAAGCGATCCTCCCGGTGTCATCGTCTCCAAAGCCGTCCTCGATCTGCGCCGCCAAATCAACCGAGACGGCCGCGGCATTGAGGTCGCACCACGAGAGAATCAAATTGGCCTGGCCCCGTCGCCCCTGGCGAGAAGTCTGACCGAAACCTCGCGATCCCTACATGCGCGTAGATCTCTCGCGGATAGATCTCCGCAGCCACAATCTGTCCGTCATCAAGTAGGACGGATAGCTCGCCGTCGAAAGGCCAAATCGCGATCCTCCGGTCGCGCGCCGCTGGTGCAAGCAGATCACGCCACCCGCTAATCGCGGCGCGTCCAACCTGACTTGCACCAAGTGTCCAAAATATCTCGCAAGCTTTCCGACGGGTAACCGTGGAATGATCGCAGACACGCAAGAGATCACTAACCGATTCCAGCCCGAGCCCATCAGCCAGTTGCTGTTTGTTGGTCCCGCCAGGTGTCCTCGGGTAGAACGGCCGCGTCAACGAGATCTGGTCCAGCGTTTCGGCGACACGATAAAAATCTACCCAGAGCCCTTCCCCAAACTGGGTCAGAAAAGCCGTGAACTGCTCAATGCCGGCCTTCTCTGCATAATGTCGGGGAATTCCAATCGGGAAATCGAAACCAGCGAGAATGGCTCCGGTCGGCGCAGAGACGCGGAGAGTGCTGAAGAAATCGTCTATTCGATCAACCTGGACTGGTGCGGCAATCTCATACGAGGCACCGGCAGAAAGCTTGGCGGCGGCGAGCCAGCGCTTCCGCGGCGAGATGCTCCAATCGCAGCTAACGATGAGATCTGGCATCGTCATGACAAGATAGTATCCCACGTGGGAAACGGTCGGGCGCGGTGTCGAGAATATGATCTGCCGGCGGCTCAGGGCGAAAGGGGCCGCGCCAAGACAAGTCGCTTTCAGCGGGGCGTGATAGTTTGACGAGTCGGAAACCGAACAGTCGCCAGTCGCTAGAATTGAGCCGTATGCCCGTCACGGTCTTCGACATCAAAGGGCTCCCAGGCCACAGTCGCGAGTGCATTGAAGCGGCCGTCGTCGCGGGCGGCAAGCATACCCAGACTCCGCATGAAGCCTGGATCGCTGCTGACCCCTTCAAAGGCGGGTTTCGCGTGCTCATAACGGGGTCGCACGGCTTTGAGCGCACCGTGACGTTTGCGATAGACGACGATCCAGCCGTCATTACGGAGCGCATGCGTGAAGCGCTGGATGAATAGCAGGTGTGAGGTATTCAGCGGCGGTGTTGGGGTGCCCGGCCTAAGTCGGAAATCGCCGTCGTCTCGATCAGGTACTCGCCACCTGACATCACGCGAGCAAGTTGCTATGCAGTATCGTACAATTACCCGAATCGCAAGAGGGCTATTCCGGGCTCGTACTCTAAACATATCGCATGATTAGAAAATTTGATGTGATCGCAATCGGAACAGGATCAGCGGCCTCGGCGGTGACGTCGCGCTGTCGCGAAGCAGGATGGCAGGTTGCGATTGTGGATTCTAGGCCGTTCGGAGGTACCTGCGCTCTTCGGGGATGCGACCCCAAGAAAGTGCTGGTCGGAGCTGCCGAAGCCGTTGACTGGAGTCGTCGAATGAAAGGAAGGGGAATTCAGGCCGCGAGGCTTGAAATCGATTGGCCGGAGCTGATGCGTTTCAAGCGTACCTTCACTGAGCCCGTTCCCAAACGGCGCGAAGACGGGTTCGCGAAAGCCGGCATAACAGCGTTCCATGGCCGGGCGCGCTTCGCCGGCCCAACCACGGTACACCTAGGGGAAGAGATATTGGAGGGGCGATACGTCGTTATTGCGGCCGGGGCGATACCCGCAGATTT
>Ga0182024_10015401_pt1 | contig 14650 bp, 7 predicted proteins | sample P32metaG_FD_120480 | JGI IMG/M metagenome (GOLD analysis project Ga0182024, IMG submission 120480) | Permafrost microbial communities from Stordalen Mire, Sweden - P3-2 metaG (Illumina Assembly) | ecosystem: Environmental > Terrestrial > Soil > Wetlands > Permafrost | place: Sweden: Stordalen... | reverse complement strand
GATGCCAGCGTCTGCAGATACGAGGTGTCTTGTTCCAGTGCGAGCCGCGCCGAGTCGGGCATTTCGTCAAGCGCACGCAGAGCTTCACGGTCACGGTTCGACTGGTGGAGTGTAGTCAGCAGGCCGCGCCAAGCGTCGGGGCTGCGCGGATTTCGATCCAGTTCCCGGCGATAGAGGGAATAGGCCTTTTGCGGATCTCCCTGGGCGACGTATACGTTGGCCAATTGGAGCTCTATGCCAGGTTGTGGAGAACTCGCAACCGAGAGTGCCTTCTCCAGGTACTTCTGCGCGCTGCTCAATTGACCCCGCGACTGATAGATAGATCCCAGCAGCGCCAGGAACCTCGGATCATTCTGGCTTTGGTCGTAAGCGGAGCGGGGCATGCCGCGGAGGTCTGCGATGGCATCGTCATCGCGGTCAAGCTGATGCTCGGCAGCGACCAAGGCACGCCACGCGCCGGCATTTTCAGGATCGACAGCTACCGCCTGCCGGTAAAGACGAAGAGCGGGCTCGAAGCGGCGAACCGTCATGAGCAATCCGGCGTATTGCAGCTGCTTGTCTAAAGGCAGATCGCTCCCGTGATTAGGAAACGGCAGCGCAAGCGCCTTTTCGGTCGCGCGGTCCGCATCCAGTTTTCGGCCGGTCGCTTGATAGGCCTGGATAAGGAAGCGCAGATAATCCGGATCGGTCTCCAGGCGAGCTTCGATGTTTTTGGGTATACGCTCGCTGGTGGTCAACGCCTCGCGCCAATCTGCCATTTGCGCTTGAGCTAGAAACAAGTTGCGCCAGGCGGCTTCGTTTGCCGGGCTCGCCCCCACTTGTCGCTTGAAGATGGCCACGGCATCGGCCTGGTTTCCGGCCTGCATGAGTGCACCTGCCAGCGCTTCTTCAGCATCCGGGCTGGTTGGCTTGAGAGTTAGCGCGTCGCGATAATCCTTGGCTGCGGTTTGCGCATCTCCGGATTTCTGCTCAGCGCCGGCCTTACCCATTCTGCTCCAAAAACGCGCGGTGGAGATGGTGCCTTCCAACTTTGTGGCTCCCGCCGCGCGGGCTTTTTCCAGGTAGTCCACTGCCTGTTCGAAGTTACCTCGCTTCATGGACACATAGCCCATGCCGCTGAGAGCCCGTGCGTTATGAGGATTCTTTGCCAGTAAAGCCTCGAATTGCTGCTCAGCCTCGTCGAGCTGACCGCTATTGAGTGCGCGGTATGCTGTGCCTTCCATGGGATCCGCGGAAGGCTCGCGGGCAGCGGGCGTACTCGGGGCCGCGGTTGGCCCAGCGGCAGCAGCCTTTTTCGCATCACCGTCCCAGGAGGATGCTTGCTTCAATGCCTGCTGCGCCTCCGGCGAAGCGTTGTAATGGCTGAGCATGGCCATGCCTTCGACGCGGGTTTTCGGATCGTAAGTCAGGACACGTCCGAGAACGATGGCATATCGGGGATCGGCTGAAAATTGCACGGAAAGCTGGCGCAGACGATCGACAGCCTGGCGCCGCAGCTCCGGTACTGCAGCCTGTGTTTCGTAGAATTCCAGGGCCATGTCGCCAGCCGGAGGGCCGTCGGGATAAAGGTCGCGGTAGACCTTCATGGCATCGACATACTTGCCCTGCTGGGCCAAGCTCCTGGCTTGCTTCAGGCGAGCTGCTGGCGGCTGCACATGCGGCATGGCCGCTATCTGGCCAAGATCCTCAGAACTGGCCCCCAGGTCACGCAGCCGCTGGGCAAATTTCTGGGCTTCTTCCGTCTTACCCAGCTGCATGTCAGCTTTGGCGATGCCGAGAAGCGCCTCGCGGTCGGTGGGATCGGAGAGCAGAACCTGCTGCCAGGCCTGGATGGCTAACTCCAAGTGGCCATGGGCCTGGAGCGATTGCGCCTTGGCGAGCAATACTTTCTCCACGGGCGATTGGGCCGAGAGGCGGTTGGAAAGGCCCATCGCCAATGCACAGGAGGCCATGAGAAGAAGCCTGGGATATGCTTTGCCGCTCATTCTAACCATCGGACCTTCACCTCTCGATCCGCAGAGAACTCGAACGAAGAAGTTCGAGGCGTGCTAGCAGTAACAATAGCTGTGTCATATCGGCCGCCCTTCGAGGCGCGCTTGGGTACGGTGATCGAGCCTGGCGCGTGTCCACGGCACGACTATGAGGCCGAGGACAAAGGTCAGCACGACCACCAGCCAGGGAAATTCTCTGAGCCGGTACCGTACCTGAGTCCACCAAGGCAGATGACCTACCTGGTAGAACGTGTCGCCTAAACGGTAGGAAGTGAAGTCGTTTCCCTGCAGGACGCTGACCGAATCGCTGATGTTGGCAGATCCTGACGTCTTGAGAAAGGCAGACGTGAATGCTTTCGCCGCATCATCGTTCTTGATGGTGATGGTAACCACGGAGCGGCCCCTGGCCCAGGGCGACTCGATGCCCTGTATGACGGCATCCGGATATTCGCCCAGGCTGGCAATCAAGCCAGCCTTCTGATTGCCTTGGGTCAGCTTCCACCACCATTCGGGGCGCATCTCCGCAACTTGCCACCAGGCAGATTGAACGGCGGCAAAGAATCCATTGGTATCCTGGACCGACACGCCGTCCTGAGCCACGGTAATAGGCAAATGGTGGTTGAGCTGCTCGAATGCGGGCTGATCTTCGGGCGTTCCGAGGATCAGGTAGTCGGCGTCCTTGCCCATGTTGCCGGGCTCGTCGATGTGAAGACGCAGCGCGGGGTAGCCGGTCTGCTCCGCGAAATAGGAGAGCAACATCAGGTACAACCCGATTTCCCCGGAAGAGGCCCTGGGGGGCATAACAATGTTGGTCTGGGAGAGGTCGGCAAAGCGGGTGAACGGAAAGCCAGCGTTGGCAAAGAGCTCGAGGTTGGGCATCGCGGCCCAATGACTTAACCCGTGCAGGTCGAGGTAAGAACTACGCAAGAGGGCGCCTTGCAAATTGATGGGAGGGCTGTTTCGGCACTGGCCCATCTTGGGAATCTGAAAGAAGAAGTTGAACAGGAAGGTGTTGGCGAATGGCCGCATACTAACCAGCGGCACAGCCACAGTTGCATTCAACATCTGTTTAGGATTATCGCTTTGAGGGAGGGGCAGCTCGTTAACCAGAGAACCGTTGGCGCTCACCCGCATGGTGGATCCAGCGGCAAGAGGGACGGCATTATAGCGATAGTCCAGATGAAGGGGTAATGTGCTTGTGTCGCCGACATAAAGGTCGGGGGGAATGCGGAGGTAAACAGGCAAAGTACCGGAGCCATCACTCTGTAAAGCTTTGTCGACAGAGTAATTCCATAGAGGTGAGGTCCGATCCGTCCGCAGCCAGAGGGGCGCGTCGTCGGCCTGGCGAGCGGCCGGGAGCTGAAAATCAGAGACCTGGACGGTAGGCCCCTGAAGCAGGTTGTTTTCCAGAGCCAGCGATTGCGCGGCGGTGACCAGCTGCATGCCATCGTCACCGGAGACAATGAGCACTTTGCCAAATGGGTCGCTCGGATTGACGCGCATCGCGATCACCGGGCCGCCGCCATGGAGATCGAGCCCGGCAGGCAGGGCAGGGGGCCCTTCCACGAAGAGAACCACGTTGCCTTTGGGGAGTTCGCCCCCGAGCGTCACGGGAAAGGTCAATGCTCTCGATTTGGCGCGTACTCCAAACCAGGAGGCGACGATACCAGCCGCCTCCAGCGCCTGATGGTCTGGCTGAGCGGCGAAAGCGAAGGGGATGGAAGCCCTTGTGCTGCCGACCGACTCGTCATAAAAGGGCAGCGGAAGCATGTTCAGATTATCCGAGAGCGGTAGCAATGAGCCTGACACTTCAATGCTGGAGTTCGACTCGACGCGACCCCAGAGAACGGTGTTGGCAGGGTCCTCACAGGTGAGCGTGTAGTGGCCGATGAATTGAAATCCCAATTCGTTGTTGCGGGCCAAGAGCTCCGGAGGAAGAGTCAAGCTAGTGCTGAGGGCATCCTGAACATCGGTGGACTTCGCCGGGACTGGCAGGCTGGCGATCAGAGAGCCATTGAGCAGTACATTGAGATGGCTGAACTGTGCCAGCAGACCGGGAGAAAAAGAGTAGCGGAGATTGAGTTTTGCCTGTTGCGCAACCTGTGTCTGTGACAAAGCGAAGGGAATAGTTCTGCTGGCATCGACACCGCGAAATTTGATTGCATCCTCGACGCCTAAGTCTTTGAGCGTGAAGGTGGAGTGGAAGGAGCCTTGGCTGACAGTCGCCATCGCGGCAGTAGCGGGCGCAAGCTGCTTAGTTTCGCCGTGGAGGATTCCAGATGCTCCGGCAAAGAACAGCGCCAGCACTGCGGCTGCGGATCCCGCCGCCGCAACCGTTGCCGGCGCGGGCAGCTTTCTTTTTGGAACCAGCGTGCCTAACGCGTAGCCAACCCCCTTCACGGAAAGCGCCATTAGATGCGCGAAGCTGCGCAATGGCCGGTCCACCTCACGTTTTTCGCTTTGTGTCAGCCAGGTATCGGCGCGGGAATAAAGGAGCAGTGTCATCAGTTCTTCCTCTTCAACGGAAAGACGCTCATACTTCAGGCGCAAATTCGGTCCGACGGCACTGACCACGGTTGCCCGAAAGCTTGCTTGCCGGTCACGGAGGGGGTAAACGACTTCAACCATGGAGCCTGGGGGCAGCGGGCACGGCGCTTCCAGGGTGAGCGCAGCGCCGCCTAGCGATATGTCGCTGGATTGGCCAAAGACCGTTTGCCCCTCGGGTAGCCGCACTTCCGTTGGTATATGTTGGTCGATGCGCACATCCGCGCGAAGCTGGCGAGATTCGAAGGCGACCGCGTTGGCACTGCCGACGATGACCATATTGAACAGCACCCAGATAACATTCATGACCACAGTTCCCGGGTGTTCGGCGTTCCAGAAAAAGAATCGAATCGGGGCGATCAGCAGGGCCAGCACATTCACCAGGATGAGCGCGACATAGGGTCGCGCAATGCGGGCGTCGAAGTAGCTTTGGTTGACAATCCCCCCTTTCGCCGTCACATTGAACTTGCCCAGCTTCGGGTTCACTAGCGCGAGCAGCGTCGGGCCCAGGATGTACGGCGCCAGGACCGTTTCGTATACCTCGTTCCAAAATGAGTGGCGGTGCTTTCCCTGAATGCGGAAGTTGGTGATATTGGATAAGAAGAGGTGGGGAAGTGCATAGGCCATAATGGCGATCCAGTTGCCGGGAATATTGGTGCGCCCGAGCAGCAGGTACACTAGCGGGGCCGTGAGAAACAAGAGACGGGGAACGGCATAGAGGAAGTGCACCATGGCGTTGAAATAGCAAAGACGCTGCGGCCATTTCAGTCCCCGCGCGAAGAGCGGATTGTCTGTGCGCAGCACCTGGATCATACCGCGCGCCCAGCGAATTCTTTGCCCGACATGACTGGAGAGGCTCTCCGTGGCCAGGCCCGCGGCCTGGGGAATATTGATGTAAGCGGTATTCCATCCCCGCATTTGCATGCGCAGGGAAGTGTGCGCGTCTTCGGTGACAGTTTCGGTTGCGATGCCGCCTATCTCATCGAGTGCCGTGCGCCGCAATACGGCGCATGAGCCGCAAAAGAAGGTCGCATTCCAAAGGTCGCTGCAATCCTGGATGATGCCATAAAACAGCTCTCCTTCATTTGGTATCGCCTTGAACTGATCGAGGTTCCGCTCGAATGGGTCGGGAGAATAAAAGAAGTGGGGAGTTTGCAGCATGGCTAGCTTGGGGTCTTTCTGAAACCACCCCAATGTAATTTGCAGAAAGCTGCGAGTGGGCACATGGTCGCAGTCAAAGATAGCAACGTAGGGCGAGGTGAGGTTTTCGAGCGCGCGATTGATATTTCCAGCCTTGGCGTGTTTATTATCAGTGCGCGTTACATAGCCGACCTCCGCTTCTTCGCAGAACTTGCGAAATTCCTCCCGCCGTCCATCGTCGAGCACGTACACATGAAGTTTGTCGGGCGGATAATCGATATTTCTGGCCGCAAATGCTGTGCTCCGCACCACCATGAGAGGCTCGTTATAGGTTGGAATGAGAATGTCTACATGGGGCCACTGCTCTACCTCCGCGGGCAGCGGGACAGGAGGCCGACGCAGAGGGCGGATGGTTTGAATGTAGCCCAGGTACAGGACGGAGAACGCATACACCTCGGCCGACAGCAGGACCAACATGAAGGCGAGATCGACCTTGCTGACCTGTTGGCCGGGGTTTACGGCCGCGTCGAAGACCGAAGAACAACGCCAATAGGCGTACCTTGCGGTAGCCAGCATGGAAGCAAACATGAGAGCCAGGGTGACGAGCTCGGAGTCCGATATGCCATGAATGGCGAATCCCAGGGCAATCGTGAGACTCCCGAGTACAGCCTGCTCAGGCCACTGAAAGTCGACCATGATGCAGTTAAGGGCGAAAAAGAGCAAAAGAGCGTAGGTGAAAAGGCGAGCAAAACCTGCCCACATCCCAGAGCCGGTTCCCACACGACTCCACTGTCCTACGAGTCTTTTCATTGCTCACTCCACTTGCCCGGCAGAAGGGCGGCAGAGCTTAGTGGGGCAACCCTTCGGACCCATGAGGCCAATTCGAGGTAATCATGGCTCAGTTGAGGTCCGGGCGCGGGGTGCGCCGGGGGAATTCCATCATGTAGAGTCTCTGCAAGCTCCTGGCTGTAGCGAAGCGCAATCGGCAAAAGACGACGCCCGCACAGCCGGGTGACGTACTCACGGGCTCGCTGGTCATTACTGCTGAGCTCATCGAAGCGGTTGAACAAGTAGAACACAGCAGGTGGTCGCGGATCCCCGGACTGCGCACTCAGTGCTCGCTCGATGCTTGAGAGAGCGAAAATAGAATTCAGGTCAGGCAAGAGTGGAACAAGGACCAACGTACACATGCCCAAGATCGTAGGCAGCAGGCTTTCGCAGGCTGGCCCAACGTCGAAAATGGTGCGCTGAGAAATGGACATCACTTGCTTCACTTCCCCGTCAAGCCATTGACTGCTGACTCTGTCGGCGGCAATAACCTGGATGGACGGCGCATTCACGCCCGGTGCTACGAACTTCCTGGGTCCCGGTCGCAGGTCGGTAGCTCCGAAATAGTAGGGCAGGAGACAACGGCCAGAGGCATCAACAAGCAGCAACTGTTCTCCCAAAGAGCAAAGCGTTTTGCCCAGGTTTGCGCACAGGGTAGTCTTGCCGACGCCGCCGGCGATGGAATATACAGCGAGCACAGGGGAGGTCTTGTCCGAAGGCTTCGGTTCATGTGGCCCAGCCTGCATCCCCGCTCTCGCAATGGCCGTGAAAGCCTGGGGAAACCAATCCTGGTTACCAGGCAGCTGTGCCGAAGGAGTCTGATGTGCTTCGGGCATCGCTTTTTCTGGACTCAAGCCAACCAGTAACAGCGGACTAGAAACATCCGCGGCTGCCTGAGCCGGGGCCGGAGAAGCGAGAACTGCAGCGGACGAAGCCCCATCCTGATTACCATCACCGTTGCTCTCAACCCTTTCCCCCAAAGCTTCCTGTGCCCGCTCCGGAGTGTTAACCGGGGGCGCGGGGGTCCCTTTCGGTTGCCGAGAAAAATCGCGATAGGGCGCATTTTCAATCTTGGCCCACGAGTACAACAGGGCCACGTCATTGGCTAGCTCATTTTGAGAAACAGACTGCCTTACGTGCTCGTTTTCCATAGACTGCTGCGCTGGATCTCTATGACTCGGGTAATAGGTATCGGTTGAACAACATTCACACTTAAACTGGCTAACCTAATAAGAGTCGGCCCTGGACTGCGGGTGGGACTTGACGTTCCGCCGAACCTATCCTCGTCATATGCTGCGGTGCAGTGATAACGATGCGATTACGGCCCTCCAGCTTAGCGCGATACAGCGCCGCGTCGACCTGACTCAAAACGATTTCAGGGCTTTGGCCGATAGCCCAGTCGTCAATGATCGTGGCACCTATGCTGATGGAAATGGAGAGACCTTGCAAGGTTCCGCTGAATGAGCAGGAAGCTACTAACTGTCGTAGTTGTTCTGCACGGTGGCGAAGGCTCTCCGGCCCGCAGTCCTTCAGGATGACAAGAAATTCCTCGCCGCCATATCGTCCCACGGCGTCCCCCGCTCTTATTCCACTGGCGAGCTGTAGCGCGACCTCTCGTAAAACCTCATCTCCCGAGAGATGTCCATGCACGTCGTTGATCTTCTTGAAGTGGTCGACATCACAAAGCAGCAGAGAGAGCATGGCTTGCTCCCGCTGCGCCCGATGAATTTCATGGTTCAGGTGAGCTAAGATTGCGCCTCGATTCCACAACGAGGTTAGAGCATCGTGCGTCGCCCTAAAGCGCATTTCTTCACGGGCGTGGACCAGTGTATCTTCGAGCTGCAGAATGCGTTCGCCGGTGCGCAGGCGGGCTTTCAGCTCCTCGGGATAACATGGTTTGGTGAGATAGTCGTCGGCGCCAGCTTCCAGGCCAGCGACGAGATCCTCTTTGGCACCCTTTGAAGTGAGCAGAGTAAGATAACTGTACGGTCGTTCGCGGTGGCTCCGCACCTCCAGGCAAACGGATGGCCCATCCAGGCCAGGCATCATCCAATCGAGCAAGGCAAGACGCGGTCCGTCGGGACTCAGCAGGCTTTCCAGAGCCCGGCGGCCATCTTCAACTGAAACGACTTCATAGCCCACTCGCTCGAGGATTCTCTCCATCAAGCGACAGGAGACGGCATCGTCGTCCGCGACCAGGATCTTCACTGGATAGCCTCCTGGCAGAGTGCGTCCAGGGACTCGACGGTCCTGGTTATTTCTTTCTCCAGATCACCGAGAACGATTTGCGCCGGCGCCAGGTCGCCCGACGCTCCCAGGCGCTCCAGGTTAGCCGCTATCTCCCTGGCTGGGGACGCGGCGAGATTGGAGAGCGCACCTTTGAGAGAATGGCTGGCCTGCTTGACTCCGAGAGCATCGTTTTGCTGAATAGCCGCACGGATTGCTGCGATTTGGCGTGGGTAGTCAGCGCGGAATAAGTCGGTCAGCTCAGCCAGAAAGACGCGATCGCCGTCAAGGCGGTCCAGAAGTTCATCTGCGTTGACTGGGTGGTCGCTCACGTGCGCGCGAGGGACCACTTTGGGGGAGCTGCTTCGTTTTGCCACGCACGCGTCCAGAACCTCATCCAGCTCCTGTGGCCGAATCGGCTTTGGGAGATAACCGTCCATTCCCGCTGCCAAACAACGCTCCCGGTCATTCTTCATCACCAGTGCGGTTATGGCGATAATGAACTGATGACCTCCAGTTAGCTTCTCTTTCTCACGCAACATGGTGGTTGCCTCGATGCCCCCCAGTTCAGGCATCTGTACGTCCATGAGGACCAGGTCGTAGGGTCTATGGGCAAGAGCGGCCAGGGCTTCTCGGCCGTTTCCGACCACCATTACCTTGTGGCCGCGCTTCTCGAGTAGGCGCACGGCCAGCTTCTGATTGACCAAGTTGTCTTCGGCCAGCAGGATGTCCAGACACTGGCCGGGATCACGCTCCTCTTGCAGCGAGTCTCGAGTGATCATCGTGGAACTGGAGATCTCGTCTTTGGCTCCGAGCAGCCTGGCGATCGCCTCGCGCAATTCCACCTTCCGCACCGGTTTGAGCAGATAGGCTGCGATGCCCAATTGCCGGCATCGTGCGGCGTCTCCCCGGTGCCCCGCAGAGGTAAGCATCATGATGGTTGCTGTCGCGGGTAAGCCTCGTTCTTTAATTTTTTCGACCAGAGCGAAGCCGTCCATCTTCGGCATGTGCATGTCGGTCACGATCAGCCGGAAGAAATGGCCGGGCTCGCGGCATCCATCCAGCACAGCTAGAGCATCTTCTGCGCCAGAGACAACCGTTGGCTCCATCCCCCAGCCCCTAAGGAGCCCCTCAAGAATCCGGCGGTTGGTTCGATTGTCATCGATCACGAGCACCCTGACTCCGGCCAGTATCTCAGGGGGAGCCATAACATTATCGTCACCGGGCTGGGCCTCTGAGCGGTCAAGCTGAATGGTGAAATGAAAGTGCGATCCAACGCCCAGAACACTTTCGATCCAGATTGTTCCGCCCATCAGCTCAATCAGGCGTTTGGAGATAGTAAGTCCCAGGCCTGTACCGCCGTATTCGCGGGTGGTCGATGTGTCCGCCTGAGCGAAAGATTCGAAAATCGAGTCTAGCTTGTCTGGGGCAATGCCTATTCCTGTGTCCGAGACTACAAACTGAAGCGTAACCCGATCCCCCTCCTCCCGCTCGAGCTGTACTTTCAACGCAACCTCGCCCCTTTCGGTGAACTTGATAGCATTGCCGACTAGGTTAACGAGGATCTGGCGCAATCTACCCGGGTCCCCCTTAACCATGTCGGGGACCTCGGCAGCGAAATCACAAAGCAGCTCCAGCCCTTTCTCGTCGGCACGCAGGGCCAGTGTCTTCAATGCCGCTTCCATGCAATCGCGCAGCTCAAAATCCATCTGTTCCAGTTCGACTTTTCCGGCTTCGATCTTGGAAAAATCGAGGATGCCGTTGATTACGCTCAACAGAGAGTCTGCCGAAAGCTTCACAGTCTCCAGATAATCCCGTTGTTCGCGCGTAAGCTCGGTTTCGAGCGCAAGGTCCGTCATACCTATGACGCCGTTCAGCGGCGTGCGAATCTCGTGGCTCATATTCGCCAGGAACTCGCCCTTCGCACGACTGCCTTCCTCCGCCGCCGCCTTCGCCTCTTCCTTTTCCCGCTCATCCTTTTTCCGCTTAGTCACATCGTGGACAAAGGCCGTGAACAGGCTATTTTCTCCTAATTGGAGCGAAGAGATAGCCGCTTCGACAGGGAACTCGTGACCGTAGCGGTGACATGCTGTTACCTCTATCCTCTCCCGGAAGCGTGACGTCTCCATACCTAGTATATCGCGCAGACTATGTTGCGCGCTTTGTCCGATCTCCTCCCAGCGGACTATGCTCGCGACGCTTTTCCCGATGGCTTCAGCCCGGCTCCAACCGAATATCACCTCGGCTTGGGTACTCCAATCCGTAATTATCCCTCTGTTGTCCATGGCGATAAATGCATCGAATGTGGATTCCACGATCCTGCGATAGCGTTGCTCACTTCCTTCAAGCGCCAAAGTCTGCCGGGTAAAGCTCCTATCAACCGTCGATGTTACAAAAACCAATCCCAGCATCAGGACAGTGACCAACGTGACGCTGGCGACACCCAGGTCGGAAATACTGATTGCGTGATTGAGAGCGGACAATGGGAGAGAAGCGGGCACAAAGTGCACGGCCGCCATACCAACGTAGTGCATCACCGGGATAGCCGCTCCGAGGATGACGGCATTTACCATTTTGTGTTCCAGGTCTACGACACTGCGCAAAGCAAAAGCCCGCCACAGCGCAATGAAAGAGATGCCTATAGCCAATACCAGCGACACCGCTACAAGAATGGCCGAGTATGAGCACATCGCCGGAAGCCGCATAGCTTCCATGCCGATGTAGTGCATGGCCGCGATTCCACTGCCCATGACAATACTGCCTACAATCGCAGTGAAGGTTCCCATGTGGTTCCGGCTCACGCAAAAAAGACCGACACCTGAAGCCAGAATGGCAGCTAGCAAAGATAGCAGAACCGTTGGCCAGTCATACTTCACCACCACTGGCAGCTTGAAAGCCAGCATACCAACATAATGCATCGACCATATACCGCTTCCCATCGCGATGGCGCCACAACTCAACCATAGAGTCCGTGCATTCCCTTTGGCATGGGTTACGCGCTCCGCAAGATCAAGTGCGGCGTAAGCAGAAAGCATCGCAATACACACAGACACCACGACCATAACAAAATCGTAGTGAGCTGCCAGAACGGCACTTTGGTCAGTCATTCATCTGCCTTTTGCGCACCCGAAATCCGTTAGCAACAACTAGGGCTGTGTACTTAGTAACTATCGAATGTACCGCTCCAGGAGGCCATGACCGTTTGGCGGTATAACGCTGGCACAGTTGATCTGAAGGATTATTCAGTCATCTTACGTCTGAATTGTTGGTTCTCAGTTTTAGCTACGCTTGCGGTGACAAACCAAATGCGAGATATCTATCAGGTTGCCTAACTCTGGAAGCCGGCGAACCACCGTAGGTACTCGCATCCTCGGCATGCTATGCTACCTTACTGTCGGACTATGGTGCGCCTTAATTCTGCGCCCAATCCGCTGCTATCGATGAATACTACCTGCGACAGGTCGAGCAAGATGGAAGACGAACCATCCTCGAGATAGCGTCCAACTATCTCTTTGAAAGCCACGGTCTTGTCTGCTGCGAGGCGAGTCTCATGCACTTCTAAAACAATATTGGTGCCTACTGTTCTTCCGCCGATTTTCATAGGTTCCTCTTTTCTCTTCCGTTCACATATTTAAGTAGAGATTCCGGCGAAGCGTGATCAGCCGTCACGAGGCCGTCAGTGTTTTCAACTCGTCCATAAGCTCCAATTCCCCCGGAGATAATTCTTCCTTTGTGCGCGCGTCGTCCATCAGCCAGCGAATCTGAGATTCCTGAATGTCCAAGTACCTTCCCGAGGGGTCGATGCACTTACTGCCGAAGATGAGCTTTTGTTCCAGCACTGCGAGCGAAGAAATGCGGGTGTAGTCCGCCAGAATACATTCGCGAACCGTCGCCCCCGGCTGAATGATGCACCCTGATCCAACTACAGTTGGCCCGATGATTGTGGCTCCATCTCCCACCGATGTACTGCTTCCGATGTAGACCGGCCCATCAATCTGCACCCGGTCCCATGCAATCTGAACATTGATCCCACAGTGAATTCCCGGACGAATTTGGTCACCGGGCATGGTGAAGCCGGCAACTTTACCGCTAAGTAGCAAGCCTGTCGCCTCCCAGTAATCGGGCACCGATCCTATGTCGAGCCAGGTAAACGGCAGCGTTATACCGAAAATGCTCTGTCCGTTACGCACCAGCTCAGGAAGCAGTTGGCCCCCAATGTCGAACTCCACGCCCGCAGGAATGTAGCGGAAGATCTCGGGTTCAAAAATGTAAATGCCAGTGTTGATCGTTGAGGAAACCGCTTGCTCGCGTGTGGGTTTCTCCTGGAATTGAACGATACGCCCGGAGGCATCGGTTTGCACCACACCATACTTAGAAATTTCCTCCGGTGGTACATCGCGTAGTACCAACGTGGCGATCGATTTCCGATCCCGATGGAAGCGGAGAACCTCAGCAAAATCCACGTCCACCAATGCGTCGCCGCATAGAACGACAAACGTCTCATCGAAAAATCCTGAAAAGTCCTGGATCTTCTTCATCCCGCCTGCCGAACCAATCGCCTTTCCTTCTATCTGTCCCCCTATCAGATCTCCCTCGAAGGAATACGCTATGTGCACGCCGAAACGGTCTCCGTCGCGAAAGTACTCTTCGATCACCGGCGCCAGGTGGCTGGTGTTCACCATTATTTGCTTTACCCCATGGGCTTTGAGATGCTCGACGAGAAACTCCATGACAGGCTTACGCACTAGCGGAATCATTGGTTTCGGCAAAACATGTGTAATGGGCCGCACACGTGTTCCTTTCCCCGCCGCCAAAATCATTGCTTTCATAAAGGTCTCAACCTTTCCTGCGTTGTGCTTTTGCGTTTCAGTTTTCCAATGAGCCTAGTTCCAGCGCGAGCAATGTCACATCGTCTGCAAACTCAGTGGATCCGGCCCACTGATACATTGTTGATTGCAAACACTTCAACAGATTTTCCAGCGAAGACCGTCGATGCTCATTGAGAAGCTTCATTAGTCTTTCCTGGCCGAACTCTTCGCCCGCAAAGTTGACGCACTCGAGAATTCCATCCGAACAAAGAAACAGGCGATCTCCCTTTTCGACCTGGTACTCCAATGGGTCGAAGCTGCGATCCGGGAGCATGCCCAGCGGGAAACCGCCACCTCCGAGGGTTTCTGGAGTCTTGTCTTTGCGCACGAGGATGGGTGATGGATGGCCGGCCTGGGCCAGCTGCAAACATCCTGAATCTTTATCCAATACTCCATAAACCATGGTGAAATACATATCATCCTGGTCCTGGAATCTATCGTTGACCTCAGACAGCGCCTCATGCGGAGGACGGATGCTGTACGCAGAACCCAGTTTCTGGACAAACGGGCTGCTTGCTTCCGGCCTGGTGGTGAGAACCTTGCTCAAGGTGACCGATAGCATGGCCGCGGGGATGCCGTGCCCGGAAACGTCTAAAAGATAAAACCCAACCGAATTCGAGCCGATGGGGGAAAAATTGAAAACGTCTCCCGCGACCACACTGGCAGGCAGAAATAGAGAATCGCAATGAATGCCGTGAATATCGCCAGCGGCAGGCAAGAGGCTTCGCTGCATCCGTGCTGCAGCATGCAAGTCATCACGGATGGTTTCGTATGCTTTTGTGAGCGATTGGTTAGTCTCCTCGAGCTTGCGGTTCTCTTCCTCAAGCCGGCGCTCAAGATCGATCACACGCTCACCGGCCGCAAGCCGGACCAGAAGTTCATCTTCGTGAATAGGCTTTTCGATGTAATCGTCCGCGCCACTTCTTAAACCTTCGACCAGATCCGCCCGGGAGCCCCGACTAGTACAAACGATGGCGTAAACATAGCGGCCAAATCCGGCGGCGCGAATCTTACGAATCAGCTCGAGACCGCTCATTCCCGGCATAATCCAGT
>Ga0182024_10015400_pt1 | contig 14651 bp, 17 predicted proteins | sample P32metaG_FD_120480 | JGI IMG/M metagenome (GOLD analysis project Ga0182024, IMG submission 120480) | Permafrost microbial communities from Stordalen Mire, Sweden - P3-2 metaG (Illumina Assembly) | ecosystem: Environmental > Terrestrial > Soil > Wetlands > Permafrost | place: Sweden: Stordalen... | reverse complement strand
GTGACCGGTTCTTTCAACCAGTGAACAATGAATACACCAGGTAACTCGATCAAGAACGTAGCTGTGGTCGTCGGTTCGCTCCGGCGCGAGTCCATTAACCGGAAGTTCGCGGAAAGTGTCGGTAAGGTGGCGGCTGACCGATTACGTTTTCATTTCATCGAGATTGGCGACTTGCCTCTTTATAACGACGATCTGTGGGAAAGTCCTCCGCGTTGGCCGTGCCAATGCAGCTGCTCGGGGGTGTCTGTGTCGTTGTGTACTTCGACCATCACTGGCTGGCCTTCTTTGAAGCGCAACAAAGGGCCTGGAAACTGACCGTTATAGGTGATCGCCGAGACGATCCGTTTCGGTGCGATTTCGATCGCACTCGATTCGATGTGCAGGGTATAGTCCGACGGGCTGCTCTCGGACTGTGAGGAGAGCTGTACCAGAAATCGTGGTGCGAGCGCCGGGACCAGTGAGTCCCCCGAACCGTACAAAGCTGCGGCCGCGACGCAGGTGGATCACTAGTGATTGGATCGATGGAGAGTACAGCTTGGAAGTTATGAATGTGAAGTTTGGGTCCCCCTCCGACAGTCCCGCCATGGCGACCGGTGAAGCCACCGTGGAATTCCTTAGCGCATGCTGCCGACTCATGGACCTGCTGAGTAAAGCAAGCGTTACAGGGGACGGAGGCCATACTGGGGACAGGCAATTTTGCGCAAGTATGTTCGACCGGTTGCCCAAAGGGTTGGAATCCAAAAGCGCATCGGGTGGCATACGTTTCGGCATACCTATTCGACACTGCTTAGGAGCGTAGGGACAGAGTTCAAAGTCATGCAGGAATTGTTGCGGCACTCCTCACTACGTTCCACTCTAGACATCTATACGCAAGCAATCTCGCCCGCAAAGCACGCTGCGCAAGCGGCGGTGCTGGCGCTCGTGTTTTCCTCCGAAACAAACACTGCGTCATTCGCGCAGACACCGGGACCGCAAGCGACAGGACGTGAATAGCGATACTAAGTTCGTGCGCGGTGTCCGAAAAAGGGTGCAAAAAGGGCACCGGAATGTGTCCTTTTGCACCCCCATTGGTTTCAGGGAAATCTATGCAAGCCTTTGAAAAGTAATGGCGGGGACGACGAGACTCGAACTCGCGACCTCTGCCGTGACAGCGAAATCTTCAACCGTAACTAACTGAAAAAACGCGGCACGGATGGCGCTACAGAAACGTTTTAATGACCCTCGGAAACAGTTCGTGGACCCCTATTGGACCATAATTTCTGGTGTGCTTTCACACGGCAGAGGCCGGTCGAAACTGACGCTTGATCGGCGCGAATGCGTCGAATTGGGAGTGCCCAGCCAGCGTCTCCCAGAAGCCGACTTCGGCCCGCGTGGTGCCGCCAACCCTTCCCGACGACCGTATAACTTCAGAGTTGCCTGTTATCCGGGCGCAATCGGCAATCTCGTAACATTTCTAGAGATGGAACAGAAATAGGGGATGAGTAGTTCGTGGATGAGCGTCAGCCTGGAGCTGGCGCGGTCGCGGAGGGCGCCAAGGAAAAACGGGGGTTGATGTTCTTATGCGCCGTTCCGTCTCTTCTTTGGCGCGCGGCCCGACGACTCGTTCAGGCTCACGGCCGCGCGGATCCCCTTATTCAGAAATCCTCCTGGAAGCTTGTATGCAGCCTTTTCGTTAGAGGGGAAAGGCTCCTGAGACTAGGTTGTGATATGGGTAGTGCTATACATATCCATGAATGATATCGTTAAACATATAAATTGTGGACAGCCGACATGATATGCTATACTATATAATTTATGACACACGATACGCTAAGACGTATCAAACCTCTCAGACTCAAGGGCCTACCCGAAGACTTCCGCCTAAAGATAAAGGAAGCGCGGCTTAAGCGCGGCTGGGGTCAGCGCGAGCTTGGCGCGAAGGTCGGCCTGCCCCAGCCACACATCTCCGCCATCGAATCCGGAGAGATCGTGCCGCGCTTCGATACCCTGCTCGACCTCGTCCGCGTTCTTGACCAAGACATCCTGCTCATACCGCGCACACTTGTACCTGCCGTACAGTCCCTCATACGCGCTCAGCGGGAGCCGGCGGAATCTGAAGAGCAGTCGCTCTATGCCGCAGACGATGAAGAGAACGCACCAAAGGAAAAGCGCCACGATGAAGTTTGACCCGAAAACCCTGAACGCACTGGACGTGAAACTACACGGCCGCCGGATCGGCGTCATCAACCGCCTCGGCGGCGACCGTCATCTTTTTTCCTTCGAGCAGGACTACATCGACGATCCGAACAGACCTACACTCAGCCTTTCTTTCAAGGGACAGGAAGGCGGACTGGTTACGGCAACGCGTGGCATTACGGGCCGACTGCCGCCATTTTTCTCGAACCTGTTGCCCGAGGGCCATCTGCGCGACTATCTCGCCGCGCGCGCGGGCGTAAAGCCGCAGCGTGAATTCTTTCTTCTCGCGGTGCTCGGCGCCGATCTTCCCGGCGCGCTCGTAGTCTTGCCCAGCTCACGGGAACATGAAGGTGATCGTCATCGTGGCGATGATCGTGAAGATGATCGCCAACCTGATGCAGCGCTGAGATTCTCACTGGCGGGGGTGCAACTCAAGTTTTCCGCCGTCATGGACGCGTCAGGCGGTCTGACAATCCCGGCCGACGGCATGGGCGGTTCGTGGATCGTCAAGCTGCCTTCCGCCCGCTTCGCCGCGGTGCCCGAAAACGAATATGCGATGCTCGCCCTCGCCCGCGCCGCAGGGATCGGCGTCCCTCCGAACCGCTTGATTGAGATCGGCGACATCCACGGCCTCCCGCAGGACGCGGGAGCCTTAGAAGGAAAAGCGCTTGCCGTGGAGCGCTTCGACCGCGGTGCCGGAGGCGAGTCGATCCACATGGAGGATTTTGCGCAGGTGTTTGGACTATTTCCTGACGATAAGTACGACCGGCGCAGCTACGCCAATATCGCGGCGGTGCTCTGGGCGGAAACCGGGGAACCCGGCACCTACGAATTCCTCCGGCGACTCGTGTTTTCCGTACTGATCGGAAATGCCGACATGCATCTCAAGAACTGGTCTCTGCTTTATCCTGACCGCCGCACGCCTGTCCTGTCGCCGGCCTATGATTTTGTGGCCACCCTCCCCTATATTCCACACGACCGGCTCGCCTTGAATTTCGGCGGCAGCCGGAGCATCGATGAGATCACGTCCGACCAAGTACGCCGATTCGCCGATACCGCGCGGCTGCCGGCGAGTCCTCTCTGGCCAATCGTATCCGAGACGACGGAACGCACCGTTGCTGCATGGGATGGGCTTGAAGAAAAAGAACTACTGCCCGGCGACATGCGAGTCGCCATCGGTAAGCACATACTTGCCGTCGCCGCGACGATCCGCGACAATCCGCCCCGCTAACCACCAATATCAACGGGGAGACCCGCGCCATCAAAATCTTTGCACTCGAAACTACCGTAGTTATTGGGATAGCCGAGCTGGTTTGAAATAATCCGGGTCTTGCCGATCATTTGATCGTCGCACCAGTCTGACTCGGGCTCCTCTCGCGTAACTTCAATACTTTCAACTTACCTCAGTTACCTCAGCACACCTAAGACGCTCTCAATCTCACATTTTTGGGACACATAGCCACCATCTGTCCACCATTTGGGACACTTAACTCTCAGGTTACTCGCTGGAACTTGCCCTTGTAACTCGCCCGATCAGCGTTACACTCACCAGCAAGAGAGGCACACACGATGCAAACCGATGAACTCTTCGAAAAAGGAAATCCGCTGCACCGGCAAGTCAGGATCGTCCAAGGGAAACGCCACATCGAGAGCGGAAAAGCGCACGCGGCCTTCCGAGCGTTCGCTGAGATGGGAGAGTCTCGGAGTGTGCGCGGAGTTGCCGAGCAGTTATCCAAATCTCGTACTTTGATCTCGCGCTGGAAGAACTATTGGGCATGGGCTGAGCGCGTCCGACTCTGGGATGACGCTCTGCAAGAGGCAGAACAGGCCGGCATGATCCGCGCGCGACGTGCGATGAGCGAACGACAGGCACGCCTCGCCAGTCTTGCTCAGAACGTCGTCACTACGCAGCTCATAAAAATCCAGCACGAGCTCGAAGCACAAGACGCCAAGACGCTCAGCCCTGCCGTCATTGCTCGCCTGTTCGAGATTTCGGCGCGCATCGAGCGGCTAGCCAGAGGCGGCGGCGACCCAGATCAGGACCAAGTGGCGAAGATCTCGGTCACGATCGCAATGCAGAAAGGGCCACGCTACGAAACCGAGATTGGTGACGGCGACACGCGCGAATTACTCGCTACGTGCGGAGAACTTAAGGCGCTCGTTGATCCGATGGACCGGAAAGACGAGTCATGACCACCCCGAGCCTTACGCCCAACGAGAAGCTGATCGTCGATCTGTGTCTCGCCTCTGCCATCCTCGCCCATGGCGGTGATTTGCTGCTCTTGCTGCCGCTCATGCGCGAAGAAGGCCGCGAGCTCGCCAGCGATCCAGACCTCGTGCTCAAGTGCCACCTGCTGGTCGCGAATTACTACCAGCATCATCGCGTCTTTGCCCAAGCCTTCGCGAGTAACAAGGGCGCCAGCGCGTTGCCGAGCACCGGGCATACATTTCCATCCAACCGCATCGCCTCGGTGCTACGGCGCGTCTGGGAACGGTTCGAGCGCCGACTCTACGAGCGGTCTGAGACACCGCTCGAAGCCGCGGAGCTCGACCGCCTGCCATCTGCCGATGACCTCGACAGCATCGCGGCCGAGCAGAAGGCTCGCGAAGCGACTGAGCCCGAGCCCAAGCCTGAGCTGCCGGGCGATTGCGGATACGCGAACCTTACGACCGTCGTCGTGCGCGTGCGCTGCAGCAAGGGCAAAATGATCGACCTCGACGGAAAAGTGTATGGCGTCTGCCCGAACTGCCTCGGAGCATTTGCGATGAAAGGAAGTGCAGCATGATCGAGCCTGGCGAAGTTTATGGACAACTCACGGTGATCCGTGAAATTGCGAAACACGAACAAGGGCGTCGCAGATTCTTGTGCCGATGTTCCTGCGGCAACGAGAAAACCATTCGTGGGCAAGGGCTCAGACCCGGCTCCTCATGCGGGTGCGCTGCTCGGAATCTGATGCAGTTTTATCGGCGCGACGAAGTGGATGGTCACCTGATTGTTTGAGACGACGGAAACCGGTCGCATCGGGTGAGGAAGTGCCTGAGAAAGTGACTGCCGAAGTTCCCGCCTAACTGAGAGTCTCAGCCACCAAGCGGCCATCGCCTGCAACCGCTCCACTCAATCCATCACCTTCCGGTGATCATGAAAACTCTTATCCGACGCTGAGTTACTAATGCAAGTGTTTGACTTAGTAAGGTGGTCCACTATACTTAAAGTAGGTTCTTATGCTCAATAAATTCGGCATCGACGAAGATTCCCACATCATGACCGGCCGGAGAGCAGCACCCGAAGCAGGCAAGTTCAGGCTGCTATTGTCCGATACGTTCTCGGGCGACGACTCCGCGCTAGATTTCAGCGACAAAGCAGAAGCGATTGCCTTCGCCCAAAGCAAGGCGGGTCAGGATTTTCTGAAACTGTACCTCTACGACGACCAGGGAGAGTTGGTGTTTTCATGCTGACGAGCAACTTCAAAAAGAGCGGCGACGATCCGAACTCGATCGGCATCTCGCTAGGCGTGCCGCTGAGCTATCACGGTCAGCGATACCCTGCACTCCATCCCACCAGGGCGATGCTGAAGATCAAAGACCACGAACAATATCGCGCGGCGTATCAGGCCGGCATACTCGACCAGCTCGACGCCGCAGATGTGTGGAGCGAGCTCCACGCCATGACAGAGAGCCCGATCCTGCTTTGCTGGGAGAAGGCGAACGAATTTTGCCATCGTCGCATCGTGGCTGAGTGGCTGGAACTGCACCTGGGCGTCATCATCCCAGAGCTGGGATTTGATCGCAAGAAATGCCTTCCTGCGATGGAAGCGCCAGCGAAGCAATCGACTCGATGGTACCCGCGTCCGAACGAGCGTTTCCTGTGGTCGCCTCAAAGTCAGTTAGTGTAATCGCGATTTTTCGCCAACTATGTTCTCAAATGTATGTTTTACCGAAGGCGAGACGCTTTTGAAAAACTCCGAGTCGAGTCTGTCAACGGGCGCGATGAACAAGGCGTCTGCTCCATCCGATGCTGCGAGCAAGGCTTGACGACCGAATGGAGCTTCGCTTGGATTACGGCGGGCGTCGTAGTTCTGATCTATTCGCTCCTCCACCTCCTTAACGTGGTGAGTCGTCACGACGAGAACAGGTTTGTTCATAGTGGCTTCTCCTCATCAGTCTTTTTTTCAATCGAGCCTTGCCACTCAGTCTTGGTCAGCTTTCGTTGAAGACATTCCCACTACCTTCCGGAGTTGAATTCGTTTCGCAATGCTTCGGCCAGGCCTCGATTCCGCCGGCCCTGGTGATTCTGCTCTTGTGCCCAATATGCGTACCGTCCCTTCAAACACGATCTGCAGGTTGAACTCTCGGGACACTGAGGGAACCTCAAGCGCTTTCGCGACTAATCCCTCAGTCAATAGCTCTCTCAACGCGCGGTCGGTCGCCAAGCCACCACCCTCGTGCTTGTCGCGGCTTCGAAAGGCAGGCACGTAACTACCGGGGCGGTAGTAGATAAAGATCGAGTCATTCTTTCCTTCTGACTCGTAGTATTCCTTCAGCTTGCTGCGGAGCCTCCGGGCTTCACTGCGAACGATGGAGTCCACACTGGGATGGTAGGGAGGTTTACGGTCGTATACCTCCGTGCCGATCAAATATTCCTTCAAGGTCTCCGCATCGCCTGCCAAGGTCATTTCAACCGTGTACCGAAGAAATCGGCCGAGCCGATCTGATTGAATAAAGATGGAGCTCTTCAGAATGCTCGAGAGTTCTTCACGAATCGCTTCTTGGGCAATCTCGACTTCGCTTATAGGTCCACTGATAACAGCGGGCTGCCTCATAACCACCCCCAGGCTATTTGGTTATTTCCGTCGCCGATTTCTTTCTTTCCCAGACGCATCCAAGGCCCCACGGCATATTCTCAAGGGGAGGCTTCGGGAAGTCCTTCAGACAACTCTGAAAAAAGATGAAAAACTCTGAATAGCCCTATAAGCTAACAAATTCCTATGAGCAACTTGTACCGTTTCCGACAATTTGTGCTGGATCCAGCTAGGCACACGCTGTCTCGCGCGGATTCACCCGTTTCTCTGACCCCTAAAGCTTTCGACGTTCTGCTTTTTCTAGCTCAAAACCCCAACCGGCTGGTTACCAAAGAGGAATTGTTACAAGCCGTGTGGGGTGACACGTTCGTAGAAGAAGGAAATCTGACCCAATACATCTCCCATTTGCGCAAGGCACTGGGTGGCAACTCGGAAGACACTCGCTTGATGGTGACCATTGCTCGAAAGGGATACCAGTTCACGGCGGATGTCACTGTTGGGGAAGCAGCAGACACCGCAAAACCAGCCGCGGTACAAGTCCCGACCGCCCAAGGTTCGCAAGCCGATACGCAAGCCGTTCTGGAGAGTCCCGCAGATGAGGCGGCTCCAAAAACGCCAAAGCACTGGCGGAACGCTGCGGTTATGGGAGCGTCTGCCGTCCTTTTGATAGCGGTCGGTCTCGCGGCTTGGCGGCATTTTCGGGCAATGACGCCGCCAAGTTCGCAAAAAATCATGCTCGCCGTACTGCCGTTTGAGAACCTCACTGGCGATCCCAATAAGGATTATCTGGCGGACGGTCTGACCGAGGAGACGATTTCACAGTTAGGCCGGCTTAACCCGGAACAGTTGGGTGTGATCGCGCGAACCTCCGTCATGGGATACAAGCACAAGGACGAACGGCTGGATCAAATAGGACGCGAACTTTCTGTGCAGTATGTGCTGGAAAACAGTCTCCGCGAAAACGGAGATCACGTGCGCCTTACCGCTCAGCTGATTCAGGTGAAGGACCAAACTCATCTGTGGTCACACGATTACGACTATCCGGCGAACGACTTTCTTACTATCGGAGACGATGTAGCAAAGGCTGTTGCTCACGAAGTGCGGGTGAGGTTGACTTCGCAACAACAAGCAGAGCTGGCTCAGTCGCACCCAGTTAATCCGGAAGCCTTTGATGCTTACTTGCAGGGGCACTACCACTTTGAACGGGACACAGACAAAGATGCGGACATGGCTGCGAAGTATTTCGAGCGGGCGACTCAGATTGATCCTTCCTATGCCTTGGCTTGGGTCGGATTGTCTCGGGCACGCAACTGGCAGGTCAACACAGGTCTTATTCCCAGTGAACAAGGTCACCGACTTGCGCGTGAAGCAGTTGAGCGAGCCTTAGCGCTGAACCCGAACCTGGCACAGGCCCACACACAAATGGGACGGATCAAGCAACAAGTCGACTTCGATTGGGTTGGAGCGGATGCTTCCTTCCAGCGAGCGGTCGCTCTCGATCCCGGAAATCCCGAGGTTGTAAGCATGTCGGCTTTCTCTGCAGACATTCTCGGCCACTTTGAAGAAGCTCTTTCATTGAGGCGCCGAGCCGTTGACCTGGATCCGCTCAATGCAGATAGTTGGGAGCAGCTTGCAGAGACCGAGTTTTTCATGGGGCGGCTAGACGGAGCTGAAGCGGATTTCAAGAAGGCGCTCGAACTGAACCCCGATGTTGTGGCCGCCCATATGACGTTGAGCGAAATCTATGTGATACAGGGGCGGCCTCAGCAAGCTTTGCCCGAGATCGAGCTCGTACGCGATGACTCAGTACGTGCGTTTCTGTATCCGATTGTGTACTACGCGTTTGGTCGGAAAAAGGAGTCAGATGCCGCATTGATTGAGTACGTTGCGAAATACCATGCAAATGGTGCGTACCAGATCGCACAGGTTTATGCTTTCCGAAACCAGTCCGACGAAGCGTTCGAGTGGCTAGAGCGAGCTTATACCCAACGTGACGGCGGTCTGATCGAAACGAAAGTGGAACCCCTACTGAAGAACTTGAACGGCGACCCGCGATTTGCCGCGTTCTTGAAGAAGCTCAACCTGCCGAATTGACACGCTGTTTCAGAGAAGTATGTGTATCCCGCCATTCCGGCCTACCTTCGAGCATTATTCACCGATATTCCTTCGATTATTTTCTGAAAGTAATTACTGTGAGCTAGCGGTTGCTCACATTCCGCAATCTGCAGCAATGTGCGAATTTCTGTACTGCGATTGGGGATGCGATTGTGACCAATGCAGCGACAGAAATTCGGATACTCGCCGTTGTTCCAGCTTACAGGCGCGCAGAAATAGCGCGTCAACTTGCCCCCCTGAACGCCAACCTCGTATTTGTAAGGCATTCCGCCGAGGCCTCCGCAGCTTTTCGTGAAAACGATGTCTTTCAGGTAGCCCTTCTTCCGGCGAGTCTCACAGATACGGATTGGTGGGAACTATGGGGCGTGTTGGCACTCTTGAACGCTCGTCCGGCGATCTTGGTCTACGCGCGAGAGGCGACTTTCCAATTGTGGTCAGGTGTTCTCGAGTTGGGAGGTTACGACGTTATTGTCGAACCCTTTTCAGGCAGTGACTTGCAAGATGCCGTGCTGCGTACGGCCAAGAGTTTTGAGCAACGAACGGCCGACGGTCCAGCGCAGAAATGATTCACCAATTGAAAAATGGAGGAAGAATAATGAGTCAATCTTATGATGCAATCTCTCTGACGACGCTGCGGAAACGCTCGAACCAGGGCGACCTTGCACGTGCCAACCGCCTTGCACGTGAATCGGCAAGGCTCTGGCGTTCCCTGGCACTTTCCACAATCCACTGCGTCGTACTCGCCCTAGCGATGCTGAGCGCGAATCTTCAGCTTGCGTGCGCGCAGGAATCTTCAGACATCGCCAAACAGGCGCAAAATCCTATCGCCAGCCTAATTTCCGTCCCCCTCGAAAACGACTTCAATCCTTACACCGGGGTCCACAAAGAAGACAGCTATGTATTCGAGATGAAGCCCGTCGTTCCATTCCGCTTGTCGAACGACTGGAATCTGATTACACGGACGGTCATTCCCGTAGTCCAAGTTCCCAATCTAGCCCCGGGAGTGAGCGGAACGGGCGGCTTGGGCGACATACAGGAATCGCTATTTCTATCCCCGACAAGAGCCGGTCCCGTGATCTGGGGTGCCGGGCCGGTGATTTCCTTTCCTACCGCGACGGAGAACACCCTCGGCACAAAGAAACTCAGCCTTGGGCCCACCGTTGTCGTACTCAGGAGCCAAGGACACTGGCTCTTCGGATCGCTAGCGCAGAACTTGTTCTCTGTAGCGGGCCCGTCGGGGCGCCCAGATGTGAATCAGATGCTGCTCCAGCCATTCGTGAATTACAACTTGCCTCACAAGTGGTATCTGACCTCATCGCCGATTATTACTGCAAATTGGGAACTCAGATCCAGCGAACGCTGGGTGGTGCCTGTTGGCGGAGGCCTAGGAAGGATCGTGCATCTCGGGAAGCAGCCTGTGAACGTCTATACCCAATTCTTTCGCAACGTACAGCGCCCGGATGGCACTAGCAGTTGGTCCGCAAGATTTCAGATGCAATTTCTATTTCCCAAGAAACGATGACAGAAGGACGCCAAGTTGAGTGAGAGTCCGAAATGAACAGCCCTACGGCCATCACCTATCAGGGTCTTCCTGGAAGTGTAATAGCAGATCCTGCCTGGACGAAAAAGAAAGTCCGGACTCGCGCGTCTTCCAGTCTGTCCCAAGTAACCAGACGACGGACATCAAAGCAATCTCCAAGTCTGAAGGGCAGCGTCGCGACCATTCGGTCGGATGGTCTACAAGAAAACATCCTTCAAGAGCTCTTTCTAACATCGCGCAAAGGTTCGTCCGAATTGCATATCGATTCATCCGTTGCTCGCCATATTCACCGTCATGGCGGGCGGAGCGGTGGGCGGAATCGCTGGTATCTATCTTTCCATTCCGCTCGTCGCCACGCTGCGAGTCGTCTGGCGTAGGCTTCCCGCCCTGAGAAACACCGCAGTCTCGTAATGTTCGGTTTAACTGCTCCTCCCACGCAATTACTTATTCCGTCTGTCTGGTTTGGTTGATTTAGATATTTTCCGCTCTCCGTTGAAACGACGTTGTGAGGCCCACCACCGTGAGCTAACCGTTGCTCACCTTGGCAGGTTCTCCCGATCTTGCCAATATTCGTTCGTGATTGGAAACCGACAACGACGATCCAACGCCGAAAAGCGGCACACAAAAGGAGATCTGGATATGAGCAATAACAGTCAAACAGAAGTCTTGGAGACGAGAAGAGATGGGCAGCGCGAAACTCACATGACCGTTTGGGAGGCTACGTACAACCTCTTGCGTAAGCTTGGATTGACGACCATTTTCGGAAACCCGGGTTCCACGGAGCAGCCCTTTCTCAAGAATTTCCAGAAGGATTTTCAATATGTTCTCGGTCTACAGGAGGCCTCGGTCGTTGCCATGGCTGATGGATTCTCGCAAGCGACCAACAAGCCCGCTTTTGTGAATTTGCATACCTCTGCCGGAACTGGCAACGCGATGTGCAACATTATGACTGCCTTTCAGAACAAAACGCCCCTGATCATTACAGCTGGTCAGCAAACGCGGGAGATGATTCTTGGCGAGCCGCTACTCACGAATCGCGATGAAACAACGCTTCCTCGCCCGTGGGTGAAATGGGCCTACCAGCCGGTCAGGGCGCAAGACGTTCCCGGCGCGATCATGCGGGCTTATGCGATCGCGTTGCAGCCTCCCTCGGGTCCCGTGTATGTGTCCATTCCGCTTGACGACTGGGATCAGCCAGCGCTTGGCGATGCTGTTGTGCGAACCGTCAGTTCTCGTTATGCACCAGACCCGGATCGCATTTCGCTGTTTGCCGAAAAGATTCGCAAGAGCAAGAACCCAGTGTTGGTATACGGTCAGGAGGTCGATCGCAGCGGTGGTTGGGACGCGGGCATCAAGTTCGCCGAACAGCTACGAGCTCCCGTTTTCTTCGCACCAGTGGCAGAGCGTGCTTCATTTCCCGAGACTCACCCACAATTCCAGGGGATGTTGCCGATTGCCATTGGCCCACTCAGCAAGCGCCTTAGCGGGCACGATCTCATCATAGTCATCGGCGCTCAAATCTTCCGTTATTATCCATTCGTACCAGGCGATTACCTCCCTACCGGAGCCGAGCTACTTCAAATCACCTCCGATCCCGCAGACGCAGGCGCGGCAGCAGTTGGCGACAGTTTGCTAGCTGATGCCAAACTGGCTCTCGAATCACTGATTCAGCTAGTTCCGAAGAACCAGACACGGTCCCTACCCGCACCTTTGCACGTCGACAACAAGCTCCCCTCTCCTCCGAACAATCCGCTGACGGCCAATGAAGCGTTCGCAGCGCTGAGCGAACTTCGCCCGGACAACGCGATTCTTGTCCAGGAGAGTCCATCCAACATCGACGACCTCTTACGGCATTGGCCTATCACGCATCCGGAGTCTTATTTCACGTACGCGAGTGGTGGGCTGGGATGGAACGCACCCGCGGCGGTTGGCATCGCGTTGGCACAAAAAAAGACCGGCAGTGGGCGGGCAGTTGTAGCGGTGATCGGAGATGGCTCCCTTCAATACTCCGTTCAAAGTTTGTATTCCGCAGTCCAGCACAACTTGAAGGTCATCTACGTTGTGCCGTGCAACGGCGAGTACGCCATCCTCAAAGAATTTGCTGTTCTGGAGAAAACGCCAAATGTCCCGGCCCTGGACCTTCCGGGCTTGGACGTCGTTTCGACCGCTAAGGGCTTTGGCTGCCCGAGCGTCCTGGCCAAAACCAAGGCGGAGATCAAGGAAGCATTCGCGAACGCGCTAAAGGCGGATGGTCCAACTCTGATCGCGATTCCCATTGCTCACCAAGACCGCCCATTGGTCGCGCCTGTAGCTGACTAGCAGGTTTTCCGTCACTGGGCCGCGCAGTAGTCGGCTGCCGGCCCAGTGAATTCCAACAAGGATAAGAAAATGACAATCGAGCGAAGCAGTGCAAAGTGCGTTTCATTCCTCCTGCCAATCCTTGCGGCATTAGTTATCGTGCCGCGAGCGAATGCGCAGTCGTTGACGATGGATGGCGAGTCGGGAATCTTTCTGCAACCTTTGGCCGATGTCGTTCCGTCGCCGCAACACAAGTTCGGCGGGCCAACGGTCAGCTTCCACGCCGTCGACGCCGGCCCCGTCGCCGGAAACTACATCAACATTGGAGTCGAAGAGGGATTTGGGAACTGGCTGGAATTCGGGTACACCCGCAGCAACCACACGGACGGCGGAGATCCTACGATCAGTCCTCTTTTCAACTTCAGTGGGATGAATATCTTTAACTTCAAGGTCAAGGTTTTGCCGGCGAACTATCACGGCCACAAATATTTGCCGGCCATTTCTGTGGGCGGAGTACTTCGAACGAATGACCCCTTCGTCGTACAAGCCGTCAAGCACAGGAATGCAACGAACGGTGATGTCTACCTCGTTGGCACAAAGCTCTTCGTCATTGAGAAAAAATTTTCCTTCCTGGTGAGCGCCGGAGTTCGCGGGACCAATGCGCAAAAGTATGGTTATGGCGGGAACACCCTCGATTGGCAGGCACGTGCCTTCGGTACGATCGCTTTCCCAATCCCAATCAAGAACATTCTAGTTGTCACCCCCGCTTTCGAAATCGATCAGGAACCTGAAAGAATCAAGTATGTCCCTACCGCGAGATTGCCCACCGACCTCATCTACGCTGTGCGGTTCTCTCGCCAGCCCGATTCCCGATGGAGCATCGACGTCGGGACCGGTCATCTCGGGGCGACTTTGGCGCCAGGAATCAACATTAAGGTCAACAACGCGCTCGCCATTGCAGCCAACCACAGGTTCTGAGGAATAGATGAGTGCAATGGCGATTTTTCGCCAATTATGAGGGTCTGCAGTGTCTAATATCGCTGTGGATCGGTTACTTAGCCCGTCCGTCGTGGCGCTGCTGGTGTTGTGGAGCGTGCCCCTAATCGGAGCGCCGCCAGCAGTAGAAGCAACTGCGTGCGCAATTCTGCAAAAGCCGTCCGCGTTCAACGGTAAACTAGTCTACGTCAAGGGAACGGTGAAATCCGGGTTCGAGAACTTCTCACTCTGCGAAGGCGGCTGCGGCGCGATCTGGGTCGATTTCGCCGATGACCGATTGGTCAGTCCCCGACCCAATTTTCAACTCGCAAGAGATGCCCAGTTCGGCGAGTTTGAACGCCTCATAAAGGCAAGTTCGGTGGCGGAAGTGACCCTGCTTGGACGCTTAGATGGCGTGGATGAAGTAAGGACGACGACCCACGTTACGCACCAACGAAAACACAAAGACGGCACCTTTTCTGCGGTCGTTGGGCAGGGGTCAACAGGATTTGGCCACATGGGTCAGTACAAAGCGCGCCTAGTGGTCAAACAGGTCTTGACCGTTGGCCCCACCCCGACTCTGCCATCGCCGATTCCGCCCCCACAAACCCCGTAATTGTCGAAACCAGATGGGATGAGAAGGCCGGTCTCCGACGGGATGCTGTAGGCTCCCAAGTTATCGACGTGCTCGAAGCACAAGAGATAAAGGAGACCGGCAATGAAGAAGATTAGCACTGTGGCAGTGAAGC
>Ga0182024_10015399_pt1 | contig 14651 bp, 9 predicted proteins | sample P32metaG_FD_120480 | JGI IMG/M metagenome (GOLD analysis project Ga0182024, IMG submission 120480) | Permafrost microbial communities from Stordalen Mire, Sweden - P3-2 metaG (Illumina Assembly) | ecosystem: Environmental > Terrestrial > Soil > Wetlands > Permafrost | place: Sweden: Stordalen... | reverse complement strand
CCGCCAGCAGCGCCGCCATGGTGGTCATCATGATCGGACGAAAACGAAGCAAGCACGCATCGTAAATCGCGTCCAGCGGCGCCATGCCCTCTTTGCGCTCGGCCTCCAGCGCAAAGTCAATCATCATGATGGCGTTTTTCTTCACGATGCCGATCAGCAGAATGATTCCAATCAACGCAATCACGCTGAATTCCGTGCGGCACAACAGCAGCGCCAGGATCGCGCCCACTCCCGCGGATGGCAGCGTGGATAAAATGGTGATGGGGTGAATGTAGCTCTCATACAAAACGCCCAGCACGATGTACACGGTGATGAGCGCGGCCAATATCAGGATCGGCTCGTTCGCCAGCGAATTTTGAAACGCCGCCGCGGTGCCTTGGAAGAGTCCCTGTACGCTGGGCGGCATATTTAAATCGCTTTTGATTTTGTTGATGGCGTTTACTGCGTCGCCCAGCGCCGCGCCCGGCGCCAGGTTGAACGACAACGTCACCACCGGAAATTGCCCTTGATGATTCAGCGTGAGCGGCGTGCTTCCCGGCTCCATGCGCGTAAAAGCGCTCAAAGGCACCTGCGGACCGGTCGAAGAGTGCACGTAAATACTCTTGAGCGCATCGGGATCCTGCTGGAATTGCGGATCCACTTCCAGCACCACGTGATACTGGTTGAGCTGCGTAAAAATAGTCGAGACTTGGCGCTGGCCGAAAGCGTCATACAACGTGTTGTCAATATCCGCGGGCAACACGCCGAGCCGCGCTGCCGTGTCGCGATCAATGGTCAGAGTGGCCAGCAGCCCCTGGTTTTGTTGATCGCTCGCCACGTCGCGAATCTCCGGAACGGCCTGCAGCTTTTCGATGAACCGCGGCGTCCAATACGCCAACTCTTTGGGGTCCACATCTTCCAGGCTGTACTGAAATTGCGTGCGGCTAACGCGGTCTTCTACGGTCAGGTCCTGCACCGGCTGCATAAACAGAGACACGCCATCGACTTTCGCCACCTCTGGCTGCAGACGGCGAATTACGTCGCTGGCATTAATTTTGCGCTGCTCCAGCGGCTTCAAATTAATCTGAATGCGCCCGCTATTCAGCGTGGTGTTGGTGCCGTCGACGCCTATGAAGGACGACAAACTCTCCACCGCGGGGTCGCGCAAAATAACATCGGCCAGCGCCTGCTGCCGTCGTGCCATCGCCGGAAACGAAACATCTTGCGGGCCTTCGGAAACTCCCAGAATCACACCGGTGTCCTGCACCGGGAAAAATCCTTTGGGAACGTAGATGTAAAGCAAAATGGTCGCGACCAGAGTGCCAACCGTAACCAACAGCGTAATGCCGCGATATTGCAGCACAACTTTCAGAGTGCGGCCATAACCCGCAATCACCCGGTTAAATGCGTCTTCCGATTTGCGGTAAAACCAGCCTTCCTGTTCCCGAGGCCGGTGGCGCAAGAGTTTGGCGCACATCATGGGCGTGAGTGTCAGCGACACAAAAGCGGAAACCAGAATAGTCACCGCCAGCGTGATAGCGAATTCGCGGAAGAGTCTGCCGACGATGTCGCCCATGAACAACAGCGGAATCAATACTGCGATCAGCGACACCGTCAAAGATAAAATCGTAAATCCAATTTGCGACGAGCCTTTCAGCGCCGCTTGCAACGGAGACTCACCTTGCTCGAGGTAGCGAGTGATGTTTTCGATCATCACGATGGCATCGTCCACCACGAAACCAGTACTGATGGTGAGCGCCATCAAGGAAAGATTGTTCAGGCTGTAGCCCAGCAGGTACATCACGCCAAACGTGCCCACGATCGAAAGCGGCACCGCGAAGCTAGGAATAATGGTGGCGCGCACGCTGCGCAGAAAAAGAAAGATGACCATCACCACCAACCCGATGGTCAACATCAATTCAAATTGCACATCGGCCACCGACGCACGAATCGTAGTAGTGCGGTCGGTGAGAATATTCACCTGAATCGCCGCGGGCAAAGATGATTGCAGTTGCGGCAAAAGTTTTTTGATGCGATCGACCACGGAAATAATATTCGCGCCCGGCTGCCGTTGAATATTCAGAATAACCGCGGGAGTTTTGTTGGCCCACGCGGCTTGCCGAACATTCTCAGCGCCATCCACAACGGTAGCCACATCTGTAAGCCGCACTGCCCCACCGTTGCGATAAGCGATGATGATCGGCCGGTAGCTATCACTGCCGATGAGTTGGTCGTTCGCGCCGATGGTATAAGCCTGATGTTTTCCGTCGAATGTTCCCTTGGCCTGGTCGACATTGGCTTGGCTCAACGCCGTGCGCAAATCTTCCAGGCTCAGCCCATACGACGCCAGCGCCGTGGGGTTGGCCTGCACGCGCACCGCGGGACGCTGCCCTCCACTGATGCTGACCAGCCCTACTCCCGTAAGTTGAGAAATTTTCTGCGCCAGCGTGGTGTCGGCAAGATCTTCGACCTTCGACAGCGCCAATGAGTTCGAAGTCAGCGCCAGCGTGAGAATCGGCGCATCGGCGGGATTGATCTTGCTGTAAATCGGCGGATTCGGCAGCCCGGTCGGCAGTAAATTAGACGCACCGTTAATCGCCGCTTGCACTTCCTGTTCGGCAATGTCGATGTTTAAGTCCAGTCCGAATTGCAAAGTAATAATCGAGCTGCCAAATGAGCTTGTGGAGGTCATCTGGTTCAGCCCGGGGATTTCGCCGAATTGTCGCTCCAGCGGCGCAGTAACCGAGGAGGCCATCACATCCGGGCTGGCGCCCGGATAAAACGTCTGCACTTGAATCGTGGGGTAATCGACCTGCGGTAAAGCGGAAACCGGAAGCTGACGGTACGCTACGAATCCCACCAACAGGATGCCGACCATCAGGAGCGTGGTCGCCACCGGCCGTAAAATAAACGGCCGCGAAAGATTCATCGCGAAGCGCCCCTCGCAGGCTGCGCGGCGGGCTTGGCAGGAGCGTTTGGCGCTGGAGTTGTGCTCGGATTATTGCCCGAGGCTGGATTCGCGGCGCGGCGTGGAGTGCCGAATTTGGGGTTTACCTGGCTTCCATCCTGCAGTTTGTCCTGGCCATCGATGACCACCGTGTCTCCAGGACTTACACCGCTGCTCAAGCCCGCCTCTTCATTGGTGGACTGCGCGACAGTCACGGTGTGAATTTTTGCCACGTTATTGTGATCCACGGCGTACACATAAGTGCCTTGCGGGCCGCGCTGGATTGCGGTGACCGGCACCACGGTAAGATTGCGCTTGGTATCCACCAGCAAATGCACGTTCACGAATTGGTTCGGGAATAAAATATTGTTGTCATTCGAAAAGGTAGCTTTCAGTTTGTAGGTTCCGGTGGTGGTATCGATCTGATTGTCGATGCTGGCCAAGGTCCCCGAAGCGATCTTGGCGATATCGTCGCGGTCGAAAGCCACCACCGGAAGCTGCCCACCGGCGCGCAACTTCGCCACGACCTGTGGCAATTGATCCTGCGGCAAACTGAAAACTACGGAGATGGGCTGCAATTGCGTGATCACGAGCAGCCCACCGGGATCAGTAGCGTGCACCATGTTTCCCGCGTCTACCAAGCGCAAACCGATCCTGCCGCTGATGGGCGCAGTAATATGAGTGAATGACAACTGCAATTTTGCGCTATCGATCATGGCCTGGTCGGTCTTGATGGCCCCGTCAAACTGACCAACCTGAGCTTGCTGCGTATCCAATTGTTGTTTGGGAATTACACCATCGTTAAACAGCAGTTTGTAGCGCTCAAAATTGATTTCGGCATCTTTGCGCTGGGCCTGGTCTTTTGCCAACGCGCCCTCCGCCTGCTCGAGGACTACCTGGAAAGGTCGCGGATCAATCTGCGCCAGCACATACCCTTGATGTACAAATTGCCCTTCCTTGAAAGCCACGCTGATTAATTGACCGTCGACACGGCTATGCACGGTCACGGTGTTGTAGGCCGTCACGGTGCCTAGTCCCGAGAAGTAAATCGGTACGTCTCCGTGCTGCGCGGTAGCCACCACTACGGGCACAATTGGATTGAAGCCAGGTGCGCCATTTTGGCCATATCCTCCGGGAGCCCCCGGGGCATTGGCGCCCGAATTCTCTGCCTGGGTCTTGGAATGCCCACTGCGGTAGTACCAGATTCCCACAGCCACTATTCCCAGGACCAAAAGCCACACCCACCAGCGGCTTTTCACGGGCCGGCGAGCCGTCTCTTCATTGTCAAAGGGTTCCCTGGTAACCGGCTCGGGCAGGTCCATGGATTTCAGATGGGCCATTCACGTACTCCTGAAGAACTCAAATTCCAAAGTTTTGGAAAGTAGCCTGAGAGAGACTTTCGCCTAACCGCAGACTTCCGGGGGAGATACAGCGTACCCCAAAACAATGCTCCACCTCTAGATAAGACGGTTCCCAACTTGAAAAGGTTACTAAAACACTTGAGCCTCTTAGGCTCACAAAGCATCAATTTTCCCAAAATTTTCCTTATTCCAAAATTCGGGGGTGCACAATCGAGGCGAAAATCGTAAACTTACGCGAATCTGAGTCGATCTTTTAAGCCGAGGCTCGCGGATTGCGTCCGAAGTAAGGGTTGGAATTAACAAATAAAAGCTACCGGGAGAGAAAATGTTCAGAGGCCTCATCGTCGGAATCTTGCTCGGCGTTGTGCTCGTGATCGTCGGCGTATATCTATATTTTTCAACAGGCAACGCCCCCGTCGCAGTTACCGCCCCGCCCATGCCTTTCGAAAGAACCTTCGCGAAGATGGGTTTAAACGGATACCTGAAGAAATTGCCCCACCCTGATCCGCAGGTTCCCGAGAATGAAGCAAGTTACCTGGCCGGCGCGGATGTCTACAAGCAGAATTGCGCGGTATGCCACGGCTTGCCTGATCAACCCAAGACCAACATTGCCGAAGGCATGGCCCCTGACCCACCGCAACTTTTCAAAGGCAAGGGCGTCACTGATGACGAAGCCTGGGAAAGTTATTGGAAAGTGGAAAACGGTATCCGCATGACCGGTATGCCCGGATTCAAGGGAAAGCTGACCGAGCCGCAGATCTGGCAGGTCAGCGTGCTAGTGAAAAACGCCGACAAAATTTCGCCTGCTGTGAAAGCCGCGCTGCTCAGTAGCGAGCCGTCCGCGACGCCGGTGATTCCTGCGAAACCCACTCCAGTACCGCCAACGCGCTAACCAGCGCGAGCGTGGCCCGGCCCGCGGCCGATGGGCCCCGGCCGAATATCCGTTAAGCGGTCCGCGTTGCGCAGTTCCGGAAATCGCCAGGCCCACAACGCGGTCACCACTAGTGTGCCGATCCCCCCTAGCACCACGGCTGGCACGGTGCCGAACCAGTGCGCAGTTAATCCCGATTCAAACTGCCCGAATTCGTTGGAAGCGCCGATGAAAATCATGTCCACGGCGTTCACGCGCCCGCGCATTTCGTCAGGCGTGTGTACTTGAATCAACGTGGCACGCACGATGACGCTCACCATGTCCGTGGCGCCCACGAAAACCAACGCGATCAGCGACAATGCCAGGTTGTGCGAGATTCCAAACAACACCGTGAACAGCCCAAATCCCGCAACGCACCACAACATAGTGCGTCCAGCTTTTCGCCGCATCGGCCGGTACGCCAGAATCAGCGCCATCGTCGCTGCTCCTAATGCCGGAGCGCTGCGCAGCAGGCCAAGTCCCCATGGCCCGGTCTTGAGTATTTCACGTGCATAAACCGGAAGTAGCGCGATAGCTCCGCCAAGAAGCACGGCAAAAAGATCCAGCGAAATCGATCCCAAAATTAATTTCTGCTGCCAGATATACCTGAACCCCGCGAGCATCGAATCGCGATTCACCGGCTCCCGGTTTCTTGTTCTTGCAGTGGTTTTGATTTGCATGGTGGACAGCACGGCGACGCTTGCTGCGGTCGCCGCCGACGCGTATACGAAGGCCGGGCCGTGAAATGCCGCGTACACAACCCCGCCAACCGCGGGACCCAGAATTGTGGCCGTCTGGTACACGCTGGAGGTCCACGCAACGGCGCTGGGAAAATGGTGCTCCGGCACAAGCTGCGGAAGAATGGCGCGGCTGACCGGCGCGTTAAATGATCGAACCACGCCGATAAGAACCAAAATGCAATAAATCAAACCGACCGGTTTCGCGCCACGCAGCGCCACCGTCAGCAACAAAGTGGAGCACAACACGTAACCGCAATAACACAACACCAGGATGGCCCGTCGATCCAATTTGTCGACAACATGGCCGGAAACCAGGAAAAGCAAAATGCCAGGCAAAAATTGCGCCAGGCCAACGTAGCCGAGGTCCAACGCGCGATGCGTGATTTCGTAAATCTGCCAGCCCACTGCTACCGATTGCATTTCCAGTGCGAGAACCATGCAGAAGCGTGCAACCTGAAAGAGCCGAAAATTCTGGAAGGCAAATACCGCGAGGCCGGCGGACCCTGGGTTCTCTGTCTGGGGCATTACAATTTACTTTGCCACAACTACAAAGAATTCGAGCGCCTTATGCATGGCGGCTTCACAACTGCGTCGACGCCAATACAACTTCATAGCCCCAACACAACGTTGTAGTAGGGGTGCCCCAGGTTCGCAGTTGAGGTTGAACCTGGGTCTTGTTTTGTCGCGCGTATTATTTGCGGGTGGGGTCTATCGCGCGCGCGCAGGCCTCAAGCGCCCACGTTACGCAGATTCAGGCGTCGCATGATTTCATCGACGATTTGCTCTGGCGTCTGGTCGACATCGATGCTGATCGCGTCACGCGGTTCTTCCAGCGTTGCGAACTGGCTGGCCAGTAGCGCTTCGCCGGCGAAGTGTCCTTGACGGTGGCGCAGCCGCTCGGCAATCAGCGCATACGTCCCGTGCAAGTACACCGTTTTGATTTCATCCGCGCTCTCAGCTTGGCCGTCAGGCGGCGACAACAGCTCATCGCGGTAGCTTTGTTTCAGCGCCGAGCAAGTGATCACTCCGTTTTTCTTCGCCGCGATCCAGCGCCATATCTGCGCCCGGATGGCCGCGAGCCACGGCGCGCGGTCCGCATCGGTCAGTGCGATCCCTTGTTTCATTTTTTCTTTATTGGCGGCGGAATGAAAATCGTCAGCATCGGCAAACTCCCAGTGCAGGTGCTCGGCCAGGAGCTTTCCCACAGTAGTTTTCCCCGTCCCTTCGATGCCCATCACCAGAATAACCATCTGTAAGTCACCAATATAATTAACCGATGTAAATCACTCGGCTTGAATATCTCGCCAAGTTGCGCGCGCGTCACACGTGCGTGGGTACACGCCTGAACAAGTTCAATACAGTACAGCTTCGGGGCACGCTGAACCTCTAAAATTTATGAGCTCTTGGGTTAGCCTATGCTAGGACGGTTACATCATTTCGCTTTGCCAAAAAAGGACCATCATGCCAAACGATTCACATCAACGCGCCGCTGAATTTCACGAACAAGCCGCGCACGCTCATCGCGCCGCCGCAGTGCATCATGGAAAAGAAGATCACCTGACCGGACACGAACACTCCAAGCAGGCCATGGAGTTTTCTTTCAAAGCCCACGAGGCGTCGCAGTTCGCGCACCAGAAATCGCAAAATGCCGCGCAAAAACCCAAGAAGTAATTTTACTATCTGAAGCGAACGCCGGCCGGTTCAACACTAACAGCCACGCATTTTCAGGCCCACGAAAACTTCTCCGGCGGGCGGCAACTCTTCGTATAACAAAGCGCATCCATTGCTTCAGCGCCTGTGTGTGCATGCAGGTAGACAAAGTATTCGCAGCGGGTTATGTTGTTATTTCAGTAAAGACGATATTGCAATTGCATTTTCTCCCGCCGAAGATGCTTTAAGGAAACATTGATGCCCAGGCCATGTCCTATGGTGTATTCCACCTTCTTTTTGCTGTTTCTGCCGGCCGTGGTTTCGGCGCAAACCAGCTCCGGAGAATCCCGAACGGCCGCCCAAGAGCAACAACATGGCGGTTGCCTCGAAGCGCCCGCGCCGGACACGCCGCCTTCCATGTGCGTTCCCGCTTTAGCCAAAAATGAAAATGATGCCGACACCGAGACCATTGTAAAACCCACCGCGAAAATCGATCTGCGCGTTCCGGAAGGCACTACGCTGCGCATCGCCCTCGATCAGCGCACCCGCATTTCCCATCCCGGCGATGCGGTCCACGGAAAAGTTGTCGAGACCGTTTATGCCTTCGATCAGTCGGTCATTCCCGCAGGCAGCGTCGCCACCGGCCACGTCATAAAAGTCGACAACGTGACGGCAGTTCGGCGAACGATGTCGTACGCCAACGGCGACTTTTCGCCATTTCACAGATATGGCGTGTCGTTTGATACCGTGACCCTCCCCGACGGCCGCCAACTTTCGGTGGCCACCACCGTTTCGGCCGGCACCGCACAGGTCGTGCATCTGAGCACCGCCGCTGAAAAGCAAAAGACCGCTGCACAACGCGCCGCTGACGCTGGAAAAGGTAAAATTAACGAAGCCAAAGATCAAATTCACGAATCATGGGAGGAAGTGACCGCGCCGGGCAAAATGGACCGCTTGAAGCGCTACGTTGTGGCGCAATCGCCGTATCGCCACCAGTACATCGAGCCCGGCACGCGATTCAACGCCGACCTCGATAGCGCTCTTTCGTTTGGCGAAATTCAACGCACCTCTGACGATCTCACCGCTCTGGCAAGCGCTTTGCCTCCCAACACCACTTTGAAGGCGCGCCTCACCGGCGAAGTCAGTTCCGCTACCGCGACCCGCGGAACTCGTGTTGAAGCGGTGCTGACCGAACCGCTGTATTCGCCTGCGCACCGACTGATATTGCCGGTGAACAGTCGAATCCTCGGCCAAGTTGTGCAAGCCAAGGCAGCCCAGAAGTTTCATCACAACGGTGAGCTGCGGCTGATCTTCGAGCGCATCGAAATTCCTGCAGAAGCAGAACAGGCGGCTGCCGAGACAGCTCCAAAGCTGGTGGCACAAAATAGTAGTGCGAACGAAACGCGGCCAGAACTTACGCACCGCGGCAATTTGCGCATGACCGGCAACATCGAGGGCGTCGATGTCGACAAACGCGACCATATGGTGCTGGACGAAGAAGGCGGCGCGCGTACTACCGACAGCAAGACGCGCTATCTCTCCACTGGAGTGGCAATTCTGCTGGCCGCTGCTGCCTCGCATACCGATTCCGAACATGGCACCGTCGACAATGCGGGCGACCCGGGCGTGCGCACGGCGGCCGGCGGCTCTGGCTTCCGATTGGTAGGAGCGCTAATTAGCTTGGGAGCAAGATCTCAACCAGTTTCGATCGCCCTCGGCGTCTACGGCGCGTCCTCTTCGGTGTACAGCAACTTCCTCTCGCGAGGCCACGAAGTGGTCTTCCCAAAAGATACGCCGCTCGAAATCGGCTTCGGCAGCCCGCACGCAGCAGCAGCCAGCCAAACCAAGCCCTAGTTTTTTCATTGCGAGTCGAGCAAATCTCCTTTTCTCGGAATGCGCCGAATAATTCTGTTGCCAGATTGCGTCGGGTCTGATTGCATAGCAACCGCGTTGATCTGAGTAAGGAGAATTACCGTGCCGGATAAATCGAATGATGGGCGTATGGATTACATCGAGTTTCCAGCGGCGGATATCGCCAGAACCAAGTTGTTCTATGGCGAAGTGTTCGGATGGAAATTTACGGATTATGGGCCGGACTATACAAGTTTCGAAGACGGTCGCCTCTATGGTGGTTTTAGCAAAGAGCGTGCGGCGATACAGGGAGGCGCGCTAATTGTGATTTACGCCCACGACCTGGCGACAATGGAACAAACAGTTCGCAAGGCGGGTGGCAAAATTTCCAAAGAGATTTTCTCATTTCCAGGAGGCCGTCGCTTTCATTTCATCGACCCCAACGGTAACGAGCTAGCGGTGTGGTCGGAATCCTAAAGAAAACCCGGTTATCTATCGCCGAAGGTTCGCATGGGTTCTCAGCTTCAGGGCTACTTCGTCACAAGATGCTTTACCGACTAAGCTGAGGCATTAGAGCGGTGCTACGCTAAATTCCGCGATGATGGCCTCGCAAATTCTCGCCCCCGCCCACCAGGCCTCCTCACCGGCGCAAGACTCCCGTAGAAATTCCAACAGGCTCGACGGCGTCGATGTCCTGCGCGGGCTGGCAATACTCTTCGTAGTGCTAAACCACGTGCACATGCGCCTGGCGATCGCTGGCATTCCATATGCTGCCGATATTTCCAAACCGCTGATTGCATCTCTGGTCTGGAACGGACAATTTGGCGTGCAGATATTTTTTGCCGTGTCGGGTTTTCTGATTACGTCTACAGCGCTCCGGCGTTGGGGCACACTCTCAAATATCAGTCTGCGAGACTTTTATTTGCTGCGTTTCGCGAGAATCGCACCGATGCTTCTGGCGCTCCTCGCCGTGCTGACCGCGCTGCACTACGCGAACATCTCGCCATTCGTCGTTTCCGAAAAAACTGGCGGTATTGGCCGCGCGCTGCTGGCTGCGCTAACCCTGCACATCAATGTGTTACAGGCGCATCGCGGCTGGCTTCCCGGGAATTGGGGCGTACTCTGGTCGTTGTCCGTGGAAGAAATGTTTTATCTGTTTTTTCCAGTGGTGGCGCTATTCTTCAGCCGTAGAAATCTTTTCCCGGCCATTCTTGTTTGTTTGGTCGGGTTGGGCCCATTCGCTCGCACAGTATTTGCGCGTGGAAATGACATTTGGTCGGAGCAGTCCTACCTCGGAAGTATGGATGCCATCGCGCTCGGTTGTCTCACCGCGCTGCTGGTCCGCCGCGTTCGCTTCTCGCGCGTCGCGTTGCGCGCCTTCACAGCGGCAGGAGCAACGCTAATCGTCTCGATTCTCGTCGGCTTGCGGGTGTTCTATGTGCCACTTATTACAAAGCCTGGCTTGGATATGACCATCATCGCGCTGGGAACTTGCCTGATTATGATTGCCTCCGCGCAAACGCACTGGAAAGGTCCTCGCTTGCTTGCGCCTCTGCTGCGCCTCGGCCAACGCAGTTACGAAGTGTATTTGACCCACATGTTTGTCGTTTTCGCATTGTTCGGAATTTTTGTGAAGTTTGGAAGTCCGCTGTGGTGTGTGCCATTGCTTTTCGTCACTACCATTGTCGTTGCAGCGGGAACCGGAGACATCGTCGCGCGCTTTTTTTCCGAACCGCTCAACCGTATGCTTCGCGAACGCTGGAGCCACGGGCCTCGACAGTTAGGCAGCGTCGAGTTTTTAGAGCCAGCTACGCAATGCTCTGAACTGGGTCCTGAAAACATTGCAGCCACGTATCGCAACGTGAGTTAGGGCGCCATCGGGCTTGATTGTGGCTTATTCATAGATTTAAACCTGACTTGCATCTCTTCCCAGGCTTGGGGAAGTTTATCGGGGTTGTGGATCACGTTCAGGAAAAAACTCCGTAGATCGAATGGCGCACCGCCAAATTCGCGAAATTCGGAAGGGCGTGGCGGGCCGCCTACGCTGCCAACCTCACGAATATGATCAGGTAAGTACACCGCATACATGCTGCCGCCGGCAAGGGGCAGATGCTCATACTGCAACAGCCATGGGCAGTTGTGTCCGTCCATGATCATGTTTGCGGAGACCGCCGCCCACTTTCCAGCATCTGCTGCCGTCGGCTGCTGGCAATCCCAGATTTTCGCTTGCGGCACGTCTACCATAGCATCGGTAAATCCATACTCATCCAGGTCAATGCTCGGCAAACCGTGCTGTTCGGCAAACTTTTTCACTTCCGGGAGCGATTGATTCCAATCGAGATTGGAATCGTTGACCAAGGCATATCCGGGCCGCCCGAAACTTAACGCATTGAGGTAAGGAAAATAATATGGGTAGGCGCGCACCGCGGTGGCCAGGCAACTCAAAGTCAAAACCACGGCAAGCGCGCCTACAAAGCGTGCGCCATTAGGCTTGGAATAGTGAAGCCGTTCGATCATTCGCGGCAGCGGAGCGAGCAGCAGGATGAGCAGCACGAGCGGAATACTGAAATGGCGAATGCTGATGTCCAGCCTGCTCAACAAACAGAACCCCGTAAAAACAATTAGAGATACCCACAGTACGCGCCAATGAATCGCGAATTCCTCGGGAATTGCTCGCGTGTTCGCGTCGTCGCTGCGCTTCTGTGTTAGGCCAAAACTAAGCGCCAGTGCGAGCAGTCCGAGAAATCCGAGAGCGGATTTAAACAAGAATAAAACCGGAAAGTAGAACCACACGCCGTGCGGATATGCGTGACCGAGGATATATGTTGGGCGGCTTGCGGTGATCAGAACTATCAACACACCTCGGAGATACAGCCACGGCGGCATAAGTAGCCGGCGTAGAGGTTCCGTCGCTGCCCCGTGGCCAAGGCGGTCAAGCGCACTCGTCGGCTGATGGATGGAAAATATAAAATAAAAAAGATAAACGATAAGCGCCGCCCACAGAATGCCCTGAAGAGTGACGCGCCAGCGAAGCCGCCGCCATGCACGCAGCTCAGGTTTGGCAATGGGCTGGCCAGAGACAGCGCGCCAGCGCGTGCTCAGGGCAAAAACCACGAAGGCAAAAAATAAAATAATCGCAGTGAATTTCGAAAGAAGCGCAGCGGCAAGGCATATCCCAAAAAGGACGGCGTTCTTGCGAGTGGGGCTTCGCCATATCTCCGCAAAACGCCACAACGTCAGCAACGAAAAAAGTGTCACCGCCAAATCGGTATGAACAAGCGGGGCGAAAGCGATGAACGTCGGCGTACTGACATACGCGCTCAGACAGAGCAGCCCGGCCCAGTCACCGCCAAGCTTTCGCGCATAAACGAATAAAACCCAGCCCAGGATCAGCGCTACAACCAACATCGGCGCGCGAGCCCACGTCAGTGTGCTAACGGGTTCATTCCACTTTGTTAGGAGCCATTCACCGAAGACCCATTGCCCCAGGTAGGCTGGGAAAAACGCGTCGCTGAACGTCCACGAGATATGCGAATAATCCGCATGCGTCCCCCGCAAGACCAGCGGCAATGCCGCAAGCACCTTGGGCAACGGCGGATGTTCTTCGTTAAACCGCAAATCCAGTTTTTGCAGATAGCTTAGTCCGGCGCCGATGTGTGCCACCTCGTCAACCGTGACAGACTCACGCAATGCCGCGCCGCCGGCCAGCACCGCCATGAAGATCAACAGCACACCAGCCGCAACCGAGAAAATAGTGCCACGTTTATTTTCCATTTGAACTGTCGCCGTTTGCAGGTTCTTTAACGCTTATGTTAAGTACACCGACGCACATATAGGTCAAATTGTTTCAAACATTTTCTCCAGACCGATAGCGTGGTTCCGCACACTATCGCTCCGTACGTCCCTTAGAACCTCTGATTTCTCTCGCAGCTTGAACCGCCGTAGCGGAGCCCGTGTTTGCCAATCCCTAGAAGGTTTGTCCTTCACACGGTACAATCGGCTGATTGCGCGGGGTGCATAATATATGAGTACCGCCGTTTGGGCGTCGATTATTGTAGGCGTACTAGCTTTGACGGGCAATTTGTTCAACGGGTATTTGCAACGGAAACAAATGCGCCAGAACGAACTATTTCGCAAAGACCCGTCAGCGGGACTGATGCCGCCTTCCCATCCCGTTCTCGCTCATCTGAAAAAACATAAAATTAGATACTCAAATTAAGGATTAAGTGCATTTTCGCTCTTTTTGGGTCTTTACAGTAAGGGGCCTTTGACACGTCTCTCGGTTTTGAACATTTCGATGGGAGTTTGCTTGTTCTTCGTAGCCGGTACACAGGACGCTGATACGGGAATCGCTTCGACGATTAAACTCATCACAGACTGGATCACTAGTGTCGCTGAACTGCAAACTTTGAGATACGATTCACTCAAAATGCAAATTACGTCATTGGAACGTGATAAACCGAAAGGGCCAGGCTCAATTTGATGCAAGACTCAAAAACAAGTTAATAGCGGACGGACCTGTAAGCCGGATTCTCCGAGACGGATTGCAAACAAGAAAGTTGTTTGGATTCAATCGTCCTTCAGTGTCAATGATGTCAACCTTGGCAGGGTAGGCAGCATTTACGTCACACCCGCGTCACAATGCCTGACGACGAAATTATTTTAGCTTTGCGTATTCAGATTTTGCAGCGACAAGAATGGGAATATCAGGGTCGGCGTCCTTCCAGAGCGTCAGGAAGCCCTGATATGCCGCACGAGCCTTGGCGGTGTCGCCCTGCATTGCGAAAGCTCTTCCGATTTGGAGATGTGCCAATGCTCCGATAGGCCCGTTAAGCACAATTCCACGATGGTCGAGGATTTTCTGGAACTCGGCTGCGGCTTCGCTTCCCTGATGTGCGGCCAGATAGGCTTCTCCTCGCACAAAAACGGGGTACAAGGCCGTCCAACCGATAAAACTGGATGTCGTCTGTCCTAGCTCATACGGCGTGGCGGCTCCGAGACTCTCGATGGCCTCCGAAGCATTTCCTCGGCTTACCGCAAGCTTTGCGCGGAGGGTTGGCAGGTAATTGAACTGCACGATTGTGTCTTCCGGGAACCTCTTACCCAAATCGTCCGCCAGCGCCTGCGCTCGCCCGTAGTCCCCCGCGAACGCTAAAGCAAGCGCAGCGCCGTAGTGCACATCGCGGCCTGCCGAGCGCTTCATTGCTAAAGTG
>Ga0182024_10015398_pt1 | contig 14652 bp, 24 predicted proteins | sample P32metaG_FD_120480 | JGI IMG/M metagenome (GOLD analysis project Ga0182024, IMG submission 120480) | Permafrost microbial communities from Stordalen Mire, Sweden - P3-2 metaG (Illumina Assembly) | ecosystem: Environmental > Terrestrial > Soil > Wetlands > Permafrost | place: Sweden: Stordalen... | reverse complement strand
AGGGCAAGTGTTGATGTCGGTTAGTTTAATGGTCTTAATTGTCTTGATACAAGATAGTTAGATCTATAAGTAGTCTAGTCACCAATGAAATCACCAGTTAACTCCTACCGACAATTTCGTGGCATCAACATTGATATTCGGTGGCTGACACGCTGAAGTGCCACAGAGCAGCACGATGCCGGTAGCCCTGATGCTGTTGAGCGTAGCTAACTGTTGCAGGCGTACCATTCTTCGTTCGTGTCAGAGACCGATGCTCGAGAAGTCGGGAATCTGGCTCTTCTTCCGTTCAAAACACGCTTCCGTGGGCCAACATATCCGCCAAGCGACCCGGAGGCCCAAGGTTGGTCACAGCGTATCGCTCTGCTGACAAGCTAGACATCGTTGACGAATGCCTTGCTCTCTTCCGTGCAAACTGTCTGTTTCGAAACTTTGAGATCAAAGGCCCTGCCGATCGAACGCTCATCTACGGAATCCTCTTCATTTCCGATTGTCTCAATAAACTAGGCTCGAGACCTTCCCAGAACCAGCAGGAAGCCACCAAAACACTCAACGCTCTCGCATTAGAGAACTTCAACATCCCTGGCGAACCTGGCTTCCCTCTAAATCCACTCTATGCACCACCTGCCAATCGAAATGACGCTGGTAACATTGCAAGCCTTGGAAGAGGCTTACAGTAGATTTATTGCGACAATATTTGAGTCAGTTTAGACAGGAGGTTGCGCAGCGGTTGGTTGGGAAAGTGTATGCTGATAATCCAGCTGCTCCTTCGAAATGGTGGATGTCATTCAAGAGAAGGCTTTTCATGAATAAATCTCTGTCATAGGATGTAGACTTCGGGCGAAGCTGGCGTTGGTGTTGGCAATTACAAATTATACTTTGATTCCTGGTATCCCACTTCCTGTCTTTAACTATACAAATTCAAAAGACTATCTCTTCTGTCTCCATTCCACATATCTCACATTTTCGTCGCACAACGTCTTCTCCCTCTAGTTGGATTTCTGGTCCAAAGACATGTTCATGGGCTTCATCATCGAAGCCTTGTCCCTTCCGACGTACCCGTTTGGTCCATTGTTCTGTTCTCGTTCTCTTTCTCAGGTCTAGATGAGTAAAGCCACCTTGGAGTAGAGAGATACCTTTCAGCTGCTGTTCGAACTTTTTGTCTTTTTTTTCTTTCTTCATTTTCTCTCGTCGCTCCCATTCTTTATCTAAACCCTCAGGACCACCCCATTTCTTCCAAGCAAACTCCTCTACTTGGTAACGGACATATAACATCATGTTCGCAAATGTCGATTTATGTGGATTCGCTTTAAGCAAATGTGGCAATACTTCCTCGTCTCGTAATTCGGGATCCGTTAGAAGGTAGTCCTCCTTACATTCCGTTTTGGTCAACAGGGAGTATTTCTCAGGATATTTCTCTTTGCATTTGAAACAAACTCTTGTGCCGAATGTTTTGTAATATAGGAAATCGAGCTCGACACTTCCACATTCGAAGCACTTTGGATTCTCTTCAGGATTGAGACTTGGTGCTATTTGTTAGCTTCTCCTTCTAGGAATTTGCACCTGGATCGAAAAACGGCTTTTTGAGTTGTTGTAGCAGTTCCCTCTTCTTTAATATCGCTTCCGACTCTTCCTTCCTGCCTTCATCCTCGTCGACCATAAATCCTCCCTTCGAATCCTTCATCTTGGAGAAATCTCATTAATAAAGCTTTTGACAAGACATACCAAACTCGATATAGTTCATGAATTTTCGAGCGACCTCGACTCCAGCCCCGTCGTTCTTCTTCTTCTGTTCTGCATCGTGCTTTTTGGCCATTTGATCGAGTTCCCATTTTTGGAGCTTTGCTTTCGCCTTGATGCGGTTGATTTCCTAGTTGTTAGATTCGCTACAGGTTGGGAGCATACTATTTGCTTTACTTGTTCTGGCGTTAGGCCTGGAGATGTTGGCTGCCGTGTAATCTGCGCTGGCGGCGTGGTTGCTCTGTCGGTGGCCATTGCACCGACGACGAGCGATCGAATTTCGCGGTGGTGAACTCGCGATGGATGACATATTCGCATTACACATGGCAATCCACGCTATTCTGGATCTTCTGCCAGCCACCATAGAGTACAGTCCATTTCAACAGATCTTTCAGCGGAAGGAGCAATTTTCACTCTTACGACATCGATTACAGTTACAGATGCCTCTTTATTGTATAGATACAGCAAGTCATCTACTCATATGAACACTTAAGGGCCTGACCCCAAATCCTTCCCAATCTTTTCCTATACCTCCACTCGTTGTCTCGTAAAGTCCCATAGCATCCGCAACAGTGGATCGCCCAACGTGTATAAATCCAGACTGAATTCGCCCTCTACGTATTAAACCGCGGCCAAGAGAGGGAATTTACCTTCGAGATCATTCTTGACGTACATCTCTGGCGTTTTGTGCTCTGTGACAATCCGGACAATTTGCAATAAATCGTCCTCCTGTAACTTTTGTAATCCTTGTGCTAATCGATCCATATCGTTTGGTTTTCCCGTCCATTCTTTCCCTTTGGCGGCGCCGCTTGATTTCTTTCTCTGGTGGTCGTCAGTTGATTCCAGTTTGCGTTTTCTGTTCTCTTCTGGTGCAGGGGGAGCAGGTGCAGGAGGAGCTGGGGCGGGTGGAGTATATCCGGGTGTTTCTCCGGACTCTGCTAAGAGCTTGAGGAGTCCTGGCGAGGGTTTGTTGAACTCCTAGTAGGTCAATCTGGAATTTGGGAGCTGGTCATACGACAGTATGTGAAATCTCATATTTGGGTTGTTGGAAGTGGAGATCGTGAGCCAACTCCTTCGTACCGCCTTTTTCAGCAAAATGTAGCGTTATAGCCATATCGAATTCTCCCCACCCTTGTTCTTCTAGCTTGAATGGTGGCTTCTTGAAGTCTACCGTCAGATACGAAATTCGCAAGAATCTGACTTCGTGTCGGCTTCTCGAAAGACGGATGGAGCTTGTATGTGACTTTGTCAATGAAGGTTGCAGGAAGCTCTTGGCCATCCGGGCCGACAGCTACGATTTTGATCGACCATTTTCGCATTGGGAATCCCTCTCCCGCCGGCGGCAAATCCGTCAATATTTGCTAACAGAATCAGCCATTTTCTGGGGCGCCAGATAGAGGCAAGGAAGACCTGCTGCGTCACTAGCTTGATTGTCCGCTCAATCTACACACAGTCAGTTTCATGCTTGAAGAAATGTTTCATAGATCAAATAGCACTAGCTGAGGCTCTGTGGCCCGCACCAGCGCCAGACCACCTGAAGCATTTGATGGCAGCGGTACCTTTCCAGACATGGCTGTACAGTTGCTTACCGAGTCGAGAGTCGTTCCAGCTATTCACGTCAAATTTGTTTCCTCCACAAAGGACAGCGACACGCGGTTTCCCGGTTGAAATGCGTGAACAGCGCTTACGTGATAATTAGCTGTTCGGTACAGGCAGCCGATTGCCATATCTTATCACCTGAAAGATCTGTCACAAATAAAAGTCTCAACTTCTAGTACATAAACTATGGAGATACCTAATGGACTCTCGAAAGAATGCGCGCGCAAATACCACCATCGGTTCCTAGCTCAAGTAACACTGAATGTCCCTAAACTGCAAACAACTAACGAGGAGAAACGAAAACGAAGAGAAAAAGAAATAATATAACTCATTTAGCGCCCCACCAATCCTTCCTTTATCCAGGCCCTTCCCATATAACACTACTGTCGGCCTTCATTCTTTCCTCCATATCACAGCAATGATGATTCCCAAACTCAAACCCCTTTCTTGCGCTTTTAGTCATCCATCTCCATAGCCAGAACACAAAAAACACACAAGTGACGAAAGGGATGAAAACCAAAAATACTAATACTTGGGTCAAAATAAACAAACTCTGCCATCCGTGCACCAAATGACCTACTCTCCCGGAAAATCACATGCCATGCCCTCCCCAATCCTTCTCGATATCAAACTTTTCAATCGTCTTGACCAGGACGATGATTGAAAAACCCACCGGACCCCAACCGATCAACAGCCGATGCACTTCGCGACCCATATTCATATTCATCGTCCGATACACCTGGAGGGGCTGTCATTGGACCGCCTCCAATAGTACCATAACCGCCGCCACCATGACCGCCGTATTGACTGGTTAAGGGGCCGAGAGACAAATTGTTCATGCTCCGAGTTAGAAAACTGGAAGATGGGACCGCTCCCGCAGACTGTGGAACCCTGGAATGGTGTGGGCGATCCGAGTCGTCTCCAAGGAAGGGGTCTACAATAGATGTGTCTAGCATTGAAAGCTGGGGTGGTTGCTGGTGATGTTGCTGTTGACCTCGCATCATGCCCTGAGGATGGCCCATCATGCCACCGCCTCCAGGAGCAACGAGATTCGGATTGAAGTTGTTACATCGCAGGCAGTTGCTTCGTCGACGAAAATTAACGTACCCACATGAAACGCAGGTCCAATCCCCAGACTCCATCTGGGGGCCTCCTCCTCTACCCATTCCTGTCACATTGCTGTTCAGGTTCTGCGGACCGCCGTATTGCTGACCACCAAGTGGTGGAAAAGACTGAGAGGAAGAGGGAGGAAGAGAGGCTGGATATGCCTGAGAAGGAGGGAACTGACTTGAATTGAAGATTGACGAACCCATGGACTCAGATGGATGATGCGAAGGGCCGGAGTACATGGAACTCATCCCGGACATGGGAGCGGGTGTACTAAGCCCTCCTGCGGAGTCTGCAATCAAGGCTGCCTGGGCGCGGCTAGCACCACAGCGGAGACAAGACACGTTCTTTGCAAAATTGTGGTATCCACAACCTTCAGAACCGCATTTCCAATCTCCGGCGCGGAAGGGTACACTTCCAGGCATTGTTGAAGAACGAGTTGATTGACTGGTTTGACTTGATGCGGAGGACATATACGAGGACATAGGGGCTGACTGCAACGAAGAAGGAAAGGGGTACATGACGCCGGATGTATCAGATTGTGACCCCCCCGCAGACGAGGACGGGTACGAACATCTGAAACATGCAGTACGACGTTGGAAGTTGCTAAATCCGCAAGATGGACAAGTCCAGTCCCCTGGACGTGGTCTGTTTTTGCTCGGCTAACTGTCAACAAAGTCGAGACAGGGAATACGGGAAATGGAGTAAGAATCTCAGCGGCACGTTCCAACACTCTAGCACTGCTAGGCGAGACTTCGATTGCACGATCACCCAACGCACGTCCGTTCATTCCAAGACTTTCAGCAGCCTACTCTATTAGCCTAGACTACTTTGTTGATATTACCTCTTCATGGGATGAAAACATGGCATATCCTGAACCAGTCATTTTGTGCGAATCTGGGGTCCGTAGAGTCCAGAAAGTGGTCGGGCGACCTCCGTGTTGAGTAAACCAGCTTTCGAGTTCAGATTGGGTGGTATCGTTCGGCAGTCCAGATAAATGCAAGACTTTAGAGCGCTCATTTAGAAAAGCATGTACATCAGCCAGGGCATCTCTCGGTTTTGTAAGGACGTCAGGATGGTTTTCTGCGGGTTGTGACTTCTTTATGAGAGCCCTTAAAGATTTAGCAATGATATCTGCCGTTTCCATTGCACGTCGGGGTGTAGAGTATTGAGAATGTCCAGACGAATAATGGGTGAGAGACGATTGCGAGGATGACGTATGAAGTCCTGCCTCGACTTCCAACGCGGCGCAAATGTTGGTCAAGGAAGAAGGGCCAAATGGCAAGGCTTCCGGGTGATATTGCTGCCAACGCGAATATTCCACTCGAAGCTCAAAACATTTCGGATGCTGAAGGTAAGGCGGCAAAGCGACAGCCTTGTCGCGTGCTTCACGAGGAATTTGCACACGAAGATCCCATGCATCCAATGCAAGAAAGACAAAGGATTTGTTGGCGTTCAGGACATGTTCTTTGATAAAGGCATCGATTCGTTGGATGGCTTCTCGGAAACTTCCTGCATTTTGAACGTGGTCCCAGGTCAATCCTGTGGAGCTCGCTATCATCATCAGCCATCATATATAGAACGGAGAGATACTGCATAATGAAGTTATCGGAGTATTGACAGGTCTGATCAAGACTTCCTCGCGACGGACCTAGACGCACATGTGAGTCGAAATCCAAAAATAGAAACATCTCGAGAAATCAGCACATCGAGACATACCTCTTCGAGAGTCTTTGCATTGACCAGAATCCAAGCAATCTCGATTACTTCGGCAGAATCCTTCGAGACACACACGCCATGTTCGTCGCAGGTGGTCCAGACGTGAATGACGACGTAAAAATCAGAGGATGCGTCTGGCATTGAATCTTGGAGCTACGTAATCATTTGCCGATGGATCAATAGCCTTGCAAAAGGAGAAGTGCGGCAATCAGTGAAGAAGCCGACAAAAGGACCGAATAAGGTTCGAATGCGTGGAGGGCGAGGCGGTGGTGGATTGGTGTTGTCGCAGGGTGATGATGTAGTGGTCAAATTTGCTGGCTCCAAATCAGTGAGGGAAAATTACGCATGACTGACTCTGCGGCTGCTTCGGGAAGATGGGGTGCCGCGATTGATTGATCGACCAATTGCAACTTAAACAAACTAACAACCGACCTTCGAACATAATCCCATTCATAACATTATATGCACCTTAATCACTATTAAATCTACTCTTCTTCCGTCGCTCCGACTATCTTTGCCAGACTTTGTTCCATTTTATTCAGCACCGCCTTCGAAAGTGCATCTGCAGCGAGCTTCCCGCTCACGGCCTCCGAAACATGTTCATATAGCTCCTTCAATTTCTCGGATTCCGCCTCGGCAGAGATGTACAGCTTACTAACCATGCTGCATAGAACCTTCTTTTCCTCCTCTACAAAGCTGGTCAGAATCTGGATACGAAAACAATGAAAGATCACTTACTCGATGCTTTCTTCATTTGGGCCATGGCCATAATTGCGAGATCGACGTGTATACTACGATTTCGCATCTCCGTCTCCTCTCCCAAAGATTCCAGATCATTGGTGGTCTTTCTGAGATCGACCAGTCGACGAGGATCCGTCCAGTCGACAAGTTGCAACGCAATTTGCGAAGGCGAAACCATCTCTTCCTCTTCTTCCAAATCTTCTGCAATTCGCAGCAGCGAGTGGATCACTGGTACCGCGATCTGTAATTAGCGCAGTAAAAAGAATACATACCCGAGCCATGCAGTACTGATTCTCCGGTACCGAGTGACAGAACACAGGGAAGAAGTAACTCAAAGCTTGTTTGAGAGGTTCATTCTGCGATGCCACCGGGTCGAAGTATGTCTCCACTAGGACTTTCAAGATTTCATCCTCCGTGACGACGCCAGCAAGCATTAGTTTAGCCAGGGATTCCGCTGCCGCGGCCGCAACTTCCGGCTCATCCTCAGATTTGATCGCCTTCGTCCACATCGAGATAATGGATTCTGGCTTGACTGTGTCATCCGTCAAGATTCCCATACCATGCGTCATGAGGATATCGGATAGAATATGCAGAACTTCAACGCGAATAGCTTCGTGTCCTCGAGAAAAGCAATGTATAAACAAGCCGAGATTGTCAACTGCCAGGTTCTATGATGAGCACAGATCTCAGGTGACGTACCTTATCGAGGAGACAAGATAATCCCAAGCAATGAATGCCTCGTTCACGGATGGGAGCTTCATGACTGCGTACACAAGGCACAATTAATACGCTCAAGCAGTTTTGAATATGCGTGTTTGTTTGCAATCCCTTAAGGTCAGTCCGTGTTAACGAGGAGCATACGTCCTGAACATTCTGCAACATACACTGAGCAATGTGGAGACACTTCAAGTTGATCATCATCTCTTTCACTGCTCTGGTCTCTTCCTCTTCTTCCTCCTCCTCGGGAGTCATCGCTCGTTTGGGAGGAGGTTTCTTCGCTGCCTTCCCTTTCTCGCTCATGACCTCCGAAAGTGCACTCACAAAAGATTCTTGACTCGTATCAGGATCCTGTTGCTCCTCTTCCTCATTAAGAATATCATGTAAATCGTACACAATCTCCATTATAATCTGACTGAAATCCCTCTCACTCGTAGTGATCTTTCTAATAATCTCAATCACCCTCTCAGTGAGTCCTTCCGGTAATTCTGGCAAGACAAGAATACTTCGCAAGAGTCCGAACATCTTACGTCGCCCGATTTCGTCTCCAAAGTCCATCACTAATGCGATTTGAAGTAGCTGTTCGACGATAAACTCAAGTTCCTGTTTTGCGTCTTCGTCGACATTTTCGAAATATGCGTTGGTGTATTTCTGGATATAGAATGCGAGACGTGTGACCTCGGGCATTTGATCTTCGAGATGGCGAGTATGATCGGCTTGGCTGCAGAATTGGAAGAATGAGCGAGCCAAGAATGCGGATTCCGCGGACAAATTATCCCAATAGGAGTCTAAATGAGCCAAACACTAGAACATGAATACCGTTGAATTGGAATGAGTCGAGGACCTCAGGACGCGATTCGAAGAATGAGCGCATGGCTTCTTCTGCAATCTTGCTGTTCACCACATCCAGTCTTTCAAGTAGTTCCAGAACATTGTTGTTGGCTTGCTCAACCCATTTGTGCGCAAACATTGTAACAGCAGCTTTCTTCGTATTGGCATCCCGATCGCGTAATCCCCATCGTAGGATCCGCTCACGGTTTCCTATACTCAAAATGCGAAAGTCACCAATCTCATTCATACTACGAGAGTAAACACATCGTCGATTGATGGCGTCAACATCTCGCGCACGCTCGATAATGAATAGAATGGTAGCACGAGTCTGTTCCAGGTTGAACAACACTGCTCGCCGAACCTCACTGATATTAGATACGTGGGACTATGAGGAGAATACGCGCTTGGGTCATGTTGTAAGAGCTCGATTAAAGCTTTAGTGACACGAATGCCTGCTTCATCGTCACTTGACTGGAATCGCGCCAAGGCAATCACAGCTTGTACCCGAACAGACGATTCCCTATCTCGCGTCCTCTTTCCCAGCCCGTCCCGTAAGTCATCGAACAGATCGTCACTAAGATTAACAAAGCCATCCGCGGGCTGTACTCAATCTCCCCCAGCGAATTCATGGCAAGAGCAATTAATTGACAAACCCGCAACCTCACAAATTTCTCTTTCGCATCAATCCCTTTCAGTAGATGCCGTAGGAACATCTCTACAAATCGCCCAGCCGCAAGACTCTCCTCAGTTTCCTCGGCCTCCTCGCCATCTTCAGTTTCCTCTTTCACGACTACGGTCAGTCACACTCCAGGTACAGATTAACTCTTATCCTGTACATGCTGAATAAAATGCCCGACAAACTTTACTACGCGGTCTGCTGTGGGCTCGGACTTTTTCACAGGCAGCACGCGATTCAGGCACCGAATGAACTCCTCATTGAAGGCGTCTTCATTATTCTGCTGAATACAAGTCGTCTGCACTGTCCGAAGCGAGTTGACCAGTTTTCTGTGCGTAGCAGCAGACTTTTGAGACTCCTGGAAGATCTGGCGGATAGTTTTAGAGGGATTTATGACAACCACGCCGGGCATATTGAAGTCGTTGTCGAGAGATTGCGTTTGATTTGTGTTTGTTTACTATACGCGTTTAGTGATTGACCTGACTGGTTGTGATCGGAATAAATATGCATCCGTGCGCTGTCCTGCGGTTTGTGGAGTTGCCGATTGGCGGACCGAGTTGCCGCTGGTTGCCGAAAATTGGCCCGGGGTAGAAACGAAGGGGAAGTTACCGGGCTCAAACAACCGCATCGACATAGAAAGCAGCATTCGCCCAGCTTTGAAGATCGCTGATATTGGATATGGCAATCAAGCAATTCACTGCCGCCGAAGTCACAAAACACAATACTGACAAAGATGGCTGGATCATTGTATCTGTCCAGCTTAAAGCGGTTTGCTGACGTATATTTAGGTGGACGATGGGGTCTACGATGTCTCTAGCTTTCTGGATGAACACCCTGGCGGAAAGAAGATTCTACAGCGAGTGCTAGGAAAGGATGCTTCAAAACAGTTCTGGAAATACCACAACGAGAAAGTAATGCAGAAATATGCGGCACGTCTCAAGATCGGTTCAATTGGATCGACTGCCTCCCCTGAAACCGCCTCTGCCAAACCTTCTGCACAAACAACAGCTTACTCTCCACCACGACCAAAGCTGGCCGCCCAACATGAGGCAGAGAAACCCGCTAGCTCCGATGGGAAAGGTGCACGCGAGATCTTTGGAGAGGTATGTTCTTCATCTGACATCATTGTTGACAGCAGCTTATACCCTTTGCTGAACCGGCATGGTACACGGGGTTCGCTTCCCCTTATTACAATGAAACCCACACACGTCTCCGCAAGTTCATGCGGGGTTATATGGAAGAACACATCATTCCACACGTATTCGAATGGGAAGAGGCCAAACAGCAGCCCAAAGAACTGTTCCGTCAAGTCGCCCAACAAGGTTTTATCGCCGCGGCAATGTTCCCCCTCCCGCCGAAAGAATATATGGATGGAATTACTCTTCCTGCGGGAATAAAGGTTTCTCTTCTCATGGATAAGGGTTGACGGTAGTACGAGGAATGGGACGGGTTCCATGATTTCGTGTTCAATGACGAGTTTTATAGATGTGCCGCGGTAGGGCTGGGTATGGTTCTTGTTGGAGGGTGTCAGATCGGCCTGCCTCCTATTATTCATCATGGCACAGAAGCGATGAAACGGAAAATTATTCCCCAGTGCCTCAGGGGAGAGAAAAGGATCTGTCTCGCCATCACTGAACCTTCGGCTGGGAGTGATGTTGCAGGATTAACTACCACCGCCGTGAAATCGCCAGATGGCAAATACTACATCGTAAACGGTGAAAAGAAATGGGTATTTTCCTCTGTGAGATTGATATTGAAGTCCTCTAGATCACGGGTGGCTTGTATTCGGATTATTTGACCACGGCAGTACGGACAGGCACTCAAGGCTCGGGGGCTGCTGGATTGAGCGCATTGTTAATTGAGGCCAATGCTCCTGGTGTCACAATGCGAAGAATGCACACTGGAGGCGCTGTTCAGAGCAGTATATTTCCCATCCAAAATGCATATTGAATAATTAGTGTCTACTTATTTCGTTTTCGAGGATGTCAAAGTTCCCGTCGAGAATTTGATCGGCAAGGAGAACGAAGGATTTAAAGTATTTCTGACCAGTAAATCCATCATTCTGTATTTGCTGATATAGACTTCAACCATGAGAGGCTTGGGATTGCGATGTATGTTGTCAGCGAGATTAAGCTGATCTTAGTCAATCTCTTCGCATGTCAAGAATCTGTCTCGAGGATGCCGTGAGACATACCTGTAAACGCATCGTCTACGGAAAGCCATTGATCGAACAACCGGTAGTCCGTTACAAATTAGCGAACATGGCGTATTTCTCCCCAGCTTTCCAGTCTCATAGTAAATAGTCGCTTGATCGAATCTCAACAAGCATGGCTAGAATCCTTGATCTACCAAAGTAAGGTGCTCTCTCATGAAGAGGTAATCTCTCTTGCTTTTCGAGAGCTAAACGAAGTTACAAGTTCAATTGGGTGGAGTGACGGCTCTGGCGAAAGCTCAAGGTGGATTGATATTTGAACATTGTGCGTCCACAGCTGTTAACCTTTTCGGTGGGCTTGGTCTTACAAAGGGAGGCCAAGGAGAGCGGGTAGAACGTCTCTGGCGCGACTGCAAGATTGCCGCTATTCCCGGTGCGTCCTAGCCCTAGTCATCATTTTAACCTTCGTAGGCGGTTCAGAAGAGGTTCTTCTTGATCTGGCGATGCGTCAACAACTTAAAATACAGCGCAAGAAAGGCGCAAAGATCTAGACACCATAGCAAGATTTTAGAGTATAGTACATTGATTACACCAGATATCGCATTCTCAATATGCAATGATAACTCGACAAATGTCCTATCAAGCATTTCCGTCGCCGGGAAACAATTCACGGAGTATCTCCGCCGTAGGTGCGAATCCATGCTCCAGTGCCCAATCCACAACATCCTTCCTTCCCGATCGAAATGCAATTCGACCCATATCCTCTAATAATTGTTCTTCGTCCTCTTGCACCTGCTCATGCATGCGTGGATATTGGAATATATCAAACAGTTGACTTAAAAAATCAACGGATATATCGGATCGTTCAACCGCAATCCTCATGATTTCAAGAAATCCCATGGAATATTCAGGAACAATCAAAAGCTCAATGTTAATCTCCAGTATCGTCAATGGCCAGGCGGTTGTTGCTCCAGGATGCGAGAAATACCTTGCTGCGCTTACGAAGTCTGCATATGCCGGGAGATAGTCCTTGGCATAATCCGGTAGGAAATCGATTGAGCCCGAGCGAAAAAGAGAGATCAATGCCGATTCATTGCCGGGGACTAGCCATCTTTTGGGTAGATAAGGTTGGAGGGTTATACAATACTTCTTGTTGCAGCAGCTGTAAGTGTAAAAATCCGAAGGTGATGGCACAGGCTCGTAGGATTTTATCCAATCTGTATACATCCGCAGCGTGAATCCGCGACGAGCTAACGCTCTGCAGAAACTCCCAGTAAAAGTGCCCTGCTCCGTGCGATTTACGATGACTAGAGGCGTTAGCTGTATATTTAATAGCATATCTCGTACATTTCTTCCTTAGGAATGCGAGATACAACCACTCGCATGGCTTGTATCCTAGACATGCGTAAATCGACTTCGACACTGTTACGAGTTCCTCATTTTCACTCTCTATAAATACCGTCTGAAGTATCTCTAGAGGGAGCTGCTCCAGCAAAGATTGACCTGGAGGATATAGCGACGGTGTAGGAGTAGGGCTTGCCCTTCGTCGGCGGCCACGGCGAGATATGAGTGCCATAGCTTCACGTCGAGGCGAATTTTTGCGTATTGGTCGCGAGTTGCGCATCTCCACGAAATTGTCGTTGGTAGTCACGATCAAAACTGTTGGCGCGGGACCAGTAAATGCGCCCTACTACTTGGAATTCGTCATCTACCGATTTGATTGAAGGAAGCGGAAGTTGATGTACACTGTGTTTCATAGTTCTGGTAGGTCACGTCCATCTAAGAAGCAATTCTTACATAAATGCAATCATTTCCAACAAATTTGTGTATTCGACGTCCCGACTTCTCGCTCCATTTGACGTAAGCGTCAGGACCTCTACTATCGAAGTTCACGGGCTGTAAATATCCCACAATCTCTAATCCCAGTAAGAAATACTCCAGAGCTTCCATCTTTACATCTTCCCTCCGGCGGATACATAGGTCCGATATTCCCCAGGATTCCGCAAGACTTAAACTTGCTATCAGGTTGCGTTTTATTCGGCAACGTCATCGGTCGAGCCTCTCCGTTTCTCAGCTGTACTCCGCGAGACATTGAAGCCCCAGGCTCCCCTTCCCAGGAACCGAACAAGAAATGAGCGAAGGATCCATGCGTGACGACGATAACTTCCACATCATCCAAGTTACGAATCCATTGGTGTATTCGTTCCTCCCGCTCTTCCAGAGCACTTGGACAGTCTTCATATATAGTGCCAGCTTTTGGGGGCATAATGCTAGCATCTCGTGGCCAAAAGTCGGGGAAGAGGTCATCCAGAAACTCGATGTGAGGGAATTCGGTCCGCAGAACATCAAGAGGAGATCCTGTGTCGCATGGGGCTGTAGAGACTTCTTGCAAATCTGGGTGGGCAATTGCCTTTAGACTCCCCGAGCTTATCATATCCCCAAAGGCATGCATGACCGTTTGAAGACATCGACGCAGAGGCGATGTAACCACAATACTAGGATTTTGCAGACTTGGGTAAAGTGCGGTGAACTGTTTTGCGTCTATGATCCCTCCGGGTGTGAGACCAGGATCATGAATTTGCTCTAGATGTTCATAGTATGTACGTGGCGCAAGACTATCGGAATTAGCTAGACCAGAAAAGATGTCTTACTTGTGCCAGGCTTTACAGTGTCGCATGATGTGAACGAGCTTGTACCCATCTGGGCGATCATCGTCAATATGCTGTCGCAACTGGAGGCGCGTGGGCTCACGGTATCCGTAATACGATTCCGCTTTGTTTTCGATCTCAGCTTGTGGCGGCTCTACTGCCCCAGGTGCTTGTGCTGCAGCGCCGACTGTCGCTAGATCCGCAGTGACTAATTCGGATTTATTTGTTGGGTTAGCCTTCATAGCAGACATTCTAGGTTGAGAGCAGGTGCTGGTTTCGTTGTTTATATAGAGCACTTGTATCTAAAACAACGAACGATCCAGATTTTCGTTGAAGGTTTGATCTTACCTGGTCGTCGATCAATCAATGGAACAGCCCGGTTCGTGGTTCCGCGATTCTATTCTCGAGTAGTTGCGGCCCTTGATACAATCTACACTTGACCGGAAGACGTTTTCTTCTTTTTCCATACCGAAGAAGGTGAACCCGACACTCGTCAGCCGTTGCGTGTTGTCCCGTTACGAGTAACTAACATTGTTTGTTCATCGCAGGAAACCAAATTGCAAACCGGGCGGTCATAAATTCAATCGGAGGCACCGTGCGGCCCAGTGCTCCGAATTTTAATCTGCAGATTAATCCAACCGATGAAATTTCACGGATGACTCATCCAGTGGACTGAAATCTCATGGATGACTCATCCAGTGGACTGTTAATCAGGGCTATTTATT
>Ga0182024_10015397_pt1 | contig 14654 bp, 11 predicted proteins | sample P32metaG_FD_120480 | JGI IMG/M metagenome (GOLD analysis project Ga0182024, IMG submission 120480) | Permafrost microbial communities from Stordalen Mire, Sweden - P3-2 metaG (Illumina Assembly) | ecosystem: Environmental > Terrestrial > Soil > Wetlands > Permafrost | place: Sweden: Stordalen... | reverse complement strand
GGCTCTGCGCCGTTAGTCTTCAACGACTCACAGCGTAATCCGCGCACCGCGAAATGGAAGTCGGTCTTTTTATTTCCATGGCACGACCGACCGGACTTGAGTCGGTTCGTCCATGATGACTAGTGGGTTAGGTGCGTACGCCGGTACTGTGGGAGTCTCGATTTTGTCGCCAGCGGAGGAGCTATGAAGCCGTTTTTTCTGATATGGCTAACGGTATGCACGCTGGTCACCGTCGTCTATCCGGCTAGCGAATATCAGGTGTTACGAAAGATCCCGATAGCGGGCGACGGCAACTGGGACTATGTTTCGGCGGACAGTGTAAACCGCCGCCTTTACGTTTCCCACGGCACAGAATTGGAGGTGCTGGACCTGGATTCGGGCGAAATCGTAGGGAAAATCATTCCCCCCACAACCGAGAATGCCCCGACGCCGATGCTGACCCACGGTGCTGCCGTAGCGCCGGACCTCGGTTTGGGTTTTACCAGTAACGGCGCCGCCTCCTCGACAACGATTTTCGACTTGAAAACGCTCAAGACTCTGGCCGAAGTCAAATTAAATGGCGCGCCCGACGGATTCTTGTACGACCCCAGTTCGCGACGTGCCTTTCTTTTTAGCGCACGGACTGAGGACGCGACTGCCGTTGACGGCGTCCAGCGAAAAGTTACGGGTACGATCCCTCTAGGTGGCAAACCGGAAGCAGCAACGTCTGATGAGAAGGGCCACCTATTCGTCAACATCGAGGATAAAGATCTTGTCCTTGAACTCGACGCGAAGAAGCTGACAGTAATGGAGAGCTGGCCCGTGGCTCCCTGCCGCGAGCCCGCTAGCATGGCTATCGACGCGCGGAATCAAAGAATCTTCGTTGGCTGCCGTAATCAACTCATGGTTGTTATGAATACCAATAACGGTCAGGTGATAACCAAGCTGCCGATCGGCGAATTGACGGATGCAGCCGTATTCGATCCTCAAGGCAGCCTCATTTTCAGTTCCAACGGCGATGGGACACTCACCGTGATCCAGGAGGAATCCCCGACCAGGTATACGGTAGTGGACAACGTAAAGACGGAGTTCGGCGCTAGAACTATGGCAATCGATCTCAAAACTCATCGACTATTTCTCTCACTGGCCGACCGCCGAAATATTCCGGCACCAGGCACCCTAAACCAGAACCTGCGTCCTGAAATCATTCCTGGTACTTTCAAAGTTCTTGTGGTTGGCAAGAACTAATTCCAAACCCTTATCCGAAACGAGCAGGCGCACACCTTTCCACCCGCGTTCTTTCAAGTGCTGCAGAAATGTCATCCAACTTCCCCGGTTGGAGAGCTGGCCGGTAGAGAGTCTGGCCGAGCACCACAACCAACACACCTGTGCCTCAACAATGGGGGAAAGAACTCTGCGCACTACCTAGTCGTGCTCTCGCCCAAGCGCTCACTTCGCATTAGCCGCAGCTACCTGGGCAAGCAAATCGTCTAGTGCCTTCCGATCCAATAAACGACCCTTTACCATGACTGCGTCAATCTTTCGTGTGTTGCTGATCTGTTCGAGTGGATTCGCGTCCAGCAGAACCAAGTCGGCCAGCTTGCCTTTTTCGATCGTACCCAAATCTTCATCCTTCCCAAGAAAGACCGCCGCGTTGCGCGTGGCCGACTGGATCGTCTCCATCGGTGTAAAACCGGCTTTGTTCAACTCGGTGAGCTCATCGTGCAGGGTGAACCCGGCGAACTTGTATGCCGGGCCAACATCTGTTCCCGCAAGAAATTTGACTCCGGCACGGCGCATTATGCCGATCGCCTCCGCTAATTTCTGATCGAGCATCTTTGAAACCTCTTGCTCTTCGCTGGGAGGGTCACGGTACGATGCGAGTTGTCGCTGCCATCGAACTCTCAAAGCGACCGGCACGTATTTGAGCAACTCATCACTTCGCGAACTGAGCTCCCGGATCCCAAGGCGCGACACCAATGTTGGGCATTGCCAAGTCTGGTTTTGCACCAAGCGTGCAGCTAAGGAAGCGCAGTCATCTGCACGGAAGGTTTCTACTGTCCTGCGCTGAACGGCCAGCATGCCCTGGGCTCTTTGCTCGGGAGGCTTCGAAAGAGCTTCCTCAGTGGCCGCACGTAGCTCTGACTCGTCGGTGGTGCATCCAGTCAGAATTCCTTGGAGATGTTCGATGCTCTTCTGACCCGCATCGGAAGCCTCTGCCGCAGAGACCCCTGTCGGAACATGCCCGACAAAGACGAATCCTTGTTTCTTTGATTCTTCCACGAGAGCGAAATAGGCTTCCCTTGAAAGCTCATCGTGAATTTTAATGAAGTCTGCGCCCTCCTCCCGAGACATTGCGACCGCCTGTTTCGCGTCGGCTTGGTTGCTCACGATGCGCGCACGTGGCAGCCCACCATCTACCATCCCTTGCCACTCCTCAGCTTCTCCTGCGGTGTCTCCGGGCGCCGGAGGTGGCAGTTTCCTCGGATCTGGCCCGTCCAGCAGACGGCTGGCGATGACCATCCGCGGTCCCAATGCCTTGCCACTTTCTACCTGCCTGCGCATCTTGTAATATTCGGGAACGCCCCCCATTAGGCGCACACCGGTAACGCCGTTCGCAATCAGAAGTAGGGGTTCGTCGGTTCGGTGTATGTGAATATGCATGTCCCACAGACCGGGGATCAGGAACTTGCCCGTCGCATCGAGCAATTGTGCGTGCTTCGGCACCGAAACCTTCTTGCCAATTTGAGTGATACGATCACCTGTGATTACCACTGTCATGTTCGGCTGGGCCGGTGCCCCCGTGGCATCGATCACTGTTACGTGGGTGATCGCAACAGGTTGGGACTGCGACTGGGATGTCGCCGGTCTTGCCCATAGGGTGGAGAACGCGAGAATCAGGAGAAAGCATTTTTTCATGGTTTCCTCGCGGAAACTAAACTTGTCAGCTTCGCTTCCGTTGGTTCCCTGGGCGCCTTTCTACCTTGAAATGGCTTAAACCGCCTTACGGCGTGCAATCGATTCCTATCATTTTCCCGCGGTTCCTAAAGTGGACGAGGCCGGTCATTGCACACGCTGCCATCGGGCCTCAAACCGCCTCAAATTACGCGGAGCACAATTTTCCCACGCGTATGACCCAGTTTATTGAACTCCTGGGCCTGACGGGCTTCCCGGAGCGGCAGAATGGTCTCCACGTGAACGTTGAGTTTCCCGGAATCAATCAGCTCCCCGATTTCGTTCAATTGAGTTGCGCTTGGCCGAACAACGGTGTGCGCACAGCGGACACCGTGCGAAGCCGCATCCTCCGCCGAAGGGTTCCCTACCGCGACCGAGACAAGAATTCCGCCTTTCTTCAACACCTTCCAGGAACGTTTTTGCGTATCTCCCCCGATTGTGTCGAGAACCAGGTCGACGTCATGAACAACATCTTCAAAACGCGTTACGTTGTAGTCGATAGTTTCCGAACATCCCAGTGCCCGCAGGAAATCGTGATTGCGTTTTGAAGCAGTGCCAATAGCGCGGGCTCCCTTCCATTTGACGATCTGCGTCGCAAAACTCCCTACACCGCCCGCCGCACCGTGTATTAAAACAGTCTGGCCGGGCTTGAGGCCGGCGTCATTGAAAAGTGCCTGCCAAGCCGTGAGCGCCGCAAGAGGAATCGCAGCAGCGTGCACATGGTCGACCGATCTCGGTTTCTGCGCAGCTTCCGCCTCGCGCACAACGATGTATTGTGCGTAGGCACCGTTACGACTAATGTCTGGGCGGCTGTAAACTTCGTCTCCCACTTTCAGATGGGTGACATTTTGTCCAATCGCGTCGACAATGCCTGAAACGTCCCAGCCCAGAATCAGCGGCAGCGAAAATTTCAATAAATCCCTGCCAAAACCTTCGCGTATCTTCCAGTCGACTGGATTCACGCCGGCCGCGCAAACTCGAACCAGAACTTCATCGGCCCCCGGTTCGGGCCGGGGCGCGTCTTCATACACCAGTACCTCCGGCCCTCCGTGAGAATGAATCCGAACTGCTTTCATCATTTCCATAGCCGCTGGACTGGCATCGCACCAGGACGGTCTGCATCCGCTATGTATGTAGGGTAGAGCGCCTACTTTGCCTCACATGCCGACGGGCTCCACGCTGAAGCGTCGGGAATCATCTTGAAGGGTATGGTGTTGACGAAGGGGCGAGCCAAATATTGAGGATCATTGAGAATCAGTGTCACGATGAGGTAGGTGTCGCCGTTTGCTTCCGTGAACCGGTCGAAGTCCTCTTCCAACTTGGCATCAGCGCTGTAGGGAACACCGTTCTTGCGCAAGTATCCGGGTCGCATTTGCGTGGTAATCACTTTCAAATACCCCTGGTCCTGGACAGCCCGGACTTCGGTCGCCGCGAAATAATCCGTGCGTGGGCGACTGATGCCCTCCCAGGTGGCGACAGAGTACCCCTGCAACTGGGGAGGAGTACTCTGCGGCGGCTTCGTTTCGAAATGCAGCAGACGCGTTTGCTTTCCCGTATCAGTATCTATCCGCAACGCGTTGTTATTCTCCCACTGGATGTGGAGGCGCTCCGGTAGAGTCAGCAGTGCCGGGGCACCATAGGATTTACACGGTTCACCTGCCGCTTCATCTTTTGCGGGATCCCATAGGTTCGTTACCCGGCGTCCTTCGGGATTCAAGGGTACGTCACCGAAATCACCTTTGGGCGGAGCGAGCATCCGGAACCGCCAATCCTGGGTGACGACCGATACCCAGTACCCTGTCAGGTCGATGGGGGCGAACTCCTTGGCCGTCTGCATGGGAGTGGATTTCGCGCCAGCCTGAGCATTCGCGCCGCTGCGCGGAGCCAGCGCAAGAGTCGACACACCCAACAGAAGAAATACCGACGACCAGAACCGTCGCGTACCGGCACACATTACGAATACGGCATCGTGAGACTTTTGATTCTGAGACCTTCTGGTTCGCACCCTGTCCGTCATTGATTTCACCATTCGCGTTGATTCTTTCATCCCGATTTCTCTGCGAGGAGTCGGTTGGATCTATTTTTTCCCGTGATTTTCGCTGAGGCTCTTATACACCGCCTCAACAAACATATCGGTTGTCCAAGAACCGGTATTCGCGCCGTAGCGTGGATCGTAATCCATGGTGGGTTTAGCCGCCTTCACTTGATCAAGCGTCATACCCTTCTTAATCATGGCCTGAATCCGGTCACGGATGACCGTTATCATTTCCTGGTAAAAACCGAGATCACCCTGATCGCAGAGCCGGCCATGGCCGGGGACGATCATGGTGCCGCCTTCCTGATGAGGGCCGGTGACCGTGATCTGGAACAACAAGCGATTGAGTCCGTCGATAACTCCTTGGATGCTGCCACCTCGTTCCAGATCGATGACTGGGTAGCCCGTGGTCGAGAAGATGTCCCCGGTGCTCACGACGTCAGAAGCTCGGAACAAGACCATTGTGTCGCCGTCAGTATTGGCCGCCGGCTGATGAAGGATATCAATCGGTTCCCCGTTGAAATGAAGAGGTTTTCTCGGATCTTCGTACGCATCGTTAGGCCAGACATCCTCGTCGGCTACGTAATCTTTGCTTTTTGAGTCGCTCATCCTATCAAGAACAGTTTGAAAGGCGATGATTTGAGCGCCAGAACCCAATATGGCGACGGGATTGCCCGGATTGCCGGCCGGAGCATCGTACCTCCGGCCCTGCTTGCCGATATTCAAGTTACCTCCGGCATGATCCGGGAAGATATTCGTATCGATTATGTAACGAATCGGCTTGTGAAACTCGCTCTCGACCGTAGCAATCACTTTATCGCTCATCGCGGCGGTGCCAGCATCGACCAGTAAGACGCCGTCGTCGCCAACCTGCGCAGTGATGTTCGCGCCTGCGCCTACGAGCATGTAAACTTCGCCCTGCACGGGCAAAACGTGGACCTCGCCATCGGCCATGCTGCTGCCACGCTGAGCATTCGCCTCTGGGAGTGCGAATTCTCCGGTGCCAATCGTTCCGAAGCAAGCGGCAGCCAAAAGCCATCTCACCCAGCGGTGTTTTGAACCATACAACGTTTTTCCTATCATCGAATGCTCCCCGCTTCGTGAACGGCTAGATTGGGCTGGGCTCACCGCCAACCTCGCCTATCGTTGCTCGCTAACAGTAACGAAGTCCACCCGCACAATCCGCTTATTCCCTTAACCTTCACTTGCCAGGTGTCGCGGGCGCCGGCGACGGTGGCAGCTTGGGCATCTTCGCCATTTTCGATCTAAACTCCGGGTACATCGTTTCCTCGCCTCCCTTATACGCGTCGAGAGGTATTCCGTATTTCGCCGGATACTCGTTCACGTACGGAGTTTCTCCAGGCAGATAATTCGGAACAGCACCTTGCGGATAACCTAAGGTGTTCGCGGGCTCACAAACGAATGGGATAATTTGCATTTGCGGATCGTAGAGGAGTCCCTGCGTTCGAATGAGCGGTGCTGTCAAATAGATGGGATCGTAGAGGACGGTAACAACCGTTATGTTGTCGCCATGGCGCATGATGTGTGTGGTTACCGTGGATGCGTCACTGCGGGGAATGTGTACGAGATTGAGCCACCCTTCTTTCAGATGCGTGGTGGTGTACTGCAACATACCGCCTTCCCACGTACCTGTTGAGAATCCCTGCCAAGTGTGGGGCGCGTAATCGGGCGGATGCGGTCGCCCATCCATCCAGATCACCTGATGCGCCTCCATATACTGAGAAAAAGTGTGCCAGGCGACGACCTTCTGTGTGACCGGATCAACCTCAGACCAAATGTGATATCCATAGGGACTGTGCCAGCCATAATCAGACGGATGCGGTTGACATCGGACTTCGGGAAGTTCCAGCATGGAAGGCTTCCACGTAAGGCTGCGCATGCGAGACGCGTCATTGACAGGAAGACCTGCGAAGTCGCCCTGGACCGGGTCCCAGTGATCGCGGTCCTCGTCCCCTCCCCAGGACCAATAACCGGCCAAATCCACTTGCGCGAATGTCGGGATGCTGAGCAGCGGCACCACAAAGAGCATAAAAAGCAAGGCCGCTACAAATTTTGCTCGATTCATACAGGGCATACCAGCCTCCAGATACAATCTCAAACTCTCGACAGAGCGCCTAGGTCTTGTACTTCGGAATCAAGGTGAGCGCGTTTTCGCGACTGATTGCTCGAAGCTCTTCTGCGTTAAACACACCGCACTCCTGCAAACCCTTCACTTCGTCGGAAACCTGTGTGTACGGGTAATCGGTCCCGAATAATATTTGCGATACAGGAATAATCTGCTTCAGTGCGGTCATTGTTCGGACGTTGTTCGAATGCCCCGTATCGTAATGAAACCTACGCAGTTCATTTAACAACGCGATTTCAGGACTCGCGGCGGAAGCCGGCTGCTGCGTACTCGTCGGGGCTGTACTCCGTTCCACAAGGAATGGCATGGTGCCGCCGGCGTGAGAAAAGATAAACTTTACTTCCGGAAAGCGAGCAGGACCGCCGCTCTCGCCGCCGTAGCCGGGTCCGATCGGCTTCAACACGCTCAGAATCGTGCGGTGAATGTCCCACCCAAAAATTTCGTACGGCTCAGGCGAAATCTTACGGTGAACGTAAACGATTGCCTTCCGCCGATTTAATTCTTCGAAAACCGGTGTGAATACGGGATCCCCTAACAACTTTTCACCGTAGATCTCGCTGTAGTGCGACAGTAGTCCAAAGCCGTCCGCCTTCAGTGTGTCGAGCGCATACTCAATTTCGCGTAGGCTTCCATCCACGTCGGGCAACGGCAATACCGCGAACAGTCCAAAACGCCCCGGAAAGTCCGCTACCATCTTCGCGCCGTACTCGTTGCACTGCCGCGCGAGCCGACGGGTTGCATCGACCGAAGACTCTTTCTCTCCGAACCACACACCCGGGGTCGTGATCGAGAGAATGGAAGTGCCAACGCCGGCTTGGTCCATTTGCTCGATCGATTTCGCGGGCGTCCAATCCTTGAAGTAGCCAAGGGGATTGGCGTTCCCAAAAAGACCGCGACTTTTTTGGGCGCCCACGACGCTCACCCAAGGCGGCGGAGCGTAATGGCTATGAATGTCGATTCGGCTCTGATTTGCGTTTGGCGCCTGGGCCCGCAAATCACCCTCGGGCATCAACGCACCCGTCATCAGAGCAGCGAATCCGCCAAGTTCAGCGAGAAACTGCCGCCGTGGCAAACAGCAACCGCAACAGTCAGGCTTGGTAATCTCATCGGGCCTTCTAATCAACATTGTCACCATCTTGGCGTTCCCCTCTGCGCGCGATGATTCGGTCAACCTGCTATACAGGCAGGGATGGTGCTTATCGCAGTATACGGAACCATGTCAAGGTCAAATCCACGTGGAGCAAGGGTCGCGCCCTTCAGATCCACAGGCGGTGCGGATTCTTATCTCGCCGCGACGGCAGGCAATGCCTTGAGATACGCGGTGAGAGCCTCAGCGTCGCTTTTCGAAAACCGGTATCCAGGCATGGGGGCGCGGCCGGTCTTGCCGTCTGGCATCTTGCCGGTGGTGAAGAAAACAACAGCCTGCTGATCGGTCAAGAAAGTTAATCCCGCCAAGGCTGGAGCGGCATCAGCCCAAACAGAGCTCGGCGGCGGATTATTCGGCTTGAAGGTTATCTTCGCGCCCTGCAGATGTTTCTCCTTGATCGGCATGCCGTGAGCATCGTGCACGGTGTGACAGTCATCACACATCGATGTGTGATTGGAGAGGTATTCTCCTCGCGCAATTTTGGCAGCATTGCCTGCAGATGGGGGAGGGGCCTCGGAGCGCTGGGCAAGAGCGGGTAAGAGAAGGAATCCAAGCCCATAGACCGCAGCGATTAACACCCGCATGACAGATCCTCCCCATGAAAACGAGCAAGTCCATTTATCAAACAACCTACAAGACTGTTCAGTCGCGCCGCATGAACCGCCAACAGGTCGGAGCGGTATTGAAGATCGAATGAGGCACTCAGGCTATCCGTGCTGCCCTCGCGCTTCACGGAGCACGGATTTCTCGGCCTCGAATGGATCGTTAACGACCTGACACTCGTTATTCCACACCATCGTTGGCCGTGCCCTCGTGTTAAACACGGGCCAGTTGGGAATGCCGGAATGGTTCGGGTTTCCGGTACGCGCAAAAGCGACATACGCAGCACTCATTTTGTCGGCGAGCGGTTGCCGTTCCGGGCCGGAGCCAATCTCCGTTTTGGCGATGTCGACGTTGTCAAATACGAAGGGGATGTCCATCGTATGCATCGCTCGAAGCATTCCCCGGCGGACCGGTGAATACCATTGGAAATAGTACTTGTACACCGAGGCCTTACCGAGTTCGGCCTTCCGGTCCGCCTCGATGTCGGAAGCAACACGAAAGTCGGATGCATCAGTAGCCACAAGAAGGAAGATGTCGAGATTGCCAGCCTTCGGCCGACCTTTCTTATAAACCGCGATCACCTTATCTACCGCGGAATCGCCGCAATGCAACAAATCTTTCAGACTGTCGTGCAACTCGCCGTCGTCAACAGGATCATAGAGCTGATTTACGTTCCAGGTGACTTCGGTTTCGGTCGAACCGATGATCAGCGGAATATCGGCGGAAACATCCGAGGCCGCCGGGTCGAAGGGGCTGGCCGGAAGCGAATGCCCATCCACGACGGGCATAAACCTGCCCGTCAGACTGTTGCCCGTGCGGCCTCCAGAAGCCTCGAGAACGGTGTGCATTTTGACTTCCTGTAAATCGGCAATCCTGCTCTTATCAAGATCAAGTCTCTTCAGCAACGTCTCGGTCATCTCGGTCGCATCGGCGCGAGACATCGCTTTCGGCTGTGCCCCGCTCATCGCAATCGCCCGATGAAACAATCCCTTCGCTGCCGGCATACCGAGCAGCGTGCTGACCTTACGGCCCCCGCCGGACTGGCCGAATATGGTCACGTTGTTCGGGTCACCGCCAAAATTCTCGATGTTGTCTCGAACCCATTCAAGAGCGGCGATAATATCCAGCATTCCTGCATTGCTCGCCTGCGTAAAACGCTCTCCGCCGATATCAGCCAGGTAGAGATAACCGAAGACATTGAGCCGGTGATTTGAACTGACAACTACGACATCATGCTTTGCAGCGAGATTGGTGCCTTCATAGTCGGCAGTGCCAAATCCCGATCCGGCTGCGAATCCTCCGCCGTGCAGCCAAAACATCACGGGTCGCTTCCGCCCGTCTTTGATTCCCGTCGTCCACACGTTCAGGCACAAACAGTCTTCGCCCGTTGGTTCGATGAATTCCATCACGGAATATTCCGGAACCAGGATGGAAGCCGGCTGAGGTGCGCGCAGACCGAGATCGAAGGCATCTCTCATACCTGTCCAGGGGTCGCGCTTGGCAGGAGGCAAAAATCGCCGCTCTCCCGTCGTCGACGCAGCGTAATAAACGCCCTTGAAGCTATTTACCTTACCTTGCTTCAGACCCCGGACCCTACCCAGTGTCGTGTCCACGACAGCGCCAGGTATCCACTTCGGTTCATCCGCGAACGCAGCTGCGGACCCGCTCCCCATTCCGCTCGCTAGCGAGCCTGCTGCCAGTGCACCCAAGCCCAAGAACGATCGCCGGTCCATCGTGCTGCCTCCCTGCTTAACCACGCGCTAGTATCATTGGACGTATTGTCAAACTTTCACCATTTCTAGGCAGGTACGCACAGCACCGACAGGCTGCTGTCCCTATTGAATCGTACGCAACGGCAGAATAGTGCCATCGGCCAGCACGATTTTCCGCAGATAGCCTACCAGATTATGACTCTTGGCTGGATCGAGAGTCACGGTGATTTCGTCTCCGGGCTTCAGTGTCTTGCGGGTCCATCCAAGCATCGACAAAATCGTCGGTCCCAAAGTTTCACAAGCCCAATGATCGACGTTCCCCTTCTGGCCCTTCACATCGAAATAGATTTGCGCGTGCGGATTTGCAAAAACGTACTCCGTGACGATTCCGTTTAGTACCACGGGATTGTTTTCATCGTAGGCAGAATTTCCGTGGTGCGCGAACACCGCGGATCCGGTGGTCAAAAAGCTTGGCATCAGCAACAGTGGCAGCAATAGATAGCGCAGGATCTTCGACCTCACGGTTTTCCAATTGGGACGGCACGCCTCTCGTGTAAAAATCCTACTTTCCGTGCCGTCTCGCTAGAACAAAAGCCTCACTCCAAATTGTATCTGCCGGGACGAAGTCGCAGTAACAGACATTTGGCCTGCGTTCGAGTTGGGAATCCCAGTCCCGTTTGGCCCCTCAGAGAATACAGCAAGGTTTCCAGGCTTCCCCACCATGGCCAGATTCGCCTCGTTGAATAGGTTGAAAGCCTCCACTCGGAACTGAAGATTGAATTGTTCCGAGAGCTTGGTTTCCTTCAACAATGCCATATCCACGTCGAAAAGACGCGGCCCGTTCAAACTGTTCCTGCTGACGTCACCGAGTGTTCCTACTGTTGGCAGCACAAAGCAGGAAGGCTTGAACCACTGAATACCCCGCTCCACAACTGAATTTTTCGGATTGCAGCCCGAGGCCCAACTCGCGCGCTGTTCCTGCACTGGCTGAAAAGGACCAGCCCCCGCAACATCAAATCCAGCGAGCGGACTAAAGGGCGCGCCACTAACCCAGTTCCAAATGCCGCTCAGCTGCCATCCCTCGACGAACCTGTTCCCATGGAACGGGAGGGAGTAAACGCTGCTGACGATGAAATTGTGGCGCCGGTCATTGTCGCAAGGCCCCCAGTTATACCGGAGATAATAAGGGTTTGGATCCTCGGTACCCGATCCGAATTGCTCGCCCTCAAGACCGCTGCCATCGCTATTTAGATCCAGGCACTTTGAGTAGGTGTATGAAAGCTGCGCCTGCAGATCGTGGCTGAGCCGATGATTCAGGCTCATTTGCAGCGAATTGTAGCTCGAATACCCCGCTGGCGTGTAGTTCACAAGATATCCGTAGGGGCCGAAGGGGTTGTTTGGGCTATCAGTTCGATTGTGTGTGACGATTTGCCCACCAATCAAATTCGACATGATCGGATTCTGTGGCGTCCCGGTATTTACAGGAGGATTCCAGTCATAGGCCAACCATTGGTGCACGCCTCGGGAACCCACGTAGCCAATCGTCAGGATCGTGCCAACGCCGAGTTCTCGTTGGATATTGAAGTTGTACTGCATCGTGTAAGGCGTGCTGCTGGCCAGATAGTCCCACCCTTGCGTCGAAGAATACTGAGCAACGGCGTTTGAAAGATTCGCTGCGGCCGGGCCGTAATGGCAGGCCGGGGAGCAGATCGGAAACACGACGGTGGTGGGGATAAAAGGCGGCTGTTGCGTGTACGGGGCCAGATACTTATTCGCGACGATCACGTCGTGGAAAATCCCAAAGCCGGCGCGGATCGCCGTCTTGTGATCGGCAAAGGGATCATAGGCAAAGCCGATCCGCGGATCAAAATTATCGACCGACGGATTCTGTTTAAAGGCATGCGGGACATTGACGAACGTGCTTCCTGGAGGCCCTGTAGGATTCAGCAGGTTATAAAACAGGTTGTGAACCTCGATGGGATTTGCTCCCCACTCATATCGAAGCCCGATGTTGAGCGTTAGCTTTTGCGAGATCTTCCAGTCGTCTTGCACGTAGGGCGTCAGGTAAAGTTCCCGGCTTGCCCGAAAGGCATCCGCGTCGGTGGGTCCTGGCCCCACACCGAGAAACAGGAACGGACTGCCCTGCAACAACTGCGCTAAGCCGTTGAACGTATATTCGCCATTCTCGTTGAAAGGGAAATTTATATTTTCCTGAATTCTCTCGACTGACATGCCAAATCGGAAGGTATGCGCCCCACGCGTCCACAACACGTCGTCGGCGACGACAAAATGATTCGGAGCCAGCTCGACCGGCGCCGAGGCCGTAGGACCAATTGCGCTAAGACCGGAGACAGTCACGGCCCCGTCGTATGGCGAATACCGGTTTGGCGGATAGAATTGAAGCGCCGGATAAGCCAAGCCATCGGTCGTGTTGTTTAACTGGAACGCACGCACAAAACTGAACCGTGCGAGGTTTACCACGTTTTGAGACGCGATGTGCTTTTCCTCGATCGTGGCGATATGGCTTGAGTTGGTGGCATAAATGGGCCAAAGGGGAGGCTCGGGCGCCGAGGGCTCTGTAAAATTCGCTAGGTCGAGCACATACCGCACGAATACGGAATCCTTCTCCGAGAAATTGTAATCCAATCGCGCCAGCATGTAATTTTCGTGTGCGATGTTGTTGCCCACAGCGGTGTACTGAGCGATGCCTCCGCCAATATCAACGGCGTTGGTGGGAAGCGGGTAAATGGCCACGGTGGAAACCATGTTGGCAGCAACACAATTGGAGGCGGCAGTAAGGGTTGCCGTACAAGAACCGCCCACCGGGTTCACCGGCTGAAGAGCCCCACCGGGCCCTGCTGGCAGATAGCCCTGGTGAGCCGCAGCGTCGGGAACAAACGCAGGGTAACTCACACCCTGAAATTCTCGGAGACCTTCATAATTCACAAAGAAAAATGCTTTGTCCTTCTTGACCGGCCCGCCCAAACTACCTCCGAACTGGTTTCTACGAAACGAAGGAATCGCCGGTCCATCAAAATAATTCCTGGAGTCGAGCACGCTGTTCCGAAGGTATTCGTAGGCTGACCCATGAAGACTGTTTGTTCCCGATTTGCTCACCGCATCTAGTACAGCGCCATTGCCACCATATTGCGCGCTATACGTGTTTGTCAGCATCTGGAATTCAGCGATAGCCTCGACACCCATCGCCTCGCCAGTGACTCCCGAGCTTCCCACCGACTTGCCAAAATAGTCCGTCGTATTTGTATTGTCGAGCAGAAACAATTCTCCAAAGGCCCTGTTCCCCGACACGGAATAAGCGGTTCCCCTCCCTCCCAGCACCGACTTTTGGTAGTTACCCGTCACAACGCCCGGTGCCAGCGTGAGCAATTGCGTATAATTCCTGCCATTGAGCGGCAAATTTGAAACCTGTGTTGACTCGATCAGGCTGCCGATGGCGGAGGATGTCGTTTCGACTTGCGGCGCTTGGCCTTCTACCGTGATGGTCTGTTCTGCGGTTCCAACTTCCAGTACCATGTCGACGACAAGTTGATTCCCAACCGTCAAAGCAATTCCTGAATGGACCACCCGCTTGAAACCAGAGCGATCCGCATCGACTTCATAGGTTCCAACATCCAGATCAGGCACCGTGTACCGTCCTTGATCATCTGTGCTGACCGTCTGTTTCAGCTCGGTGCCCGCATTTCGGACTGTGATCTTCGCTCCAGCGACTGCTGCTCCACTGCTGTCAGTCACTCGGCCGAGAACGGTCGCCCTGAGTGCCTGAGCTTCCAGCCGCACTCCAGCTGCCGTGACAAAGAGGAAAATAAACATCCAAAGGTAGTTCCGCAAATATGGGAGCGCCCTGCAGGGCATCATTCACCTCCGTTGATAATTCCTAGGTCATAAATCGTGTTCGATACGAGTTGACGGTTCGGTTCACACCCCGTTGCCTTCTACTCCAGGCATTTGACCCTGTCAAGAAAAATGCTATAACAAAGCATTCTGACCATCGATAGATTCGCGAGGCAAATTACCCCTGATGCGGGGGCCAGAACACAACGTCCCGGAGGTCGCATG
>Ga0182024_10015396_pt1 | contig 14655 bp, 12 predicted proteins | sample P32metaG_FD_120480 | JGI IMG/M metagenome (GOLD analysis project Ga0182024, IMG submission 120480) | Permafrost microbial communities from Stordalen Mire, Sweden - P3-2 metaG (Illumina Assembly) | ecosystem: Environmental > Terrestrial > Soil > Wetlands > Permafrost | place: Sweden: Stordalen... | reverse complement strand
TCAGACAAGTGTCCGTGCTATGGGCAAGATTTGTGTGTTATGGCCGCTTCTTGCAGTTGGCAAACCACAGCAGGGCCAGTGTCCTCTCAAAATCAACACCTAACCCTGCCAACATCAGAAAAATCGTACAGAAAACCTTAAATCGGGACGCACGGTCCGTCAAGGCGTGGAGACTGTTCGGATCTAATTTTACGCTAGTATGGGTCGTGCGTCCTACACAAGCTTTTGGATGGCCTTTCCTCTGGGAGATACTATTGATCCTTCGTCTTCCAGGCGGGTTTTGAGCTGATCGAGCACTCTGTACGACCGTCCTGGATCGCATGCTAAGACTCAGAGTGTGATTGGTCACGGGGGATTTGTGTTTTTTGGGGCGATGGAATTGAATGGAATTGCCCTGGCAAAGGCCTCCGAGTTTACGAAGCGGATGTCACCCATGCAGTTTACTGGCGTTTTTACATAACCGCTACCACCAACGCCTCATTAAACTTTCTTTTCTGCCAAATCTGTCGACCCAAAAACATCCGACGAGATTTAGAGTTTGATGGAACATTTTTCGTTATACTAGTATGTAGCTGCAATAGTAGCCCACACGGCCAAAGGGGATGATTTTCATAACAAAAGTCTATTGTGTAGCGACTCTGTGAGTGAATTCCAAGCAAGGGCGATCCGATTTTCCGCCAATCCCAAGCCGCCATAATTTGCACCTCATCGCCAAATGAAACCCCTGGTATTAACGAGTTGGTGGTCCCAAGTTCGAACACCAACGAGCGACACGGAACAAATATCCGAGCAGCGATGCACTCTTCCTTTCCTGGGAAAGAGGAGCTCGACATGTACAAACCCAGGGCAAAGAATACGTTACGGCATTGGACAGCGCGGGCAATCAAACGCAGTCAGAGTAATCCCCGATTGACAGCTGCCGGGATTCTTGCTTTCTTCGTTTTGACAGTCTTGTTTTGGGGACGGACGTCGACGAATGTGGCTTCGAGTCAGTCGCCGGTGGTGTTGGTTTCTGTGCTCGAGCGGTACGATATCCTGGGCGATGAGGTGCGGATAATAGACAAGATTCTGGAGAATCGGTATGAGTATGCGATAGCTCATGGTAACGCTGCTTGGTTTGACAGGTGTTGATGACAGGTTATGAAATGGCAACATTCAATTCTACAGCCTATCAGATGTATTCGCCGATAGAGCGTGTTTGGGTCAAACTTGCTGCTCTCCGCGACGCAATGGCTCAATATCCTCATGCGGAATGGTTCTGGTATCTCGACCAGGTAAATTCCCTTTGTCCCTGCTTGACACGTAGAATGCTATCATTATGAACCCTTCCATTCCATTGCACACACACTACTTGTCCCCAGCAAGTCTCCTCGCTCTCCCTCTCCGTGATGTCCCCGTGTTTCCTCCCGAAACCACAATCCGCACACTAACCCTCCGCGCGCAACCCATCTCACAAATCGGCCTCATCCTTAGTCACGGCGGAGGAATTCTACATACAGGCTCAATAATTCTCCGTCGTGGCGATTACGCCAATTTCATCCTCGACAGCTGGAACGATCCTCTTGTTCGGAGTTATGGATTTGCAGGAGAAGACCATCAAGCGTTGGAACATCTGGTCCAGTGGCACCCGACTACGCTAGAAGGTCTAGCAGTCATGCCAAAACGATCATTATTAAGTTTTGGCATTGCATCAGGAGACGATGAACAATACCACGAAGGCGACTTTGTTGTGCATCTCGATGGGTGCCCTCTCTCTTGTAATGACCTAATGTGTAGATGCGATGAAGTCGGTCGAAGTTGTGAGAAAGAATTTCTTCGCTTCTGGTCCTCAAGAGGAAGTATTACCGTCGAAAACGAACAATCCCTCCCGCAACCAAATAAACTCGAACTCGACCAACAAGCCCAACAAAAAGGTGTATCACCATGATGAATAGAAAGAGTAAAGCACTTAAGAAGAGTTGAGATGGTAGAGGGGTAGACAAGTGTAATAGTAGCATTAGCGCTGGATGATATCAATGATAAATAAGTACAACAAATATTATAATAGCGCGAAACCGACGACGATGATGATGCGCGTCTAACACATATATCCCGTTACGCGAAAAACGCCAGAAACCCCCAGCTGCTAACAACGACAAGTCCTATCCTTTTATCCTTTATGATTCTTCTTCCTTTCTCTCGGTTTCGACAGGTGCGATTTCGTCGCCTCCGGGATTGAGAGAGGCCACCATGGGGGCTACAGCTGGTGCAGGGGTGCTTGATTTATTCGCATTTGCGGCATGTAATCTCTGATCTAGCGCTTTCAACGCGAGAGCCCTGTTGTAAGTTCAATTATATTCCGGGGGGGACTACCTTCGTCTCTCGGCTTCTGCTCTAGCACTGCCTGGTGGCGCGGCCGTCCGTGAGGCTGCTCCAAGAGTATAGGAAGCTCCACCTTCTCGTTGTTCAGCTCTTGCGTTACTGAGTTCCACGTCTCCTTGACTCCAGGGACGACAAACCCCGAGTTTGACAAGGAGATTGAAAATGGTATTTCCGATCGATGTGATGGGAGGTTGTATTATATCCGGGAAGAATGAGGCGAACGAAAATGTCTCGGAGGCATCTCCTCGGAGTGTCGTAGATGGCATAACGGCAGAGGAAGTTGTGGGAAGCGTGTCGAGGGTATTGACCTTGTAGAAACGGAGGTAGATCCAGGATACTAGGAAGGCGATATGAGCGAGCAGTGACGAGGCATAAGTTCCCAAGAACGGCGCAGACCATGCCACTGCGAACAAGTACAGTCCAGGAAAGTGCTACTCTCAACCCAATCAATCAAGCTCACAAACCTTGACTCTGATTTTCAGAGGACTTCTGAAGAGGGTGACCGTATGTTCAGGCACAAGTTGTTTAAAGGCGATGAGAAAAGCGCATTGCAACCCCGCCAATCCCGAAATATTCATAAACCTGCCATTAGTTCACTCCGCGACAGAGGAAGCACAATAAACTGGCATATCCAAGTAAATAGTATGCCAACACACAAGCTCCACAAGCAAGTAAATTGGGAACAACAGTACACACCGCGAGAAACTTGACATACTCCTTTGACGACCATGCTCGTTCCAGGTACCGTCCAGTATACAACAACACCACCAGCGTCGAGGCCAGCTACCATTACTTAAGAACTAGGCTACGAAAATACAGAGAAAATGTTTTGTTGAACGAATGCTGCAGTGACGAATGTCCAGGGGAAGAGATAACTTGCAGCAGGCACAACAGTAAGAAACGGGACTGCTAATTGTTGTTCGGTAATAGCATCGGTAGAAGCAGTTGTCTGCGCGATGTATAACCGATATCGGAACGCGGCGCACAACAGAGACAGCAGGAATGTCGTCAGGAGAGAGGCCTTTGTAATTGGCGGGATATTCGACAATCGGAAGTTGATGGTCGCCATTCTTTATCTTGTTTCCGCAGACGACTCTCTCTCAAAAGACACACGAAGCAGGGACGCTGGAGGCAAAGCGCTAGGATCAGGTTGTATGTGAGAGTCGAGCAGTGCTTTTCGGCGACTTGATCGACTGCGCAGATTTTAGACGACGCGGTGGCAGGCCTGATTTGTGCGGCGAAATTGTGTGTGCAATTCTGATCCAGCCTGAGCCCAAAGGTCTGGAGAAATTATCTAAGGTGCGCGGGATGTGCCCCTTTTCAGCTAATTGATCGCAGGCGGACAACTCAAGCGGGCGAGGGTCATAGCGTGTGTGGACACCTCGGAAAGAACTGCCACAGAGGACTCGAATGTCAACTTCAACCACCTCGGACATTCACAAGCGTCTTGAACGTGGCTTCACTGTCCCAAACGTCCTTTCCGTCTCTTGGTTCGTGCTTCTGTGGTGGGGTGAATCCTATACCTTCACACGCGCAATATCGCGCTGTCAATGGCACAAATGGGAGAAATGGGTATCCTCGCTCACACAATTGCGGTCGATATTTACCATTTAGTCGTCTACTTCAACACATCCTTATCGAATAGCATTGATTGCGGACCCTCAATTAGTGGATGACAATACGTACAAGCGACGAGGCATACTCTTGAGGTTAAGTCAGTTTTATACTGATCTTTATATGAAGCGGAATTGGTTGTTTATGCATAAATTATTACATCCAAAGATGGCGATATTCCTCGGCGATCTCATGGACGGTGGCCGTGAGTGGGACGATAAAGTGTACTTTCTCCGAGATGGGCAAGGGTTAATGGTAGTTGGGAGAAAGAGTATCGTCGGTTCAGGAAGGTATTTCGTGAGACGACGGCGTCTCCATATATTGCCTCTTTGCCTGGAAACCATGATATCGGCGTATCAGATACAGTCTCGCCTACCGCCCTCGCACGATTCAAAAAACATTTCGGAGAGCCCTCATCGGAATTTCGGGCCGGAGATTTCACTCTCGTTCTTCTTGATACCGTCTCTCTCTCGGCTGAATATCAGCAAACCATCTCTCAACAACCACACAACTTTTTAGAATCACTGAAATCGAATGAACCTACCGAGCCACGGATCTTGTTAACCCATATCCCATTGTATCGCCCCGAGGGAACTTTATGTGGTCCATTACGGGAGAGTAGGAACGCCATTCGAGTGGGGAAAGGATACCAGTATCAGAACGTCTTAACCCCGGAACTATCAAAGAAAGTAGTCGACATAGTTCGTCCGTTGGCGGTATTCAGTGGCGATGACCATGATTATTGCTATGTACAACATAACTATGGAGGAATGAAAATCCCAGAACACACCGTCAAAAGTTTCTCCTGGGCAATGGTATACACACTCAACAGAAAGGAGGTTAATGGAAGGGTGTGAATAATCCTGGATTCCAGTTACTTTCCTTATCTTCCTCGGAGAGTTATGTTCCCACGACGCCTGAATTTTCAACTACACCGTGTATATTACCGAATCAATTGCATATATTCATTACCTACGGCATTGCATTGCTTATTACGATAGTCTCCGTCTTGGTTAGCAATTGGCTGCGACTGGGATCAAAGAAATCCCTTCTACCCACGACAATGGATCGACATAACGACGACAGCAATAATAAACGATGGAAACCGTCTCAATCATCATCAAAGATCAACATACCGACTTTCATATTTAACTCATTAGGGGATCTGAGGAAAATCGGACTCGTCGCGATAACATGGTATTTATGGCTCATCTGGTATTGAAAAGTAAACCTCCGCTATGTGGATATATAGAGATATCACCCGAACTTGTAAAAATAGTAATATGTACCATACCTCAAACGATGTCCTCGTCGATCTAACATCTTTCACCCTTCGTTACTAATAAATTATAGTTCCAAATATCCTTTGGCCTGGGAGTAACATCCCTCCCCCCCTGCGCACGGAGAATATCCCGTCCTCGTCTACGGACTTTGACCTTCTGACATCCAGCGGAGAGATCCATTTCAACCATATTGAACCCCCGGGGGAGTTGAAAGGCTTGACTTTTCCCACCACTTTCCAGGACGATGTGGTTGTCTCCCTCTTTCAGGAATGTTACTGCCACGAGTTTGGGTTGGACTAGATGCGCATTTGCGGGACAGCCAAGGGGATCGGAATCGCAAGGCTGGTTATGGCAGTTGAGATGCGGAGGATGCCATATAATTACTTTATCCTCCTAGTTTCATTTAACTTAGGCTCTCCAGGGGCAGTGGTGTACTTGAATATCGGGAGCCTTTCCAGATTTATAAGCTTGAATGAAGTACTTGCAGATTTCTTGCCATGGTTCATGATTGTACCCCGTGATCCACTTTTCAGCGCCGGCTGGGATACCGCTCTCATTATGCAAAGGGCCGATATAATGACTCTCTCCCCAATCTTGTATCAGCTCATCTCGGACTGTGTGGGGAGTACCATTCCAGGAGATAATCTCAATGAGATCAGGTTGTAACTTGACTAATTCCTGGAACCGTCGTACGAGTAAAGAGAAATCAGGATAAACCCAATTCTTGTACGGGAAATGAGTATAAAAGCAAGGCGATACACTAGCCATGTAAACCTTACCTCTCCCTTTTCCCGTCTGCAAGTACGCAGCATCGTACTTTTCCGGGGTATCTCTATCTGGAAAAGGCCTATCATCAGCATCCCTTACAAGACCGTACAAATAAACAGCAAGAGACATACCAAGCAGCCCAAGAGAACGCACCGTCGACAACAGGAAACTTGTTATACATCTGCCACGCATCTACCCCCGTAAAACTCGGCACAAAACATATTTCCACCCCCCTCAGTCGTAACTTCTGTTTAACCTCGATTTCCCACCCCTCATTCGGATCCGCATGTCCAAACCCCTGACTCTCTCCCGCAAAAGTACTCACAAAGTACTTCCCCCTGTACCTGAATGAATTAGGGTGATCTTTATACTGCATCACGTAGTTGACGATTGTATTTGCGTCGCGAATGATACTTATATCGAAACTGAAAAAGAGTTTGAAGGAAGGATATTGACGTGCTGCGGTGAAGAAGGACTCGATTCGAGAGGGGGTCCAGGTATCTTGTCCAATGTTCATGGCGAAACCGTCGATGTTGGCCAATTGCGCGGTTTGGATGTCCATGGAGAAGGTTTCGGTGGTGTAAGGGTACGTGTTGCCCACCATAAAGTGGCAGAAGACATACTTGTCTCTGTGGCTTTGCGTTTTTGAGAGACCGGGTGTTGTTGGGGAGTCTGAAGGGGGCTTTTTGCGGTGTTGGCGGAGGAACATCGATGTGAGGTTGTGCCCCTTTTTTGGTGATGATGGATCTGCGGTGCGATTGCGATATTCAAAATACGGGGGGCCGCCATCGCTAAGGCCAAGCGGGATTACAAGGACATTGACTTCGCTATTTACATATTGTTTCTAGAGAGTCGAGTGTTCGCAATGACGTGGAGGATGAGAATATGAGGATTGGCTAATCCGACTCAGAAATACGTCATTACTCAAATACAGCAGGCACCCAACTTCTGACGATTCAGGAATGTGCAACCTAGACGGCAGAGTGTGAGATTGTTCGAGTTAGGGATAATATAGCTTTACCCGAAAGTGGACAAGGGCTGTGTGGACTCAATTGCTTCCTCAATTGGGAATTTGCGAAATAGGATATGTCGATCTCAGGCTACATTACTGAGTTCAGATATGGTATGGTAACGCTGACTTGAGCAAACACTCCAATTGCTAGAAGAAGAGAGGAAGTGTTTCACATAGTGTTAGCTTCCAATGAGATCAGGAACAGCCAGCACTAATAACCAACTAGGGCCACGAGGCAGAACTAGTGTGCCATCTGAAGGGGGTTGATGTTCAAATCTTTCCATCAGCAGACCATCCTTCCGAAGTCGTTTCACCACGATACATTAATATTCGATCCATGTGTTTCAGAGTCATAATTTTAGATGTCTGCTCGCTATATGCTGTTTAATGAAATGCCTATCCATGATAACCCGCAGAAAGCAAAGCGCATCCAGGACTAACTATACAAGATTGATCGGACAAACAAAATCTCATTAGTCAATAATAATATAGATACAAGAAGTTGAGGAAAAAGTGGAAACTCGCCTTCAAATGCCGTGTTAAATGCTGTTATCTAAATGTCCAAAAAACACCAATCTCAATTCGTCGCATAGATCTTCAAATATGTCTGTATGGGAATACGACAAACCGGACACTTGCCTTTACCTCCATCATACACTCGATGTGCACACCTTGTGCAGGCGTAGAGATGGCCGCAAGGCGAAAATGCGGCGTTCTGTTGATTCTCGCAACAACATGGACATTGACCGATTACTCGTTCTTGGGCCTTTGCTGCTGCTGCTGCGGACGCTACGGAAGCTTGAAGAGCGGCGGAAAGGGGCGGGAGGGGGGTAGAGTGTTGTGTAGCGGGACGCGAGGGGGGGCGGATATGTTGTTGTGCTTGCTGTAGTTGTTGGACCAAGGCGGCATCGTTACTTTGGATACCGCGGGTGGCCTGTTGAGGGTGCGCCTGTAGCCACCAGACTACGAGATCATCGACATGTTTTACCAGTTGTGAGCGCGTGAGATGTGCAAGACTGGACGTCGAATGATGCGGCTGTGCTTTGATGATTATAGCCTTAAGCGAGTCGTCAGAGAAGTTCTCGCCCTTGCCATCGAGGCGACCGGCAAGGTTTTCGAGAGTTGGGACTTGTGGGGTATTCTGTGGAGGTGTCGGCGTGCGTTCTGGGGGTCTAATGACCGGTTCCCAGAACGACGGGGGAAGGGAGTAGAGTGGAGGGAAATCTCCGCGCACAGCGGAAGTAGTCGGACCGCCCATCGCCGTACTAGGTGGAATCTGTGCAGGTGTGATCTGTGCAGGTGACCAGATTGCAGGAGGGGTGGTTGTCATAGGAGGGTAGCTTGCAGAGTTACCGAAGGCGTTGAGCCGATAGTTCGGGGAGACGCCAAATTGCTGTATGTCGCCTGCCTGCGATGGTGATGGTGTCGAGGACTGGCGACCTATCTGTTGAAATGCACCAAAGAACGGTACAGGAGGGGCTGGTTGTATGGGTTGTATCGGGGGTAGGAGCTCGGGCAGAGGGACGGGAAAGGCTATTGGATAGGATCCCATCTGTGGGACAGATAAGTCCTCTGATGACGACGACTCTGTCTCTGGACCTTGTTCCTGGTTAATGTCGGGATTTGGTTGGTCTTCAGTAAGGTTGGTTTGAGCTGAATCCGTTAAAGGCTCGGCAGTGGTTTCGAATGCTTCGGCAGTACACGACGACTCTTCGGTCTGCTCTCTCTTGAATCGGTATATCGGAGGCCAACGCTTCAACGAGAAGTCGAATAATGGATCATTAATGGCCATACGCGGTTGCCCTGGGGTCGTTCATATAAAGGGCTGGATAGACGTGAGCTGCGAAAAACGGCTAGAAAGAGCTTGAAGGGAGGAAAACTGAGTGTGTATCTCTGAATTTTAATTGCCAGCCAGACGGTCCGTTGTAGGTAGTTAATAATGCTGAAACATGCCGTATGCCAGAAAGCCTAGATTTTCGATGCCCGGATATGCCCAGGACTTTCGAGACGGAGCACACAATATGATGCGTGCAAGATTTCCCTTTGTTAGCCTAGAAAGCGAAGCTAAACTAACAAGGTTCCCACTCAGAAAAACCGGAAAAAAATGGGGGCCTATTGGTTGGAGTCCAAGAGTGATGCGATAAATTATAATCGGCTCCGAAGGCGGCCCAAGCGTCCTGCCTCACCGCAATTATAGCCACGGCCCACAGCTCCTAGTTTGCCCTTACAAACTAATCAGCCGCCCAACCTGAAGCCTCAGAACGTATCAGGCTCGAATAACGCAGTTCGCCTCGCTCGGTTCAGTCACGGCCGTCCGGGGAAGCCTCAGAGGATACTCGCCACACACTGTGCCTCACTTGCGAAAAATAGGCTCCCGGCATGCATAAGGTTTTTTCCGCTTGCATCTGGTTACCGTGGTAGCCGGCGTGGGAGAAACATGGAACGTGGAAACGCATGGAAGGTTGATGCGCTTGCGTAGACCAGCATTAGCTCCAACGCCGGTTGCATGATGATCGTTCCTGCTGTCCAATTGCGTGGTCGCAGTGAGGCATGTCGTGGAACGCCGCGAGCAGCTTAAATTTGGGCCTCATAATCTACCCCCGCCTTCTCTATCTTCAGTAGGACCAGGAGGCCCGAGCCCTGGCACAGATCGTTCAGCACACCACGAGGAAGGTTGTAAAGTAGCCAGTAGACCGGATATTAAGCGCATCCAATGAACCTAATCCAATTTACTCTCCCAGGCCTACAAAGTGCCGTCTATACTGAACCTTGCAGGAGCCATTTCTCCAAAATCAGAGGCCAACCCTCATAATCGTATGCAACGCCATGTCCTACTCCATCAATCTCAAGATAGCAAAATCTTCCCGCTGCAGGTATTTTTGGATTGGTCGAGCATAAGTACCGTCCGGCCCCGTTCTCCCAAACCTTCAATTCATTTGCAACTTGGCCTTGCACCATGTTCAGTGACTCAAGCATCCCTCTGACTCCTTGATATCCAACTATATAATCCGTCGTCCCTTGATATATCAATATATTCACACCGGCGGCAACGATCGCAGGGAGTAAAGTATCTGTCCGCCGTACATGGTCTCCCGCCAGAGTATGTAATGCACTCACCCTCGTGTTGTAAAATAACCACTCCACGGGATGCTTATCGTCTGGTCCGATGACCCCGAGTGCAACTTGCACGGCCCGTTGATTGAGATACCGATTTAGGACAGGATATGTGTCGTATGCATCTGGATTATCCGAAAATGACGAAAGATCGTACATACTCCGGCCAGTTTGTCCGATATAGTATCCCGTTGCAGTTAGACACCATAAATGTGCGCCAGCGCAAGTCTTTGCAGAATGGTTCCTACATTCTGTCAATAGATCGGCGCATGTGGCGCGATGAGTAGCTGCTCGTTGACACTCCGAAGACGAGAGGATAGGAGCTGTAGATCCAGCCAAATAAGGATGTAACTCGCATAACGAATCGAATCGTTCTAGATACTGTTCATCGGCACCGAACCATGCATTTCCCATGGACACGCTCTTCAGCGGTATGATGTGATTATTGGTAATCCCCTCTTGAGCTCTGGAATTCTCGCTGACGATTTTGTGGGCCCATTCAGACACAAAATGACCCCCGTAGGATAAACTGTGCAACGACACTTCCGGAATAGTCGGATGTCGTGAAAGAACAACTTGTATAAAGTTATAGATATACTCTGCGCCGACACGGGTATCTTGCTCGCCCCGACCGGTTCCGCGAGAAAATCCAGTCCCAATAGGTTGGTCCAAGAAAATCACATTGGCCTTCTCGTTCCACCGTTTGACCTTGGGGTTGTATACTAATTTCATCCCCCGGGCATCGTCTTGCAGGGTACACCCCGTGGCACTGGAGAACGCGACGCCGAGTCCTGAGGTGCCTGGCCCGCCATTTGTCCATAGCGCCAGGGGCGAGGTTTCTGGTGCTTCTGAGGCTCGCGCATAGACGAAGAAGATGGATATATTCTCCTGTACGGAATGGTAATACCCGGACCATAAATCTGCTCCATCGCATAGCCCGCACTTTTTCACTTCAATGTAATGATTCCGCAAGAACGAATCCCGCCATATCTGTGTTCCATTCGAGTGATCCGGACTCGCCGATCCGAGAAGTTGCTGCGGAGTCAACGCCGCGCCAGAGAGTAACAGTGCTAGAACACCGTTCAGAACAGACAATAACATGCCCATTTCCGGTTCTTGGGGATTATCGGACGCAGGAAATACGGATTGGAATACCCATGGTTATCGTGTTGAGTAATCGAGGTTCGGCGGGATATATCGGCCGCGGAACCCTCGCTCGAAATTTTTGACCTGCCGATCAATTCGTGACATCGGTCACGGGAAGTGGGGACCAACCAGTCCTCGTCGGCTCGGCACTCTGTACATCCTTCAAGGCTACACAACAACATGTCTGAGAGTAACATCAAATTATACGGCTTCTACAGTATTTCCACCTCAAAATTTTGATTGATAGACTAGAAATCCCGTCATCGAATCCTGTGAAAGTCTCGATTGCGTTGGAGGAATTGGGCATTAACTACGAGTATGTTGTATTGAATGTACGACCCTCCTCGTGGACAATAATTGACGATTAGAAAGCGAAGGACGAACACTATGGAGCGGAACACTTGAAGCGACAGCCGAACGGGAAAGTCCCTGCCCTTCAAGATGGAGACCTTATGATCTTCGAATCCGGTGCAATTCTCCTCTACCTCGTCAACAAATACGACAAGAACCACAAAATCTGGAGGTCCTCCCTCTGACCTTCCCTCCCCCCTCGCGCTCATGCCCTCTAATGATTGAAAACAACTTTATTTCTCGAGCGTATCTGACGGTAGCGCCGACCCCGCGGTCCAAGCCGAAATAATGAGCTGGCTCTTCCTGCAAGTAACTTCCCTCGGCCCCAACGTATGGCAATACCTAAACTGGGAACACCGCCCCGAGATGCAATCCGCGCGACCGGTCTTCCGATCCGAGATCCTGCGGCTTCTAGGCGTGCTGGAAGCCCGTCTGGCCAGACCAGGGACAAATGGCTGGATCACGGAGCATGGGTTTAGTGTTGCGGATATTGTGTGGGTACCGATGGTGGATGGGTGGAAACAGAAGAGGTGTGGGATTGATTTGAAGGAGTTTCCGAATATCGAGAGGTGGAGTGATCGGATTTATGCGAGGGAGGGGGTTAGGAGGGCTTATGACACGGGGGGTTTGTTTTTTGGGGAAAGGCCTGGGTATCCTAAAAGTTGATTCTAGGGGAACGTTTACAGAATGGTTAGATAGACTGTTTATACTCGAGAGTCGTATATAGGAATCTGAAGTCGTCGGATGTACTTGGATGTTCGTCCTGGGTGAGGTTCCTGAAATGCGGGAGATTAGTCATATGTCGAGGGCTCCGAGTTGTGAGTCGCGACGGGCGACCGTCGACGGGAAATACATCATTACCGTGACAACTATCATTTTCCCTGCACGTTCCTTCCGTCCCAACACTTTCCCATCCCAATCTCATCCCAATCTTCTTCCTCGACTCACATCCCTCATATCCATCCATCCATCCACACACACATTCTAGCCATCCCTCGCTACGTCACGATTCCGTCGATCCCTGCCTATTCATCACCGTCGCCTCTCCCATCTCGCGATGCAAGTCAAAACATTCGTCCTCGGCCCCACGGACACAGTCCCCAACTCGACCCTGCCATTACTCTTCTACCAGGCCATTTTCCCGTCCTCCAACGCCGCCCAAATCGAGACTAAATTCCGTTCCAACAAATGGATCCCTCAGGTCCCCCAACCCCGTCCCTTATGTTTTCCCTCGGTGCTCCTCCGTGACATCAGACCTTCCCTTCGTCGTGACAGCGGTTTTGCCCACCCTACGTTTTCTGCAAGCGGGCCTTTGATTGTGTGCTGATGGCAGTGGCGGTATGGAATGTACCGCGAGAGTCACTATCATTCGACCACGCACGAATGTCTAGGCGTCTTCCGTGGCCACGCAAAACTCCGCTTCGGGGTGTCGAACGATGATAACCCGGACGACGCAGTGGTGCTGGACGTCAAGAGCGGGGATGTCATTGTGATTCCTGCGGGCGTGGCCCATTGTGCTTTGAATGAGAGCGGCGAGTTTTCGATGGTCGGGGCGTATCCTGAGGTACCACACACGACCCTGTCCCTTTCCCGTTTTGTGATCCCTTTCCCGTTCTCTACCAGTCGTGGTGCTTACAATCCTGCCTGTGTTCTTACCCCTGTCTGTCCTTATTTCTGTGCCTTGCCAGTGTTGCCGTTGTCCGCTGGCTGTCCCTGTTTCTGGTGTTTAAAGGTCGCGGGGTGGAGTGCTGACGATAGGGTGCCGCGCAGTGGGATATGTGCTATGGCGGCGAGGATGCCCGAACCCATGCCACCCAAATCGCCGAGATCGATATCCCCGAAAACGACCCCATCGAAGGCAAAGACGGCCCTCTAAAGCAACACTGGAAGAAATAACCACACCACCACAGCATAAACAACCCCAGCGTCAACAACCACAACGGCAGCAACGACATGACTGCGTAATGTGGGTTATAAAAGGCATGTTAGGGGTTATATTAGGATTGCATCAAAGTTATAATAACGTATTTTTAATTAATGGACTTGATATCATTGCGAAAGTGAGAAAGATTCGAGTTTTTGGTGTTTGATGGGGAAAGTGTGTTCGCTATTATACGCTAGAGATATGGTTTGAGTCGCTTTGTCGTGATTGTAAGGTTTTGTAGTCTAGGGGTATGCTTGTTTTTAGTATTGCGACGGATATGAGAGGGCTGAAAAAGCCACTTTCAATGGGGAGATCAGATCACGCAATAGCGGACTCGCTATCGAGAAGCGGTTATTTGCAATCTGACGTTAGCACTCGTTATTGAAGTCACTCAAAGTTTTGGACATGCGAACGGCTTAGTACACTGGATACCCTTATGAGAGTGCGTATTAGCAACGGTTCTCTGCGGGACTTTTATGGGCAGTCGATGGGGGTACGTGTACGGTGTGTAAGATCTCAGAAAACCAGGATTGACTTAGTGAGATCTAGCTATTCAAAATACCCCGCCCCCTTTAGTGCTGGATAAAGAGAGAGGTCATCCGACTTCCACAACCTCACGGTAAATCAAAAAACCTGAACGGCCCTCAACTTCCCCCGATGAAGTCATAACCAAACACAGTACACTGTCAGATCAGATCACGAACCGGAATCCCCTGCCGATTCTGCCGATACGTAATTTGCCCTACCACGCCATGCCCTACTTTCCACCTCGTGTGCAGATATAAGGCACCACAGCCACGAAGATCACCTCACCATCCAACGACGCCGATGATGATGGCAACAAACTCGATAATCATCGCCAACCTCCCAGACTGGTCCTCCACCACCGCGTCCCCCGATAAACACACCGCGTCCCCTGAAGTCTCTGCCTCGGAAAGTCTTCCGTCCACGTTCCTGGAGTCGCTGCGGGCGGTCATCGAAGTGCACCGTGATATCGTCCACTGGGTCCCTGTCCGAAGGTTCCCTCCTGTTGTCTAGGGTGGGATGTTAACGAGTAGTTTTCGGCGCGTGTTTTGTGTGTT
>Ga0182024_10015395_pt1 | contig 14655 bp, 15 predicted proteins | sample P32metaG_FD_120480 | JGI IMG/M metagenome (GOLD analysis project Ga0182024, IMG submission 120480) | Permafrost microbial communities from Stordalen Mire, Sweden - P3-2 metaG (Illumina Assembly) | ecosystem: Environmental > Terrestrial > Soil > Wetlands > Permafrost | place: Sweden: Stordalen... | reverse complement strand
TGGCGATTTCGAAGTAAGGATGTGCCGCGTCTTCGTCTGGCCCCGCTTGATTTTGCCGGTGCCAGTCTTGCTGAAGCGCTTGGCCGCGCCCGTATGGGTCTTCAACTTGGGCATTTTCTTCTCTTTGTCCGCCGGGGTTGGCCGGTTGCTGCTCTGGCTCCCTGACGCGTGGCCCGTGAGACAGGGGTCTCCCTGCCCTCTTGAGGCTTTGATTAGTATACCGTAAGGAGATTTTTCCCGCCAGAGGGATCGAGGTCAATGGGATGCACATGGCTCAAGCAGCAAGATGGAGGTTCGCCGCGGCCCTACGGGATGCGAGATCAGAACGGGTGGGACTTCCCCGGATTCCGCTTCGCTCCATCCGGGGCTATTTTCGCACCTTCCCTCCGGGAAGAAAGGGGCCCTCCGGGAAGAAAGGACCCGCCGAGAAGAAGGGGGCTTCCGGGAAGAACGGGCGAAGTCTACCACAGGGCATTTCAGGGTTAAAGCCCGGGAATCGGTCAGTTCGAAGAAGTCTCTCCTCAGGGGGCAAGTTCTCTGACCGTGTGATTTCGTGCTTTGGGGTTCGTGGTTTCCCACCCTTTCGCCAGCAAAAAGGCGAAAGGATGGGGCACGGAGCTGATATAAGAACAAGCGATCAAAGACCTAGCCCAGCAGGCGGAATTGAACCGGGTGTTCCTGTCCGGCATTTCTGTTTTTCCCTGGGTAGAAGTCAAGCGAGCGGCATCAGGCCGGTACCACGCCAGCTGTTTCCATTGTGACGTTCAATTTTCACTTGCTGGATGCCCGCCGTATTAAACCAGTCCGTTACTTCTTCCCGGCTGTGATAGTAAGCGGTAGGCGCTACAAGCTGGTCGAATACATTCCAGAAGTTTTCAGCAAATGTGTATTCGGAGATGGAGCAGAGATAGTCGGCATACGGCAAACTGTTCTTGAGCGCAGGCCGAGTCCTGGCGGGCGCATAGAGCAATTTCAATCCCGCATAGAGCAGCACCGCGGGAGGGAAACTAAGGCAGCGGGTTATGACTCCAGGCAGACGCGACGTGACATTCTTGCGCACGGGATCGACGAATTGCTCGATCCAGCGATTTCCTTCCTTGCCATAGACCCAGGTGGAGATGCGTCCGCCCGGCCGCACGTGGCTTGAAAGTGCGAGAAATCCTTGTTTCGGAACCGGAAGGTGATGAATGACTCCGATGCTGTATGCCAGGCTGAAGGGATTATGGAATGGGAGATCCAGAATGTCAGCCTGGATCACATGGACATTGGGCAAATCGCGGGTGTTGCGAAACGCGGCCTCAACGGCATCGGAGAGATCGACACCGACGACCGTGCGCGCGCCGAACTGGGCGGCGAGATAGATGTGCCGGCCCTTGCCACAGCCGGCATCGAGAACGACCTCATCCTTGAAGTCGGCCGGGGTCAGCGGAGAAATCCACGCGAGGAATTCTCCGCGGTCGGCCTCGGTGAGTTGCGAATAGTGCGTCCACTCGTAGCCAAAAGCCGCTGCGGTTGCCTTCTGTTCGGCATTCAGGGCTTGGCGCAGGAAACGTGGAATGCCGCGGATGACCGGGAACGTACTGGCGCAATTCGGGCAGACCAGGCTGCCTTCCATCACTTCAGCGCCCTCAACTTTTTCTGTAAGCATTTGAAATCCGCCGCGATGGCAGTTGCAACAGATCAGAAGGGGCAAAAGGGCTGTTTTCACCCAAGTCTCCAAGGAATCAGTGCTGGGATAGCGACATCGTTTTTACGCCACGCGGCGAGCTCAGGGAGCCCGACGGCTGGATGGGACGACGATGCCAGAGCATTTTCAAAATCCAATAGCAAGCCACCGCAGCCGTCACATGCTTCAGCGCGTGGCCGCTCACGAGGTGACCGAGTTGCTGGTAAATCGAGTAATCGCAAACTTCGAAAAGCTTGGCCGCTAAGTAGAGACCGAACGCGACCACAAGGTAGCTGATGCCTGTATAGCGCGGCGGAAATAATCCGATGATCAATGCCAGGACGACGGGTGAGAAGAACTGGACAAAGAGATAGTACTTATAGTCACCATGCCCGAGCCAGCTCGAGATATACCAGTACACAACGGTGGATATGCCGAGCAACAGCATGGGACCCAGCATGAGCAGCCCGCTGCGCAAACTCACTCGTTCCATGTACGCGCTCACAACCATTGAAATGAAGGAACAAGTCATCGGCAACAGGTCCCATGGAAGCCGGCTATTCGAGGGGGCCATGTGATACCAGAAGGAACCTATGCCGGTGAGCAAAACGCCCGCGAAAAACACCAGATAAGGCGCGCGCTCCCGAGCGTCGAGGAAAAATGAGCGGCTCGACTTGCCAATCAGCCAGAGGAGTCCCCAGGCACCGACGACAAAAAATGGGATGTTGGAAAGAACGTCGAGGGCGTTGGGGATTCCGAGCATCGTTCTCTTGTCCGCGAAATCGTGGTAGCCGGGCCCCAACGGCATGGGTGGAGAAAGGATGAGACCGCACATAGCCGCCAGGCAGACCCCGGCAATCAGCGCGAAACGTGCTCGGCGAGCCCAGGTGTGCGGTGCCAGGAATGCCAAACAACTATGTCCTTTCAGTCCTTCGGTGAGTTGGCGGGTCGGATGCTCATTTTCGAGTATAGTTCATCGCATGGCTATCGGCTGGCGCAACAGACGGCAGGCCAAGCCGGCTGCAGATGGACGCGCCTTGCACGTTTTGCGCGCCCAAGGTCGCTATGCTACGATCTTTCAATTACTTTTCGCCTGTTTTGAAAAGCTGAATAGTTCGTCAAAACTTCCCTTATCAAATGTGCGGCATTGTCGGATTCACGGCGAAGAGTTGGTCTCCCGATGCAGAGCGCATCCGGCGGGCAACTGCAACCCTGCTTCATCGCGGACCGGACCAGCAGGGCGTCTATCAAGCACAAGCCTGCTGTCTGGGGGCGAGCCGTCTCAAAATTATCGATCTGGCCGCGGGCGATCAGCCGATCTTTTCTGAAGATCGCGACACGGTGATCGTTTTCAACGGCGAAATTTACAATCATCTGGAGATTCGCAAAGCACTCGAATCGCGCGGTCACCGTTTTGAGACGCATTGCGACACCGAAACGGTGCTCCACGCCTTTCTTGAATGGGACACCGACTGCTTTGAACGGCTGAGGGGAATGTTTGCCGTCGCCATCTGGTGTAATTCCAGGCGCAGGCTTATTCTGGCCCGCGATCGAATCGGAATCAAGCCTCTGTATATTGCCGAGCGCGGAGAGGATCTGTTTTTCGCGTCCGAACTGAAGGGGATTCTGATTCATCCTGAAATAGAGCGGCGACTTAGCCTGGAGGGCCTGGATTCCTATCTGTCGATGAATTACGTGCCGTCTCCTTGGACGCTGGTCGATGGTATCGAAAAACTGCCTCCCGGCTATTGGCTTGAATGGCGCAACGGTTACGTCACGAAGCATGCTTACTGGCGCATACCGGAGATTGCGCCTGAACCGGTGTCGCTTGAAGATGCGAAGTCGGAGCTCGATCTGCTCCTGGAGCGATCCGTTCGCGAGCACATGATGTCGGACGTGCCGCTTGGCGTATGGATAAGCGGAGGGCTCGACTCGTCCACCATTCTGCACTACGCAACGCAGGCCTCCAGTTCGAGGTTGCGCACGTTTTCCATTTCTTTCCGCGGCCACAGCTTCGACGAGTCAGCCTACATTGGTGAAGTCGTCAAGCAATACGGCACCGAGCATGAACAGCTGGATCTGAATCTGGAGCAGGATCTGGAAGGCGCCATTCATGAGATTCCCTACTATTCCGATGAGCCGAGCGCGGATTCAGGGGCGTTGCCTGTCTGGTTTCTTTCCAAGCTTTGCAAGACACGCTGTACTGTGGCTTTCAGCGGAGAAGGCGCGGACGAGATCTTTGGCGGCTACCTGACCTACCGGGCGAACCGCATTGGAGGACGGTTACGGCATGCGCCCCCGGATGCGATTCGCTGGGTGCTGCGGTCTCTGCGCGCCTGGCCCGGCTCCAATGAAAAAATCAGCTTTGAATACAAGCTGAAGAGATTGTTGCAAGGAAGCCTTCTTCCGGCGGAGCAGGCACACGTCTACTGGAACGGAGCCTTTTCGCAAGCTGAAAAAGCCAGTCTGCTGAACGTGCCCCTTCCCGGTACACTGCTGGACATTGTTTCGGGATTGCGAGCCAGACTGCCTGGGGACGGGATCGCGCCTTTCCTGGAGTTCGATCAGACGTACTTTCTTCCCGACGATATTCTTGTGAAGTCGGACCGCATGAGCATGGCCCATGCAGTTGAGGTGCGGCCGCCATTTCTCGACCACCGCATTATCGAGTTCGCTGCAAGAATCCCCACGGAGATGAAAATTCGAGGTAACCGGCAGAAGTATTTACTCAAAGAGTTAATGAGGTCAAAGCTGACCCCTGCAATTACCCGCCGCGGGAAAATCGGCTTTGACATCCCGACGCACGAGTGGTTTCGCGGACCGCTTCGCGGCATGCTCTTTGAGGCGCTCGATTATGCGGAGTCGGAACACTCTGAGTGGTTTTCGATGGACACGATCCGCAATCTTACAAAACTGCATATGAACCGGACCATCAGCGTTGGCTACCATCTCTGGGGTCTTATGATTTTGTTCCTTTGGATGAAGCGATGGAATATAAGCTCGGCACAGACCCCTCAATCGATCAGGCAGATGTCCACGTTCGCCTTGTAGGCTATCGACGCATCCTTCTGATTGTCGGTCTATTCGCGGCGGCCATCTATCTCGGCTGTATCGTTTCTCCGCCGTCCCTGATGGATGACGTGGATGCGGTGCAGGCCCAGATTGCGCGCAATATGCTGAGTTCCGGGGACTGGGTCACCGCTCATCTGGATGGGGTCCCATTTCTGGAGAAACCGCCGCTCATCTATTGGACGATTGCGGTTTCCTACAAGATATTCGGCGTGTACGACTGGTCGGCCCGCATCCCGATTGCGCTGTCCGCGATCGCACTATGCCTGACGACTGCAGCTTTCGGTGTTTGGGCGTTCGGAAAGCGCGCCGGCCTTTATGCCGGCCTTTGCCTATCTACCTGCATCGGTTTGTTTCTCTTTACTCGTATCCTGCTTCCGGATGCCCTGCTTACCCTGACCATCATCCTGGCTCTGTGGGCACTGCTGCATGCACTGGAAGAGGAGGAGCGGCGCCCCGGGATGTGGGCGGCGATCATGGCCGCCTGCCTGGCAATTGGCCTGCTGCTGAAGAGCCTGATCGGCATCGTGTTTCCTATCGGGACGGCTCTCGTCTACCTTCTCATCACCCGGCAGCTTTTTGCAGCGCGCACCTGGAGGCGGCTTCGACCCTTCCGCGCTATTGCGATCGTTCTGCTCATCGCTGCTCCATGGCACATTCTTGCCACCCTCAGGAACCCTCCCTATTTCAGCTTTACCCTGAAGAGTATTGCCGGCCAATATCATGGCTTTCTGTGGTTTTTCTTCATCAATGAGCAACTGCTTCGATTTTTAAATCTGCGCTATCCACGCGATTACGATACTGTTCCGCCGCTTTATTTCTGGCTCTTCAACCTGATCTGGCTTTTTCCATGGAGCGTCTATCTGCCCGCGGCATTCAGACTTTCGTATCGGCCAGTGGACCGTGCCGGAAAGGCCAGGATGTTGGCTCTGTGTCTGATTGGGGTGGTGATGGTATTCTTCACCTTCTCCACTACGCAGGAGTATTACTCGATGCCAATTTATCCGGCCCTGGCGCTTCTTATTGGGGCAGCGATGGCGCTGGATGGCAAGGCGGCGCGTGCTGGAACGCGCACTCTCACTGTAGTTTGTGCTATCGCTGCGATGGCCGCGATTGCAATCCTGGTTGCGGTGCGTCATGTCGCCACGCCTGGGGATATCTCGCAGGCGCTGAGTTATAATCCGTCAGCCTACAAGCTCTCTCTGGGGCACATGGAGGATTTGACACTGGATTCATTCGCCTATCTCCGCGTCCCGCTTGCATTGGCCGCTGGGGCATTTCTCATTGGCGTCGTCAGCACACTTCGGACTATGCGAAGGAACGCGTACTTTGGGGTTGCGATCATGATGGTCGTTTTCCTTCATGCCGCAAGGCTGGCGATGGTCACCTTCGATCCTTTCCTTTCGTCGCGTCCCCTGGTCAGGGCGCTGGATCAATGCCCGCGGGGAGAGCTGATTGTCGATCATCACTACTTCTGGTACTCGTCGGTCTTTTTCTACACCGACAGGACAGCCTTGCTGCTCAACGGCCGGTTCTTTGGCATGGTTTACGGTTCCTATGCGCCGACATCCGCGAACCCATTCATCGATAGTGCCCAGTTGCAGCATCTTTGGCAGACGCCAGCCAGGTACTACCTCTTTGCCAAGGCCACACAACTCGACGATCTTGCGTCCCTGGTTGGCAGGGATCAGCTGATCACCGTGAACACGAGCGGCGGTAAGTTGCTGCTCACGAATCATCCCCTTTGAGGCGAAACTGAACCCTTCGTGGAGCAGATGAGGGCGTGGAAATTGGTAACTATTTTATTTACAATGAATTCGAGGCGGCTTTCAGGCAACATCGGTTGAGGTTGTGCTGCTTGAACGAAAAGTGAAGCAAACAGGGAGAAGACCGGGTGAGATCGAGAAGCATCTCTTATGAAAAACGCGCATCTGTGAGAGAAGAACGTCTATGGAAATCTGGGCGAGCAGTCGTTTCTGCGCCGTTGCGGTCCATATTCGCGGCAAACTCGTCTATGTGCACGTGGGTACCTCAAATTGACATTTGTTTGGAGACAACATGAGAATTGTCATTCTTGGCGGCGATGGCTATTGTGGCTGGGCAACCGCCCTTTATCTTTCAAGCAAGGGACACTCGATCGCGATTGTCGACAACTTCTCGCGGCGGCTGTGGGACTTTGAGCTGGGCGTGCAGACACTCACGCCCATTCGACCACTTCCTGAGCGGTTGTCGGTCTGGCAACAACTGACGGGTAGATCGATGACGTCGTATGTGGGTGACGTGTGCGATTTCGAGTTCCTGCGCTCCATGATTACCAGCTTCCAGCCGGAAGCGGTTGTGCACTTTGCCGAACAGCGTTCCGCACCCTACTCGATGATCGACCAGAAGCGCGCTGTGTTTACCCAGGTGAACAACGTGGTCGGCACACTGAATTTGCTTTTTGCCATTCACGAACTGGCGCCGGATTGTCACATCGTCAAGCTGGGAACAATGGGGGAATACGGCACGCCGAACATTGACATCGAGGAGGGCTTCCTCGCGATCGAGCACAACGGCCGCCGCGACACGCTTCCTTTTCCCAAGCAGCCGGGCTCTTTTTATCACCTCTCCAAGGTGCATGACAGTCACAACATCATGTTTGCCTGCAAGGTCTGGGGATTGCGCGCCACCGATCTGAATCAGGGCGTGGTCTACGGTACGATCACCGATGAAGTTCAGATGGATGAGGCATTGATCAACCGCTTCGACTACGACGATGTCTTCGGCACCGTCCTGAACCGGTTCTGCGCCCAGGCTGCAATCGGCACTCCGCTCACCGTGTATGGAAAGGGCGGACAGACGCGGGGCTTTCTCGATATTCGCGACACGGTGCGATGTATTGAACTGGTCTGTCTTAATCCGGCCGATCGCGGGGAGTTCCGGGTGTTTAATCAATTCACTGAGCAGTTCTCGGTGCTGGACCTGGCCAAGCTAATCCAGATGGTCGCCAGGGAGATGGACCTCAAAGTGGAGATCGATCATCTGCCCGATCCACGCGTGGAGGCCGAAACACATTACTACAACGCCAAGCACTCCAAGTTATCCGATCTGGGCTTGGAACCGCATTTGCTTTCCGACTCGCTTGTGAATTCGCTCATCGAGGTCGCTGTTCGTTACCGCAATCGAATCGATCCTGCGATGTTCGCTCCCCAGGTTAATTGGCGGGCAGGGAAAAATGAACGACGCACGGTCAGTTCCATGCAGCCTGCATTGTCGATTGTGGAAGAGCCGTAGGGAACCTCTGCTTAAGTTCAAGGTCCTCGCCAACCTTCCCTCGGGGGCTAAAGCCCGGATTCATTTTGCTGCATTCGCGGCACGGCTGAAGCCGTGCCCTTTCAAAACATCAACTTATTCAGAGGTTCCCGAGGGCGATTTACGCGGTCTTTGTCTATATCGGAACAGCGGGAGCCGCCCCGGCAGGAACCAGCTCTCCATTCACGATCAAATAATCCTGTCCGCGCCAACGTATCGATCTCCGCGCGAAGCTCACCAGCCAGATGAGGCTGGCCATCGCGTCCCATACGGGGATGAGTACAAGCTTGGGCCACACCCCTGGCTGTTTGAGCCCCAGCGAGCCTACCAGCAATGTCAAGACAGATCGAACCAGGAAATACCCCCCAAGATACACAGCAATGACAGCAGCCTTGGGGTCGATTGCGACTGCCAGCAGAGACCACGGCAGCCCCAGCGTAAAAATCAGGCCTACATGTCCCCAGGGGCGCAAGTGACGCATCACGGTGATCCAGCGCAGACGCTTGAAGAAGAGCTCGCGCAAGGATTCGTAATCCGGGACCGTTGCGATAGCGTAGGGCAGAAGTACAACTTCATGTCCTCGTTCTTCGATCAGGCGCCCGACCATTAAATCGTCCGCCGGCTGGTTCTCGATGGAGGCATAGCCGCCGAACTCCTGCAGATTCCTGCGCGTTGTACAAATGGTCGGACCGAGAGCGAACTTCATTCCATCCAACTGCTTGGCGACCAGAATACCGGGGTAGAAATCGGACAGCATCCCCACGTCCTGCAATCGTTGCACCAGGGTCGTTTCTCTGGTGGGAACATAAAAGCAAGTCACCGCGCCTGTTCCGGCATCTGCCAGCGGGGCAACCAGCCGCCGCAGGTATGTCGGTTCAACACGCACATCGCTGTCACTGATCACCAAATGCTCGTAGGATGCTTCTTCGACGAGCCTGGCCAGCTTGGCGACTTTATCGTTGGTAGCTTGACGTCCAGAGCCGATCACAATGCGAATTTGCGTTTCGGGAAAGTCGGCCTTCAACTGCCGCAGCACCGGCAGTGCGGGATCGCTCGAGTCCCCGACGCAGAACAGGATCTCGTAGTTTGGATAATCCTGCCGGCAAAAGCTGGCAAAGTTCTCGTAGGCTTCCGGATCCAGTCCTCGTACCGGCTTGAGATTGCTGATGGGGGGCAGAAATTCCTTGGCTTGCGGCCTCCTGGCAAGAAAGAACCGCAGGCAGCTGAAAATCGCAATACCGTAGTAGATGAACGGTATTGCCGCTATGCCGAGGAGAGCCATTCGCATTGTGGAAATTATCGCCATGGGAACACACAATGAACAACGCCGAGAAGAAACTCTATCACATGGCGATCTCAACGGTGCGCGATTTTCGGGAGCTATGGACGGGAAATGAATTCTTCGTCATCTGTTGCAAGGCCCCGGCCAGGAATCCTGCTTGAAGACCAGTCCGGACGACAGCAATTCTATACAATGAAGGCGTGCCTACAGAACTCATTGGCAAGGGATCTCGATGGGGAGCGGCGCACAAGCCGCTGCGACTGAAAACCTTTCTGATGATCCTGGTCATGGTGATCACCGGCCCGCTGGGCAACGTCTTTCTCGGCAAGGGAATGAAGCATATCGGCACGCAGGCAGTGTGGCCAATCGCGCAGGGGCTTCACGCCGGGATGATGATTTTCACGTCCATATCCATTTGGTTGGGGATTTCGTCTCTGCTGGCGTTTTTTATTTCGTACATGCTGGTGCTTTCCTGGGCGGACTATAGTTTCGTACAGCCTGCGTCGTCGCTTGCGTATGGCGTGGTGGCGTTGCTTGGTTATTTGATCCTGGGTGAGAGAGTTTCCCCCTTGCGATGGGCGGGCATCGCGATTATCTGTCTGGGCGTGTTCGTGGTAAGCCATACCGCACCCCGGACCACCAATTCTGAAACTGCGGAGCGAGATTAAGTTGCGGGACCTCATTCTCTTTACGATGATCGTGGTGGCAGGAACCGGAGGGGAGCTCTGCGTGTCGCGAGCGATGAAGAGCGTTGGTGAGCCAACCAGCTTCCATCCAGCTGAGATTGTCAAGGTGGTCTTGCGGGCGCTTCGCCAGCCCTGGATGTGGGCAGGGATAAGCATGATGGCGCTGGCGTTCTTCGCACTTCTCGGCGCGCTTTCGTTGTACAACGTCAGCTTTGTCGTTCCGGTGACGGCGCTGAGCTACGTTGCCGGGGCACTGGGAGGGGTGGTCTTTCTGCATGAACGAGTCAGTTCCCGGCGATGGATTGGCGTTCTGCTGGTGGCAATCGGTGTGACGCTTGTCTTGTTTGGCAAGAGCTGAATCCCATCCTGCGGCCGATGGGAAAAAAGTGGTACCCACGTTCATGTTTCAGTGAAGAATTTCCAGTCGAGATGTTCGTGGAAGTGCTGGAATCGTGCCGTTTCGGCTTACGGTTCCAATTGGGTCAAAATCGGCCGCGTTTTTTTGACAGCCGGCCTCGTCCCGGGGCGAACTCAGCCGTAGTTTCAAAGTATGGCCGTCTTATCTGTCGATCTCGCTTACCGCAGCTGGTCCGATTTGGGAATCGTGATCCTGGATCGCGCGCAAGTCTCGCATTCCTCTGGCCTTGCCGACCCGGACGCAGGTTTTCCGCAACCACTCGAACTAACCGGCGCCGATCGGAATCAACCGTCCGACGGCCCCATCGCCTGCGAGATCATTCCCTTTTCGTCTCCCGGCGGCGAGCCCGGTCCCGTGGACGCGAATATTCTCGCCGGCCGGATTAACCACCTATGCAACATGCGCAACATCCGCGTGATCATGCTGGACGGCCCGCAGGCCTGGAAGTCTGGCTCGAACGGACTGGAACACTCCCGGGTGAGCGAGCGGCAATTGAATACTGCAGCCAAAACCGGCCTGCCGGGCATGGTCAAGCCGGTCACTTACCGGGCCTTCGCGGAGTTCTGTCTGGATGTGTACGACGCGCTGTGCCGGCGCGGCTGGCGGCGGCTGGACACCGTTTCCCAGCCCGGCACAGGGCAGGATCGCGTGCTGGTGGAGAGTTATCCGCACGCCGCCTGGAAGTCGCTGGGATTAAAGCCGCTGCCCGCGAAACGGCGGAGCAAAATCAGCGACCTGGCGCGGGCTTATGGCGCTCTGCGCTCGATCATCCCCATCACCACCAACCGGCCGCCCAACCACGATCAGCTTCAGGCCATTGTGGGCGGACTGCCGGGGCTGGCTCTGGAGGAGCGCAACAGCGCCTGCACACACATCGTGGGCAACCCGCCGCGACGCGAGGACGGCCACTGGCGCGAGGGGTTCATTGTTCTGCCTTTGCCGCCGCGGCGCCCGGTCAACATGGCCTGGCTCAATGGTATGCGCTGGCTGGAGTGAATGGCGGTCGCGCCGCGACAGCCAATGGCGCGGCGGGAATTAGATGCGGTGACTGGTGAATCAAGCCGGGGAGGAAAAGTCGCCCCGTAAGAACATGCCCCAGGGGCTAAAGCCCCATTTTTAGCGCTCTCCAGCGTCAGGGCTGAAGCCCTGACCTACCCAGATGCGTGCATACGCGATGCACCAGCCAGTGCTTAGAGGCGGGCTCCGCCGGCGGCCTGGATGGTTTGTCCATTCACCCAGACGGAATCGTCGGAGGCCAGGAAAGCGGCGATGCTGGCGATGTCGCCGGGCTGGCCGATGCGACCGAGCGGAGTGTCCGCTTCAGTCTTCTTCTGGAAGTCGCTGCCGATGAAGCCGGCCGCATGCACGCCTTCCGTCTCAACCATGCCGGGGTTCAGGGAGTTGACGCGAATCCTGCGCGGGCCGAGCTCCTGAGAGAGCGCTCCGGTAATGGAATCGACCGCACCCTTGGTTGCGCTGTATACCGAAGCTGTGGGCAGGCCGCCGGCAGCGACGGAGCCAATGTTGATGATGCTGCCGCCGTCAGGACTGAAGTTGGCCAGCGCGGCCTGCGTGGTCAGGAGCAGTCCCAGCACGTTCACGTTGAACTGCTTGTGGAAGTGCTCCGCAGTGACGCCTTCGATGGGGCTGAAATCGTAGACGCCGGCGTTGTTGACCAGCGTGGTGATCGGGCCCAGTTCGCAAGCGACCTTCTGAACCAAAGGCCCGATGGACTCCGTATCGGCGAGGTTGGCTTGTACGGCGATGGCCTTGCCGCCAGCGGCCTTGATCTCGGCCACGACCTTGTCTGCGCCGGCCTTGCTGCCGGAGTAATTGACGGCCACGGCCGCGCCGCGCGCCGCCAACTCAAGCGCGATGGCCGCGCCGATGCCCTTGGATGCGCCGGTGACCAGCGCCACTTTTCCGTGAAGATTCTTTCCCTGAATGTTGCTCATTTTCCGCTCTCCGGTCAATCTGTCATCACTTCGACATTTCGACAACTATCGAATTGATTATCGAAACGGGAAATGGATTCAAGAGGTCTGTGAAAATCTTTTTTGGGTCGGATTCAGCGCTGGGGGCAGTGGTCGGTGTCGAGGGCGGAGAGAATGGCGATGAGGCCCTGCATGACTCCCGAGCGCAGGGTGAGGAAGTGGAATTTGCCCTCGCGGCGAACCTGGATGAGGCCGGCGGTTTCGAGTTCCTTGACGTGGTGGGAGAGCGTGGCGGCGGAGATGGGCAGGGCGGCGCGGGCTTCAGCGCAGCCCAGCGGACAGCCGGCCCTGGCGATGCGCTGGAGCAGTTCGAAGCGGCGCGGATCGGCCAGCGCCTTGAGGATGGCGGTGCGGCGGGCGCCGGAGAGGCGGAGGGGTTTGGCGACGGGCTCCAAGAGGGTTTCCTGCATTTTGACTCCGGTTATTGGATGTTATCGCAGCGTAATCGACACTTTTCGAGCAAAAGCGGGGGTAAATTCGGGGTTGCTGTTAACCGAAAAGTACCCAGGGTCAGTTGCTCAAGGATTTGATTCGGTTAGGGCAGCCGAAGGCTTGAGAGCGGTTTGGGGCCGAGCCACTGTCTGTCAAGACGGAAAATTTTGATGCAATAGTAACTAAAGAGGGTCCGTCGTCCGCCGGACTGCATCAAAGTGAACAGTTTTTCCCGGAGCGCTTATCGTAGGTTCGAGCAATGAGTATGGATTTCGTGTCCGCCGGAGCCGCGCCTGAAGCCCAGGCAGAGACGGAAACGGCTGCGCGAGCAAGGATTCTGTTGGTGGACGATGACGAGATGATGCGAGTCTTGCTGACCCAAGTGCTGGAGGCCAGCCAGTTTCACGTGACAACAGCGGCAAGTGTTTCAGAGGCTATTCACCTCATCGACACGCAGCTGTTCGATGCGCTGATCTCCGATTTGCACATGCCCGGAGCGGGCGATGGGTTCACGGTCATCAGCACCATGCGTCATAAGCACCCCAACGCTGTTACTTTGCTGTTTACCGGGTATCCCGCTTTAAAAGAGGCCATGGACGCGATCCTGCTGCAGGCGGACGAAGTCCTGGTGAAGCCGATGCCCCCCGGAGATTTGGTTGCGGTGGTACGCGAGAGGCTGGCCAAGCGCGGGTCGCGGCGCGAAACAAACAAAGAGCGCGTGGCTTCAATCCTGGAGCGTGACGCTGAGGCCACCATCGCCAATTGGCTCTACCGCGTTGAACGCGACAAGGAGCTGACGCGCATCGCTCTCAGCGATGAGCAACGCACGGGACACCTGCCGCAGCTGATTCGGGAGCTTGTTGAGCGATTGCGCGTGCCGCGTGGCCTGGGGACAAACCAGGCGTCTGAGGCAGCCGTGAAGCACGGCCTGGTTCGCCGCGCGCAGGGCTATTCCATTCCGATGATTATCGAGGAATCGCGCATGCTGCAGGTGAGTTTGTTCCACACTCTGCAGATAAATCTGAACAGGGTGGATTTCAGCCTGCTGCTGACGGATGTAATGACCATCGCGGATGAAGTGGACTTGCAACTGAAACAGACGATCGTAAGCTTCACGGGCGCCGCGGCCAGCCTTGCGGCATAGATTTGAGCCGCGCGTGGAGAACAGTCCGCGGCTAAAGCCGGTTTTAAGATGTGGATGCTTTTCAGGGGCCTGAAGGCCCCTGCTCCCTCCGCCGCCCTTTCGCTGACTCCGCCGCCCTTTCGAGCCAATGCCTGAAGGCCCTTCTCCCTCCGCCGCCCTTCGTAACCAATGCCTGAAGGCTGATGCACCCTCTGGATGGAGAAGACTTGCGGTGGTGCTCAATGGGCGACTGTCGGGAGGATTTGTGCAGGCTTGCTGGCGACGGCCAGAAGGGTTTGAAACTGCGGGGTCTCGGGTTCTTTGTGGACGATCGAAGTTTGAATTTCGGTCAGTCCGGCTTTTTCCAGCATGGTCTCCAACTCCGTTTCGGTGAAGCCCAGCCACTCGTCGGCGTAGAGCTCTCTTGCTTCCTCAAACCGATGTTTGACCAGGTCGAGGATGACGATGCGGCCGCCGGGGACCAGGATTCTGGCAGCCTCCTCGACGGCGCGGTCGGGATGCAGGGCGTGGTGCAGCGATTGCGAGAAGAAGACCAGGTCGACGGAACGGGCGTCGATGGGAATCTCTTCCATGTCGCCGAGGCGGTATTCGACGTTGCCGACGCCATGGCGGAGGGCCTGCTCGCGGGCGACTTCGATCATTTTGGCACTGGTGTCGACGGCGATGACTCTTT
>Ga0182024_10015394_pt1 | contig 14656 bp, 15 predicted proteins | sample P32metaG_FD_120480 | JGI IMG/M metagenome (GOLD analysis project Ga0182024, IMG submission 120480) | Permafrost microbial communities from Stordalen Mire, Sweden - P3-2 metaG (Illumina Assembly) | ecosystem: Environmental > Terrestrial > Soil > Wetlands > Permafrost | place: Sweden: Stordalen... | reverse complement strand
CTCTCCGACACGAGCGCAATTCGACTTTTGAATTCTATGGAATAAGCCGTGAAATCACTTAGTGCGAAGATCCTCTACTAGGCGGCGGGCTATCTGTCCAATTCTCTGGTCGATGACAGTTGGATGAGTTCGGTTGCCGTGCACTTTGCGCGTAAAGACGGCAACGGCAAAGGCGCTACCGTCTGGATAGGTCACAACCCCCGCTTCGTTGCGAACGGCGCCCATGAGAGCACCACTTTTAGCAGCAATCTTTAAAGGGGCATCAAAACCTGAGCCGATTCGATTGCGCGTCAACTGCCTCGCCATGGTTTCGCGGACCGACTGACAAGCTTCCGGTCTACCCGCACGATCTGTCCAGATCGCCTGCAGCAACGAGACAGTTTCGAAGGCAGTCGTCCGCGATCCGCGAGACGGATCGAGTGCAGCAGTGCCTTCGAGTTGCCTCGCGAGATCATCAGCCGAAGGAGCGCCGTCTACGTCCGGATTATGGGAGATGAGCGCAGCAAAGTCACGGAATCCGACCTCGCGAGCCATGTCTTCGAGCATTGTCCGCAAATCACTTTTGATCTCCGTCCGTCCCAAACCAAGCTCGCGCGTCGTGCGGTTGATTTCATCAAGTCCGGCTAAGTCAATCAGTTCGTCGGTGGCGACATTGTCGCTGATTGTGAGCATCGCGACGACCAGATCGCGGACCGAAATGGTCACCTCGTCTCGCATGAGCGACATGCCTGTGGGCCCCGGAGTCCTGAGCCCCTTTGGCACAACTCGCCGTGTCGCTTTGTTGATCACTCCAGTAGCCACAAGGTTTTCTATCGTGAGGGCAATCTGGATTTTCATTACCGAGGCTGGCGAAACGAGATCGTGTTCACTGAACCCAACGCCCGCTCCACCAGTAATTGGTGCAGCGTAAGCGGCGCCGGTGAGTCCAAGCTCTAACAAAGGATCAGCGAAGCGCACGACACCACGATAGGGAAAACATCGCTGCTCCTGCGAAATCAGGGAGTAACCCTGCTTAATTCAGTCACATGACTCAGGTGCCGAGTCTCCAATGCTCGGTTGCAGATCTGGGGCTTCGGGTCCCCGACTGGAACCCGCACCTCGTTGGGCGACACAAAGTATTTGAGGAGAAAATATGCAGCCACTTCAAAGGTGAAAGGCCCCTCTAAACGTGGGGCACTTCTCTGACTCTGCGCCTTAGCGGCGCTTCTGCTTACGCGCGCGCGCTTCAATCGTCCCACTCGCGCGACTTGAGCGTTGCGGCCTCGCGTTCGACGCGCTCGTCTGAGCACCCTGAAGGGCCGCGCTCGACGCCGTCAACACGCGGCGATCCGTTCGCGCGCTCACGCGCGCGGCCAGGTCACGGTAGCGAGGTTCACGCTCTTTCATCCAGGCGAGGAGTGGGCTGGCAATAAATATCGACGAGTACGCGCCACTCATGAGGCCAACGAAGAGCGCCAGGCCGTAGTCCTGCAAGGTCGTGGCGCCCAACAGGTCCGCACCGATCAACAGCACCGCGAGAACGGGCAAGATAGCGACGAGCGACGTGTTGATCGAACGCGCGAGGGTCTGGTTCATGGAGAGATTGACCATCTCGCTGTACGTGAGATCGCCACCCTTGAGGACACCACCGGTGTTATCTCGAACGCGGTCAAAGACGACGACGGTGTCGTAGAGCGAATAACCGAGAATCGTCAGGATCGCGATGACGGTGTCTGGCGTGATCTGAAAGCCGAAAAGCGAGTACACGCCCACGGTGACGAGGAGGTCGTGCACCATCGCAATGAACGCCGCGACGGCCATTTTCGGTTCGAAACGAATACTGATGTAGGCAACGACGGCGATGAAGAACACGATGAGAGCTTCGAGCGCCTTATTCGTGATCTGGCCACCCCAGGTCGGTCCCACGTTGCTCGTGGAGACCTGATAGTCGCTTCTGCCCGCAACCTTCGCCATCGCGTCGACGACTTGCGTGGTGACGACGCCTTGCTGCTTCAGGGAGAGCGCGTTGATGTCGGCCGTGACCTGATAGGTGTCCGAGCCCAACTTCTCGACGCCCGGATTGGTCAGTCCGGCGCTTTCGACGGCGTGGGTCATGGCGGTAATGGAGGTGTTCGGCGCCAGTACTTCCCAGGAACTGCCGCCCTTGAAGTCGATGCCGAGATTGAAACCTCGAATTCCAAGAGAGCCGAGTCCGAGCACGATGATGGCGAGGGACACGCTGAACCAGACCTTGCGTCGTCCGACGAAGTCAACCGTCGTGAGACCGTGGTAGAGACGACCGAATCGACCGTAGTTCTTGGCCTCGGCCGGGGCGAAGGTATCGGTATCGTTACTCACCCTGCGCTCCCGCGTGAAGACCGGCGGCCATGGAGAGCTTCGACGTGCTCGACGATCCGCGTCGGCCGAGCAAGATGACGAGTGGACGAGTGAAGTACCACGTGATGAAGACGTCCATCAGCGTCGAGAGCCCCAAGAAGAAGGCGAAGCCCTTCACGTCACCGACGGCGATGATGTAGAGCAATACCGCGGCGAGCAAGCTCACCGTGTCGGCGGCCACCACCGTCCGCCACGCGGAGCGAAAACCGCGATCCACCGAGGAGCGAACCGAACGCCCTGCTCGGGCCTCGTCTTTCAATCGTTCGAAATACACGATGTAACTGTCGACCGTGATACCAATCGACACAATCAATCCGGTAACACCAGCCAAGTCGAAACTGGGCGCGAATTCCGTATGGCCGAGCGCCGAGATGATGGCCCACAACAGCGACGCCGTCACCGCGAGTCCGAGCACGATGACGAGTCCAAGGGCGCGGTAGTAGACAATCGTGTAGAGCAACACCAACGCCAGTCCAGCGAGACCCGCGCCGAGGCCCGCCACCAACGCCGAGTGGCCGAGCGTCGGAGAGATCGTCTCGGTCGTCAGCGCCTGCAGTCGTACCGGCAGGGCACCAAAGTTCATCGCGAGCGCCAAAGTCTTCGCCGACGACTCCGTGAACGATCCCGAGATTTCACCCTGGCCGTCAAAACTGGAGAACGCGGACTGGCTGGGTTGGATGATCGGCGCGGACTGAACGACACCGTCGAGTTCGATCGCGAGAAGTTGGTGAAAGTTCTCCTGCGCGACCTTGTCCCAGAGTGGACTTCCCGTCGAGGTGAGGGTGTAGTTGACGACCCATGCGCCCACCTGGTCCTGCTGCGCCGTGGCCTTTTTGACCGAGTGACCCGTCATCTGCGCGGGCCCTAGGACGTAGCGCACGCCAGGCTGGCCGAGAAGGGGCAAGATGACGGTCTTCGATTTCAAATCGTTCGCGGGTTTGGTCGAGGCAATAGACGTGAAGGCGGGGTCCGGGGCGGCGTTGCCGCCGGTGAAGCCGGCCGCGTTGTTCGCCGGCTGGACGTCGAGGTTCGCTTCGGTCGTTTGATAGGCCGCGGCGCACGCCGGCAGCGGTTTGTCGCCGATGCTCTTCATCTTGGTGCCCGCGGACGCCTCGCACAGTACCGGACGAAAGAGGAGTTGAGCGGTCTGGCCAACGGCTTGGAGAACCTTGCGCGCGTGTTTGACGCCCGGAACGCTCACCACCACTTCCTTGCCCTGGAGGTTGACCGTGGCGCCCGAGACGCCAAGCCCGTCCACGCGGTTGGTAAGAATCGTCACCACCTCTTGCATGTCGGCGAGGGACGCGTTCGTCGTTGGTTTGTAGACCACCGAGAGCCCGCCCGCGAGGTCGAGACCCAGCTTGGGTCCCCAGCCGAGCGACAGCGTCGCCGCGAGTGATCCAAAGGCAATGGCGACGGTGAGAACGAGGCTGACGATCAATGATCGTCGTGATCCAACCTGTGGGGGCATTACTTCGCGTCACCTTCCGTCGGGTGATCGTCGGCGGATTCGGGTACGACGGGGTTGTACTTGCGCGCGATGGCCGAGGGTACGAAGTCGAGTTCCACTCCCCCGTCGGTACGAAGCGTAATCAGGTCGCTCGAACTCTTCACTACGGTGCCCACGAAACCACCAATGGTCTGGGCGCGGTCGCCAACCTCGACTTTTTTGGTGTCCATGCGCGCCGCCTTTTGCTTGCGCGAGCGCGGACGGAGGTAGAAAAAGTAGGCGAACGCGAATACCGCGATGTAAATGAGGATGATGTAGGACGAACTGTGAGACGTCGTGGCTTTGGCTGCGTCAAGCAACATATGAATTTCCTTCAGTAACGGACAGAGAAACTCTACTCGCTGGGCGCTGCGCCTTTAGAACAGGCCGCCCGTTTTGGGCTGAATTCCTAGGTGTTCGTACGCTCGCTCCGTCGCCACGCGCCCTCGCGGCGTTCGCACCATAAGTCCCGCGCGAAGCAGGTACGGCTCGTACGCGTCTTCGATGGTAAAAGGCTCTTCCCCACAGGCGTGGGCCAAGGTGGTGAGCCCCACGGGTTGCGCGGCGAACTGATCGCAGAGCAACGTCAAGATCCTCCGGTCGATCTTGTCGAGACCGAACTCGTCGATGCCAAAGAGGAGCAGTGCGTCCGTGGCGACCTGGGCGTTGAGCTTCTCGTGACCCTTGACCGAGGCGTAGTCACGCACGCGTCGAAGTAGTCGATTCGCAATGCGCGGTGTTCCGCGACTGCGCGAAGCAATGATGGCGGCTGCCTGGGGATCGAGCGCGACGTTCAACAGACCAGCCGATCGCTGAGCGATCAACGTCAGTTCGTCGACCTCGTAGAGATCGAGTTGACCAATGAAGCCGAAGCGGTCACGAAGGGGCGCCGCCACGAGTCCCGTCCTCGTCGTGGCCCCGACCAGCGTGAAGTTGGGCAGATCAAGTCGGATCGACCTCGCCGAAGGTCCGCGACCGATCATGACGTCGAGTCGCAGATCCTCCATGGCCGGGTAGAGCACCTCTTCGACAGCGCGCGGGAGTCGGTGGAGCTCGTCAATGAAGAGAACGTCGCCATCCTGGAGATCGGTGAGGAGCGCCGCGAGGTCCCCCGGACGCGACAACACCGGACCAGACGTGACACGAAATCCCGAACCCATCTCCGCGGCCACGATGCTCGCCAGCGACGTCTTTCCGAGCCCGGGCGGCCCGGCGAAGAGTAGATGATCACAGCACTGGTTTCGTGCGCGCGCCGATCCGAGGACGACTTGGAGGTGGCCGACTAGGTCGCGCTGACCCACGAAGTCGCTGAGCGTCGAAGGACGCAACGAGACCTCCGCGCGTCGCTCGAGCTCACTCGCCTCGGGCGTCACCACGTGATCGACGAGTTGCTCGAGGTCTATCTCTCGTTTACTCACGAGTGTCGCAGTCGTTGCAACGCCGTTCGAAGGGCTTCGGGCTCGCTCGTGGGAAGGACCACGTCACGCAGCGCGTCACGAACTTCGTGACTGGTGTAGCCGAGCGCGCGAAGCGCGTCGATGATCGCGGCGTCCACGTGTGCGGTGGGCGCGTCGGGCTCGAACGTGTTGTCGACCAGGACCTTGCCCTTCAGCTCGAGCACGATGCGACTCGCGGTCTTTGGCCCGATCCCCGAGATCGTCGCGACCTTCTTGGCGTCATCGCTCTCGATCGCGTGGGCCAACTCGGCAACGCTCATCGTTCGTAGTGCTCCAAGGGCCGTCGACGGTCCAACGCCCGGCGTCACGAGCAGCAGTTCGAAGAACTCTCGGTCCTCGATCGTGTGAAAACCGAAGAGCTGGATGGCGTCCTCTCGAACCACGGTGAAGATGAAGAGCTCAACCAGTTCGTCGAAGGGTGGTGGATCGCCGGACGCCACGTGCACCTCGTACCCGACGCCCTGTACGTCAACCAGCAGGGCGCCATTTCTCAGCTGGTGCGTCACGCGCCCGCTGAGCCAACCGATCACGCGCGACTTCTTAGGTGGTAGCGCCGCTCGGTGCGAACGACCATGAAGTACGCGATCGCGAGGGCCAGCGCGTCCGCGGCGTCGGCCGGACGGGGAATTTCGGTCAAGCCGCAGAGCTTCGCGACCATGCCCTGCACTTGGGACTTACTCGCGGCGCCGTAACCCGTGACGGCGAGTTTCACCTCTTGGGCGGTGAACTGGCGAACGGCGACGTCGTCGCCGCCCGCGAGCGCGATCGCGACACCGCTGGCCTGGGCGACCGGTATGGCGGTCTTGGCGTTTCGTTGGAAGAAGACCCGCTCGACGACGACAGCGTCGGGGGTCGTGTCTCTCATGAGTTCTTCGAGTTCGACGTGGAGTTGGCGAAGTCGTTGTTCGACGGGGGTCTTCGGGCTGGTCTCGATGGTCCCGGCCCTCACCGCTCGAAAGGACTCCACGCCATCGAAAGACCCTTCGACGAGGCCGAACCCGCAACGGGTCAGTCCAGGGTCGATTCCGAGTACGAACATACGTTCGATGTTATCCCGCCTTGGGCGAGAAAAGCAGGTTTTAGCCGTCGTAACTTGCCAGGAGTTCGTCAGAGATATCGAAGTTGGCGTAGACGTTCTGCACGTCGTCGTGGTCGTCGATGGCGTCCATCAAACGCAGGATCTTCTTGGCTTCGGCTTCTTGGGTGACGGGAATTGTGTTCTGGGCAACGAGGGTGAGGTCGGCACTTTGGACTTTCAGGCCCTGCTTTTCTAGTGCGTCGCGCACGATGGCGACGTCGTGTGGTTCGGTCGTGACGGTGTAGTTCTTACCGTTGGCCTCGTAGTTCTCCGCCCCGGCCTCCATGATCCACTCGAGGAGCTGGTCTTCGTCGACGGGACCTTCTACTTCAAGTACGCCCTTTCGATCGAACTGCCACGACACCGCACCAGGCTCGGCGATCGCTCCCCCGTTCTTGCCAAAGAGGTGCTTGATCTCAGCGCTCGTGCGGTTGCGATTGTCGCTCAAGGTCTCCACGATGACGGCGACACCGCTCGGGCCGTAGCCCTCGTAGCTGATGGCCTCATAGCGCACGCCTTCGAGTTCGCCCGTGCCGCGTTTGATAGCCCGTTCGATCGTGTCGATGGGCACCGAAGCCTCGCGAGCCTTTTGGAACATCGTGCGCAGCGCGGCGTTGGTGTTGACGTCGCCACCGCCTTCACGCGCGGCGACTTCGACTTGACGAATGAGTTTGGCGAAGACCTTGGCGCGCGCGGAGTCTTTGGCGCCCTTGCGATGTTTGGTCGTTGCCCACTTGGAGTGGCCGGACATAGTTCCTCCTGCCTGTAAAGGCCTGCTAATCGTAGCGAAAACTAGAGCGAGTTGAGAAAGAGTTCGTGCAGGCGCGCGTCACCGGTCAGCTCTGGGTGAAACGACGCGCCCCAGACCCGGTCCTGGCGAACGAAGACCGGGTGTTCGCCGGTGCCGTCACCGTGGTCGAGGGTGGCGAGTACTTCAACGTCGTCGCCGTACGACTCAATCCTCGGCGCTCGGATGAAGACGCCCGGGACACCCCCCAGGCCCTTGACGTCGAGCGTCGACTCGAAACTCGCGATTTGGCGGCCGTAGCCGTTTCTTCGAACCGACAGCGACAGCGCCCCGTAACTCCACTGGTCGCTTCGTCCGTCGAGAACGACCGTACTCAACAAGATCAGGCCCGCGCAGGTGCCAAAGACGGGCAGACCCTGTTCAAGTTTGGCGCCGAGGACGTCCTTCAGACCAGACGTACCGAGCAGATGCGCGATCGTCGTCGACTCACCGCCGGGCAACACCAGACCGTCCACACTGTTGAGTTGCTCAACGGTTCGAACTTTGACTACTTCGCTGCCCAAAGCCTCGAGCATCGAGACGTGCTCGCCCACGTCACCTTGCAGTGACAAGACGCCAACGCGTTTCACTACCAACCGCGCTCGGCGAGACGCTGTTCAAGCGTCGCGGTCTCCCAACCCTTCATGGCCGAGCCAAGACCGGTCGACACCTTCGCCACGACGCTCGGGTCCTCGAAGTGCGTGGTCGCCTCGACGATGGCCTGGGCCATGCGCGCGGGGTCCTCACTCTTGAATATCCCCGAACCAACGAACACGGCCTCGGCGCCGAGCTGCAAGACGAGCGACGCGTCGGCTGGCGTGGAGATTCCCCCCGCGCAGAAGAGCGGCACGGGAAGTTTGCCAGCGAGAGCGACCTCTTGGACGAGGGCCAGCGGCGCTTGAAGGTCCTTCGCGAGGGCGTAGAGCTCGTTGGCGTCGGCGCTGTGCAGTCGACGCATCTGGGCGTTGATCGTGCGCAAGTGTCGAACGGCTTCGACGACGTTGCCGGTACCCGCTTCGCCCTTCGAGCGAATGAGACACGCGCCCTCGCTGATGCGACGCAGGGCTTCTCCCAAGTTCGTGGCGCCACACACGAAGGGAACGGTGAAGGGCCACTTGTCGATGTGGTTCTCTTCGTCGGCCGGGGTCAGAACTTCGGACTCGTCGATGTAGTCGACGTCGAGGGCTTGGAGAATCTGCGCCTCGGCGAAGTGGCCAATGCGCGCTTTGGCCATGACGGGAATGGTGACCGCGGCTTGGATCTCTTGGATCATCAAGGGGTCGCTCATACGAGCGACGCCGCCGTCACGACGAATATCGGCCGGCACTCGTTCGAGGGCCATGACCGCGACGGCGCCCGCGTCTTCGGCGATCTTCGCCTGTTCGGGGTTCACCACGTCCATGATCACGCCGCCGCGCAGCATGTCGGCCAGTCCCCGCTTGACGAGCGCCGAACCAGTGACCGAGGGGTTAGTAGAAGAAGTCATGCTTCCAGCCTAATGGCCCGCCTCTACCACTCTTCGAGGGCGCGCGCTCTGAGTTCGACGTCGTCGAGGTCGCCGAGGTCGCGCTCGCGCTGATCACTCCACTGATTGAAAAAGACCCAACGCCACTGGGCGTAGGTCGCGGTGGAGAAGAACGAGTCGGAAGCGAGTTGTTGACGCGCGCACTTTCGCAGGGCGCCGGCCAGTCCCAGGGGGTAGCGGATGCTCGCCGCGGCCACTTCGTCGGCTCGGTACGCCATGCCACTACCCGCGAGCGAGCGTCGAGCGTCGTCACTCATGGTCGTGACCGCGGCCAGGCTCTCGCGGTCCAAGAGACCGAGGCGTTGGCGAGCGAGACAGTGCGCGACCACTCCTTCGAGCTCGATGAGTTCGAAGTCCTGCATCAGCGAGCTGGTCACGAAGAGTGAGAACTTCGCGCCGTCGGGCACGAGCGCGGCGTTGTAGGCGGCGTCACGAATGATGAACGCGCTGACGTTGTCGACGCCAAAGGTCGCAGCCAGTCGGTCGAGCACCGTGACGAGGCGCGTCCTCTCAACCGCGTCACCCCCGGGTGAGAACTGAGCGAGGAACTTCGTTCCGAGCGTCTGGCCCCGCTGGGCGTAGCTCGCCAGAGTCCGACGCAGGTCCCAGGCGTAGACGAGGGCGATCACGACGCCGAGCGCCGGCAACCAGGGCACGACGACAACGCCCACAACGAGGGCGAGCGCGACAACGCCTACGACGAAGGTCTGAGGTAGACGGCGGCGAAATGCGAATCGACGAAGGACACGCTCGTTCTCGTGGCGCTCGGCCGTCGATGGCGTGTAGGGGTTGTGCCAATTGGGATCGAGGACGGGTGCGACGTAGCGGGGCCCGCGGTCCCTCGAGACGTGGGGGCGGCGAGAACGCGATCGTTGCTTGGTTGCCACGTCCTAAGGCTACTTGGTCGCTTGAAATCGCTTCCGCGCTCGTTCGTAGCGTTCTTCGTACTCGTCCATCAGCGCGTTCATTGACCACCGTTCGGCGTGTTCGCGCGCCGCGGCGATCCCCTTCTCACTCTCACCTTCGAGGGCGCGAATGATGGCGCCTTCGAGCGAGGAGACGTTGCCGGGCGTGAAGATCGTCGCGTACTGAGCGCCCGCCGCGCGATAACCCTCGATGTCACTCGCGACGACCAACGTTTCGCTGGCCATACCCTCGAGGAGTACGAGCCCAAAACTTTCGCCCCGCGTCGAGGGAGCGATGAGGGCGTCCGCGCGGCGCAGCCACGCGCGCTTCTCCTCGTCGCTGATGGGACCGATGAAAACGATCCGCTGCGATCGCGCCGCGAGCGCTTGAAGTCGAGCCCGTTCGGGGCCGTCGCCCGCGATCACCAGCAACCACGGCCGCTCGCTGCGGGCGTTGTGGTGGTGCGCCGCTTCGACGGCGGTCGCGACGCTCTTTCGCTGCTCGAGGCGACCAACGTAGAAGAGCACGGTCTCCGAGGAACGTTGACGCGGCGTCGCGACGAAGCGCTCCATTTCGAATCCATTGAACAGGACGTCGCTCTTCAAGCCGCAGGCGTCTTCGATCGTTCGCGCCGCGGCCTTACTCACCGACACCGACGCGTCGATGTGCGTGGAGAGTCGCTCGAGCAAGGGCTTTGTGAAGCGCAGCGCCGGACCGTCGCCACTTCGATGGAACGTGGCGAGGGCCGGGTGGGCGTGGCGGAGTAACAGCGGCCAGCCGAGGAGGGGCGCGAAGGGTTCGTGAAAGTGCACCACGTCAGGGTTGAAGGCGTCGACCGCCCCTTTCGCGCGCCACGCCGCCAGTGGCGAGATCGTGAGCGGTGCCTTCGATCCGTTCGCCGGAAACGACCACCGCGGCCCGAGACGCGTCACGCGCGCCGGCGTGTCGTAGAGGGTCTCGTCACTCGCGTCGGGAGCAACGATGAGGACCTCTACGCCCCGTGCGCTCAGCACGCGACTCATGGCGAGCACTTGCTCCTGGACTCCGCCAAAGACGCTGAGCGCGTAGGGCGAAACGAGGGCGACGCGCTTGATACTCATGACGTGAATCGCGGCTCGAGGACGTGCCACTGTTCGGGCGCTCGTCGGATGAGTCCTTCGAGTTCGCGACTGAGCGCTTGCGTGACGCGAGTGACGTCCTCGCGAAGTCGTTTCGAACGTTCCGTGGGAATCGGCGGCGTTATCACGGCGAAGTGGTCGCGGCTCGGTCCGGTGTAACAAGCGGCCGCCACGAGCGTCGCGCCCGTTCGCAGCGCGAGGGTGGCGGGTCCCGCGGGCATCGTCACGCGCTCGCCGAAGAACTCGACCGAGACGCCGTTACCTTGGAGATCGCGATCGCACAGCAGCCCGACGACCTCGCCACGACGCAACGTCGAGAGCAGGACCGATCCCGCGCGATCGTTGAGTGGCTCGATACGAATCCCGATCGACTCGCGCTTCTCTCTGAACCACTCGAAGAGCGCGGGCGGCTCGAGCACTTCAGCGACGGCCGTCATACCCAGCCCCACGGAGTTGAGAAACGAGCCGCCCCACTCCCACGAGCCCATGTGCGGCAACGCGATGATCACACCGTGGCCGCGTTGCTTACCTTCGCGCAGATGTTCGAGACCTTCAGCAATGCTGAAGCGGTCGTAGATCACGGACTTTGATAGTCCTGGAAGCTTTGCGCCCTCGGCCCAGTACTGACCGTAACTTCGAAAGCCTCGGTTGACGAACTCGTCGAGGAGTTCCTCACTCGCGTGAGTGCCCGGCGCGGCGAGCGCGTGATCGATGTTGACACGGAGATTCTCTCGCCTCACCTTGTCGCGTCGCCCGAGCACGGACGCGATCGAACGAGCCAGCGCGACGTCGACGCGTTCCGGCAGTGTTTCCATCACGGCGCCCAACGCCCTAAAGAGCGCGACGCGTGGCGTGGTCGTCACAACTAATGACGCGAGGATCGGCTGAGACCTCGTCGCAAGCGCCGACTGTGTTGGCGAGCACGAAGCGTCGAGGTCGTGGAAGGGGCCGGTCGGGCGGCGACCTGCCACACGCGCCAGAACCTTCCGCCGGCGGTCATCGCCGTGAGGCCCAACATGAGCCAGAGCACGGGTATGAAGATGGGCGTGGCGAGGAGACCAACGCCCAGGAGAATCATTCGTTCGGCGCGCTCCATCAGTCCGCCCTTCGCCACGAGGCCAAGACTCTCGGCCTTCGAGCGTTGGTAGGAGATCATGAAGGTCGTCGTGAGGATCGCGAAGGGAAGCAACACGAGTTGGCCGTGGTGATGGGCGGTCAAGTAGTAGGCCGCGCCGCCGAGAATGATGGCGTCCGCGATTCGGTCCGAGACCGAGTCAAAGAAACTGCCGCGTTGGCTGGCGCGATGCGAGGCCTTCGCGACGGGTCCGTCGAAGAGGTCGTGAAAACCCGTCAGCGTCAACAACACGACGGCCCAATAGTGCAGGCCCACCGCGATGGCCCACGCCGTCGCGCAGGCGAAGACGAGACCCGACGCCGTGAGGACGTCAGCGGAAAAACCTATTCGAACGAGCCAGCGACCGATTGGCGCGGTCGTCGCGTCTACCGACTGGCGAAACTTGCCGTCGAACATCGACCCTCTTGGCTCATGGAGGCGAGTCTACTTGTACCGACCGGTAACACGGGTGTTAGAGATGGGCGTGAACCTTGCGCCACGTGGACTCGAGCGACTCGGGCAGAACCCGCGTTTCACCAATGGTCGTCATGAAATTGGTGTCGCCGTGCCATCTGGGCAGCGCGTGTGCGTGTAGGTGCTTCGGTATTCCCGCGCCGGCCGCGTGACCGAGATTCATCCCCACGTTCATCCCGTCGGCCCCGTAGGCCGCGTTCAGCGCGCGAATAGTGTCGCGCAGCACGAGAAAGAAGTCCTGGTACTCCTGATCACTCAGTTCTTCGAGTGCGCCCACGTGACGGATTGGCAACACCAAGAGGTGACCAGAGCCGTAGGGAAAAGCGTTGAGGATGACGAAGGAGGACACCGTCTTTTTCAAGACGCCCGTCGACTCGTCGACGGGCTCGCCAGCGAGCACGCAGAAGACACATTCGCTGGGGCCTTTGTCGAGTTCACCGGCAAAGGCGCTCGAGACGTACTCCTCGCGCCACGCAGCGGAGAATCGATCCAACGGCACTAGGGCGCCTCGGGCGACGCGTGACGCTCGATCTCGTCGACGAGTCGTTCGCTGAACGCGTTCAACGTCACGCCACGTTCCGGATCGTTCGACCCACGCGCGTTGACCCCAACTGTGCCCTTAGCGACGTCGTCGTCACCGACGACCACCACGTAGGGAATCTTTTCGAGTTTGGCCTTTCGAATGCGCGCGCCTAATGGTTCACTTGCCGCTTCCACGCTGACGCGAACGCCTTCGCTACGGAGTCGAGCGGCGACGTCGTAGGCGTAGTCGTCGTGATCGTCACGCACGCCGAGCACGCGGACCTGTTCGGGACTGAGCCAGGTCGGCAGGTTGCCGGCGTAGTGCTCGATGAGTATGGCAATGAATCGCTCCACGGAACCAAAGAGCGCACGGTGGATCATGATCGGACGCTCTCGAGCGTTGTCCGGTGATACGTACGTGGCGTCAAAGTTCGCGGGTGTTTGAAAGTCCAACTGGATCGTCGACATCTGGTGCGTGCGGCCAATGGCGTCACGCGCCTGCACCGAAATCTTTGGCCCGTAGAACGCACCGCCCCCGGGATCGTGCACGAGGTCGAGACCGGCCGCGTTGGCGACACTCGCGAGCGTGGCCTCGGCTTCAGCCCACTCTTCGTCGCTGCCGACTGCCTTACCGGGTGGGCGCGTCGAGAGTTCGAGGTAGAACTCGTTCAGTCCGAAGTCGCGCAACAGGTCGAGCACGAACGTGAGCAGGCTCGCCAACTCGTCGGCCATCTGATCGCGCGTACAAAAGATGTGCGCGTCGTCCTGGGTCATGCCGCGTACTCGCGTCAGTCCTTGCACCACGCCCGACTTCTCGTAGCGGTAGACCGAGCCGAACTCGAACATGCGCAGCGGCAGTTCGCGGTAGCTGCGCTGACGCGCCTTGAAGATCAAGACGTGGAACGGGCAGTTCATTGGTTTGAGGTAGTAGCGCTGTCCCTCGTCGAGGATCATTGGCGGGTACATGCTCTCCGCGAACCACGTGAGGTGACCGGACGTCTCGAAGAGATCGGCCTTCGAGATGTGGGGCGTATAGACGAACTCGTAGCCAGAGACTTCGTGACGATGGCGCGAGTACTCCTCGAGTACCCGACGGATGATGCCCCCCTTGGGGTGAAAGACCGCGAGACCCGGTCCGATCTCACTAGGAAAGGAGAAGAGGTCGAGTTCGTGTCCTAGCCGGCGGTGATCACGCTTCTCGGCTTCGGCGAGCTGGAGAACGTGCGCGGCCAACGCCTCTTTCGACTCCCACGCGGTGCCGTAGATGCGTTGCAGCTGGGGTTTGGTCTCGTCGCCGCGCCAGTAGGCACCCGCGACGCGCGTCAGTTGAAAGTGGCCCAAGCGAGCAGTCGTCGGTACGTGGGGGCCCCGGCAGAGATCGACGAAAGCGGACGTATTCGAGTAGGTCGAGACCACTGCGCCGCCGCCCGTCTCCGCAAGGTCTTCGTCAGTGCCGCCGCGCGCCACTGCTTCAATGATTTCGATCTTGAAGGGCTGGTCCTTGAAAATCGCGAGGCCCTCTTCAATGGAGTACTCCGAACGAGCGAAGGGCTGATCCTCGGCGATGATGGCACGCATCTCCGCGTCGACGCGGCCGAGATCGTCGTCACTAAAGTGGGCGCCACCAGGAAGTTCGAAGTCGTAGTAAAAACCGTCGTTGATCGCGGGTCCGATGGCGTAGTGCGCCCCGGGCCACAGACGCGTCACCGCCTGGGCCATGACGTGTGCACTCGAGTGGCGCAGTACCTCTCTTCCGTCTTCGCTCGCCGGGACCACGATCGCCACGCGGTCGTGGTCCGCGAGGGGCGTG
>Ga0182024_10015393_pt1 | contig 14656 bp, 14 predicted proteins | sample P32metaG_FD_120480 | JGI IMG/M metagenome (GOLD analysis project Ga0182024, IMG submission 120480) | Permafrost microbial communities from Stordalen Mire, Sweden - P3-2 metaG (Illumina Assembly) | ecosystem: Environmental > Terrestrial > Soil > Wetlands > Permafrost | place: Sweden: Stordalen... | reverse complement strand
TCAGCAGCCCATGAATCCGGTCGAAGTCCGAAAGCTCGGAAAGTCGGGCGTGCAGCTCACGCAGCTGGGCTTTGGGGGCGCCCCGCTAGGCGAGCTGTTCGTCCGCGTTGACGAAGCGACGGCCGCCGCCACGTTGCAAGCGGCCTGGGATGGCGGCTGGCTGAGCGCTAGAGCGAGCCCTTTCTTGTAGCTCCGGCGGACGAGGCAGCGGTTGTGGATATCTCTGCAGCGAGCACGGAGCCGATGCTCGCGTTGCTTGAATTTCATAACCAATTCAACAGAAGGGCAATGCCCAAGCTTGGCATCGACGTTGGCCACTCCGTCGAAAACGTGACAACACAGTCTCTCGCTCAACGATCGCTAAGGTGATAGCCTCGCGCTGTGCGCTCTTGCCAAAGGGGGCTATCGAGCACCGTCTTATTGACAAGGCCCTCCGGGACTCGACTATTCAAGACATCGAGCACGGAGCGCACCGTCGAAGCTCCGATCCCGGCGAAGCACTGGTCGGTCCAACACAATGCGTGCGGGGCCAGGATCACATTGTCGAGGCGGAGGAGCGGGTCCTTCAGGTCGGGTGGTTCCCACTCCTGAACGTCGAGGCCGGCGCCGGCGATTCGCCGTGCCTGTAACGTTTCGACCAGGGCGGCTTGGTCAACAATTGGCCCGCGCGCCGTATTGATCAAGAATGCCGTCGGCTTCATCAGCACCAGGCGTTCGGCATTGACGAGATGCACGGTTGCAGGGGAAAGCGGGCAATTGACCGTGACGAAGTCACCCTCTTTAAACACCGTCATAAGATCGACGAGCTCGACGCCGAGCTCCGCGGCGATTGCCCGATCGGCATAAGGATCGTGCGCGATGAAGCGCATATTCAAGGGCTTCGCGATTCGGAACATTTCCGCGCCGACATTGCCGATGCCGATCGAGGCCAGCGTTCGACCGATCAGCCCGACGCCCATATGAGCATGCCGGCGCTCAAAGCCTTCCGCGCCCTCGCGGGTCAATCTGTCCTTGTCCATAAGCCGGCCGGCAAGCGCAAGGAGGAGCGTGAGGATGGCGACGGCAACCGGCCGACGGACCCCGGCGGGAGTGATCGTGAGGGCAATTCCGGCGGTCGTGCAGGCTCCAACTTCAACAGTATCATAGCCTACGCCAAATCGTGCCACGATCGCCAAGCGCTTGTCCTCAGGTATGCTCGCGACTTTGAAGTAGCTCCCCAGCAGGATGAGCGCGTCATAACCTTTGAGAGCCGCAGCAGACACCTCTGACCCGAAGGCGACGTAGTCGATCGCTACCCCCGGATGGGAAATGAGCGGGGACAGATCGACATCTGGATACGCCGGAGAGCCATCCGCCTTCAAGAAATCGCCACTCAAGGCCACGCGAAATGGGACACTCACTCGACACGTGCTGCGACGACGCTATCGGCGTTCATCACGTCCTCCAGGAATAGAGTTACTGGATCCGGATCCCCAGATCGGACAGAAGAAATTCAAGATTCATCAACGCACTCGCCTCCACCATCTCTCGCGCTACCGCAGCGAAATCTCGATAATGCGGACTATTGAGATGGGCCTCGAAGGCTTTTGCATCATCATAAATTTCATAGAGGACGATGCGCCGCCGATCGTCCGGGGCCACCAGCACGTCGAAGCGCCTGCACCCCGTCTCGTCGCTCAGCGAAATCCGGGCATTCGTCAAGATGAGCTCGTCAAACTGCTCCAAATAATCAGGCTTGACCGTGATTTGGACGAGTATGACTTTCGGACTCATGCTTATTTCGCTCCTTCCGCTAGCTCGCGTGCTCGTGTTTGGCGAAGGAGTGCTGCGATTTCCGAGAGATGATCGGACATGGCGGCGGCGGCGGCGGCGGGATCGCCCTCCGCTACAGCCTCAAAGATACGTTGATGTCCGAGCGCGGCGATTTCTTCGGCATCGGGTGCACGCAACGCGGCGGTGCGCTGGCCGGTTAGCCATTCCACGATGGCGTCATGCACGGCCGTAAAGATTGGGTTGCGGGTGGCGGTCGCAAGTACGTAGTGGAAGGCGACGTCGGTCCGCGCGAATCGCGTCGGATCACCCTTTGCAGCGATGTTGGCCTCGAGCGCATGCCCAAGTCGGGCAACGTCGTCTTTGGTACCACGTTCGGCTGCGATCCGGGCCAGTCCGACTTCGAAAATCGCCCTTGCTTCCTGGAAATGTTCGGGACCGCCAGTCTTGCCCAAGAAATGGCGCGCGACCCCGGACAGGTGGAAGAGGAGCGTGTCCGGCGAGGGGACCGTCACGCGTGCGCGCTCGCCGCTCGTGATGGCAACCATACCGGTTAGGTGCAATGCGAACAGAGCCTCTCGGATCGAGGGACGGCCGACGCCAAACATCTGCATGAGCTCGCCCTCGCTCGGAAGCAAGGCGCCTTCCGCGTAGGAGCCGTCCTCGATCATGGCTCTCAAACCGGATGCCACCTCCTCCCAGAGCTTTCTGCGCTGAACGGGCCGCACTACGCTCGAATCGGTCAAAGCCTGCTCCGCTTCCTTGTCTCACCGATAAAATTTCCGTGTCTGCATCCGCGTCGTCACAACTGCACCGGATTGCGACCTGATCGCTCAAGCCTTGCGATGTCACAGACGTCGCCTCAACCTCGTGATCAATCTTCACTACCTTTGCGGCTTCGACACACCGCCATCGCGTGTCTTAGGCATCCGGCCGGCCAACCTCGGACACTTCCAGAACTTTGGTGCGGCACAACGCAACGAACATTCCGGCCGGCGCGAACTCACGCAGGAGACGAAAAATTTCGAGTTTGCTGCCATGGCCACGCCTCGCGTCGGCTCCTCGAGCTAGACTGACTCGAGGGCTATACGGAAGCCGCCCCCTTCGTCCGCGGGGCGTCTAGATTGAATATCCCTTAGCATCACTATCGGACATTTGAACCACCCCGTTGTCAAGAGTCAATCGACAGTTTATCATGTTATCCTATTGTTTCATTGCCCGATTGAACCGGCGCTTGAATGCCAAGCGGCCCAAAAGCGGGCTTGAGCAGGATTACGTGGGACGTGTTGGGGGGTAGGCCCAGATGGCTCGGGTGCGTCGGGCGCGAGTCCGGCCCTTGGTCCAAGACGAGATTCCATGGAGATAATGTTGGGGTCTGGGCCATCAGGAAGGGGCCGGACCGGCGAAAGCGGCGCCAACGAGCGCCTTCGGCGCCTATTCGGAAACCGCGGCAGATGCGAGATGACGGCGTGAGACAGCCAGCTCTTAAGAGAAGGCCGATCGAGGCTGCGCTTTACCCCAATCGCCGTCGCCACGGTTACCTTTCGCCTGGAGCCGTAAACATACATTCGAGGATCGGCCGATGACTCCGGAAATGCGTCCTAATCTGGTCCGCGCACGACTCATGGCCGGCGGTCTCTCCTACGGCATCATGGCGTTCGAATTCTTCACGCCAGGCTTCTGTCAAATCGCCGCCAACGCGGGTGCCGACTTCGTCATCTTCGACATGGAACATAGCGGCGTCAGCATCGACACGATCAAAGCCCAAATGGCCTTCGCCCGTGGGACCGGGGTCGCGCCCTTCGTCCGGGTACCAGGTCTCTACTACCATTTGATCGCACCCATCCTTGACGCGGGTGCGATGGGCATAATGGTTCCAATGATCGAAACGCGTGAGCAAGCGGGGAAGCTCGCCGCATGGAGCCGCTTTCGGCCGGAAGGCGTGCGAGGTCTTGGCTTTGGCGTGGCCCATGACGACTATTCCCATGGAGGCATAGTCGAGAGGATGAAACAAGCAAATGCCCGCACGCTGACGATCGCACTGATCGAGACGGCCGAGGGCATCCGCAATGTCGATGCGATCCTCTCGGTCCCGGGGATCGATGTCGGATGGCTCGGCCACTACGATCTCACCAACACCATGGGCATCACGGCAGAGTTCGGCGCGCCTGATTTTCGTGCAGCGGTCGACAGCCTGCTCGCGGCATGCCAACGGCATGGCAAGGCGCCAGGCTTCTTAGCCGGATCCTTGCCCATGGCGAGGGAGTGGCGGGAAAAGGGTTTTCGCTGCCTTTGCTACGGCACCGATGTTGGCCTCTTTCAATCGGCCTTCGCTGAGGGAATTTCGGCGCTTCGCGCGGACAAGGGAGATTAGCATGTTCAGGCATCGTCGACCCATCGCTGACGCCGTGATTTGATCATGTCGCCATCAACAGCCAGCCCGAAGGCCTCGCGTTCGGCAATCCTTTTCGGCACGGAAGAGCCCGCCGTGCCCATGCGCCTTCTGCTGGCAGGACCGCTTTGCGCCCAATTCGATCGCGGCAACATCCGCTATGTTCGCTGGGGCGGTTGCGAGGTGCTGCGCGCCATCGCTTTCATTATCCGCGATACGCGTTGGGGAACATACGATCCTTTCCTCTCTGAACCGGAGACCGAAGAGAGCGCCGGCCGATTCACGATACGCTATCGGGCGGAATGCTCCGGCAAGGATGGCGCTTTCCGCTATAGTGTTGAGATAACCGGCTCCGCTGATGGAATGCTAGATTGCCATGCATGGGGCGAGTCGGACCACGGCTTTGATACCAATAGGACTGGCTTCGTGGTGCTCCATCCGCTTGATGGCGTAGTCGGCCGCGACGTTGCGATCCGGCATGCCTCCGGCGGCACGTCGATCGAAAAATTTCCGGAGCTCATCGATCCGAAACAGCCAGTGTTTGACATAAGGGAGCTTCGCCACGAACCCATGCCGGGTGTGACGGTTTCGGTTAGGATGGAGGGGGATACCTTTGAGATGGAGGACCATCGCAACTGGACCGACGCCTCCTTTAAGACCTACGTGCGGCCGCTCGCGCGTGGGTTTCCCTACCAGATCGGCCCGGGCGAGTCGCTCGACCAGCGCGTCACTCTGAGGATTGAGGGCCACGCGCCCCCAAAGCGGGCGCCAGCGCGTTTCGTTACGGTCAATTTGGGCGGGCCCCAAGATCCGATGCCGAAAATCGGGCTGTTTCTCCCTGGCGCCGACATCAATAAGGCGACCGATCTTACCTCCCGGCTGGCTGTGCATCGCCCCGGCTATCTTCTCGCACGCATCGACGCTCGCGGTGATCTCGCTGAAGCAGCGAGGCTTGCCCAAATCACACGTCTCGTCGGTCGGCCACTTTCGCTCGACATCGTCATTCCGGGGAAAGAACCACAGGCTGAAATCGCGCCGGTCGCGGATATCGCGGAGCGACATCGACTCAGGCCTGAGGCGGTATTCGTGATGCCCTCCAGGGATCTCAGGAGCCGCCCCGCCAATCAGACTCCAGCCGGGGAAAGCGCGCCGGAAGAAATCCTCTCCGCGGCGCGGCAGGCCTTCCCGTCGGCGCAGATCGGCGGCGGGATGCCGACCGCCTTCACCGAACTCAATCGCAACCACCCGCCCGCTGGTATCGACTTCGTCACTCATGCGACGCAAGCGATCGGACATGCTGCGGACGACGTATCAGTCATGGAAACGCTGGAAACCCTCCCGCATGTGATCCGCAGCGTCCGAGCTATCGTTGGCAATATTCCATATCGAGTCGCGCTCGCCACTATAGGCGCGCCCGGGAGTTCTTTTCAACTGCCCCCCTCCCCAATCCGCAGAATCGTCGTGTGCCGATGGCAGCCGAAGACCCGCGCCAGCGCGGGCTGTTCGCCGCTGCTTTCGCGCTTGGTTACGTGGCTAAGGCGTCTGGGATCAACGCGATCACGCTCGCGGCGAGTTCGGGGCCCGCTGGCCTGGTTGCCGCCGACGGGCGCAGGTATCCGATCGCGGCAATATTTGAAGGCCTCGCCAACCTTACAGGCCGAGCCCGTATCGAGACGACGATCACAAAAGATGCGAAGATCGCGGCTGTGGCCGCTGATTGCGATGACGGGCCGGTGCTGTGGCTCGCCAATCTTGCTGGCGCGCCGGTGGAAGCGAAGATTCTCGGTCGGACATTCCGGAATATCCGTCAGATGGACGCTGAGGCACTGACAAACAGGGCGCCGGATAGGATCGAGACCACGTCATTTACAGGCGACATCGTAAACCTAGACGCCTATGCCGTCTGCTGCCTTACTTAGTGGCCGAACTCTTTCAGACGGTTCACAGATCGCCCGAGCCGGCCTAAACTTTCGGCTTGAGAGCGCGGGTCGCCATCGGCTTCGCCCGGGAAGTCGACTTGGGATTAAAGCGCCTGCCGTGAGTCCTAGCGCGCCGCAGAAGCAGGTCCGCGCCCCAAGATTGTGCTGGCCGCTGCTGGAGGGGCGGAGCTGGCGGGATCATGCGACGATCGGCAGGTCGAAGCCCCCACTGGGCTCAGGCAAGAGCGCTTCATGAACTAGGCATTGAATGGATTGTTGCACGACAAGACGCGGCTGTCCGGAAGGAAGGAAGCCGCGGCCAGTCGACACGGCGGGACCTATGCTGGCCAAGGCGGCGGAGGTTCGCCTAGGTTCGGTCCATCTCATGCTGGCCGCCGATCAGCGCGTGGAGTGCCACACCCTTACGACTCAATTCATCGAAACACTCGAAGTTTACCGACAAGCTTAGATACAAGGACATTACCAGCCTCAAAGTCGAACCGCCGGCACAAGGTAAGCAGGTGCCGCTTCAAGTGCAGCATCTTCTGCTCCGTCATCGATCCGAAAGCCCCGTGAAGCGCGTCGTCGCGCAAACCGACGGGGACCAGAATCCAAACCTCCTCATCAGAACCGCCCCGATCTCGCCCTCGCCACAGTCAAGCGCGGGAAGGGAACGCCAGTGTCAATCCGCAGTGCGATTGTCCTCGAGGCGCTTTTTGATCAGTCATCCGCCCTCGATATGGATTCGTGGTGCAACGGCGCGCTTGGTTTTCGCAGATTCATAGGCCGCCACAACCAACGCATATGTCTTCAGATTGTCGATGCCGGAAGTTGCTGGCACGGCGCCTGCCGCCAAACAGTCGAGCCAGTGGGCTTGAGCGTTCAGCACACTCTCCGGCCATGGCTTCGATACCGATCCAGAAGATCCGATAGCCTCCCGTCGCATTCGCCCATTCGATGAGACCTCCATGACGAAGTCGGGATCCACGCGGAGGCATCCCCGGCGGCCTTCGAGATGGATAAGCGTCTGGGGGAATAGATCGGGAATCCGCCGGCTCTCGAAAGAGCAATCGACGACCGACACCGCACCCGAGACATGGCGGAGGAGTATCGTCGCGGCGTCCTCCGCAAGGACTTCCGCATTGAGACGCTGAGCCTCGCAGAACACGGTCGTCACCTCACCCATGAACACGCGTGCGACATCAAGGAGATGAATACCGAGATCGAGGATGATGAGTTGCTTTTCTCGCATCAGATACGGTTGATTGGCATAGACGTCGTAGTTAGTCCTGAAGCTGAATCGGCCCCAGACGGGCTCTCCGATCTCGCCGGAAGCGACCACTGCGTGCGCCTTAAGCAACGGCGCCTGGAAGCGGAAATTTTCATGCACCATGAGGGGCACGCGCGCTGCGCGAGCAACCTCGACCATGGCGACGCAATCTTCCCAACTCGGCGCGAGCGGCTTCTGCACGATAATTGGGATGCCGTAACGGCAGGCTGATTCAACGAGTTGTCGATGCGACGGCATGGTCGTGACAATATCGACGAAGTCGAGCTTTGCCTCTGCAAACATCTCTTCGGCGTCAGTGTACCAGATTGGCACCCCGAAGGACTCAGCAGCCAGGCGCGCCTTCGCGCCATCGCGGTCGCAAACGGCGATGAGTCGCGCGCCAGGGTCGCAGCTCCCCAGATCGCGCCAGGCCTTCAGGTGATTCTGCGCGAAGAAGCCGCAGCCAACGAGGGCGCCATTGAAAATTTTTGTCATTATCGGCGGATCTCCTGAAATCCCAAGCGGATAGGAAATCGCGCCACCCACTTGTCAATGTGTTATGAAGATATTACCCTATTGACATATCGTCTAGATGACATAACGACCTCTCAAGTCAGCCATCAATTGTGCGACGAACCGCGGTCAGAACGACCGCCATCAAAGGGAGGAATCACGATGAAATGGACCCATCGCATTGTCGTTTCAACCGCCTCTGCTTGTGCTGGAGCGGCAACCTTGTTTGCCGCTAGTTTAGCGCTCCCCGACAGCACCGAAGCGGCCGGCGCCAAGCGGATTTGCGTGAGCTGGCGTCATTTCCAAGAAGAGCGCTTGCGGATTGACGAGGCCGGCATCAAGTCCGTCCTTGAGCCGAGCGGGTACACCTATGCCAGCACCGATGCCCAATCCGAGCCGACGAAGCAGCTCACCGACGTAGAGACTTTGCTGGCCTCAGGCTGCAGTGCGATCATCATCAACCCTCAGGACGCCAAGGCAATCCTTCCGGCGATCGCGCTTGCCAAGAAGGAAGGCGTTCCTGTCGTGTCTTATGACGGCGTTCTCGACACTCCAGACGTGGTGTTCTCCAGTTTCAAGAACTTTGAGGTTGGGCGCCTAATGGCTGACGCAATGGTCAAGGTTCGCGGCGACGGCAACTGGGTGCTGATCGAGGGCGATGCCACCCATCCGATCGTTGCAGACTTCCGCGCCGGCCAGATGGAGGTCCTCAAGCCGCTGATCGACAAAGGGGCTATCAAGATTGTCGCCCAGCAGAATATCGAGAATTGGAAGACCGACGTCGCCCAAACGACGATGGAGCAGATCCTGACGAAGCAGAACAACAAGGTCGACTCCGTCCTCGCCATGAGTGACGGGGTTGCCGACGGCGTCGCCGCGGCGCTCGCCGAGCAGGGGCTTCTTGGCATCCCGCTCTCTGGGCAGGACGGTAATAAGTCGGCGCTGAACCGCATCGCTAAAGGTCAACAGGTCGTCACAATCTGGAAGAACTCTTTCGCTGTCGGCCAATCCGCCGCCAAGACGGCTATCGAACTTGCTGAAGGCAGGAAGCCAACGGAGGTGACTGGCGTAACGATGCTCAAGACCGCCAGCGGCTATGACCAACCAGCGGTCCTGCTCTCGCCAGTTGCCATCACTCGCGACAACCTCGACAAGGTCCTGGACGCCAAGTGGATTACCAAGGAGACGCTATGCTTAGGCGTCAAAGAGAATCCTCCGCCGGCCTGCAAGTGAGATCGGCCGGCCCGCAAGGAAGCCAAAAAGCAAGGGTCGCGGGTCTCCAGGTCGATAGCGATGATGGGCAAGTCACGTATCACGGACATTTCCGACAAGATCTCGCAGGCGGCCGGGCTCGACGTCCGGTTGCTTGCGATGCTTCTTGTCCTGATCGTCATTTGGCTAGGATTTGACATTCTGACGGGCGGCATTTTTCTGAGCGCCCGCAATCTCTTCAACCTGTCGCTCCAAGTCGCCGTGGTCGGGATCATGGCGTGCGGTATGGTACTCATTATCGTGGCTCGACAGATTGATCTATCGGTCGGCTCGCAGGTTGGCTTCATCGGCGTTATGGGCGCCCTAATTCAAACGTCGATCCTGCCGATCGAGGGAGCTGCGACATGGTGGCTCACCTGTATATGCATGCTTGGCGCAGGAGCTCTGATCGGGTTCATGCAAGGGGCATTCGTTGCGTATGCCCGTATGCCCTCATTCGTTGTCACGCTCGGCGGTCTCCTATTCTTCCGCAATGCCGCCTACCTTATAAACGGAGGCAGCACGGTCTCACCTCTCAATGAGACCTTTCAACTTCTTGGCGGGGGTTTCGACGGGACGATCGGCGCATTATGGAGCTGGGTCGTGGGAGTCGTCGCGATCGTCGGCATAATCGTCATGGTACTGCGCCGGCGTCAGCGTCAACGCGGCCACGATGTTAGTGTCGGCACGCCGCTCAAGGATGGCATGTTCGTCATCATCTGGAGCTGCGTCATCCTCGGTTTCGTGGCGGTGATGAATTCCTATGAGCAGCCGAAGACTACGATCGCAATGGGCATTCCCATTCCGGTAATCATCCTTATTGCAGTCGCACTGGTCATGTCGATAATGGCACAAAGGCACCCTTTCGGTCGCCATGTCTTCGGTATGGGCGGCAGCGCCGAAAGCGCAGTGCTGGCGGGCATCGATACGCAGCGCCTGACCGTCCTTGTATTCATCGCGATGGGCTTTCTCTGTGGGCTGGCGTCGATCGTGATCACCGCGCGGCTGAACGCCGGCGCGAGCGCCACTGGCACTATGACCGAACTCAACGTCATCGCCGCGGCGGTGATAGGGGGAACTTCTCTGACCGGCGGCGTCGGCACAATCTATGGCGCTGTCCTCGGCGCCGTCATCATGCAAAGCCTCGAAAATGGATTGATCTTAATGGGGGTGTCGACCCCGCTCCAAAGGATGGTGCTCGCGCTCGTTCTGATGCTTGCCGTGTGGATCGACATGGCCTACCACCGGACGCGCCTGTCATGAGTGCCGGGCCGCTCGTCGAACTCAAGGGTATCTTCAAGACCTTTGGCGGTGTCCACGCTGTCGACAATGTCAGTCTCGACCTTATGCGCGGCGAGGTGCTCGGCCTGCTCGGGCACAACGGAGCAGGCAAATCGACACTCATCAAAATTCTGTCCGGAGTCTTTCCGGCCGACTCGGGAGAAATCCGCGTCGCCGGCAAACTGGTCGCGATCCGCTCGACCCGCGACGCCAAATCGCTTGGCATCGAGACGATCTACCAGAACCTCGCGCTGTCGGAAAATCTCGATGCAGTCGCCAACCTCTTCCTCGGTCGCGAGATCACCGACGGTCTTGGTTTGATGAACGAGGAGGCGATGAAGAAGGCCGCGGATGTCACCCTAAAGCGCATGAAACTCCACCTTCCCTCATTGACTAACCTGGTGGCGAGCCTTTCCGGCGGCCAGCGTCAAGCGGTGGCCATCGCTCGCGCCGTTCATTTCGACGCCGGCGTACTCATCATGGACGAGCCAACCGCCGCGCTCGGTCCCGAGGAAACGCGCAAAATCGGCTCCCTTATCCGCGAACTTGCCAGCCAGGGCATTGGGATCATTCTCATCAGCCACGACATCCATGACGTCTTCGACCTTGCCGACCGCATAGCTGTGATGAAGAACGGGCGACTGGTCGGCGTCGTCCCGACCAGTGAGGTCACCAAGGATCAGGTGCTGGCAATGATCATCGCCGGCGCCCTACCCACGAAGGGGGCAGCGTGACCATCGATGCCCATATCCATTTCTGGCGACTCGCGCGTGGCGACAATGCCGCCCTCTCGCCGGCGTCAGCGCAGATCTATCGCGATCGCGAGCCCCACGATCTAAAGCCCCTTCTCGACTCAGCAGATATTGCGCGGATCGTTGTCGTTGAAGGAGCAGAAACGCTCGCGGAGAATTTCTACACGCTCGGCCTTGCCCGACGTTTTTCGTGGATTGCCGGGGTCGTCGGTTGGGTCGATCCGTCTTCGCCATCGATTGTGGAGGAGATTGCCGCTCTCTCCGACAACCCGCGCTTCAAGGGAGTCCGCCCGGTCCGCCACGACAATCTGAGCATAGCTTGGATGCTCGATCGGCGCCTCGAACCCCGCTGGCGCGCGATCCGCGACGCCAGGCTCATCCTCGAGTTCTTAGTCCAAAATCCCGACGAGTTGCAGCTCGTCACGCATTTCGTCCGCAGCCATCCCGGGATGACCTTCGTCCTTGACCATTGTGGTAAGCCGGATATCGCCGGCGGCCGATACGAGACTTGGGCGGCCGATATCGTCGAATTGGCGCAGCATCAGGACGTCGCCTGCAAGTTCTCGGGCCTGCTGAATTGCGCAGCGCGAGGCGCGGGTGCAGCGGAGCTGGCGCCCTACGCCCAGCATGTGCTGCGCTGCTTCACACACGATCGAATCCTTTGGGCGAGCGACTGGCCGCCGCTCGAATTAGCGACGACCTACGCAACTTGGCGAAGCGTCAGCCTCGGACTCATCAGCGGCCTCCCGTCGGCTGAACGTGCCGCCATTCTCGGCGGCAATGCAGAACGGATTTACCGACTCTGACTATGGATTGGATGCCAGAAAGCGTCAGTCGTATGAAGCTACAGCAAAGGTTGCTTGGCAGGTCGGATCTCAAAGTGCCGTGCCTCGGCTTCGGCGGCGGTCCGATTGGCAACGCCAATATTGCTACAGATGACGCGCTCGAGGCCGTCAGCGCCGCGTTTGATTCGGGCCTGCGCTACTTCGACACGGCGCCGCTGTACGGATTGGGCCGGAGCGAGATACGCCTCGGCCGCGCGCTCGGAAGCAGGCGTCGGGAGAGCTATGTTCTTGCCACGAAGGTAGGACGGCTTCTCATCCACGCCGATCCTCCTACCGGCGCCGACGAGGCTGCGATCCGCTACGACTATTCCTATGACGGCGCGATGCGGTCCTTCGCGACTAGTTTGGCGCGTGCTGAGCTTGATCGGATCGACATCGTCCTTATTCATGATATCGATCGCTGGACGCATGGCGAAGGCCAGGCAGAGATGTTCCGGGCTGCTGTAGGCGGCGCCTTTCGCGCCCTCGCGGAGCTGCGAGAGCAAGGCGCTGTGCGGGCGATTGGGGTCGGGCTGAACGACTCGGACATTGCAGAACGAGCGATCCGCGAGATGGACCTCGACGTTGTCCTGCTCGCGGGTCGCTACACGCTCTTAGAGCAGGGTGCGCTGAAGGGCTTTCTGCCGGAATGCGTCCGCCGGAGCGTATCGGTGGTTATTGGAGGGCCATACAACAGCGGCATCCTGGCCACAGGTCCAATCGCCGGCGCGCTGTACAACTACGCGCCGGCGCCGCCAGCCGTCGTAGAGCGCGCGCGTCAGATCGAAGCCGTGTGCAGATATCATTGCGTTCCGCTTGCGGCGGCGGCTCTCCAGTTCCCGCTCCACCATCCGGCCGTGGCGACCATCGTGCCCGGTCTGTCAAGTGTGGCGGAGGTCGAACGGACTTTGCAGCTGTTTCGCAAGAAGGTCCCGTCCGCATTCTGGCGCGACCTTAAGACGGAGCGGTTGCTGGCGGTCGACGCTCCCGTCGGCACGGACTGAAAATGAAACAAAACGGCCATAGCCTCGGCGCGTCCCGGGGCCATGAGGTTGAACCGTCAAACAAATGTCAGGGACACTGCGATCGCGGAAGGGCGCGCCATGACTTTCGAACATATCAGGCTACGACTAATCATCGTCATCATCTCCAATATCGCCCTGAAACTTCCCTTCCTGCGGACCTCGGTCGACTACGGAACAACCTTTGACATTGCGGGCGAGAACGTCGCTTCGGCGCGGAGCCTGGTCGAGGCGATCGACATGGCTGTGAACCTCGCGGTCTGATGCCCATGCGCCGCGTTCCACAGCATGTCATGCAAGCGTTCGCGGAAGACATCTTCCGCGCCGCCGGATCGGAGCCGAGCGAAGCTCGCCTCGTCGCGGCGCATCTGGTCGAAGCGAGCCTCTTGGGTCATGATTCCCATGGCGTCATCCGCATTTCGAAATATATCGAATGGGTGCGCGTCGGAAAGGTCGTGCCAAACCAGCACGCCCACCTGGTGACCGATCGCGGGGCCCTAGCTGTCATCGATGGAAATCACGGTTACGGTCAGGTGATTGGCAAGGAAGCCATGGAACTTGCAGCCGAGCGAGCCCTGGCCCATGGCATGGCGTCAATCGCCATCCGCAATTCTGGGCATCTCGGCCGCATTGGCGCTTGGCCCGAAATGCTGGCCCGCCTCGGCCTTGCTTCTGTTCACTTTGTCAACACGTCGGGCTTTGGCATTCTCGTGGCGCCCCACGGCGGCAAAGACCGCAGACTTTCGGCCAATCCGATAGCCGCCGGCGTGCCTGTTTCCGGAGGGGCGCCGCTAGTTCTCGATATCGCCACCTCGGCAATCGCCGAGGGCAAGATTCAGGTGGCGCGCAACAAACGCGAACAACTCCCGCCAGGAATGCTGCTCGACGGCCACGGCCGCCCCACGACGGATCCCGAGGCCTTTTATGCAGATCCCCCCGGCGCGATTTTACCTTTTGGAGGCCACAAAGGGTCAGGGCTGTCATTCTTCTGCGAAGTTCTTGCTGGCTCACTGAGTGGGGGCTTCGCCAGCAATCCTCAATCAGCAACCGCCGGTCGGCTGGTCAACAATATGCTGTCATTGGTGTTCGATCCTTCAGCGTTCGGCAGCGCAGATGCATTCGCGAAAGATGTGACGCGCCTCGTTGGCTGGATCAAATCAACTCCGCCAATCGAGCCAGGCGGCAAAGTTCTGTTGCCCGGAGAGACAGAAGAGCAAACTCGCAGCGATCGTCGTGTCAAGGGACTTCCGATCGATGGAGAAACCTGGCGCAAGATCAAGGTCTCGGCAGCATCGCTCGGCGTTGCGATTCCAAAGGTTTAGAGCATTCCCCGTCAAGCACGACGCATATCCTGCGTGAGCGAGGGGGACCGTCAAGTTAACGGAGTATGGACGAATTTCCGTCAATGGGGCGATTATGAACCAGCCTCGTGACCCCCTCTATCGTCGCCATCGTTTTCCAGCGGAGGTGATCTCTTATGCGGTTTGGCTCTATTTCCGATTTCCGCTCAGCTTGCGGATGGTCGAGGAAATGCTCGCCGCCCGCGGCATTGATGTCAGCCACGAGAGCGTTCGCCACTGGGCGGAGAAGTTCGGCCGGGAATATTCCAATCGCATTCGTCGGCGCGCACCGGCGCGCGGCGACAAATGGCATATGGACGAG
>Ga0182024_10015392_pt1 | contig 14658 bp, 9 predicted proteins | sample P32metaG_FD_120480 | JGI IMG/M metagenome (GOLD analysis project Ga0182024, IMG submission 120480) | Permafrost microbial communities from Stordalen Mire, Sweden - P3-2 metaG (Illumina Assembly) | ecosystem: Environmental > Terrestrial > Soil > Wetlands > Permafrost | place: Sweden: Stordalen... | reverse complement strand
GATTGCCTTGTTGGATCGAGATCAAATCGGCAGCAACTTCGGCGCAGTTTTGGTATCTGTCCGCCGGCTCCTTTGCCAGCATTCTTCGCAGGATCTTCTCGATTGCCGGCGGGAAATCCGAGCCCAGCGAAGCCTCTTTCAACGAAGGCACATCTTGCGAGCGATGCATCATCATTGTCTGGAGCGCACTGGCAGCCCTGAAGGGAGGCGATCCGGTCAACACCTCAAATAGCACGCAACCGAGCGAATAAATGTCGCTGCGATTATCCACGCTGACACCGCCGCATTGTTCAGGACTCATGTACAACGGCGTGCCAAAAACCTCGCCGGTCTTTGTCAGATCTTCACCCTCGCCAAAATCAAATTTAGCAATGCCGAAATCGACAACTTTCGGAACAATCTCTTGACCGGATTTGCCCGGCACCAGAACGATGTTATGCGGTTTGATGTCCCTGTGAACCACGCCCTGGTCGTGCGCATATCCCATGGCAAAACTAATCGGGATGAAAATCTGCAATGCGGTAGCAAGGTCGAGCCTCCCGACGCGTTTGAGAGTGTCAGAGAGCGTTTCACCCTCGACGAACTCCATGACGAAATACCACTGGCGTTCGTCAATTTGACCGAAATCCATCGCTTTGACAAGGTTGGGATGATTCAGCCTGTTGGCGGCTTGGGCCTCCAATTGGAACCGGCGCAGCGATTGTCTGGTCGAAGGAGAAACGGTTTTCAGAGCGCCGATGTTGCGCAAAAAGACATGCTCGACCTTGTACACCATCCCCATCGCGCCCTGCCCCAGAAACGATAAGACTCTGAATTTGTCAGCAACGATTGTCCCCGGTTCAAGAGAGTTGGCAGGAGTGAGCACGCCGGACGGGGAGGCGCTGTTTGATTGCGGTCCTTTTAGAGTAAAATCGTCGTCCAGTCGCTTTTCGTCGTCCACATGGAACTCGCTGCTGTCCTTAAATTTTGTACCCAAGGGCACCGTGCGGCTACCGCATGGCGCTCTAGAATCACGCGGACTTGACCGATTGAGCCTGCTGGGATAGGTTAACTCGATTACTGCCGAAATCACTGTGCGCAATGCCCACCATCAAAAGAAACGGCCAAATCATCGCCATCTGCGGCGGCTCAGGGTCTGGGAAATCGACTCTGGCAAAGAAATTCGTCGGCGCCTCGATTCTCTCTACGGACAGCTTCTATAGGGATCTCGACGAGCTGACGCCAGGCGAAGATGGCATTTTCGATTTCGATCATCCCTCGGCTGTAGACATGGACGCCTGTGCTGCCGCGTGCGTCAAACTGGCGAAGGGCGAGGATGTGATGATTCCTGTTTATGAAATGCGCTCCTGCAAGCGGGTGGGAACGCAACTGGTGCCCGCCCCCAAGAACCATATTGTAGTTGTGGAAGGGATATTCGCATTCCATGCGCCTTTGCATGAAGTGGCCACGCTGCGAATCTTCATCGACACACCGATCGATCAGCGTATGGCGCGGCGGTTGCGCCGGGATGTGGAACGCGGTCGCTCCACACTCGACACCATTCGCCACAGTCTGCAAGTCGAAGAAGCATACACTCGTTTCGTGGAGCCCATGCGCGAACTAGCCGATCTGATCCTGATGGGAGAAGAAATGCACGGCGGATTTTTGATATAAGTGCTAAATCTGCAGGTTCCGGTTCGAAGCCCTGCTGTCATTTCGACCGAAGAGAGCGAACGCGAACGGAGTGGAGAAATCTCTCATACTGCTGCGTGTCAGCTCCCATCGTAGACAGGGCCTAGTTCATGCGGATCACATAATCCACAGCTGCAGACGAAACGGCAGTAATTATTTAGTCGGTTTTACCGGTTGATAGTTGCGGATGAAAAGATTCGTTCCTGCTGGAACCAGTTTGGTGCCTGACTTCGGATTGTCGTTGAGCAAACTTTGCAGATTCTGCGAGGACTTTTGGATTTCCTGCGCCTCTTGCTGGGAGGATTGGAGATAGCGATCCTTTTGCTGATCGTACATTTGCTGCATCGAATCCAGTTGTTTTTTTACATCGGGAGATAGAGTAACAGGATATGGACTGCCGGAACGGCGGCTGTAGTAGTGAGGACTGTTATTGAGCGCGTCTGCCTGCGAGCGTTGAACGACATCTTTGCCCGTCTTCGATATATTGTCCGCCGTCGATTGCCCGACGCCTGTACGCAAGTTTTTCTCTTGCTCGGCTTGTTGCTGCAGCGCAGACATCGTGTGATTCAAATATGGATCTGATTGCGGTGGTGGCGGCGCTTTGGCAACAGCAGCAGGCGCGGCATCAGACCCCTTCGGTTCCCTCACATCGGCACCCAGCGCGCCCAAAGCTTGCTTGGCGTAGCCGCCGACCTCGCCGTCAGGCTGCAACGCATAAGCGATGCGAAACTCACGCACGGCATCATCATGCTTTTTGAGATGCGAATACGCGCTGGCAAGATAGTAATGTAATTTGGCATTGTTGAACTCGGTCGTCAGAGCAGCACCCAGGTGTCCTGCCGCATTTTCATAGTCACCAGCGTTGTATTCCTGTATACCTTGAGTCATGAACTGATTGTCGGCAAACGCTTTTTCATGCGCGACACCCACAGCAATCAAGCTGGCGATCAGGATTACGATTGGCTTACGATAGTTCAATTGATTCTGACCTCAAACAAACCCATTCGCTACGGGCCATTGAAATAACATTGGGTGAGCCTCGTCACATAGAGCGTACCTAAGCAGCTGTTATAGCCGGTTCCAGGAGACCAAAATATGTTGCCGGACACCTTCGTCCAGTGGGGGCCTTGCGGAGAGGAACCACCGGTAATGTTTTCCCAGTCGTAATTGGGAATGTCTGTCTGCACGCCCTCCTGCATGACCGACAACGGGGTGCCATCGGTTGGTGCGTTCGGATTAAGCCAGCCAGGCAGATTTGCCGGAGTCGAGCACTTGATCTGGGGATCCACTAAATCGGGCGTGTTATAGACAGGATACAAATAATACGTTTGATTATTTGGGTCGAACGGTTGATTAGTCAGCAGTCCGACCAATTGATTCATCGTGAAGTTCGGGCAAATTTCTTGCAGGCGCTGCAACACCGGTATCAGAGCAACTGTGTGATCGCCTGGCAGTGAGCTGAAGACACCCCAAAAAGTCGGATGCTTGTATTCGTTTCCCAGCGAAGCATAGCCATCGAGCTTGCCTCCACCCTTAGCCGGTGGCAACGGATATTGCTTCACTTCCCAGTACGTCTGCGGCTCATATCCATACTTGGTGGTTTTAACCTGCTTTCCTTCAACAAACCATTGAGCAGTGTTCGTAAACGTCACAGATACGTAGCAATGAGGCAGCGCCAGATTGTAGCTGCGCATTGGATTGGCCACCGCGCAAGCTGCTGCCAGTACGGTTGCCTGCGAAGTGCCGGCCTGTCCGCTTTCCTCGAAGGCATTCGGCAAAGGATTGCGTGCTTCTGGTATCGGATTAGTGTCGTTGCGATTTTGTTCGAAGTACGAATCACCGCACAAATGCGGCATCTCGCCTATGTGAAATGTGGTGAAGGTGAACGGATGATTGTTGGCTTGAAACGGTGTATATCCTGCCATGAACAACTTCCCACCGCGCTTGACGGTGACTGCCTTAGCTCCAGGCGGGATCTGTTGAGGCAGCAGCGACAGGTTGCTCTCATCGCCGCGGTTGACCATCGCTGTCGCCCAAGATTTATTTGCATCAGTCGAAACGGTGGCGTCGCTGCCTAGCATCCTCGCCGCTCTGTTATTAGCAACCTGGTTGAAGTACAGATCGAGCGCTTGTTTGTTCATCAATGAACTGGCAAGCTGATCGTTGATCGCTTGTGCCTGCTGGTAAGCCTCCTCTGCGTTTCCAGAGGCATTTTGTCCCACTTGTCCCGTGGATTGCATCGACTGCAAATTGGCGTTGATTAGATAGGCCTTGCCCCAGACTCGATTGATATTGGCCAGCCCGACCATACCGCTGGTGTCCGCCAACTCCTGGTAGCCGGTTCCAGCCGGAACCTTTATCTGTACGGCTTTTTTGCTGACGTTTAAGGCAGCCGCATCAACGACGTTGCGCACCTCGTTCGATCCGCCCTCAATCATCGAAAAGCGAAAAGCCAGATAGACAGCCACAATCAACAGAATTGCCAGGGCAGCAATCAAGATAATCGACGCGCCCCGTTGGCTCCGTCTTTTTGATTTTCGCATTCTGGATCCTGGCTTCATCGGGTTTCAACGTCTCCGCTAACGAGGTGCTGGTGTCGATACGATTGGTTGAATTGAATTGGCTCTGCAGTTGGCTTCTGAAAAATACGGCAAGGGCACCGGCAGCTTTACCACCATTGTCGTGGTGACGTTGACGAAGCCGGCCACCGGATCGAAGTTGACCTGCTCAAGAGCGGCACTCTGTATAACATTGCTCGTTGCCACATGATCGACAGCGTCCTGAGCGGCATTGAGTGCTCCTTGCTGGTCGCCCTTGGTCGCGGCAGCTCGACTGGCAGTTTCTGCCAGTTGCTCGTTTATCTGGGTGGTGGAAACCAGAACGAATAAATTAAATGCCGCCAGACCGACCGGAATCAGAATCAAGAACGCAGTCATCGTCTCGATCATGCTTTGACCTTTGCGGCTTCGCAACGGTATGCGCGCTAGCTTCACGGTTTCATCCTATTGGGCGGCGAAGGCTGGATTCTCCAGAATTCGCGATTTGGCGATCGTGGTTACGAACGGGGCGCCTATAGCCGGGACGTTGGGAAAGAACGGAATTTGCAACAACGGGTGAATATAAAATGTGGTCGTCACCGTTACATAGATGTTCCCCATACTTGGATTGTACTCAACCTGCGTGACTGGATAATCTCCGACGCTGGAAGCCCCGCCCATGACCGTCGGGCGCCATGCGTTCGGAATACCCATCTGAACGCTGCCCTTGGGGTCCAGAGCCTGAGTGCGTGGGATTTTACAGGCTTCACGCAGCTGCAGATCGACCAGCGACATGCACGAACAATAGCTGAGACCGACGCCGATCAGGTCAACTGCCGGGAACAGCGCGAAAAAGAACAAGATAAACAGGGCCGGTCCGAACTCTGCAATGGCGGCGCCTGTGCGTGATCGGCGCCGGCGCACACCGGCGCAGCCAGATGCGACACAACTTCTTTCCCGTTTAATGTAGTCACGAACGAAACTCACAGACGTCCTGGCAATTGGTTGGGTTTGACCTAAAATTAGATATAGCAGATCATCTGTGCATAATCCGTGGACCTCTAGGTCAGCCTTAGCCAAATATGGTTTGAAAGGTTTGCCGGCACTCAAAGACGATGTAGGGGACGATGCCCTGCATCGCCCAATTCGATACTGTCAGGCGAGGTAGAACTGCGACGCGCCTTGAACTTTTTTGACGTGAATCTGGTTGGGAAACATTTCTCGCACATCAGGCATGTGGGTAATGATCACGATTCGGGCGAAGTCAGATTGAATGGAACGAATGGCTTTGACCAGACGGTCTCGGCTTAAATCATCTTGAGAGCCAAAACCCTCGTCGATAATCAGGGTTTCCAGCTTGGCGCCGGAACGCCTGGCGAGCAATCGAGAGAGGGCAACGCGAATAGCAAAATTAACCTTGAACGCCTCGCCGCCGCTATAAAGCTCATAGTTGCGAGTACCCACCTCGTCGCCGATCAGCAGGTCCAGTGTCTCGACTATGCCACCGGATTTGGTGCGATGTTGGGTGACCAGGGCGACGTGCATTTTGTTTTCGGTCAGACGAGAGAGAATGCGGTTCGCCTCTGCTTCTATCTCGGGAATGGCGTTTTCGATGATCACCGCCTGAATTCCTTTCTTACCGAAAGCCTCGGCGAGGAAGAGATAATCTTCGATTTCGTCATTGATGATCGTCAGTTCCTTCTTGCGCTGAATCAGCTCTAGAAGCCGTTGTCTGAGCTGTTCTAGAAGCGCCTCGCTTACCGCTAGAGCACGCGAGAGTTGTTCTTTCTGCTCCGCCAATAATACCAGCGACGGTTGCAAACCTTCAAGCATCAGTTGCGTGTCGGGCAGGGCAGCGAGCTCCATGCGCCAGCTTTGCAGATCCTCGCGCAGCAGCGGCAGCGCTTCGCGTTTGGAGATGAGCACAGACCTGCAGTTGGTCAGCGACTCCTCCACCAGTGGCAGCTCTGCCATCGCCTTTTGCAGATCGCGAAGTTGTTCTGTTCTAGGCATGAGCGCGGCCAGTTGAACTTTCAGTTCGGCATGATGCTGGCGGTCATACGACAATTGATGCAAAGACTCTTGCAGCCCATGCAACTCCTTTCGTATTTCCATCCCATAAGTTTCAGCCGATAATTCGGCGCTCAGGTGCTCGACCTTCGACGCCAGCCCCGGCAGTTGATCACAGATGCGTTTCAATTCAGACAGATCCCGCTGCAACTGTTGAAACTTTATTTCGACGTGCCTTTGCGCGCGGAGTTGAGCTTGAATGCCGGAGAAATGAATCGGGTCGAATTCGAGCTTGTGAATCTCGGCCTTCACAGCCACAAGGCTCTCCCGTTCAATTTGGGCAAAATCCTGCTCCTGCAGGCGCCTGAGCAGTAGTGCGTGGTCGGTACGCACCTTCTGAGAGCTGTCTTCCGCTCTGGCCACGGCGCTGAGGCGTTCGTTGAACTGCCCAATCTGCGTATCGAGCACTTTTCTCATTTCGAGCTTTTGTTTGAGCCCCAGGTAGTCTTTGCGCAATTGGCTACGCTCGACTTCGAATTGAGAGATCTCATGCTTCAAATCAGAGATTTCGCGATCGATGGATTCATTTTCGCGACGATACTTTTCAATCACGGCGGCTCGATCTACGATTGGTGCGGCGCACAGAGGACAGATGCCGGAGTCGTTGTGGCAGGTCAGTTCTTGAATCTTCTCTTTGATTTCGCGCTGACGCCGCTTCAATTCTTCGATCTTAATTTGCGCTGATTCCAACTTCGACTTGACGCAAAGCCCGCGCTCTTCGACTAGATCGAACTCGGCTTCCCGTTTCTCCAGATGCTCGCAATCGTGCTGTAATGAAAGCCGCTGGCTCTCTAGCGAAATTTTGGTTTTCAACACAGTCTCGAAGTCGAACAATGCTACCTCTTTTTGCCCGGCCTCCGCTTCCAGCCTGATGCGGCATTCGACCACTTGCGATTGCAAGACATTTGCACGTTGGGTTAACTGCACAAAGACTTCCTGCCGTTTTGACAGCTCGGCTTCCAGTCGTGCAGTCTCTTTGTAGTTGAGATAGGACTCTTCGATTTTGCTTGCATCAGCGGTGTCCCGGGTCAGCTTCTTCTGCTTCTCTTCGCTTTCCTGCTGCAAGGCGGCCACATGTTCGAGTTCCAGCTCGATTTTGCTGCGCTGTCGCGCCAACTCGGTCTGCAACTCGAGCTTACGAGTGATAAAATCTTGCGCCGCCACCGCCTTTTGATCGAGCAATTCCAGTTCTTCTTTGACTCGCTCGAACTCCTGCGCCGCCTTTTCAATTTCCTGCGACTGTGCCACCAGCGTTGCCAGCACCGCGCGGCGCCTCTCAATTTCCACTTCGCGTTCGCTCAAACTTTCGATGTCGGAGGCCAGCGCCGACATCTGTTTTTCTCCGGACGCCACTTTTTCTGAGGTAATGCGCAGATGCTGGATTTTGTGTTGCAGAACTTCGGCATTGACTTTGCAGGCAGCCAATTCCTCGCAGGATTGCTCGAAGCCCAGCCGCAGTTGCTCGACTTTGTTTTCGGAGGAGCCGATCTCGAGTTCGGCGCTGCCGAGCGAAGCAATTGCTGATTGCAGCCATTCCTGGCGGGCCTTCAGCTCGCGCACTCGATCGCGCGCCTGCTCTTGCAGACGATCGAAGTAAGCCAGTCCGAGAATTTCCGAAAGCACTTGCTTGCGCTCAGATGCAACTCGAGTCGTAAATTCGTCAGCGCGACCCTGGCGCAGATAGGCGCTGTTCACGAAGGTATCGAAATCCATGCGCAGAAGATCGGTGATCGCCTTTTGCGTTTCGCGCATTCCGGTTGCCGTGAGGCTACGCCATGCCCCTCCTTCAACCGGCTTTGTCTGAGTCATGGTGCGCCGTCCGCGCTTACGAGGGCTCTCGTCTAGAGACGTTGACACGGAGTCCGGCGCCGACCCTTGAGACCCGGCGGTGCGGGATTTCGAGTCGCTCAAGTCCGAGTCGCTCAATTCCAAGCCGCTCAATTCCGGCGCACGCATCTGCGCCTCGTTGCCGTCGCTGAATGTATTGGCCCCGTTCCAGATTTGAAATTCGAGGCCACCTTTAGAAAGAGACTTGATGCCCGTTCGGCTGGCAGATCGATGTCTGGAGCGGCGGATTCTATATCTTTGCCCTTCATGACTGAAACAAAGATCCACCCACATTTCCTTCTCACCAAGCCTGACCAGCTCATCAGAGCTTGAGCGACCGCATTCCCAGATCGCCCAGGTGATAGCGTCGAGCAAAGCAGATTTACCGGCACCGTTCGGTCCGGATAAGCACACAACGCTAATCGCCGTTAAATCGAGCGTGGCATCGGCGTAGCTCATGAAGTTATGCAGTGTAATCGTGTTTAGTATCACGTCACTCCTGATTCTAGCTAATTGTTAGTGCGAAGAGAGCTAACTAAAAGACGTTTACTGCAGCAAAAAAGTTCAATATATACAGAACACCGGCAGAAGAATATGTGAATGGACCCATTCCATGCCGGAGTCGATGACTCTATATTCAATACCGCCACGATGGATGTCCAACGGCTCCCAACAGAGTGATATATTTAGGATGCATCCAGTTATCTCAGGCTTCATCAGGTATTCGCTGTAAACTGCTTTTCGGATTCTTTTCATCCTTGACAAAAGATCCACTTCAGCGCGCGTTCCATGTCCTGCTTTTATGCGTGTTCCTCTCAGGCGCCAGCACGCTGATCTATCAAATTGCCTGGCAGAGAGTGCTGATGCGCATTCTCGGAGCAGCGTTGCCGGCGGTGACGATTATCCTGACGATCTTCCTGGGCGGGCTGGCTCTGGGAGCGCTGGTCGCCGGACGCAACGCAGACGGCACGCGAGCACCGCTCAAAATTTACAGCTGGTTAGAACTGGTGCTGGCTTTGTTTGGATTGCTCTTCCCGCTACTGACCGACCAACAGGCGATCAATCACTTGCTCGAACTGGTGGGTACTGGCACGCAATCAGTTTTTAACAGCGATCCAGTGGTTGCATACTGCACCTCCGGCGGTCTGCTGTTTGTCAATTCACTTTTAACAGCAGTGGTGTCGCTATTGATACTAGTGCCAACATTGCTGATGGGCGCGACTTTGCCATTTGCTGCCAAATCAATTGCTCTTTTAGTTTCTCGCGATCGTATTCAGTCAGCAACGGTGAATGACGCAGGTGTTGCTCAGCCGGAGGGAGAAGAACCGATCGCTCAGGAAAGTTCGACGGAAGCCGGTGGCATTGGCAGAGCCGTGGCTAGCTTGTACACGCTCAATCTGTTTGGAGCCGCCGCCGGCGCTATTGCCGCAGCATTCGTTATTTTGCCGGTTACAGGCATTAACAACTCGGTGCGCGCCGCAGCAATCTTGAATTTGTTGTGCGCCCTGATCTTACAGCTTCTGCACCGCAGTTCAGCAAACACCGCCAGCTTGGAAGGCAGCATGGCCAATGGAATTGCAGCCCAGCCAGCCTTACCAGCGGTTCAATCTGTTGCCGATGCTCCAACGCGAATACCTGAGGCTGAAGCTGCTGGATATGGCGAACAGGCTGCAGATGGTGCCAACACGGATTCAGCCCCCGCACCATCTGTGGTGCAAGGGCCAACCCTGGTACAGCTCTGTATCTTGACCGCTCTTTCGTCATTGTCGGCTCTGGCGCTCGAGGTGGCATGGGCTCGGCTGTTTTGCCTGGTCTTAGGTTCTTCGACTTACGCGCTTGGCACCGTGCTGACGTTCTGTTTGCTTGGTTTCGCATGTGGTGCTTCAATCGCTCGAACGTTTTTGCGCAGGCGAGCAGAACTGGCATGGCAACTTGCCGCAGTCTTTTGCCTGTCTGCCATCCTCATTGCTGCCAGCCTGTATTTGATCGCGGATCTGCCGTGGATGTTGACCAGACTGGAACTGTGGCTCTCGCACGGACAGTCCGCTTTCGCCAGTTACATCCTGGCGCGATCTGCACTGGTCGGCGCCATGATCATGCCAATTGCAACAACCATGGGAATCGTGTTTCCTCTGATCCTCGGACACGTCTCGTCCAAAAGTGCAACTGCTGCAAGCCGCACCGGCATATTGTTCTGTGCCAGCACGGCAGGATCGATCGCCGGTGCGGCTCTGGCAGGCTGCGTATTAATTCCTCAGGTGTTGCCCTTGAGTCGCATCTCCGCAGTGTTTGACGCACAAAGCGGCATGCAAAACACGTTCGTATTCGCGGCACTGTTGGAATTCGTGCTGGCTCTCATTTCATTTGCACTTTTTGCCTCGGTCCACCTATGGCACCAGCGAAACGAAACGTGCGCTTTCATTATCGGTGCCATCGTTTGCGGCGTTGCTTTATGGGAGCGACCGGCTTGGCAGCCTTCAGCCATGTCCAGCGGCGTCTCGTTTCTCTCTTTGTCGTCTCTTCCGACGCTCGATCGCCGCACCTTCGAGAATGCATTTTCAACCGGCTCGCAGCACAGCCAGCGGCTGTTGTTTTATCGAGAGGGACAATCAGCAACCGTCACCGTCGGCAGCACCGAAGCAAATAATATCGTCTATCTGCAAAATGATGGAAAGATCGAAGCGGCCTTGCCGCTTGATCCTGGCAAGAAGTCGCCGACAAGCGATGAACCGACTCAAGTACTGCTGGGCGTTATTCCTCCCCTCTTCTGTCCGGTTGAGCCGCAGAAAGCGTTTGTAATCGGTTATGGCAGCGGCACCACATCAGGTGCTTTGCTGAGCAACAAGGATGTTTCTAACGTAACAATCGCCGAAATCGAACCGGCGGTGTACGCCGCCTCCTCCTATTTCGAGCGGGTGAATGGAAGACCGTTGCGGCAGCAGTGGCGACGAAACGGTCGTTCATTGCCGGCGGTGGCAGATGCCCGCAACCTGCTAGCAATATCGCCAGGTGCATACGACGTGATCATCTCCCAGCCGGCAGAACCATGGGTCAACGGCGCAGCAGATCTTTATTCGCTCGAGTTTTGGCAATTGGCAAAAACGAAGCTTGCCCCACACGGTGTTTTCTGTCAATGGCTGCAACTTTATGCCATCGATCCGGAATACCTTGCCGTCATACTGCGGACTTTTACACATGTATTTCCCAACACCGTGGTCTTTCATCCGCAAGGTGCAGGCGAAATCATCATCCTCGCATTCAATCACCGGCATGATACTGTGAGCGCGGCACGGGCAACCAGTCGACTGGCCTGTTCGGCGTCGACAAAACAACTTCTTTCCAGGATTGGCATCGGCTCGGGAGAAGATCTAGTTGGTACTATGGTTGGTACCAGCGATACGATCGGTGCGTTTTGCTCGCGCGAGCAAACCAAAAGCAGGGTTAGCGCCTTGAACACGGACAACAACCTGCTGACGGAGTACGCGCTGCCGGCCAAACTGTTCGCGGCCGAAGAGATCACCAACACAAATTTGCGAGCCCTGCTGGCGCGTTAAAAGATCCCGCGTCAAACTAGCCGGTCTTGATCGACCCGTTTGGTTTCGAGTCGAGCGACGCCTCTTCCGTCAGCCGCACCCGTTTAAGCGTCTTCTGAGCACGATAACTGACATAGGCATTTTCATCGTCGGCTAAGCGGCGCAGCAAATGAGCCGGTACGTTCGGATTTTCGGCAATGGCATATCGAACATCAGCATTGGCATCGTTCGACAGCCGTTCCAACAGCGCTTCAGGCGCTGAGGGATGATCGCTGACTGCAATGCGGATATCGGTGTGTTCGTCTTCAGCCAATTCGTGCAGAACATCGTCAGGCGAGTTGGGATGCTCGGCCACCTTCAGCCGAACCATGTGGTGCTCATGTTTGGCGAATTTCCTCAGTTCTTCTGCCAGGGTTTCCGGGTTGCCTACTGTTAAGTAATGCTCCGGTAGTAAGGTCATACAAACACCCACACGCGCACGAGAGGTGAAAAAGTGATTAGCACGGTAATTATCATCAAAGACGACCAGGCGGCAGTTGTCAAGTGCGGGCGCCAGATAAATCTATAGCGATTTCCATATACGCCTTATGGGGTATGCGGTATCGTCACCGGTCGCAAGAAGCTTCACGATAAAGTTTAATCAAGGTGGTGGGATATCATACTCTCTGAGCACCCTTGCAACAAGCAGAAGCGATTTGCTAATACATTAGGTCAGCTCCGGTAGCAACTATGAGTTATAGACTTTTACTGATTGAAGACAGCCCGACGCAGCTTTTGACGATTAAGCGCACTCTGGAAGCCGAGAGCTATGTCATCCTCGAGGCGCGAAATGGGGCAGAAGGTCTTGCTCGCGCCTATAACGAACTGCCGGATTTGATCATCTCCGATGTAGTCATGTCGGGCATAAACGGTTACCAACTGTGCCGGTTGGTCAAGAACGACCCGGACCTGTCTTCCACTCCTGTGATTCTGCTGACGAAGTTGGACGGCTCAGTGGACCGTTTCTGGGGGCTTAAATCAGGCGCCGATCGCTATATCCCGAAAGAGCCCGGCTTTCCCAATCTGATCAAGGCTGTTCGCGAGATTCTGGGCGAATCGCAAACACAGCCGCGCCTGCGCATACTCGGCGACGCCAACCGCAGCCCCACTCCAGAAGAGATCAACAACCGCCTCAACCAACTTTTAGAAAGGCTGCTGTTCGAGGCCACTATCGTCGACGACGTGCGCCGCATCGGCGAAGACATTCTCGACCTGGAAGTGATTACGGAAAAGCTGTTCGCTTTGCTGGCATCGATCATCAGCTATCAATCCTGTGCGCTGGTGGTCAATCAGGGAAGGTTTTCCAGCCTCATGGTCGATCTGACTAAAGACAGCCAGGAGCCGGTGGTGCGTTCATACGTGTCAAAAGTCGCTCTGCAACTCGGTCTTCCTCCACTTCGAGATGACGCGCCGCGCAGCACAGCCCATCCGGAGAACGCCTTGACGCAGCCAATCGACATGACCGGGTTGAGATTGGGACTCCTGATCGTCATTCCTTATCCACATCAGACTTACAAACCGGGCGATCAAAAGGTGGTCAGGTTAATCGCTGAGCAGCTGTCCATCGTTCTGCGGCTTTATCAAAGTCACGCGCAACGCGAAGGCGCTCCGGTGCCAACCAACTAGGCTGCTATCGGCGTTTCTTGCGCTTGTCTTTTCTTTTCTTCCGGTCTAATGCTCTGGACTGTGCTGACTCCACATTCGGTGCGTCTGCATCGGCGCCGTCATCACCTTGAGATTGATCAGCATCAGATGACTCCGCACCTACTGCGGTCATTGTCTGATCAGGAGTGTCCTCTATGCCGCCTGGCTGTCCATTGTCTTCAGTCAGTTGGGCACCACTAGCGGTGCTGCCGGCCGCCGATGCGCCTGCCTTTTCGATCGCTGCCAATGCCTCCTCAACGGTGTTGGCACCTGTACTTTCAATGCTGCTCGGAGCACCTTCGAGGGAAATTATCTGACCATTGGTATCAACATCTGATTCCGCAAGCGGCAGGGCGGAACTTTCAAATATGTCGGTTGCACCAATAAGATGCGAGAAAATTCCGGCTTCCGGGCCAACCTCCAGATCAGGAAGTTGTTGCGGTTGCTGCGATTCGACCGGTTCCCCCGACGGTGACTCTGGCTCTCGCTCAGATGCGGACTCTCCGGATTCGGATAGAGCCGGCGCTTCATGCTGCTCGAATCCGGGGTCATCTTGCTGCCAATAGGTTTGCTCCGCTGCTTCGAGCACTGGCGTCAAGCCAGGGTCGAATCCTGGTTCGCTCTGCTGCAAATAAATCGGCTGCGTTTCAGATTTCGCTGCCTGATTGCTCTGCAACAGTTCGAACCTGGCACCATCGGCGGTGACGGCGGTGACCATGTCATTGTTGACGTCGACGGCAGCTGCATCATCTGCGGTATCATGCAACTGCGAACTGGCGTGCGCCGCTTCCTGAACTTGGTCGGGCTCAACAGGAACAGGTATAACGTCGTCATCACCTGTTGACCCAGCCGCTGCTGAGAAATCCCCGGTCGTGACGACATTCTCGGGCTCCGACGTTGGTCCGGCGACTGCGGTGTCTTCCGTCCAGTCGATCTGATCCTTCCAGTTCGGTACGGCATTGCCCAGGCGCAACTCCGGCATCTGGTTGGACGCCTCTTCCGGCTCGGCGATATCGGTTGACTGGGCAGGCTCCTGACCACCATCAGGCATCTCTTCGGGCGCGGGAGATGAGAAATCCAGCCGGTCTTTCCAACTGGTGGCCGGCGTCGCGCTTTCAGAATCATTAGGTTGCTCAGGAGCAGGCGAGGAAAAATCAAGCTCGTAATTCATTGCTGGCTTTTGCTCGGCAACCGGGGCATTTTCGGCTTCCGGAGAAGAGAAGTCGAGCTGATAGTTGGGAGTGCTCTGCCGTCTGCCGCCGTCCGGCGACATCTGCTGGCTGCTCAACAAACCTCCCAGGCTCTGCCTCGGTGCGCCGTCGGCCGGAGTGCCCCAG
>Ga0182024_10015391_pt1 | contig 14658 bp, 8 predicted proteins | sample P32metaG_FD_120480 | JGI IMG/M metagenome (GOLD analysis project Ga0182024, IMG submission 120480) | Permafrost microbial communities from Stordalen Mire, Sweden - P3-2 metaG (Illumina Assembly) | ecosystem: Environmental > Terrestrial > Soil > Wetlands > Permafrost | place: Sweden: Stordalen... | reverse complement strand
AGCAACGTGTCGCCCAAGTACGCTTCCAGCGCTGTGATCTGGTGTGAAAACACCATCCTGTTAAGCAGATAGGCACCGCCATCCCTCCCGTGATTGGCCAGCATGCACTTATTGAACACAATTTGGACACTCCCTCGCGGATAAGTCCCCGGAAACGCCGTTGGGTGGAGTGATCTCGCGAAATAGAGCGGCTAGTCAACCCACAACTCAACCCACAAATCCTGCTGTCTTGCACGACTTCCGCGTATTTCGGCAGTCCCCGCGGGCTGTCAAGTCGTTGAAAAGCCTAATGTTGGCAGATTGACACGATCCGCGCCTGGGTTTGTCAGCTTCTAATGCACTGATTCCATTGCGCTATATTTCTAGCGTCCGAAGCCAATCCACAACTCAACCCACAAAAATTGACGCCTTAAACTGCGTTCCGATGCCTGTGCGGCTTGGGCGACCTAAGACCTCGATCCATCCCAGGTAGAAGTCGCAACAAAAAGGAGTCTGGCCGGAAAATAGGAATAGGAGACCGGTGAGGGGAGACTAGCGTTGGTTTCCCAGAGGTCACCTCCCGATAAAAAGCCGGCTCGTTGAGTGACTCACTCGAATTGGTCCGTGGGATCTGACCGATGTCAGCGCGTCTCCCTGTGCTTAACGTGAACGGCCAGACGGATAAGCGGCGATCGACGGCGGATTGGGTTGACCAGAAGACTCGAGCGTGCGGCTTTAAACTCTCGTGCTTGTCCGTTTGCTGACGGCCTTAAGAGACTTCGATTTGGCTCTTGGTTGGCTGGTCTTGTCTCGACTAACTTTTATGATGGCCTGTTCAACCGCAGCTTCCACGATTTGCCCGGTCACACCCTTCTTCACAGCCCTTTTAACAGACTTCTCAACCGCTTTAACGGCTTTCTTCCTCTTGCGCGTTTTTTTATTCATTTTTCGAATTCCTCGGCTACTTCATGTCATTGCTTGCATTGTGGCATTTTTAGGCTCAAATATCGAAAAATCTACTTCAAGGGTGGCCTTCCTCTGTGCCTCACATCGTGTTCTAGTGAATAAAGGGCTGGATTACGAAGTGGGCAAAGGCATATCCTGCGGCTCCGATTAGAGCGGCGCCTGGGAAGGTAACGACCCAAGCGACAACAATTTTCTCGCCCCAGATCCAGCGGACGGCGTGCCAACCGCGAGTGGCACCCACCCCGGAGACGGCGCCCCCAATGGCGTGAGTGGTTGAGATAGGAACTTTGGCCAACGTGGCTAAGCCAATCGTGATTGCCGCGGCCATTTCTGCGGAAAAACCGCCTACCGGTCGCAGATGCGGTGTAATGCGAGATCCAATGGTCTTGACGATGCGCCATCCGCCGGCCATGGTGCCGAGGGCCATGGCTGCATGGCAGCTAAGGATAATCCACCATGCGATCTCGTGTTTACCCGCTAAACCCTGAAAGCCAGAGTGGCTTGCCTTACCCCACTGCTCGTGGCCAGCAGCCGCGAGCAGGGCGACGATGATGCCCATGGTCTTTTGGGCGTCGTTAGTGCCATGGCCGAGCGAATAGAGTCCAGCGGAGACGAGTTGCAAGTGTCGAAAACGCCTTTCTGCCTTGTAGCGTTCTGAATGACGCGTAAGCCAACTGACGATAGTCATTATCGCCCAACCAAGAATCATGCCGATGATGGGCGAAATGATGAGAAAAACGATTACCGGAATCCAGCCTTTCACCAGGATGGCTTTGAAGCCCACCTTCGCGATAGCCGCACCAGCGTAGCCGCTGATGATGGCGTGGGAGGAGCTCGTCGGTAAAGCCATGAGCCAGGTGATGATGTCCCAAGCAATGGCGCCGATGAGACCGCCGCAGACGACATACACGTCGACCGCGCTAGGGTCAATCAATTTGTTGCTGATGGTTTCGGCGACGCCAGTACCGAAGAGAAACGCGGCGACAAAGTTGAAAAAAGAGGCCCAGAGGACTGCCTGCAACGGTGTGAGGACGTGCGTGGTCACCACCGTGGCGACAGAATTGGCAGCATCGTGGAAGCCGTTGAAAAAGTCGAATACCAGAGCGGTGGCTACTAGGAAGAAGACGAAATAGAGGATCGGCATGGAGGATTCTCAACCGTTTTTGAGCAGAACTCGAGCTAGGGTTTCTGTGGCTTCTTCGCAGCGTTCGATGGCTTCTTCCAAGAGGTCGTGTATCTCTTTCTTTTTGATCACTTCGAGCGGATCCGGACTACCGGTGAAGAGACCGGCAAGGAAAGTCTCTCTATCCCGCTTCACAAGTTCCATCGCGCCCGAGACGGCGTCGAGTCCCGGTTTGAGATCCTTCAGTTTCTTCTGGTGACGTAAGCCGTGAATGATGCCGTTGAGCTCATTCGAGATCGTGGAGAGGTTTTTTGCCTGGCCGCTGAGGGTAGGGTGGAGATCCGCGAGTTGGTAAAGGCGGAATCGCTGCGAGAGCTCAGATACTCGATCTACTACGCCGTACATCTCATTGATGAGGCCGAGTATATCTTCGCGATCCAGGGGGGTAATGAAGGCTTGATCGAGGCGAAGAAGAGATTCTCCGAAGATCTTGCGTGCGGCGAGACGGTCCTGCTCGATGTCGTTGAGTTGCCCATCGAATTTCGGGAAGCTGGCGACGATACTCTCGAACTGCTTGGCCGCGCTGACAACCCGGTCGGCCAGTTGTTCGAGTTCATCGTAAAACTTGGCGTCTTTGGGAAGGAGATTGAACATAGGCGACTCCGATACAAGCTGGGATGGCCGCCCTGATTACAGTCGTGTGAATAGTTCCTGTGGTGTTTCCCAGGCCCCGGAACGACGCTCATTCCACCTTGCTTTACTGGGCTCAATGCAGTGAGGATGCTGTTCTGGTTTGCGATCTTGAATGGCCTGCTCCGCCCCTGGTTTCATGGTCGTACTGCTTCCGAGCGATCGAAAGGTGAAGGGAATCGCGTCAATTCGCAAGGCCGCAAGCGTTAGGAGGACCTGTCCGCTCATCATGCGCGGGCGCCGCCATAGCGCGATCGCTGTTCTCGCACTGACAGCTTAAGTGCGTCCGTTGGCTCTCCCGTGACTGGTTACGTTTCAATCGCTGGTAAGCGGTAGGCGCGACCAGAACCTCGGGCCTTCCAGCACGCTGCGGCGCAAAGAGCACAACGAGCGATGCACCCACGGCTGTCGTGTTGCTATTCGGTTGTTACCCCTTGTAGGATGGCTTCAGCCTATGAACTGTCTCGCACTACCGGCTACGCAGGAAATGCAAGGTTGGTGCTCAATTCTCGGCCACGAGATGTTGTGCTGGCCCGGTGTAAAGATGTGTCACGTATTTGGTACATGCGCGTTTTATCGCCGCAAAGTTATGTTTGCCATCCTTCCTGACAAGCGCAGTCTAGATAGTTCCACGGCAATTTCGTACAGAGGGGCTTCCAGAAATCAGGCAAACCAAGAGGAAGATTGGGAAACCTTCGAGTTGACGAACCACTATCTCGTCAAGGCCGCCCTTGTTTCGCTCGAGAATGCATATAGGATAGTGGGCTGCGCCCATTCGCCCAACCTCCAAGCCGGTCAAAGCCGGTGAGTTCCGCTGACTCCCGCAAAACCCGCCCGCTTGCGGTGACACGCGCAGAACTCTGATTGTTTGACACTGCTATCGCCAGATTCATAAATGGTTTGCGTAATATTCGCCCACCTGATCGAAAGCTGAGCGTCAATGCAGTCAAACGTCTCTCCGGCCCGGCGCTCGTGCTGTTTCGCTGTCGTCATAGACGCCTGACAGAGCAATAGAGCGAAGTCTGGAAATTCAACAAAGTCAGGGCTACTGTGGGCTTCTGACAGTATGGATCGAACGCGCTGGATGGGCCTCCACATTGCGCCAAAAACGGCAGCCGGTCCTGCCCCTCCGACCGAGCAAATTGCCGCCGAACGATTCCGGAGGAAGTCGGATAGCCATGGCGACCCTCACGTGGAACCCCCCGCCGTGATACAGTCTCACCCAGTCGCGCATTGGAATCATCTCCATGCGTTTGCTGAAATCCCTGGTGAGCGCAGGCGCGTCCAACCTTGACGGGACGTCACTATCGACCATCTTAGCTCGGGCCGTAACTAGAAGCAGCGACAATGCGATAAGGAGGCCGGCAACAATCCGGCAGAATGCGGCCATATAACTCCGTTTGTCTGAATCTGGCAGGGAGACGTTTTAGCGGTTAAGTTGGCGACATTTCTTGCAGAAAACAATGAGCGCTGTTCTCTCGAGATCCATAGGGATTCGCTCCATACCCGGCGAAAGTGATGACTTTGACTCGCAAAGGATCCTCATTGAGGATTGACTTTAGTCGTTGATTTGCCATCGCTGGTGGAAATCTTCTTCTTGAAGTCCTTGCGGATTTTTTGGCTATCGTCTATATCTGTCAGGTCGGCTTTTTCTTTGGCGGTCTTTGGTCTTGCGATCCGCGCCCGCGTGGAGTCGAAGACACGCGGGTCGCTCGGCAATGAAGTATAGGGTGCAAGGTTTGGCTCGGTGGTAAACATATCGCTCAGGTCCGCAGCCAATGCGTCCTCAAGATTCAGCGGTCCTAATCCGAGCAGCTCGTAGATTGTCTTTTGAATGCTCCCCATGCTGCTATGGCGATGCGACAGATAGCCGCTACGCACATAGGGACTCATCGCCAGCAGAATACTTCGGTGGGCATCCACATGATCCGTGCCGCTCTGCGGATCGTCCTCTGTTACAAAGATGGCGGTGTCCTTCCAGATAGCACTGTGCGAGACCACGTCGATGATTTGTCCCAGTGCAAGATCGTTATCGGCTACATACGATTCACGCAGAGGATAGCCATCCTCCGGTCGTGGTCCGGCGGTATGATCGTTACCCAGACGCATGACGATGAGCGCCGGCACGTCTCCTGCACTTAACCGTGCGTTGAAGTCCTTGATGAACTCCTGTGTGCGGACCGTGTCCGGGATACCCATGTTGGCGGTGGGAAAATTGCGGTCCGACGCGGCGAAGACTGGTTGAAGTACAGGCGCATTCAGGAACAACCGCTGTCCCTCGGGTTCCGATCCAACCATCTCGTCCATACCTTCCACTTCCAGCGACTCGCCATAGTTCAGCAGTTTGAGCCCACTGTTGCTCACATGTTCCCAAAGTGAGCCGAACTCCGGTTCGTCCTCCGGCATCGGGCCATCCGTGGATCCACCCAGTGCACGCCGGCCCGGCGCCTGGCTGAAGGCGTTGCCGTGTCTACGTCCTCCATAGGAGGATGGCCAGGCCATCGCCATCCACGGTGTGGGAGCGATCCCCATCACCCAGCGATGACCGTCTGCGGAAACGTCACTATCGGTGTAGAACTGGTCGCTGGTGGCGAATCGCGCAGCCATGGCGTGGGCGTTTGGAGTTACGCGCAGGTCCTGCATCGCTGAATCCCCTTTGACCTGACCATGCATTCCAAAATGGGCCAACGTAGGGTCTCCGTCCGCTCCACTCAGGTCACCGAAAACATCGTCGAAGGTCCGGTTTTCACGAATGATGAGGAACACGTGCTTCAGATGAGGCAGAGTACTGCTGTCCATGGAGGCCATATTGTTCTGGACGACGGCGGCGGTCTGTTCTTCGGGATGCTCGGCAACTGACGCCGGAATTGCCGAAATACTGCCCAGTTCAAGCTCTCCGATATAGGCGCCATGGAGAGCCGGGTTGAATTTGGCTCCCGCGTTGGGGCCGCTGCCTTCGCCTTTGGCATTGGCGACATAAATCGTGGAGTCGTCCCCGGAGACCAGTACGGCGGAAGGGTTCCACCCTACAGGAAGATGTCCCAGGACGCGCTTGCTCGCGGTGTCAACCACTCCGAGGGCGTTGATGCCAGCTTCCGTCACATACAAGGTCTTGGCTGTGAGCGCGAGCCCGCTTGGCATCACACCGCGCAAAGTATTGCCGCCGCGATCCTGGAACTCCGATCCAGTAAACGGACTGAGTGGGATTTGCGCCTGCAGCGAGCGCCCGTCGGCGCTGATGACAGCCACTGCATCCTCGTGCGCCAGCGCAACATACACTGCGTTCCGGTCCGTGATCAACCCAGACGGGGCCGCCCCGCCGACGACATGATTATTGCCGGACTCGATCGGTGTGCCCAGCCGCAGCGAGGCCGAGCGCCGCGGCCTCTTCGGGTCGTTTACATCGTAAGTCCATAACGAACTTCCCCGCGCATCGTTGGCATCGCCCAGCCCTGGGATGCTCCGGCCCTCGACGGATGCTCCGTTGCGGGCGGCATCGGATGGATAACCAAAAGGTGGAAAGTGCAGCCCGCTGTGAAGCCGGTCTGCGTTGTCGGCTCCGGGTATCGTCTTGTATTCAAAGAGTCCGGAGTTGGCGACATACAAGCGCGCGCCATCAGGACTCAGGCACAGAGCGATGGGGTTCACACCCGTTGCGAGTGTCGTGATCCTCGTCCTCGTTGCCGTATCGATCACCACGACTCGCCAATTCGCCTGGTCGATCACATACAACGTGTGTCCATTGTTTGACACCACGAGCGAGGCAGCGAAGCTCTCCTTATAGATATGGCCTTTCAACTCGCCATTCAGGTTGATGCGCGCGATCCTGCGCCAGCTGTTGGTGGCCATGACATCGACCAAGCCGCTGTCGCCGGTCGCAACGTAGAGGAGCTTGCCGCTGGGAGAGTAAGCCACGCCAGTATAGACTTCGACGCCGGGAGTGCTTAGAAATCCGCGAGGAATCTGCGTCACCTTGCGGCCCGCGCCGGCGGGATGATCGATCACATTCAGGGCAAACGGAAATCCCAGCGATGGCGCAACCAGTTGCTGGCCGTCCGGACGAAGCGTCAGCGAGAAAGGAAAGGGAGCAACGGGCGTCCAAACGCCGACAGGGGTGATTCGCCGCCCCGTTGGGGATGGTAACTGCTACGGTCTGAGCGACGGCTTCTCCCGTCAATGGCGCCTGGGCAGGCAACGGAGCGGGAAACCTCGCCAGGACGACGATCAGGAAGAGAGATCGATAGCAGGTTTCCGTGAACTTCAAAGCTAAGCTCCCGAGCCGTAGACTTAATCTAACTGCTATCGTTGCGGATTTGCGGAGATCACTTTCGTGTAGCGGCCGGCGCGACCTGGTGAATCTCCCGTCCTAAGAGTTCGTACTGATCCGAAGCGAGGTAGTCGACATGCGCGGCAATGGCTGCGCGCCAGCGCACACGGGCGGCATCGATCGAACCGAAATTGTAATCATGGAACCAGCCGTTACAGCTGAGTTGCTCTTTGGTTGCGCCGTCGAGCGTGTAGAAGCGTATCCACAGACCGTTTGCGTGGGCCCGCTCGACCAGCGCGCGCAGCCGGTTCATCTTGGCAGATGTCCACTCTCCGGCGTTTGGTTGACCACCGGCCTCAACCACATTCCACGGATTGTTCCACCAGCGCCGGTAGTTCGTGGCTTTGGTTGGATCCATCACTTCGGGCGCCGCGGAAGGTTCCTTTCCTTCCGTGTGAATGGCCCCAAACAGCAGTACACGATCACCGGTCTGCAACTGGTCGTAGAACACGGTTTGCTGCGGGTCAGCTTCGCCAGTCAGTACAAGGATCGGCTTAACGTCCAAGGGCTGCACATCCTCTTCCTGCGCAGCTTTTACCGACGTAGTCAGCCACGGTTGATATTTTTGCAGCAATGCCAAGACGGCGGCGAGGTGCTCCGGCTTGTTGTCTTTGAAATCGAGGTTGAGTGTGATAAGCGGCCAATCGCCGTGGTCACCGTTCCGCAGCGCCTTCTCCACGATGGGGCGAACGCGCTCGAAGAAATACTGATCCATGGTCGGTTCTACGCCGTAGGTGGGATCGCCATGGGTGACGACAGACCAGCTACGTCCGGTCTTGGGATCGGTATGCCAGGCCAGATCCTGCTCAATGGCCAGCGGAGTGCCTGCAGAAAGCGCGCGGTCGATGCGGTCGCCCCACCATTCAAAGTAAGGATAACAATTGTGCGCATCCATCACGGTGCGCGCGCCGGGAACTGACTGCTGCGCACCCAGCGATGAGGAGCAAATTCCGAGAACCAGCAATACTTTCAAAAGTCGCTGCAGGACACAATCATGCATCGTCGATCCTTTTATTCCTCTGGGAAATTAATGTAGAGCGGGCTGCTTATCAACTCGCCGGCACGGCTGGGGTCAAGCACCTCTAAACGCAGCCAGTGCCGTCCGGCGCTTGTGGTGAGCATAGCGGTAGCAGCGAAGCCGACGCCGTCAGCACGCAGGGGAGGATTCGAGTTCGGCTCGCCATCCAGCAGTAAATGAACTATAGACCCCTTTGCCGCAATCGTACGAATGCGCACCGAGATGGGAGCCCCAGCTGCGGCATGGAGTGTCCCGCCCATCTTTGCCGAACCGCCGCCAGCCTCTGCCTCGAAGTCCAGCATCTTGTCCCGTGAACCAGTCAGATCGATGAACGTGCGACCAGCGCGAATCGCATCCAGGAGTGACGGTACAGAGAGTTCATCTGCCTCGACGACCGTCGCTGGCCAGCCGATCGCGCCCACTTCTCCCGGTGGAGTGGTCGCATTGTGATTGTCGCTGCCGCCAATCGCGGCCAGGCGGTGCCCTGCGCGCAGCTGGGAATCCCAGTACTTTGCACTGGAAAACATGATCTCACCGTAGTTGATAACTTCCACGGCACTGAACAAGCCCATGTCCGTGCCGGCTGCAGGCATCCAGCGGCAACCCATGCATTCCTCTCCTTCAGGCGCCTCCGCATGGTTCACGGAAGCGATGCCTCCCTTGGAGCGTGCATCGCGTAACACGGTGTTCAGATCGAGGCCGGCTTGGCTTACGCGCCAATCCATAAATTGCGTAACCCCGAAGACATTGAAGTGCCCGTGAAATGTGGTCATTTCGCGTCCTGGAATGAGGAGCAGATGATCAAAGAAGGGCTGCAGTTCGCGCAGCTGCGCATACTGCGAATCCGTATTGTGGTCGGTGATCGCGATAAAGTCCAGGCTGCGAGACGCCGCTGCCTGAACCGTTAGAAAGAGGGGACACGGCACTTCCCTGCCGCTTTGGCTCTTGCAGCTGCCATCGCTGTGCGCGGTGTGCATATGCAGGTCACCACGATACCAACGCTTTCCTATGGCGAGAGGCTGCGCGGTAAAGCCAGCTTCTTCGGTTCGCGCATTGAAGCGTATATCCGCCTCGTAGTGTGAGATAACCTGCGGACGCATGTTGGGGACCGCGATCAACAGCCGCCATTGGCCGGCCGGAATCGCTCCAGGAAGATACGACGGTGTGGCGTCCGTCTCGCTGACGGTGAAATGACTCTTGTTGCCGCCGCTGGCACCACGAAATCGTTCCGGATCTGCGATCCCGAGGTCAAGAACAGCGCGCTGATCTTTGCCGGTGTATTGAAAATCGACGCTGAGGCGGTGTACGCCGGTAGGCACCGTGAAGGGGATTTCAAAGTAGGTTTTGTTCTGCTGGCCGTTTACCTGGCCCGTGAGCACTAAATTTGCAGGTGTCGCTCCGTCCGGAGCAGGCGCTGAGCTCACCTGCTGAGCAACTGCCCAGGGTGCAAGAGCAACAGGAAGGAAAACCAGGAAACGACCCCACCGCTTCACGAGGTTCAAAACAACTCCTCAATGGAGAAAACGCTGCGCTGAAGTAGGCGGCCCTAGTGAACTGGACCGCCGGCCAGAATCAGCTTTAGAAGTCCAAGCGGAGAGCGAACTGCATAACGCGCGGATCACCTGAAAGCGAGGTGATCTGTGCGGCGGCCCCGGTGCTCACATCGCCGCTCGGCGCGGCAAACAGCGGGTGATTGAGAACATTGAAGACCTCCCAGCGAAACTCGGCTCTCAGACTCTCGGTAACCGGAAGGTCTTTTATCAGAGCAGCGTCGACGACATCTGTCGCGGGCGAGTTGAGCGAGTTGCGGCTGCCGTTGCCAATCACACCGTTACCCGCGTCGGCGAAGGCATCCGAAAGGCCTGACCCGTACTGACCACAAGCGCTGGTGCCGCTCGAGTAGAACCAGCAAGACGCCTTGTGGATGTAATGCACCTTGCCGACTACGTTCGGAACCGCGGTCGCGTATCCGTAAGGATCCAACAGGCTGCTTTCGCTACCCCATATCGCGGTAAAGGGGATGCCGCTATAAAACGTGTAGACGCCTGAAGTACGCCAGTTGCCGAGCGCCCAGGATAAAGGACCGGCGTTCAACATGCTCTTCCCTCGCCCGAAAGGCAGCTCGTATACGGCACTGACGCCAAGGCGCTGAGGAGTATTGAATTCGCTTGGACCATACCACGAACTCTCGTTGCGACCGTTTGGTGGACCGCCAGGGTTGTTCTCCAGCTCCTCAGGCGTGTTGTCCAGGCTGCGCGAGTAGGTGTAAGCCGCGTGCACACTTAGACCGTTCGCCATCGCATGGGTAAGGCTGGCCTGGAGCCCGTTGTAATTGCCGTAACCGATCGGCGCGGTGTATTCCACCTGGCCGAAGTTGGGATAAGGAACAGCCGCGGTGACCACATTGTTGACGATGAGGGGTTGGTTGTAATCGTAAATGAGGTTGTTATGGGTCGACTTCGTTCCGACATAATCCACCTCACCGAGCCACTTACCACCGAGGTCTCGCTGAACACCAAGACTCCACTGCTGAACCATCGGCTCTTTTTTCGCTGGATCGACTGCACGGATGTGAAACAGCTGCAGTGCATTGAGATTGATGGTGGAAGGATCGAGGAAGTTCGCCGGAAAACCAATCTGCGGCTGCAGCACGGGCACGGTATTGCTGGACGGCGTCTTATTCACCAGGAAGGGAGGATTCAGCGCCAACTGGTTTTCGCTGCCGATTCGTTCCAACAGGGTGTAGTAAATTCCGTATCCGCCGCGCACCACGGTCTTGTTGTCCAGAGAGTAGGATATGCCGATGCGCGGACCGAAGTTGGTCGTAGTGGGGTTGACCAGCGAGCGATTGCCAAGGGAGCCGGACGTAGCAAAATTCAGCGAGCCCGAGCCCTCGGGATTGAAGTTGGCCAACTGGTTTCCGCCCTCGTAGGGCGGCGTTGCGAAGTCATAGCGCAAGCCGAGGTTCAGCGTGAGATTCGGCGTCACCTTCCAATCGTCTTCGACAAACCCAGCCGCCATGTATAGCCGCTGGTCTACCAGGAGCCGATTTGTTAATTGGGCATAGTACGGGGCGCCAAACAGGCCATCCGCGTAGTCGGTGATTCCAGAGGGATTTCCTACCCCCGAAAAGACGCCGGAGAAGGAAAGGTCGCCGCGCGTGCCTGGCTCGTCCTGGAAGATGTTGCGCATGGGCAGGAAGAGATTGACACCGAACTTAAAGCTGTGAGGACCCTTTGTCCAGGAGAGAGTGTCATCGAACTGGTATACCATGGGCACCTGGGACTTGGGCAGGAAGTCAGGCGAGCCGAGGTAAGTGTGGTTGTTAAACGCCGTAAGCGATACTCCTCCCCCGATGGCCGGATTGCTAGGGATGCCGGGAACAAATTGGCCTGCTGTCTGGGGCAGATCGAACGGCTGCTGTTGACCAAAGGAGGTGTCCCGAACCCAACCGAATCGGAAATCGTTCAGAATAGTGGGAGTAAAGATGTGGGTCCAACCCAACACAAAGCTGTAGCCTTTGAGGAACTGGTTACCCCACGCCGAGGTGCCGGTTCCGTCGGCCAAGCCGCCGAAGTAGCCTGGAATCGCGCGTGTGCGATTGAAGTAGTTGAAGCGGCCGAAAATTGTGTTGTTCTGCGATGGCGTCCAGTCGACCCGTCCATCGTAGCTGGAATTGAAATCAGTAGCCGCGCCCGTGCGCGAGAAGTTGTTAAAGTCCGGATAAGTGGATCCGCCCTGCTTGTTGTTCGGCTCGGGGAAAAGTGCGACTAGCTTCGCCACTGCGGAATCGATCCTGGCGGTTGGGTCAGTTACAAAGCTGTTGTTGACGAGCGGCGTGCAGTTAGCTGCCGTATAGGGCGCTGAGCAGGTCGACAGGTTGTAGACCGTAGGATAAGCCGGTACACCCGCATTGGCGGCCGCAGTCGCGCTGAAATCACCGATGCGCTCATTGTCCAGCGGGACGGTCGATATACGCGAGAGCCCCTGCTTGATGCGTGTTCCTTCATAGTTGAAAAACCCGAAGATGCGATCGTGCTTGATCGGGCCCCCAAAGCTGCCGCCGAACTGGTTCTGGTTGTTCTCTGGCTTGACGTTCGTGGTCTGTCTCGTGAAATAGTCGAAGGAGTCGAAATACTGGTTGCGCAGATATTCATAAGCTGCGCCGTGAAAACTGTTGGCGCCGCTCCGTGTGTTGACCGAAACCACCGCGCCAGGAGACCTGCCGTATTCGGAAGAATATGGACTCGTGATCACGTTGAATTGTGAGATTACGTCGACCGAGGGGTGCGTGGCTTCTGTACTGAGTTCCTGTACGTTCTCTGAAAAGGTGTTGTTGTCGATTCCATCCAGGATAAAATTGTTCTGCAGCGAGTGGACGCCGTTCACATTGAAGTCGCCTGTGCGGCCCGCTGACGTTGCACCGCTCTGGTTCGTGTACCGGCTGATTTGCACTCCCGGAACAACGCGCAGCAGGTCGTCCCAGTTGCGCAGGTAAAGTGGTGTTTCTTCAATGACATCACTGGTCACCAGCATCCCGATAGAAGCATCGTCGCGTTGCAGCTGCTCCCCAGTAGCGTCAACCTCGACTGTCTGATCAGCTGCGCCGACTGTCAAATGCAGATCGAGCCGCGCACGCTCGCCCACCGCGACACTCACCCGTTCATCGACCCGCGAGAAGCCCGTCGCCGTTGTGGTAAGGCTGTAGTTCCCAATGGGCAGATCGGGCAGCGAGTAGGCGCCATCGCCCAGGCTTTTGCCGGTGCGCGTGTAACCAGTGTCCGCGGATTTCACGGTCACCTCTGTGCCCGCGACAGCGGCGCCGCTGGAATCCAGAACAAGCCCGCTCAGTGAACCGGTATTAACCTGGGCCTTGAGCGCGGCCGCTGAAAATAGAAAATATAGGACGGCGCACCCAGCTACGACGCTGACGCTCTTCTGGGTAGTGCGCATCATCTGCCGTGTGGCACGGACGATTACTTGACGGAAGCTTGCTTTTGTAGGCACGGGGGCGCTCCTGGAAGTAGCCTTCTTGTGAGCTTGTCTATGTGCGATCGGGGGCCTGGATGCTAACCGCTTATGTTGGGGAATCTAGTGCTTCGACTTCTTGAATCTCGTCAATAGCTATTTAAAATCTGGTTAAAGTGCGGAGAGCCTCTCAATTAGCAGCGAGAGAGCCCGGCCTATCAGCCAGCGGCCCAGTCTCGAATCCAAAGCACACTTTCGCGCTCTCCTACCTCTCCCTCAAAGGCAAGGGGGGAACCGGGCGAGGCCTGCGCTCTTGCTCGCCGAGGGCTCGCCGCTGCTTACGACCCGGACGTCAGGCAGTCGATCCAGCAAATCATTGACCGCCTCGCTCCCACGACCCCTGCCTCACGCGCAGAGTAATCCACCTCCATACCCGGCCGAAATTGTGGAGCCTGCCCATCATTTCGGACTGCCCCTTATGGAAGGTCGGGCGCGAATGAATCTCAACCCTCCGCATTGGCGCATTGGCTAGATTCCGGTCTCAGCTTACGCAAACTCGCCGAGCCACTCATTGAACGCCCCATGTGCAAGGAAGAGACGCCAAGCCCTGGATCGCGAGCGAATCTGCGGTCAATCCTCAAGGCATCCTCCGTAGTGCCTGCAAAGTCTTAGGGTTGTATCTGAAGCGCCCGCAAGCCAAATTTGGCCGTTGAGGTGCTCTTGATGGGCGCTTCAGATACAACGACTGATGACTCTACCGGTCGATGAGTTCCTGCGCCGCTTCCTGCTCCATCTATCGCTGATCTTCAGCCGCGCCACTTCTGCGCGACGGGCGCCTGTGGCATAGAGCGTCATCAGCAGAATGCGATGAAAGGGGAACTCCGCAGCATCGATGAGTCGCGCTACTTCTTCCTGGCTGAGCACCTGTGGCAGATGCAAAACCTTCTTCGGATACGGCGTCTCGGCGACGCTCTAGCCTCTCTTCAATACCTGAACATAGAAGAAGCGCAAGGCTGCCAGCCGCTGGGTTACGGTGTTCGGGACCAGCTTCCAACGCGTGAACAGCGCTGCCTGATACTGGCGAATGTGTTCTGGACCAAGCTGATCGGGTGAACGATGAAAATATCGACTGAAGTGCTCAACGGTGCGAAGATAGGCACGGATGGTTGACTCGGCGTAGTTGCGCCGCCTGAGTTCCTCAAGCATGATCTGACGTAGATGGGTCACAGAGAGTTCCTCCTCTGCGACAAGCTAGATCACAGCAACTACTGCTAGCTCAACCTACGCGCATGCGTCCGCCGCCCTGGCGGCTTCGTTCAAGTCGGCTTGTGTTTACTAATAGGTTGTTTGTCAAGCGATGCGATACCGATCAACGCGGATGCGATGGCTCAACGAGTGAATTGGCCACGCTGGGCAAGTTACTGAAAATCCCGTTTTTAAGGAACTACGTTGAAACTCCACGAGGAAAGGCTGCATCACTTCCGAATCGCGACCAGTCAGGAGCAGAATCAGTTCTCATCGCGGGCCCCGGAATCGCCTATCTCCATATTTCCAACTTTTGCCCTGTCCTCTCTCAGTTCACCGCTT
>Ga0182024_10015390_pt1 | contig 14659 bp, 17 predicted proteins | sample P32metaG_FD_120480 | JGI IMG/M metagenome (GOLD analysis project Ga0182024, IMG submission 120480) | Permafrost microbial communities from Stordalen Mire, Sweden - P3-2 metaG (Illumina Assembly) | ecosystem: Environmental > Terrestrial > Soil > Wetlands > Permafrost | place: Sweden: Stordalen... | reverse complement strand
ATCCACAAGTTGAGTTGTACAGCGCTTTGCCGCGAATCAAAACATCCTGCGATGCCAGGGGCCGCGTGTATTGGGTGAATCCGTTGGCGCGAACGCCTTTGCCAGGGGCGATCGGAACGGGGTCGGGTACCGGTGTTGGGGTGCCCTGCGCGTAAGCCAGAGCGGTGATTACCGATCCGGCGAATAAAGCTGCAATCAGATATTTTTTTCGAATCATGATGTAACCCTCAGATGATGTACCTCTCGCGACATGGCCCATCGGCCATTCTATACGAGCGTTTTTTTCGGCATCATTTGAAGCGGGTCTGCACCGACCTATATAGGTTGAGACAATGAGTCCGTGGATTCCAGCGGGCACGCGGTAGTCGTTTTCGATGGCGAGTGCAGCACCTTCTGTAACCGCTGGGTTGATATTCCTGCTTCGGTTCGACCGTAGAGACGGGAGGGAGTCCAGGGATCGCTAGTATAGAGTGGCTGGCACGCGCGTCACGGCTTCTTCATCTACCTGCTGCGCTTTCACCATCCCGCAGGTGTGAGCCTCCATCATCGTGCCAAACGACGGAACCGTGGCAGCCAGGGCGTGCCTGGCTGGGTTCCACAGGTCGGCGCGAACAAGCGCACGACTACAGTGGATGTACGCTTCCTTCACACTTACAACGATGACTGTATTCGGGAGTTTATCCTGCACGCTGAACTGTGCAATCAGCGCGGGGTCGCGCGAGAGCATTGCCTCGCCATTCACCCTAAAGGTCTCACGCACGCCTGGGACGAGGAAAAGCAGGCCAACCCGGGGGTTGCGGACGATGTTGCGGAGGCTATCCAGCCGGTTATTGCCACGGCGGTCCGGGATCAGCAGCGTGTGCTCGTCGGCCACGTGAACGAATCCAGGCGCATCGCCGCGGGGCGAAGCATCGAAGGAGACGCCGTCTGACGTAGCGAGAACCAGCAACGGCGAGGCTGCGATGAAAGCGCGGGAGAGGTCATCGAAGTGGTCCATCTGCTTGCGGACGGAACGTTCGAGAGGTGGACCGTAGAGTGCTGATAACTCGTCGGGATCGGTGATGAGATAGGCGGGATTGGGGTCCATGAGATCAGGGTAATAGATTAGACAACTTCGGGTTTGGCAGACTGAATTGTCCTGGCCTTCGTCACTGTGTAAATTTCCGGCCCCGGCGGGCAGTACGCCACAAACGTCGAGGCAAAAGTCTCATGGGCCGCCCGCAAAGGCGTGGAGTTCTTCCTCGATCCTTTCTGGAAGGGCCGAAGCCGACGGCCGGCATGATCCTGCGTTTGTGCCCGATGGGCGGGAAAGAAATACACGTCCGGGTTCCAGCGGGCGTCGTTGGACTAGTTTGAGAACCTTTCCCGCTCCGGCATTACTTCTTTGGGTTCTGGCCGTCGTGCTCAACTGGCAGCGAACTTTTGGCCTGGTCGCACGTAAATATCTGTGACATTCCCATCGGTTAAGGCGTCTACACGTCAATAAGGAGTTCCTGCCATGAGGTGCGCAATAATTTGCCTCAGCTTAGCCGTCCTGATTGCGGGCGCGGCGTTTGGCGAACCGTCCGACAACCCACCGCGGTTTGAGGCGGCAGACATTCGGATCAGCCCACGGCCCACCAACGCGAATTTTACGGACATGAGCGGCGGCCTGATGCATGGCGGGATTTACTGGGTGCGTCGCGCCACGATGCTCGATCTGGTGAGAACGGCGTACGGCGTCCGGGCTGATAAGGTGGCGGGAGGGCCCAGCTGGCTCGAAATGAACCGGTTCGATATCTATGCGAAAGCGCCGGCCGATGTGACCTCCGAAACGGTGAAGCTGATGCTCCGGACTCTGCTGGACGAGCGTTTCAGCCTGGTTGTGCATGAAAGATATGAAGCCAATGCCGGCTTTCGCGCTGACCGCGAGCAAGAAGCCACAGATGACGAAATCGGACGGCACCGGCGAGTCCGGCTGCAAATTCAATGTCGAAGGCAACGGGCCGAGCGAACCGGGAACTCCGACTCCGGTGCGAACCGTTGTTTACACGTGTCACAACGTGACCATGGAGGCGTTCGCCAACGAATTCGGAAGAGCGCCTGCCGCCGGGCCGCTCGGGGAGAATCCGGTGGCCGATCAGACCGGCCTTGAGGGCGCGTGGGATTTCAGCTTCAGGTACAACCTCCGGGGCAGCGTGACGACGCCGGGCGCGGAAGTCGTTTCCCTCACAGATGCGGTTGAGAAGCAACTGGGGCTGAAAGTTGAGCCCGCGAAACTTCCCATGAAGGTTCTGGTGGTGGACAGCGTCCATGAGAAACCGAGCGGGAATTCCGATCCAACGAAAGCATTCACGTTTCCCGCGCAGGAATTCGAGGTTGCAACCATCAAACCGACAGATCCCGATTTTCAGGGCGGGCGATTTGAAGTCAAGCCCGGCGGAAGGATCATGGCTCAGGGGATCCGCTGAAACCTATCATCGGCGACCTTTGGGGGTTTACCGATGACATGATCTTCGGCGCGCCGAAGTCCGCGGAAACCGACCGGTGGGATATTGTGGCGAAAGCTCCGGCCGCGGCTGCGATTATCGGAGCGAACACCGGGCAGGATGAATTGCCGGTCGATCTGGACATGCTGATCGATATGCTGAAGACGCTGCTGGCACAGCGTTTCGGGATGAAATACCACATGGAAGATCGTCCAATGCCGGGCTATACGCTCTCGACCATCAAACCGAAGATGAAGAAGGCCGATCCGACGTCTCGCACGAGTTGCAAGGAAGGACCGGCAGTGCTCTCAAAGACCGATTCGCGGGATGCCAACCCAATTCTGGGACGGCTTCTAACCTGCACCAACACTTCGATGGCGCAGTTTGCGGAACTTCTGCCGACACTTGCAAACGGTTATGTTCACAGCGCGGTGCTCGATTCCACCGGCCTCCAGGGAGGCTGGGATTTTACGTTGAGCTTCAGCACGATCGGACAGTTGCGGGGCCGCGACGGACAGGGCGGAAATCCGAACGCGATAAACGGGACGAGCGATGCCGCTGATCCGAACGGAGCGATTTCGCTTCCCGACGCGATGGAGAAACAGCTGGGGATCAAGATGGAGTTGCAAAAGCGGCCAGTGCAGGTGATGGTGATCGATCACCTGGAACAGAGACCAGGCGACAACTGATTTATTTTGGCTTAAACCGCTGATCTGACCGGGCCCGGAGCCCCCTGTGGGTAGCCCAGAACTGAATCCGTAGTGCTGCGGCCCCTTTATGTAAAGGTAGATCGCCAGGCTGATTTTGGCAAGAGAGAAGATCCGGGTCCTGTCGATCTTGCGGCGCGTGCTTCGGGACGCACGGGTTGTTGCGAAGCGGCAGGGCATTACGGTACGAGTGTGGGTTGATCCCACGAAGAAATAGCTTCCGATATCAGTGCATGACGCCGCGCTTCGGAGGCCGTAAGATCACCGCTGGGCGGGCGCCGCGAGGGCGGCAACTCTAGGGTTTGTACGGCGATTCCAGGTACCTGGCTGCTTCTTCCAAAGCCCCGTCAGTATCATCCCTGGTACGGATGGCCTGAGTGTACTCGTTGACGGCACGGTCTCTCTGGTTTGTACTGTCGAAAATCTTGCCGAGATTGATGTGCGACCATACCTCGATCCACGCGGGCTGCAAATCTCCATTCAGCGCTTCGCGGAATTCGTTCGCCGAGGATTGATAATTATGCTCCTGAAGAAAAATACGTGCCTTGCCATAGTGCGCAGTTGAACTCTTCGGGTTGGATTCGAGCATCTTCTGAAACTCTTCCAATGTATTCTGCGCGGAGCCAGCAGACGCAATCACCAAGAGTGCTGTAACAGCAGATAGCGATTTCATTTGGAAATCTTGGCCTCCTCTCCAGGCGTAGACGGTTCCGGCGACTTTGTCGTTTCCCGGAAGTTCAGAGGATCTTAATACTGACCGCAGGATGTCCGAGCTAAGCGTTAAAAAAGATTGGAGCCGACGGCTCTACTGGTGACAACAGGCCGCCGCGCATTGGGCCGGAAATACCTATGGGCAGATATCATTCTGCATCGCCGCCTACACCTCGGAGTTTACCGCGTGAATCAGGGCGTTGATATAGGCGTAGCCAAACGCATAGGCCTGAAGTTTCCCGGGATCGTCAGGATGACTCGGCATATGATCGGGACAGATCGACAGGTAGGCGCGCCCTGCCTGTGCTAGAGCAACGTCGGGGTTAATGCCGCCGGCAATACCCGCGCCGACGGCGCCGCGCACAAGCCTCTTTCCAAAGTCCCTTCGTTTGATCATGTCAATATTTGCTTGCTTCGACCGTGGATTTCCGTCTCTGACAGCATCCAATGATTCGATGCCAGTGCCATCGCGGCTATAATACCAGCCGTAAGACGCTCCCATGCTTTTCCAGGCGGCCGCCTCGACCGCCATTTTCCACACCGCTGTGATCCGCAAGTTTATAGAGATCGGACCGAGCCCGCGGGCTTCGAGCGCCACCTGCCAGGCGGTGACGGTCGCCTTCGCGAACCCGGCTGGTCGCGCCTCCAGCATGAACCAGGCCATGAATTCGTCCAGCCCGAGGTTGTACACGCGGCGCGTAATCGGCGACGACACGCTGTCGAGCACCAGCGCCTTCAATCTGTGCCAATGTGTGGCACGCCCGACTACTATTAGTTCATCTGCTATCTCCTTTGATTCCCGTTATTTGGCAATATCGGGAGTTAACAGGACATTAGCTCTTGGGTCGTTTGATCGCAAGTTCGATAGCTGTCTTGGCCTTAAGCTTTTTGTGGATGGATATCCGTTGTCCGATATACTTGCAAAGACGGAGGTGTTAGATGACCTCACGTCATCTATGTACGGCTCAGTAGCCTACGCTTTGTGAGATATGCCAAAATGATCAAACGTCGAGATTTTCTTATCGCTTCCGGTTTGGCGGCCAAAGCGTGGGGCCAGAACGCGAATCGAGCCAAAATGGATCGCGTTGCGGTCATGAGCTACAGTTTCAGTCTCATCGTCAAGAGCGCTGCGCGCCCGGACGATCCGCTGAGAACCCTGGATATCCTCGATTTTCCGGAAGAGATGGCGCAACGCTATGGCATCTACAATCTTGAGATCCAGCATGCCCACTTCCACTCGACCGAGCCCGAGTACCTGGAGGAGTTCAAGAACCGGCTGAAGAAAGCCCAGTCCCGGGTGAGTCAACTGGTTTTGGAACTCGGAGCGCACAACATTTCGGCCGCGGATCCGGCGATTCGGATGGAAACGATTGAGCTGACGAAACAATGGATTGACCGGGCGGTAGTTCTTGGCTCTCCGCGTGTGATGGTGAACCAGGGCACGCTCGCGCCCGACGTGCGTCAAACTGCGGTCGAGACCTTAAAGACGATAAAAGCGTACGCCGACACGAAGAAGGTGATGGTGAGCGTGGAGAACCGCGACGACCCACCGAGGGTAGGGGGCGGACGTAACGGAGGGGGCGCAGGCGGAACTCCGAACAGCGGCGGAGGCGCGGTCACTCCTCGGCCCCCGCGTGCACATACCTGGGAGAACGAGGTTGACTTAATAAAGGCCGCCGCAGTTTGGGCCAATCCCGACGTGAGTTCGTTTCCAGACAACGACGCGAGGGAGGCGGGATTGCGCGTTATGTATGCGATGGCGACCAGCAGCCATTTTAAGTACATGCCGGATCTGTTCGACTCAGCCCGGGCGATTCAAATTTCGAAGGAGGTAGGATACAAAGGCCTCTACTCGATTGAAGCCGAACCCCTTACTTCCGAACCGTACCCGTTCGTGCAAACCATTCTGGATGTACTGCTCCGAAATCTTTAGCGCAGGCCGGGATCATCAGACTCATTCCGTAGTCAAGTTATGGCAGAGATGCTTGCCCGGTAATTGGCCTCATTGCCTGTGTGATTGTGGCTGAGGTCTATTGGACGGCGGTACAGTCCTCTGCGCCCCTTGGGTCGCGCCCCCACCGTAGTGATATTACGACACCGTGTTTCCGCACCCCAATATAGGCGGTTAGATAATCAAACCGAGCGGAGAAGATATGCCAGAGGAATTTCCGAAACAAGAACTCAAGGAGAATCGGGCGTTGCCGGAGGTGCCGCCGACAACATCGCCCAGTTGCAAACCTCAGCCCGTCGAACTGGAATGCGATGAGGGTGACGCGTTCTTCGACAAGAGAACCGACGTTTGAACGTTCCGCTCCTGCTATCGGTCTGGCAAATGCTGTATTGGAAATTGGGCGCGGCCATTGCCGTTGCGTTCACGCATCCCGTCCGCTCTTTGCGCCTTGCAAGCCCGGTTTATCGATTTTGCGATGGGTGGGGCCGACCGACCCTACTCCACTATAACGATTCCGATATCGGTTAATATCGGAGGTTACTCGGGCAACTCTTCGGCACCAGACGGCGACGTCGGTTTATCGATCACTATCGCCAGCTTTCGTCCGTTTCTGCAGGAGCGGACACCGTCGACCTCGGCGCTGCCTTCTTAGCCGTGGCTTTCTTCGCAGCTTCAGCCCTTTTCAGTGCCCAACGTTTTTTGGGTCGCAGCGATTATAGCCTTTCGACCCGCAGCACTCCACTTTCGTTTTGGTTTCGGGGGCTGCCGTGAAGCTTTCGTTGGTTTTACTCGGCGGCGGATCTCATAGAAGACCGACTCTCCGGCGCCGATGCACATGATCTAATATATCGGGCCGCGAGGAAGCTGACGCGAAGGCGATTATGCAGGCCGAGAAGCGCGGATTGACCCAGACGCCCGCAGCGAATCGCCGGAAGAAGGGCGCATGAGAACTGATTGCCGTGGTTTGCTCGGACTCGTTTTCACGGTCGAGATCCTCTTCGTGACTACCGGGTTTCCGCCAAAGCTGAGCGGCGTTGAATCGAAATATCGCTATTCCGGCCCGGTGAATTTCCTGTACAAGCCATTGTTATACGTGCTCCACGGCGAGAAGCCTCCGCGCTCGCGATAAAGCTGATAGGCGAAGTCGATATTTGCCTTACAGTCCAGGAGATCGCGCAGGTTCAAGCCCGGTCGTTTCAGATGCACCGTGTTGATCTGAAAATAGCCCCAATCGAGCGTGCCGTCTGAGTTGTAATGGTAGATCTCGCACTTGCCCTGCGGATTCTCCGCTCGCTGGATGGCGAGTGCAACGCGGCAGTCAGCGCCAAATTTTCGGCACGCGTACTCTTGCCACGCGGATAATCGATGCCCATGCTGGTCCGCTTGCGCGCGCTCTGCCCCATCCGATGTGATTCGCTGCGCGATCACCAGCGGCCACTGCAGTCGAACCACGACGGGACTCTGAAAACTGATTGTGTACTGGCTGTGAAACCACCAAAGCAGACCGGTCAGGATCACAAATCCGCAGGCAAGGAGTGGTTTCGAGCTGCCTGATCGGACGACGGACCGGACGCGCGGGCGGGTTCGTCGTCTCGGGCCCGACCGGCTCCGAGGGGAGGATTTGGCAACTCTCAAAAAGACAGTGTAACGACCGATCTCCACTGGCGTCGAATGACCATGTGTCAGGTTTGCTGATCCGCGGAACTTCCGGCCGGCGCGCTTCTCGCCGGTTTGCAGAGTGCAAAATGAGAACGTGAAGGATTTGAACAAGAAGGCGCTTATCGGACTGCTTCGATTCCTTCTGATCATTGCTGTGTGTGTCTTCCTTCCGGCATGGACACTCGAGTATTGGCAAGCATGGCTGTTGCTCTCCGTGATGTTCGGATCGTTGCTTGTAATTACGCTGTATCTCATGAAAAATGATCCACGCCTTCTGGAGCGGCGCCTACATGCAGGTCCAGGCGCCGAGAAACAGAGGAGCCAGCAGATCGGCCAGTTGTTCGGAGCAATGGCATTTATCGCTGCGTTCCTTATTCCTGCAATTGACCACCGCTTCGCCTGGTCTTCAGTTCCGGCACTCGTCGCGATTGGTGGAGATTTCCTCGTCGTGTTGGGGCTCCTCATTGTGTTTTTCGTGTTCAAAGAGAACACCTTTATATCTGCGATTATTGAGATTGCAGATGAGCAGCGATTAGTATCCACTGGCCCCTATTCCACGGTGCGCCATCCCATGTACGTAGGCGCTCTGATCACGATGCTCGGAGTTCCGCCGGCGCTCGGCTCATGGTGGGGATTGTCCGCAATCGTCCCAATGGCGTCGGTGATCGTGCAAAGGGTGCGCGATGAGGAAGAACTTTTGACAAGGAATCTCAGAGGATACCGAGAGTATCGGAATCAGGTGTGTTATCGACTGCTCCCTTTCGTTTGGTGACACTTCACCTCGAGGTGATTCGCAGTTGGGAAGGAGTCGGTCTCGACACCGTGTCTCACATAAGCATCCCGCGCGGGCATGGTCGGCAATCCGGAAACAGTGCACATGAGCGAAAACGGCGTCTCGTTGAAGTACGCCGTTCAACACCGGCCAATCTCTTGATCGCGGGCGACCCCGAAATTGATTGTCCAGGTCTGGCGCGATATCCACGAATATCGCTAGCCAAGCTCTGGATTACTAAAGGCCACCGGTTCGAGCGCCGGCCTGCCTCGCCCGCAGCACGATCAGATCGAATAGTACCAAGCCGTACTGAGTCAGAATACGCTGGTCATCGGTAAATTGTGCGGGTGACGACGCGTTGATCGCCATTCTGCGAAGAGGGCGCGTTTGTCGCGATGCTTTAATCCAGCAATTGCCTGCTGCGCTGCTCTTTGAAACTCGACAGCAGCTGGGTAGTATGGAAATTCGGCGCACTCAGGTCCGTGCTGTGTTTCATGCTTCAAGTCCGACCACGTCCCCGGAAAGTTTTGCCGGAGAGTTCGAGCAAGGGGAACCGCAGCAGAAACTCGGAATCGGCGCCGTCGGCCTTAACCGCACAGTCTCGTAATTTCCGATAGCCACATGCCAGGGGCTTGCGTGGCTGCCACACCCGAGAATCTAATCCTAGATGCCCGTACGGTATTCCGCATAGTAAAAACTCATGCGGCCTACGAATAGAGTTTTTCGAATGGCGAAAACGGACTGGTTGCGATTCCCTTGGGCTATGTAACCGGCTTGCTGAACAAGGAATTGCCGCTAGAGAACGCGTACCTGCTGGTGGAGAACCGCATCCTGGAGGCACATATACGAGGACGTTTGCTGCTATCGGATGCCGACGATGGCCGAGATCGCCAAACCGGTAGGACGCAAAGCACTGGCGGAGATTGCCGGCGTGGCGAAACCGGATGCGATTCTGGCTTGGTACCGAAAGTTGGTTGCCCGGAAGTTTGAAAGGACAAAGTCACGCGCGGCCCGGGGCGACGACTGTTCAGACAGGAGTTCGCGGATCTGGTCGTTAAGTTGGCGCGGGGTAACGCCGATTGGGCTAAGACCGTATTGTGGGAGCACTGGCCCAGTCTGGGGCATTCGGTATACGATCAAACAGTCGGGAACATCCTTCGGCGGCGGGGTGTTCCGCCCGCATCGCAATGTGGGAAGAGCACGACGTGGAAGAACGCTCGGTGCGTTCCGTCAAAAAGGAATGCCTATCGAGGTTGGTGATGTTTGGAGAGGGTCGATGCGCCGAGCGGTCCGAACATACGTCCCGCATTTCCTCGAGGAGCGGAACCATCACGGCAAAGGTAACATTCTGTAGTTTCCGCCGAACGAGGAACGCATCGGCAGCAGTAAGCTCCGCGTGTGCTGCAGCAAAGGGCGGCATTCCTGAAGTATTTCCACCGTGAGAACTGCCCCAAACCACTAGTTTCGAATTTCTTTATCTTACGACTTTGCCGCGGTCCACGTGTGTTGCAACCAGGCTATCAGTCAGGTCCGTCGGGTATTGAAACTTACTTATTAACGGGAAGTGGAAGGAAGTTAACACATCGTCATGGCTGATTCACTTTACGTCGGCGCTCAACCCAGAAAAAGAGTTACAATTTGGACAAGCTGGGGTGGATTAATCCACAAGATCGGAGGGGATATAGCGGTGACACATTTGCGTAGAACGCTTCTTCTGGCGGTCTTGGCCGCCATTTGTGTTTTCGCCCAGGACATTTCAGGCACTATTGAAGGGACTGTGCTGGATCAATCTAAGGGTGTGGTCGCAAAGGCGAAGGTTACGGTTACCAACGTGGACCGCAACCAGATCCTGAGACAGCTTACGACCGACAGTAACGGAATCTTCACTGCGCCGCTGATTCCAATCGGAAATTACTCAATCAAGGTTGAGGCTTCCGGTTTCAAGACCGTTGTGCTTTCAGGTATCGTGCTGAATGTGAATGACGATCTTAAGCTAAACGTACCTCTCCAGGTTGGGCTCGTCACAGAGAGCGTCGATGTCCATGAAGAGGCGACAAAGGTCGAACTGTCTTCAGTAGCCAATTCGAGCATCGTAAGCGGTCTCCAAGTGCGTGAGTTGCCCTTGATTACGCGTAACTACGAACAACTAGTTGCGTTGTCGCCAGGCGTAACGGCCAACGCCACGGACGAACTCTACATCGGCAACTCGGCTCCTGCGGGGACCGCGGCTACGCTGCCGTTTTCGGTCAATGGCAACCGCAACTCCGCGAATAACTGGACGGTCGATGGGGCGGACAATGTGGACCGCGGCAGCAACCTTACTTTGATGACGTTTCCCAGCGTCGATTCGATTGCGGAGTTCAAGGTGGAACGCAGCCAGTATTCGGCCGACACGGGTCGCGCCGGCGGGGCCCAGATCACCGTCGTGACCAAAAGCGGCGGACGTGAGTTCCACGGCGATCTGTACGAATTCAACCGCAACGACGCGCTCTCAGCCAACAACTGGATCAACAATGCCGACAGCGTGAATGTGGTGAACGGAGTTGCCAAGGTTCCGGCACTGCGCTGGAACGATTTCGGCGGTACAGTCGGCGGTCCAATTAATGTTAAGGGCCTCAATAAGGCCCTCAACCACGGCACGCAGTCGGCCACATTTTTCTTTTTTTCTGAAGAGGCGCGCCGCATAATCACGTACACGAACTTTCAGCCGACAGTTCCCACAACCGGCATGTTAACCGGGACGTTCCCGACACCTGTTTGTCTGACGAACATCAGTCCATGCACCACCACCGCCACAACGATCGCTCCCAGCCTGATCAATCCGATCTCAGCTGAATACATCAAGGACATCTTCGCGAAGTTTCCCCTGAGCGCGGTCAGTACCACGGCTGGCGTCTTTCCGGAGCGTAACCTCTTCGACAGCAATCAGCAGATTCTCCGTCTCGACCATACGTTCAATGACAAATCGTCTATATGGTTCAAATTCGAAAACGACAGCCTTCCCACGACGGAACCCGGGGGACTTTTTACCGGTTCTACAATTCCAAACGGCGCCACCACCAATACCAATTCGCCTGGCCGGGCCTATGTCTTGCATTACCTCTTAACGGTGCGTCCGACGATTCTCAATGAGGTGGGCTTTAGTTACACGAACAGTGCGATCCACACGACTCCGGTGGGGCTGACCGCAATCGCGAACAGCCCCGACATCCAGGTGCCCGAACCGTTCGCCAACCCGGAAGGTGTGGTGCCTACGGTAGCTATTACGAGCGGCAGCAGCATCGTCGGCTATGGCCCTTACAACGAATACAACCGCAACTTCACCTGGTTCGACACGGTGAGTTGGCAACTTGGCCGCCATACTGTAAAGTTCGGATTGAATACGAACCGTTACAACAAGACGGAAAACGCGGCCAGCGGCCAGGGATCGTTCTCATTCTCAAACACTGGTGCGCCCGCGGGGACAGCCTCCTTTACTCAGGCATTTGCAAATTTTCTGCTCGGCAACGTAGCGAGCTTCACGCAGCCATCGATGGACGTGACCCCGAATCTTTGGGCCTGGCAAACTGAAGCCTTCGCGCAGGACGACTACCGCCTGAGCCCGCGGTTGACGCTTTCCGCAGGCGTTCGATGGTCGTACTTCGGGCAGCCCACCAACGCCGGCGGATCTTCGCTGGCAATTTCCAATTTCGATCCGGCTCTCTACTCGGCGGCGAACGCGGCAAAAATCGATCCGGCCAGTGGTAATATCATTGCCGGTTCGGCGACTCTGCCTTACACGAATGGCATTATTGTCGCCGGGAAAAACTCGCCGTTCGGCAGTCAGATTGCGCCAAATCAATGGCATGACTTCGCGCCGCGCGTGGGTCTCGCGTGGGACCCGGTCGGCAACGGAAAAACATCAATCCGCACCGGTTATGGTATCTATTACGATTCGGGCTTGTTCGGCACCTACGAGCAGTCCATTTTCCAGAATCCGCCCTTCGTGCAGAGCGTGACTTATTCGAACGCGTCCTTCAGTAACATTTCAGCCGGTACGCCTCCCGGGACCGTGTCTACTGTATACGCTCGCGGAACGCAGCTTCCGAACCTGATCCCGTATGTCCAGCACTTCAGCATGACGATCCAGCGCCAGTTGCCGCTGGACGCGCTGCTGGAAGTAGGGTACGCGGGCTCGAAGGGCACACACCTGCTGGGGATCGTAGATATCGATCAGGCCTATCCCGGTGCCGCACTGTCCGCTGGTCTTCACGTTGCGAATGGCAATACGGTCTTTACCACCACCGACGACCCCCGCATCAACGCGATACGCCCTTATTTGGGCTACAACGCTATCAACACGATCGAGTCCGCATTTGATTCTAACTACAATTCGCTGCAGACCAGCCTGTCGAAGCGGTTCGGGCAAACCGGTTTGGTGTCGTTCGCATTCACGTATTCGAAGAATCTGACTGACAACGGTTCGGATCGCTCGAACGCCCCCCAAAGCAGCTACAACTGGCATGAGGGAGAATATGGCCCGGCCACACTAGACCGCGAGAAGGTGGTCACGGCCAACTACGTCTATATGATTCCAATCCTCAGGAACGCGAAGAACCCGGTAGCGTATGTGGTCAAAGGCTGGCAGGTGTCAGGGGTACTGAGCTTCTATTCGGGATCGCCTTTTACCGTGACGACCTCAGGTGTGGATCCGGCCGGACTCGGGCTGCTGGGGAACAGCGCATCCAGTTCGCGGCCTGACATGATTTGCGATCCGAATGCGAATGCGCCGTACACGGTCGCGGAGTGGTTCAATACAGCATGCTTTACTCCGACGCCGCAAGGACAGATCCGGCCAGGCAACGCAGGCAGGGGAGTGGTTCGCGGGCCGGGCTTTGAAAACTGGGATGGGAGCCTCGCCAAGACTTTCAGCATGAAGGAGAGGTTCAAGTTACAGTTGCGGGCCGAAGCCATGAACCTTACGAATCATCCGAACCCCAATGGCTTCGGCAGCACGAATATCACCAGTTCACTTTTTGGAACCATCACTACTTTCCGTGCCGCGCGCCGAATGCAACTGGGGCTGAAAATGGAATTCTGACCCCTGTAAGTAGCCAGAATCGAATCCAAAACGGGGACGACCTTATCAGACGACATTCGCGCAGTGAATGCGGGTTCGGCGTAGCGTGAACGGAAGGCGCTCTGTGAATTTAGCTCGGGGATCAGTCGGTCGCTGAGTCGTGGCTGTGTCGCCTGTGCCGGAGTGGCCTGCCACACGATGCACGTCGTCGGCAATTTCAACGGCCTAAGCCGCCACGGGCGAAAATAACGGTGATGCAGCCCACCCAGACGCGGGATGGAAGCCACGATTGTTCCAGCCGGCGTTTGCTCGCGATCCGTTCTGCCAAAGTGACTGGACGTCGTCCGTTTGGGTTCCAGACCCGTCGTCTTTAAAAACACGGTGACGTTAGCATTGAACTTCGGATCCCAGGCCAGTCCCACATATTCTGTATGAACCAGCGTCCGGGATCGTCTCACGTGGTTGTTGGGTGACCCAATCGGAAGTCGCATGCCGGGTAATCTTGAAATGCGGGAATCAGGAAAACGGCAAGCGCCCGCAGTGTGTATCGCATTTGCGTACGATAGCTAATGTTTTCAATGCGGGAAGACAGGACACAAGCGACGAAGCGGGCGCGACGAAAGTCATCCTCAGGCTCAGGGCCCCAATGGGATCTGAGAAGTATGATCCACACTCCGAACCGATCGTCGGCCACTCGGAGAACGACACCCGCGCGATCGCTGTCGATCCCCTTCACATTGCTAATCCAAGGGATTCCGTTTAACTTCCTCCACCTTCCGCGTATTCGGACGGTGGATCGTGAATTGGGCCATAATTGAAATATGGAGTAGTCCACTATGGGATGGAGGTTGGTGGTGTGTGCGCCACGGCCAAAACGTTTTTCTGCCAAGGCGCCGTGGCCGGGCACCGACTTCCAGGCGTCGGCGTAATGCGCCAGCCAGAAATAACTGACGTGACCTCCACAAGCAATCGCTCCCGCGCCGCGGCGATGTGCCGTTCACCCAGACCACAAGAACTTCCAACGTTATCGGATTGCTACGCGCATTGTGCGTCAATCAAAGGTGTAGCGTCGGAACAGGAGTCCTCTGCCCTTTTCAGATGGTGCCGGCGTTTAATTACTGTCGCGAGATCCCCTGCTCACTACCAACCGCCCGTTAAGTGCGAATATCGCTTAGCTATTTTGCAGGCCTGTTTGGCCACGCTGACTATTATTACAACGTTAAGTATTGACACGATATTTTGAACTGTGTTAGTCTCTGGCATGACTGATGCCCAGATCAGAAAGTGCCATGAACGTTTGGAACGATTTCTGGTCGATCTGCTGGAACCGGT
>Ga0182024_10015389_pt1 | contig 14660 bp, 10 predicted proteins | sample P32metaG_FD_120480 | JGI IMG/M metagenome (GOLD analysis project Ga0182024, IMG submission 120480) | Permafrost microbial communities from Stordalen Mire, Sweden - P3-2 metaG (Illumina Assembly) | ecosystem: Environmental > Terrestrial > Soil > Wetlands > Permafrost | place: Sweden: Stordalen... | reverse complement strand
CTCGAAACCGGAGCCCGCCTGAATCCGTCACGAGGTTGTTATACTGGGTCCTTAACCCGCGAAGTTCAATCTAATGAAGCTCTGTCTACTAGCATTCGTCACATCCGGGGCCATGTTTGGGGCCACCGCCGTGGATTTCATGACCGGTCAGGCTGCCCGCATCGTCATTGGCCAGGTCAATTTCACGCAAGAGGACATAGGCACTCCCACGCAATACGTGCTGGGAGCGTGCAGCGGCTTGGCATATGCGAACAACATGCTGTTCGTCGTCGATTCCAACCACATCCAAGCCAGCCCTGTGCAGAACCGCGTTCTGATCTACCACAACCTTTCGACTCTTGTTCCGCCAGCCACCGCCGAGATCCCGCAGGGAACGCGTTGCGCGGTTTGCGTCGGAAACAATCATAATGGCAGCGCGAGCGTGGTTGTCGGGCAGACGGATTTCTCGGGGTACCTTCCTAATTTGACGCAGAACGGGTTCACCGATCCGACTGCGGTTGCCACCGACGGCAACATCCTGGCGGTCGCGGACACCGACAACAACAGGGTTCTCATCTGGAAGAGCATTCCCACCAGCAATGGGACGAACGCCGACATCGTGCTGGGTCAGCCGGACTTCACCACAATCACACCCGCAACCAATAACAAAGGCATGCGCGGTCCCCAGGGAGTCTGGATTCAGGGAACGCGGCTCTTCGTGGCGGATACCGACAATAGCCGCATCCTGGTGTGGAACACCATTCCAACCAGCAATTACCAGGCTGCCGATTACGTGCTGGGAGAACCGGATTTCAACACTGCGCCTCCCATCACAATACTCGATCTCACCCCCACCGCGAGCAATCTTTTTTCACCGGTCTCGGTGACATCCGACGGCCAGCGGTTGTACGTCGCCGACCTGGGCCACGCCCGCGTATTGATCTGGAATTCGATCCCGACACAAACCAACCACGCGGCCGACGTGGCCATCGGCCAGCCGGACCTGGTCAGCGAGGTGGATAACAACTCGGCTGCCCTGTGCAAGACCAACGGCAACGACGCCAATGGCAACCCGACTTATCCCGCCAGCTGTTACGGCACGTTGAGCTTGCCCAGATACGCGCTGTCGAATGGCACGCAACTGTTCATCGCCGACGGCGGCAATGACCGCGTAGTGGTTTTCAACAGCATTCCGACTAAGAGCGGCCAAAATGCCGACGAAGTGCTGGGCCAACCCGACGAATTCACCGACCGAGTCACTGACAGCACGGACACCTTCGATCCGGACGCCAACGTGCTGACGTCCAGCCCGGCCCAGATCCGTACGCCCATGTCGTTGGCGTGGGACGGCTCCAATTTGTACGTGAGCGATCCGTGGGACCGCCGCGTGCTGGTGTTTACGCCGGCTCTTCCGGTAATCCCGGTGAACGGTCTCGTCAACGCAGCCAGCCGCGTGGTGGCCGCCACGGGTTCCATCACGTTTGGCGGCACCATCACAGCTACGGACACCATCACGGTCACAATCAATACCGCAACCTACGTGTACACCGTGGTGAATAACGACACGCTCGACACTATCATTCTGAATATTACGAACTTGATCAACGGAGTGGGGGTGGCCAATGGAAAGCCGGATCCGAACGTCATCGCATCGTCCAGCGTAGTGATCAGCGAAATAGTGTTGACTTCCAGGGTGTCCGGCCTGAACGGCAACAATATCACGTACTCCGTACTGGTGGCGGCCGCGTCCACCACCGGCACTCCCACCGAGACGGCTACCGCGGCGGGCGCCAACCTCAGCGGTGGGCAAGATGCCGGCTTCGTCGCGCCCGGAACGCTGGTCACTATCACTGGCCAGTTCCTGAGCGATTCTACAGCCACGGCCGTTCCGAATGCTCAAGGCTACTATCCCAACAAATTAGCCGGCGTGCAATTGTACTTCGACGGGATTCTCGCGCCACTGCTTTACGTTTCTCCGACTCAAATCAATGCCCAGCTCCCGTTCGAGGTGAGCGATGCGAACGGAGTCACCGCGTTTGTCCGGACCGAGCGTGCTAGCGGCGAAACCACCGCCACCGTCAACATCGCCGTGCCGGTAGTAGCTTCCAGCCCAGGGATATTCGCCCTGAACGGTACCGATCCCAGGCCCGCGATTGCGTATCACACCTCGGACTATGGACTCGCGGTGGTGAGCGTGGATGGATCCATCCAGGGCGGCGACATCGCTACCATTGGGATCGAAGATCGCACCTATAATTACACGGTGCAGGCTACCGATACTCTGGCGACCATCCGTGACGGTTTGATCACATTGATCAATAGCAACGGCGATGAGAAGGTCACCGCACAGCCGGCCGGCGAGTTTACGCGCATCGTGCTGACCGCCAAAGTCCCCGGTCCTCCCGGCGATGGAATCGCGCTTACCGGCACAGTCAGTTCGGGCGCTTTGGTGATTGTCACCGTATTGGGTACCCAGACCACTTGTTGCTCCAGCGTGGCGGGCGCACCAATAACGCCGGATAATCCAGCAGTGCCAGGCGAAGTGATTACCATCTTTGCCGCGGGAATTGGTTTGGTAAACGGTCCTGGCGGCAACCCCGTGCAGGTGACCGGCCAGATATACAGTGGACCGGTGTTCAATTCGCCCGTCACCCCGGTGGATAACGCTCAAGTAGGTGGTCTAAGCGCGAACGTTATCTTCGCCGGTCTGGAGCCCGGCACGCTGGGAACGTACCGCTTGTGGTTGCAACTGGATCCTAACGTTCCCACCAATGCAGTGTCGCAGATGTTCATCGCGCAGAGTGTGTTCACCAGTAATATTGTGATCCTGCCGATTGTGGCAGCGCAGCCGGCAGCGACGGCGACGACGCAGGAAGTGCGCTGAGAGACCGGGAATTCAGAATTCAGGAGGGGGCGCTCCGCGTTCCCGAATTCACTTCATCGCCGGCACGCGGCGCGTGCTGACGAGGTCGAACTTCGAGTCGAGGATATTTCCTGATCCCAACGGTTCCGGACAACCAACCGCCAGTTTTCGCCGTCACGGCTAATAGACACGATACTCTCTGACCGCTTGATTTGTCCCCTTGCTGGCGCGCGGTGTTACCGAACCGCGACCGTAAGGGAGTCGGTGCCTGCGCCGATTTTTTCGCGGGGTCCGAGGCGAGGGGACGCCCCGGTTTTCAGAACGAAATCAGCCGGAGCGACGTATATATTCCTGATACAGAATGAATGTCTCTAGCGTCCGAAAATGAATCTCGCCCGGCGCGGATCTGCTCCGCCATTCAGCACTCCGTCGTGTACCCAAATCACGGTCGGCGCAGAGGAATTGCTCCACTCGCCCGCAACCGTAACCCGATGGCCCAGCGCGGTCAGGGCATCCGCTGTGGCGCGCGGAATCCGGCCCTCCAGATTCAATTTGGCCGGCACGAATTCGTGATTGCCGAATGAACTGTAGAAATGTTCGGTCTGGAATCGCGGCGCTTCCACGGCTTCCTGCGGCGTCATGCCGAATTCGACGATATTCAGGAAAACCTGCAATAAAGCCTGGTCCTGATTATCGCCTCCAGGAGTCGACATGATCATTTCGAGTTTACCGGCGTGCGTCACCAATGTCGGACTCAGCGTAACGCGCGGGCGCTTGCCCGCCAGCAGCTGGTTGGGATGGCCGGGCGTCATCACGAACGATTGCAAACGGCTGGTAAGCGGGATTCCCGTGTCGCCCGCGATCACCGACGGCAGCCATGCGCCGCTGGGCGTGGCCGAAAACGCATTGCCTTGGCGATCCACCACATTCACGCATGTGGTGTCGTTCACCGGGCCCGCCGCACCTTGCGTTGACGGAACGGCGATGCGTCTGCCGAAGCCGCCCGGCCGATGCTCGATGGAAGCATGCTCCGGATCGATCAACTTCCGCCGCTCCGTCGCGTAGTCTTTCGAAAGCAGAATTTCCTCAGGAATCTTGCTGAACTTGGGATCTCCGTAATATTCGTCGCGATCGGCAAACGCCAGTTTCACCACCTCCACCAAGGTGTGCAGATATTGCGGGCTGTTGTGGCCCATAGCTTTCAGGTCGTAACCTTCCAGCATGTTCAACGCTTCAATCATCACCGGTCCCTGCGTCCAGAATCCGGGCTTGTAAATCTCGTATCCGCGATAAGTGCCCATCTTGGGCTGGTCCTCTTCCGCGTGGAAATTCGCCAGATCATTGTATGCGATTAATCCGCCGTTTTTTTCGCAAAACTCGGAAATGCGTTTGGCGATTGATCCCTTGTAGAACAGATCGCGTACGGCTTTCAGCTTCGCATCGCGCTTGCCTCGCGCCTTTTTTTCAGCGGCCACCAGTTCGAGCAATGTCTTCGCTAATATCGGTTCCCGGAAGATTTCGCCGCGCGGCGTAGGCACGCCCTCCGGATAAAAGAATTTCATCGAATCCGGCCATAAGGTAATGATGCGCTGGTACCCGCGCAGCATGTTGCCGAACTCTTCGGGCATCGGGAAACCTTGTTCGGCGTACTCGATGGCGGGCGCTGCAACTTCGGCGAAGGACTTGGTGCCGTATTTTTCAAGCGCTAGAATCAGGCCGTCGAATACGCCCGGCGTGATGGCCGAAAGAATCCCCTGCATCGGGACCGGCGGCATGTGACCGGCGTCCTCCCATGGCTCGGGCGAGCGGTGCTGATAGAATTCCACGGTCGCCTTGGCCGGCGCCACTCCGATGCCGCTGATGGCAACCGGCGGTCTCCCCGCCATTTTTACCAGGAGCGGCATCTCGCCGCCCAGTCCGAAGCGGCTCAATTCGGTGACACCAGCGGCCAACACTGTCGCCACGCCCGCATCTACGGCATTGCCGCCTTGCGTGAGGATCCGGTAGCCGGCCTCCACTTCGAAGTTGTTCGCGGCGCCCACCATCTCATGAATGCCGCGGACCGGCGGCGCCATGGTGGAAGGCGGCTGTGCCTCAACTAAAGTCGCAGCCAACCCCATGAGACCAACGAGAAACGAGAAACGAGAAACGAGAAACGCTTTCATCTTTTAGCATTGTCTAACATTCGCCGATACTTCCGCAGAAGCTCGTAGATCACCACGCCGCCCGCGGTGGCTACGTTCAGCGAATGTTTGCGGCCCAGCATCGGAATCCGCACGTAGGTGTCGCATAGTTCGAGCAGTCCTGTGCCCAGGCCGTCCACCTCATGTCCGAACAGGATACAGACCGGAAAACGCGGCTGCCAGTCGAAAAGATCCACGGAGTGGACGCTGGTTTCGACAGCCGCGATCTCATAATTTCGCTGGCGCAAGCTCTGAATCACCGAGCCGGGATCTGCGTGATGCTCCCACGGAACTGTCTCCTGGGAGCCCAGCGCAGTCTTGGCGATTCCCGGTTTCGGCGGACGGCCGGTGATCCCGCACAGATAGAGCTTTTCGCAACCCGCGGCATCTGCCGTGCGGAAGAACGCTCCGACATTGTAGAGGCTGCGAACTTGATCCAACAGTATGGCGACGGGGATCGGCGTTATCCCTTCGTAAGGAGCCGCGCTCTGCGTCGCAAGATAAGGAAGCCGCTCAGTCATTTTCGTAGCGCATCGCACTCGTGCGTGCCGTGTTCGCACTCCTCGGAACACAAGCTTGCGTTCACACGATTGTGAACGCGGCACGCTTCAGAGCGTGCGCTACGCATTTGCGGTCCATCTATTCAATCGATCAAGGCTTCGCAGGAACGGCTTCAACCCGCCGCCGAGCAGGATCGCCGCGAGCGAAAGCGCCACCAGATGCACCACCAACAGCGAGTAATTCACGGCGTCGTCCCGCCGGAAAATATACTGCGTGCAAACGGCCACGGCCGTCGGGCCCAATCCAAGACCGATCATGTTGATGATGAACAGATACACTGCGGACGCCTGGCCGCGCATCGGATTGGGCATCATCTGCTGAATCGCCGCGGCCGCGATACCGAATGGAGCGGCTGCCATAATACAGCCGGGCGCGAGCCACAGCGTGGCCCAACCTGCCGAAGGCGCCAGATACAGCAGGCAGCTCACAGGAATTCCGATCAGCGCGACCCACATCCCCACCAGCATGTTAGCGTTCAGGATTCCCCGCGCCCGCAGCAGATCGGCGATCTTTCCTGCGCCAACGATGCCGATCGATCCGAAGATAATCACCAGCGATCCGTACACGATCCCGGTATGGGGAATGTCCCAATGATAATTGCGGCGGAAGAATTCGGGCACCCAGGCGCCGCTGGCGTAAGAGGTCAGCGACAGCAAACCGAATCCGAAAGTGTGGCAGAGAAACGTCCGCTTGTTTTCCAGCATGTAGGCGAACGACTCAGAGGCTGGAATCGAGGATGCATGCCGAGCGATGCCGCGCCGCAACGGCTCCCGGATGGAATACACCAGCGGCGCCACCAGAATGCCGGGCAATCCTACAGCCAGGAAGATTACCTGCCACGGCCGGACGGCGCCCACCAGCGGCAAAATCCAAGCCTCCTGCGCCGATGCGAATCGGACCACGATCCCACCCAGCAGGTACGACATTCCGGCTCCGATGTAGATGCCCATCGAATACACGCTGATGGCGGTACCCAGCTTTTCTTTCGGAAAATAATCGGTGATCAGCGAATACGCCGAGGGCGAGAGCGCCGCTTCTCCCACGCCCACTCCCACGCGATAGAGCAGCATCTGCGAGAAGTTCCTGGCCAAGCCGCACAGGCCCGTGAAGGCGCTCCAAAAAACCAGTCCCGCCGCGATGATAGATCGCCGGCTGCGCGTGTCGGCCAAGCGGCCCAATGGAATCCCGCAAAACGTGTAAAAGACGGCGAAGCTGAAACCCATCAGGATGCTCACCTCGGTGTCGGTGATTTGCAAGTCGCGGCGCAGCGGCCGCACTAACAGTGAAAGAATCTGGCGATCGATAAAGGAAAAGATGTACACCAGCGTGAGCACGCCCACCACATACCAGGAGTAGCGTGGCGCGGGATACGGGGCTTCAGTTTGCTGAGGCGCTGGCGCGGGCGCAGGCTGGGCGGACATAAGTAGAGCAATTCTATCGCAGATTTGTTCACACGCTCGTGGTCTGCCGTTTATCTATTGACCAGTCTACTATATCGTAGTAGAATCAGATTGTGGATAGTAGATTCGCATGGCGCGGCCGAAGCTGACCAAACTCGAGCTCCAAATTCTGGAAGCCCTCTGGGCTCATGGCAAAGCATCGATTCGTGAGATTCAGGAGGCTTTTCCGGAGCCTCGCCCCGCTTACACCACCATTCAGACCACCGTGTATCGCCTGGAAGGGAAGAAAGCCGTGCGTCGCGTCCAGAAGATCAGTAACGCACATATTTTTGAACCGCTCGTGGCGAGGGATGTGGCACGGCACCGGCTCCTGGATGAGATTCTTAGTTTCTTTGGAGGCCGAGCCCAACCGATGATGGCGCAGCTAGCCGAGGCTGGGAAGCTTACGCTCGACGATGTGCGCGAGTTGGAGAAGATCATCGAGAAAGTGGAGCTGCAACGCAAGGCAGAAAGGACGCGCAAATCGAAATGATCGGCGATTTGAGTAACCATCTCTGGCAGTCGACGGTGTTCGTGCTCGTTGTGGCGCTGCTGACACTCGTCTTCAGGAACAATAGGGCCCAAATCCGATATGGGTTGTGGCTCAGCGCGTCGCTCAAATTCCTTATTCCGTTCTCATTGCTGATGGGCCTCGGCAGCCACGTGAGTTCGGCGCCAGCCGTGCAGAAGATTGCGGCGTCCTCTATCTCCTCCACGATGGTCGAGATCAGCCGGCCGTTTCCCAAGACCCTAGCGCTAGCGCCTGCAACGCAAGACACTCGTGATTGGATCCCTATCGCCATCCTCGTGGTCTGGGCGTGTGGATTCTCGGGCATCGTGCTGATGCGAGTTCGGGGTTGGCTCCGCATCCGCGCCGCTATACGCGCCAGCTCTCCAATCGACATTCCCTCGATCGTTGCGGTTCGCTCCTCTCCGGGCCTGCTGGAACCCGGCGTGGTCGGCTTGTTCAGCCCCGTCCTGCTGTTGCCCGCGGATATCCAACAACGCTTGACGCCGCTTCAACTCGAAGCCGTTCTCGCGCACGAGCTGTGTCATATTCGCAGGCGCGACAACTTGACCTCGGCGATCCATATGATGGTCGAGGCCTTGTTCTGGTTTCATCCATTCGTATGGTGGATCGGTGCGCGGCTAGTGGATGAGCGTGAACGCGCTTGCGATGAAGAAGTGCTGAGGCTCGGCAATGCGCCGCACGAATATGCCGAAGGGATTCTCAATGTATGCAAGATTTATCTGGAGTCTCCCCTGCGGTGCGTCACTGGAGTGAGCGGGGCTGATCTGAAGAAGCGAATCCGGTCGATCCTGGCGGGCCGAGTCGCGGGCGATCTGAGTGTTACCAAGAAAGTCGCCCTGGCCGTTGCGGCAATCGTGGCCCTAGCGGCGCCGATAATGGTGGGCATCCTGGGTGCGCCGTCTATCCGGGCTCAATCATCGTCGCCTGTTCCTGTCGCGACGCCAGCGAAGTCTCCGCCTGCCACCGGACCGGAAAACGTGCAGGCCGGCCTCGATGCTCAGGGTACGGTCACAGCTTACACGGTTACTGTCAAACCGCGAGTGGACGGCCTGCTGATGACAGTGACGTATAAAGAAGGGGATCTGGTCCAAGCCGGCCAGGTGCTAGCGACCATCGATCCACGCCTTTACCAAGCCCAGCTTGATCAAGCGGAGGGCCAGCTCGACCGGGATCAGGCGAAGCTCGACAGGGCCCACAATGCGATTCCCCAACAGCCCGCCACCATTACAGCGCTCGAAGAAAGTATGAGAATCGATCGGGCCAACGTCGACAAGGCGAAACTCCAATTAAGTTACACACAGGTCACCGCCCCCATTGCCGGTGTGGTTGGTCTGCGTCTGGTGGATCCCGGTAACATTGTCCGTTCCGCAGATGCCACGGGGCTCCTGGTCATTAATCAATTTCAGCCTATAGAGGTGGTGTTCACTCTCACCGAAGACCGCCTGCCGCAGGTCCTTCCACGTCTCAGAAAGGGGGTGAACGTGCCGGTGGAAGCCTGGAACAGGGATTACACCAAGAAGCTCGCGACGGGCCGGCTCACGGCTGCTGACAATCAGATTGATACGACAACCGGGACTCTCAAGCTCAAAGCCATGTTCGAGAACAAGGGCGGCGAATTGTTCCCCAACCAGTTCGTGAACGTGCGTCTGTTGCTAAATCAGTAAATCTCAAAGCAGAAAATTCGATTTTGCCCGTTCACCGCTAAAGCATACTCGCCGGCATCCAACATCTCGCTGGGTTCGATCTTGAAGAGATGGTCCCTCAGCGGCGTCACCCTTAAATGCAGAGGCTGCGCCGAAACCTCGCGGTTGCCATCCTTTACTTCCAGAAGAAAAAGCTCGATCTTCTCCGGCACCAGCTGCCGGGCGTCGAGGATGAAAATCGGCTCGGGCAGCGGTGTACGAGCGGAGGAACTAGCGCCCGCGACGACATGCACAGGGCCGTCCTTCCGTCGCTCCTCGCGCGCCTGTCCGATTTCGATCTCCGTCAGCTTCTTGGCCTGCAGTAGGTACGGCAGATCTGGTTTGGGCGGAATCGGACCATCGTATTTCTCCTGGCAGGAGAGCCCGGCCGCACTCAGAATTAATAAGCACAAAATTCTTGCACCCATGGTTTCCAGTTTCCCACCAGCGACCAGTCCCCAGTCCCCAGTCCCCAGTCCCCAGTCCCTAGCCCCGAGCCCCCAGCCCCGCCCGCTCCTCCACTGCGCGGCAAATCCGCAGCACCTCGGCTTCGTCAATCGGCTTGCTCAGCACAAATCCCTCACTGCCCTGAAATGCACGCGCTAAATCGGTATCGAATCCATCCGTCAGCAGAACAAAGCCGCCCACTTGATAGCGCACGCGTTCGAAAAACTCCACCCAGTTCAGCCCAGGCTGTCGGACCGCGCACAGAGCCATGTCGAAACGCATGCGCTGGACCAGATCCACACCCTCCTCGGCGTTCGATACCGGCACCACTCGATCGCCGCGATCGCCCAGTAACTGCAAAAGCTGGTGCTGCACTTTCGCGTCCGGATCCACCACTAGAACGTTGAGGTGCCGGCTTCGTCCGCCAAGCGCTGCTCCCGCCGCGACCCCGCTTGAGCGCGTTTCCACCACCTGCAGCTCGATGTCGAACCTAGCTTGCACCGGTGAAACACGGACCGCGCGAAATTCGCCGCCGTGACTTTGAATTATGCTCCTGCACGCTCCCAGAGCCAACGCTCCGCCGCCTAAGTGATCGCCGTCCGCGGCGTCCAGTCTCTGAAACTCGTTCGAACGGGTGGAATACGAAATTTCCACCAGCATTCGCCGAGCCAACAAACTGCTCGATACTGTGATGAGCTTCTCGCGTGCCTCGGCTGCCGCTTTCTCGGCGTCCACCAGCAGGTTCAGGAGCACCTGTTCGAGCTGGCCCGGAGATCCCATGATGATGGTCGGTTTTGCGGCCAACTGGGATCGAATCGCGACGCCTTTGGCCTTGCACTCCGGCTCCCGGAACTGCACGAGGCCCGTCAGCAGCGCCGTTAGATCCACGGCTTGCACCTCGGTTTGTTCCACCTTGGCGAGCGAATCGAGCCGGGTCACGATCTGCGATGCGCGCTGCGCATCGGCCGCGATGGTTTCCAATTCTTCGCGAAAATCATCTGTCCGGCGCGATCTGAGAGCAGAGGCCCGCGCCACGATGGATTCCAGCGGAAGTCTCAATTCATTGGCGATCTCTGAAATCAGTTGTCCGGCCGCCGCCAGCTTCTCGCTGCGAAACAATTGCTCGCGCACCGAATGCTGCTCCTGAAGTTTAAGCGCGGTGGCCACCTGGTTGGCCAGATGTTGCATGGCCGCTTGATCGGCCTGGCTGTAATAGCGAATCCTCTCGTCATTGTGCAGTTCCAGCACTCCCACCAGTTCGCTCTGAGCGAACATTGGAACAAAGATGGCCGCGCGCGGGCTGCTTCCGCCCGTCTCTTTGCGGAAAAACGGACTGCGGCGCGTGTCTGGAATGGCGATCAGGGTGCGGTTCCGGAAGCAGGCTGAGATACCGGCAGCCATGCCGCTCCTCGGGTTGTCCAGCTCGATGGATTCGGTTGCCGTGCCGGTAGCCTGGACACTTTCGAGCAACTTCGTCCCCCGGTTCAGCAGGTACATGCCGGTTCCGGAAGAGAACGAAACCTCGGGCAGCGTCATCTCCAGCCGCCGCAGAATTTCCGCGGGTGACGCGGCGCCGATCACATCCTCGCCCAGCGAATTCAAAACGCGCATGCGCCGGCGTAGCGAGGCCATCCTGCGCTCCCGAAACCACCAGATCGCAAGCAGAGCGGCCGCCAGCATCACGGAGGCCAGCAGCAACGGAGGGGGAATCATCCAGGCTTTCTCCACCACGGTTATCAAGGCCGGACCCGGCACCAGAATCTGGAAGAACCGGTCGTAGGGAGGCAGCCTGCAAAACTGACTGTCGATTCCGGTAACGCGAATCCGGTCACCCGCGTGAAATCCGTAAGGCTGCGGCGAGGAATCGCGCCGCGTCCGGGGCAGGACCACGTCGATGTAGCTGCCTCGCTCTCCGATCGAAACCAGATCCCCGCCCGTATTGTCCTTTTCCTGCGCCACCGCGCTCTCAGTGGTGACTAGAACGCCCAGGTATCGAAATGATGCGAGCTCCGAAGGCCTGAGGATTTTCGCCGCCGGAGGCTCCGCGCGGCTGGTTCGCCGGAGCGTGCGCGGAATCAATACAGCTAGACCCGCGTGCCGGGCGATGGGCCCTTGCGATTCCACCCAATCACCCGGAACAAAATCACGAAACTGGCGCTCGGAGCCCTCCAGCAACAGGCCATAGCCGGCCTGATCCTGAATAGCCAAGTAGAGCGACTCGGATACCCACACTGGAGGCGCCGAGACTTGCCCACTCACTAGCACCTCTTTACCATCGTAGACCGGTGTCCAATCCGGCGCCATGCGCGACCCGGCTTGTTGGAGGGTTAGGCGGGTTTGGGCGGACAGAGCGGCTGCGAGGCAGAGGCAGAATAGGGCCACGGATGAACACGGATGAACACGGATAAGATTATTGTTTTCATCTGCCTTCGTTCGTTGGCCTGCGCTGGGTCTCATGACGTTGGGCTTACCTTACTAGATCGGCAGGTTCTTAGGAAAAGCGGAGGATAGGCGAGGTATGGCTGGCCTGTTTTCGGCTATAAACGACACCAATTACGCCGATGCGTATTATAGGCGCGCTTGCCGGGAGAAAGCGGTTGTTATGTTGCAATTGACCATAGGAAAAAGGATCGGTATCGGGGTGCTGGGAGTCCTGCTCCAGGCCATAGCCGTACGATGTTTTGGCGTCTGGATCACAGCGAGAACCTCGAGCAAGCTGGAAGTTGTAACCTCCAGCTACCTACCTGTGGGTGAGTTGGCGACCCGGATCGAGAGCGAATTCCTCAACGCCCGGATTCACTTCATCTACTTCGTAACGGTACAAAAGCCAGGCGCCTTGCAGAAGGGCTGGGAGCGATTTGGAAATGCGCAAGACGAGCTGCCCAAGCTCCAGCGAATAATAGCGGAGTCGGATTCGTTGACCGAGCTTAGACCGGAGGTCGAGCAACTTCGCCGCGATTTCGAAAGTTACAAACCAGTGCTGGAGCGCATTATTGGCGTCGTGCAAAGAAATGAAAATCATGGACCTGAGTTCACCGCCTTGTTGAACGAGTGGGCGCGGCTGGGCGGCGCGATGGTAGACTCCGCGGGACGCCTCAGCCATGCGGGAAGGCAGCGAACCGCTGACTCGGCCACGCTGGCAGGAACGCAACTTCATCGTGCCACGGCGACTCTGGCAGGCGCCTGTTTGGCGGCTCTCCTTACAGGCGTGCTCCTTACGTACTTCCTCACACGAGGAATCGCGAAAGAGTTGAACGAGATCACACAGTCGCTCGGCGATGCAGCGCGTCAAGTGGCCGCCTCCGCCACCCAGGTTTCGAGCGCCGGGCAATCCTTGGCGCAAGGCGCATCCGAGCAGGCCGCGTCTCTCGAAGAGACTTCGTCGGCAAGCACAGAGGTGAATGCGATGGCGGGCAAAAATGCGGAGAATTCCAAATCCGCGGCGGAGAACATGGTCGAGGCGTCCCAGCGGGTGGATCAAGCCAACCGGAATCTGCAACAGATGGTCGCGTCGATGAACGAAATCAACGACTCCAGCGGCAAGATTTCAAAGATTATCAAGGTTATCGACGAGATCGCGTTCCAAACCAACATTCTGGCGTTGAACGCGGCGGTGGAAGCCGCACGAGCTGGTGAAGCTGGGATGGGATTCGCGGTTGTGGCCGATGAAGTTCGAAATCTGTCGCAGCGTTGCGCCGGCGCCGCCCAGGAAACGGCGGGATTGATCGAAGAGTCCATCGGCAAATCGAAGGACGGTCAGGCCAAGCTCGATCAGGTAATTGGAGCAGTGCGATCGATTACCGAAAGCGCTGCCAAAGTGAAGACGCTGGTTGATGAGGTGGAAATTGGAAGTAAAGAGCAGGCGCGCGGCATCGACCAGGTATCCAAAGTGATTATGCAGATGGAGACAGTTACGCAGGCGACAGCGGCTCAAGCAGAGGAGAGCGCCGCCGCAGGCGAGGAATTGAGTGGGCAAGCAGAGGCGCTCAGGGATATCGTCGTGCGGCTGGAACGCATGTTGGGAGCCACTCGTTAAGGGCGACCGTTATCGCCGGGCATACATTCTGCAGGCTATCTAGCGTGCTGTCTGGTCCTGCGAAAGCATCTTTCCGAGCCCCGCGGGTCAGCAAGGCGCAGGTTCCCCGCAAAAGGCGAGATAGAATGAGGCCGTGCGTGCACTGGCCGGGATAGCAGCCGCGACCGTGGTCATCGCCTGCGTGTTGGTTTGGCTAGGCGTACGACTGGCGGGAGCCGCAAGCACCAGCGCGGTTCGTAGGGCGGCGCTATTTGTACTCGTCGCATATGTGGCTATTTGCTTTTGGCGCCCCTCAGCTTTCTTGGTCGCGGATTTGTTTGTCCTGGCTACGGGAATACTGGCAGGTTCGGTATTGGGGCAGATGCTACGTTCAACACCGGCACTGATCGCGTTCGCCCTTGCGGCAGGCATCGCCGATGCTATCTCGTTTACCGGCGGCGTAACAAGGATGATTCTCGAAGCCAGTCACGCGAGCAAAAGCTCACTGCTGGTTTACCTTTCCCTCAGCGTACCAGTGCCGCACCTAGGCTTGACGGCAGTGGTCGGCGTGGGGGACTTGTTCGTGCTCGCGGTCTTCATGGCGGCACTGCGGCGTCTTGAGTACGGCCGGGCCGCTTTCATCGTGCCCTCGAGTGGACTCCTCATTGCGCTCGGGGCCGGACTCGCGTTGGGCGGTGTTCCGGCCGTGCCGATGATGTCCGCCGCCGTGATCGTATTGGTCGGAATCACGAAGTTCAGGCAGTCACGCACAGTGCCCCTCCGTACCCCTTGACAATCTAGGAGAGAGCCGGTTTACAATCTCCCCTAGATGATCTAGGAGGTCGTTCAGTGAGCAAACAACAAGACCTGCTCCAGGGCACGCTCGAGATGCTGATCCTGAAATCCATTTCGCTTGAGCCCATGCATGGCTACGGCATCCTGATCCGCATTCAGCAGCT
>Ga0182024_10015388_pt1 | contig 14661 bp, 7 predicted proteins | sample P32metaG_FD_120480 | JGI IMG/M metagenome (GOLD analysis project Ga0182024, IMG submission 120480) | Permafrost microbial communities from Stordalen Mire, Sweden - P3-2 metaG (Illumina Assembly) | ecosystem: Environmental > Terrestrial > Soil > Wetlands > Permafrost | place: Sweden: Stordalen... | reverse complement strand
GATCTTTCCTTTCTTCGGATCTTTGGATTGTTCGGGAATTAACAGCCAGGTGAAACTTGATATCGGATACGCGGTTTTGCCGGGCGCATTTGTAATCGAAACGCGGAAATCCGCCGGCATGGCTGGAGCCGACGCCGCTGCCTCGGTCACTCCCTCTAGCGAAGCCCTTACGAAATTGCCGGCGGCATTTTTGACGAATCCATAAGTAATTTTATTTTGCACGGCATAGATCAACTCGACATAGCCAATCGATCCTTGCAATTGGCGGACTTGCCCAGCAACGCCTTCGTTGCCCTTGCCGCCCAGTCCGCCCGGCCACTTCACAGATGTTCCCTTCCCCACCGTAGTCGCCCAGTCTTTGCTGATCTTCGATAGATAGTCGGTGAAGATGAACGTGGTGCCGCTGCCGTCAGAGCGGTAAATGACGATGATCGACTGGTCGGGAAATTTAACTCCTGGATTCGCACTCGTGATCGCCGCGTCATTCCACTTTTGAATCTTGCCCAGAAAAATTCCGGACAGAGCTTCCGGCGTGAACTTGACGTCCGCGCTCACTCCCGGAACGTTATACGCGGGAACGACTGCACCCATCACTGTCGGGACGTGCAGGATCTTCGTCTTCGCTTCTTTCAGTTGTTCATCGGTCATGGGGCCATCGCTGGCTCCGAAATCCACGGTGCCATTCAAGACCTGCCGGATACCGCCGCCGCTGCCGATCGATTGATAGTTGATCTGAACATCTGGATGCAGCTTGTTGTATTCGCTGAACCACTTGGAATACATGGGATACGGAAATGTGGCGCCCGCTCCGTTCAACGTCGTCTGCCCCATGAGCGGCAGCGATAATGCGAGACCTGCCAACAGCAGCGCGATGCGATGGTTCACTCGATGACCTCTCGGCGTTTTGAATTAGGTATGCAGTTTTGTTTTATTCGAAACGTGTTAAAGGAAGGTTACAGCGCCTCGAATTTCTGGCTCGCTACGCCCGTGATTAGCCGGTGATTAATGGTTGCCATTCTTATCGAGCCGGGTTAATTCGCGGCCAAAAAGGGTGTTGTTGGGAAATTCATGTTGCAAGCCAAACAGGAACTCGCGGGCGCGAGTGAAATTCTTTTCGCGAACGTAAGCTATGGCGAGCAGGATTCGCGCGAAAGGAGCCAGCAGGTAGCCATGTTCCGCCGTGGTCTGGAGCTCGGCGATGCCGCCAGCCTTATCTCCGGAAACTCCGCCGAAATGCAGCACCCACCGAATGGGAGCGGCCATGGATCCGATAATGTAACGGCTGACTCCGCTGGCGAGGTGGGCATCATAGAATTCTGGATCCACCGCCAGCAGTTGTTGCGACCAGGTGGTCGCCTCTTTGGTGTAATGGAGTGATGCGATGTTGCGCTTTTCAATGAGCGCGGCAAAATCGGAGCGCAAGCCGTTCGATAATGTCATCGCAAAGAGCGAATCCAGATCGCGAGCGTCTCGATTCAGCTTCGCATTCGCCATCTGTTCGGCGCGATCCAGTTGCTGCTCGAAGCGTGTGCGTTGGGCGGGGTCGGCATCATATTTCTTGCGTGCGGCGAACACGGAATCGCTTTCATAAAATTGGGCTTCCAGCACGCCTAAACGATTGAATTCGGAAAATAAGACATCCGCTGCCTCGCTGACCGGTCCCATGGGATCGTCGGGATGAAGTTTTTCCCACGCCTCAAATTCACGCTGCGCGCCGGCAAAGTCGAGGTCGTAGAGGCGGAGGAATCCGGACTTCAGAGACTCGGCGGGAAGAGCCGCCTTAGCCGGCGGAACGGCGCCCAATAGGATAACGAGCGCAGCCACTATCGCCATCACTTTCACTGTCACTTTCACTCTCACGGAGATCGCGCCTATGCGCTGAGAAAGCCGAGTGTGCCTATTCAATGAATCCAGCTTCAATAATTTCAGACATTGCATGCTTTTTGGTTAGATGATTATTTCTCGATTGCGGACAAAACTACGAGCGCAGATTCGCAACTTCTGGCAAACTGCTTGACGGTGAGGTCGCATCCGTTTGAGCAATGATACTAGTAGTCGCGATACCGACAGCAAACGTCGTAACGCGCCCGGCTGGCCCGGGATCGAGCCGCGTTGGACTTCGAGCGCCAAGACGGGAGTAGGCACGGCGCTCAATCTGCACAGCCGCGTTTGGTTCACGCTGAGCCACGGCATTCTGGACGAAATATATTTCCCTCGCGTTGACCAGGCGTGCACGCGCGATTTCGGATTGCTCGTCACTGATGGCAATGCGTTTTTTTCCGAAGAGAAGCGACATTGCACATTTCAGAATCTTCCGTTTGAACCCGGTGTGCCAGCTTACGAATTGACGAATACCTGCGGGCAAGGCCGCTATCGGATCGAGAAAGAAGTGTTAACGGACCCGTGGCGCAATGTGGTTTTGCAGAAGATTCGATTCGTGCCGCTCATGGGAAAGCTGAGCGACTACCGTCTTTATGCGCTGCTGGCGCCGCACCTCGCCAATTTTGGAAGCGGCAACACTGGGTGGCTAGGCGATTACAAAGGCAAGCCCATGCTCTTTGCTCGCCGCGACCCGTTGACGCTCGCTCTCGGCTGTTCAGCGCCGTTCCTGAGACGGTCAGTAGGATTTGTTGGCGTATCTGACGGCTGGCAAGACTTGTCGCAGCATTTCCGGATGATGTGGGAGTACGAGCTTGCGGAGAACGGCAATATCGCGCTGACCGCCGAAATTGATTTGGACGCCTGCAAGGGCGAGTTCATCCTCGCACTCGGCTTTGGCGGAATCTGGGCGCAGGCGGGGCAGCAGGTCGTTTCTTCCCTGCTTACTTCCTACGAAGCGACTCGCAAAGATTATGTTCTGCAGTGGCAGAACTGGCAGCAGACGCTGAAAAGGCTGGACGATAAACCGCGGGAAAAGGATTTGTATAGGGCCAGCGTGGCGGTGCTTCGGACTCACGAGTCCAAGGATTTTCTCGGCGGAATCATCGCGAGCCTCTCGATTCCGTGGGGCTTCAACAAAGGAGACGAAGATCTCGGCGGCTATCACCTGGTGTGGCCACGCGACCTGGTGGAGAACGCAGGCGGGTTGCTGGCTGCCGGAGCGCACGACGAGGCGCTGCGCGTCTTGCATTATCTTGAGGCCACGCAGGAAGCGGACGGGCATTGGGCGCAGAACATGTGGCTGGATGGGCGGCCTTACTGGAACGGGCTGCAGATGGATGAAACCGCGTTTCCGATTCTACTGGTTGATCTGATGCGCCGGGAATCGCCGCGCTGTTTTGGAGATGTTAGGCGCTGGTGGCCGATGGTGCGCAAGGCGGCCACTTTCATTGCGGTCAACGGTCCCGTAACGCAACAAGATCGGTGGGAGGAGGATGGCGGCTATTCTCCATTCACGCTGGCTGCGGAAATTTGCGCTTTATTAATCGCCGCTGATATCGCGCAGTCAATGGACGCGGCTGGTCCGGCCGAATTTCTGCGGCAGATGGCCGACACGTGGAATGACAACATCGAACGCTGGACTTATGCAGTCAACACCGATCTCGCGCGGCAGTTTGGCGTACAGGGGTATTACGTCCGGATTACGCCACCAGATGCGGATGGAGATGGCGCTGCGTCTCCTCTCGACGGATTCGTGCCCATCAAAAATCGCGCGCCTGGCACTTCGAGTGCGGCGGCGGCAGAAGTTGTCAGTCCGGATGCGCTGGCGTTGGTGCGCTTCGGGCTGCGCGCACCCGACGACCCACGAATGCTAAATACCATCAAGGTGATTGATGAAGTGTTGCGTATAAAACTTCCCCAGGGTCCGGCTTGGTATCGCTATAACGGCGATGGCTATGGCGAGCACGAAGATGGCTCTCCGTTTGACGGCACGGGGATCGGACGCCCATGGCCGCTGCTGACGGGCGAACGAGCGCATTATGAACTCGCCGCGGGGCGCGTGGCTTCGGCTGAAGCATTGTTGGGCGTCATGGAAAACTCCACGGGAACCGCTCGCCTAATTCCAGAGCAGGTGTGGGACTCGAAAGATATTCCTGAGCGCGAGTTGTTTATTGGGAAGGCGTCGGGCTCTGCGTGTCCGCTGGTGTGGGCTCACTCCGAATACATCAAACTGCGGCGTTCGCTCGTTGATGGCAAGATTTTTGATCAGCCTCCACAAAGCGTGGAACGTTATCTGAAAAAGAAAACGCCGGCGCAATATTTCAACTGGCGGTTCAACAATAAAGCGCGGTCTATGCCTTGCGGCAAAAAGCTTCGTCTTCTCTTGCTGGAGCCAGCCACGGTTCACTGGAGCGTTGACGGATGGCAAACTGCGCGCGACAGTGATTCCGAAGAAAGCGGATGGAACTTGCAGCACGTCGATCTGCCGACGGAGGCGCTTGTCTCGGGCCGTCAAATCATCTTCACGTTTTACTGGAAGAACACTGCGCGGTGGGAAGGCCGCGAGTATGCGGTTACTATCGAATAGTTTGTCGAAATAGCCTGCTAAACTTTTCACGTTTTACAACTCACTTCGAGGCGTCATGCGCATTCTCAGCCGGTTTGTTATGGTCGTACTCTTTGTTATGGTCGTACTCATGGGCATTCTCACTGCAGCGCAGAGTTTACCTGCTCCCCAAGCCATCATCGATCCTAAGCAGATCACTTCCAAGCCAGATGCGCGGGTGGAAAAGAATCTATCTATCGAAAAGCTTTACATGACGCGACAGGTGGGGGGGTCGACATGGTCGCCCGATGGAAAGACCGTTGCATTCGTCAGCAACATGAGCGGGCGCAATAATCTTTGGCTGGTGCCTTCTGAGGGTGGGTGGCCCATGCAACTGACCGTGAGCGACGAGCGGCAAGGGCAGCCAACATGGTCTCCGGATGGGAAATGGATCGCCTACATTTCCGATTACGACGGCGACGAGCAGTGGGATATTTTTCTCGTCTCGCCGAAGACTGGACAAGTCGTGAACCTGACGAATACCCGGGAGGTTGCGGAGGAAAGCCCGGCGTGGTCGGCTGACGGCCGCTATCTTGCGTACATGGTGAAACCGAAGACGTCATCCGTATTCGAGATCGATGTCTACGACACGGTCATGCGCGAAGTGAAGCATCTGACTACTGGGACAGCTAAAGACCGCATGAACGTTGCGCCGATCTGGTCGAAAGACGGAACGTTTCTTGTATATACGCAGGAGCAATCGAAGGGGACAGACTCGAATGTATTTCTAGTCGACGTTGCCAGCGCGCAAAGCACGCTGCTGACGCCGCATGACGGCGAGCGCACTTTCGAGGCGAACGATGTTTCTCCTGACGGCAAGAGTGTTCTGATTACGTCCAATGCGGGCGACGGCTACGACAATGTCGGATTGCTTGATATCGCGAGCAAAAAGATTCACTGGCTCACGCAGGACAAGTGGGAAATTGCCGGGGAAAGCTTTTCTCCAGACGGTAAATTTCTCACTTACAGTGCAAACGTTGATGGCAATACTGACATTTATCTCTACGAGATTGCATCCGGCAAAGCCCAGGCGTTGCCGTTGCCGAAGGGCGTGAATCAGGTGGCTGGCCGGCCTTCTCCCTTTTCTGGCGACAATTCGAGCCTGCTGTATTACCACACCGGGCCGACTTCGCCGGGGGATTTGTGGGTTTATTCGATTGGTGAGGGAGAGAGCAAAAACAACAGCACGCGGACAGGAGTGTCCGCTCCACACGAATCTAGGCAACTCACGCATTCGCTTGTGGGCGGCGTGCGTTCTCAAGAGATGGTTGAGACGGCGCTGGTGCGCTATCCGAGTCTAGACGGCAAGTGGACGATTTCTGCTTTCGTGTATGTGCCTTACAATCTGCCCCGCAACGGCCAGCACCCGGCGATTGTCTACGTTCATGGCGGGCCCACCGCGCAGACCATGAATACGTTCAATCGTTTTGTGCAATACATGGTGAACCAGGGCTACCTCGTGATCGCTCCTAACTACCGTGGGTCGACGGGCTATGGGAAGGAATTTCAACACGCGAATCTTTTCGATATGGGCGGCGGCGACTTGCAGGATGTGCTGGCGGCGGCCGATTGGATCAAACAGACAGGGTATGTTGATCCTAAGAAACTAATTCTGATGGGCGGCAGTTATGGCGGTTACATGACCATGATGGGAGTTACCAAGGCTCCTGAAGTATGGGCGGCGGGAGTTCCGATTGTCCCGTTTGTGAACTGGTTCACTGAGATTCAGAATGAAGATCCCATTCTGCAGCAATCGGACTTAGCGACTATGGGCGATCTTGAAAAGAACAAGGCTCTTTATGAGGATCGTTCGCCGATTAACTTTATAGATCGAATTAAGGCGCCGCTATATTTGCTGGCGGGCGGGAACGATCCGCGTTGTCCCAAGTCAGAGGCGCAGCAGGTGGTTGATGCGATCAAGAAGCGCGGCGGAGTAGTCGAATACAAAGTTTATGAAAACGAGGGACACGGCTTCGCGAAGGTCGAAAACCAGATCGATGCCTACCGTCGCGTAGCAGATTTTCTGAAGGCGCATGTGCCGCCAGCGGATTGCGGGTGCTCGCTGAACGAGTAAGCAGATCATACGGCTTTCGAGAGTGGAGTGCTGCTGGCCGATAGCTGCGAGCTACGAGCTTCGAGCAAATCAAGTGCTGCGTGGGTGGTCGCCGCAAGATCCATTTTGTACGGTTGAATCGAATCGCACTATCTACTTGGCGAAATTGTATTCTGCAACCAGCTTCGGGCTACGAGCCACGAGCTACGAGCGAACTAGTGAAAGCGATCGTTCAAAGCTCGGAGCCCGTAGCTCGCAGCCTGTAACTCTCCTACTAGTCGGAGTGGAATCGCCGGAGTTTAGGCGGGTTGAATTGAGTGGCGCGCTTGCAGTTGGTCTTCATCTTAAGCATCGTTTTGGACGGGCGGGGTCGCCCGTCTCCACAGTGTCGTGAGACGGATTTATTCGAGCGCTGGTTCAGATTTAGCGGCTTGTCGTGCGGCGTGCCGCTTTTTTGCGGCTTCCAGTCGGAGCAGCATCATGTAGAGCACGATGCCGACATTGATTACGACGATGAGCAGGCGAAACCAATCTGGGCGCTTTAACAAATCGGCCACTTCGAACGGAACATAAATGGAGCCGGAGGCGATGGCGAGCCATTCCGCCCAAGGACGAAGATGCCACAATCCGTAAGCCTCTATGAAGCGAAGAGTCACGTAGATTGCTGCGATCAGGGCTATCTTCCATAAATGGATGTCGCTAATTCTGTAAACGAGATTGATGAAGATTCCAACGTAGTGGTGGTATGGATTGACGTGGAAAAACTCGAGGAAGCTTTCCGTGATTCTCCAGATATCTCTGTGGCGCATGGTGAAGACGCCGAGCCCGGCGAGGGCGACAGCGATTCCCTTGGTTAGCTCAAGGGTGGCGACGGCGCGTACGCCCTTTACGTGTTTGTAATCGGGGGCAGCTGGATGCATGAAAATTAAGTTTCAGTATTTCGAACGATTGCGAGTCCAGTGTATCGCGCAGCCCTAAAGGAGCGGTGATTCGAAGATGTTGCACTATCGCTGAGGCGAATACTTGATACGAAGCGTTTACTTTCGACTTTGCTGGCGAACGCTGGCGCGCAGTTCCTCTACGATTTCGAGAGCGGCTTCATGGGCTGCGTCGCTTTGAGTGACGTCGAAGGAGATGGCGCCGACCCGGGCGTGGCCACCTCCACCATAGCGCTCGCAAACTTTGGCCAGATTGACGGTGGGCTCCCGCTTGGACCAGGGATTCGATCCTACCGAGACCTTGACGCGAAACGAACTCTTGCTCACGCCAATACTATAGATGGAATCGGGATGCAGGTAGTAGGGGATGAATTTATTGTAGCCCTCGAGATCGAGGTCGGTGATGTCGAAAAAGATAGTGCCTTCTTTTTCTTCAGAGCGCTGGCGCAGGATATCGACGGAGCGGCGATGGCGATCGAGAAGGGGCGGAAGCACGGCGGCGACGAAGGGCTCCTCAAGAATCGACTCTAACGGCTGGTAGGCGAGCAGCGGGATCAGGCGCTTGACGAAATCGTGCTCGGTGGAGGCTTCGATGGCCATGGTCAGTTTCATGGCTGGAGCTTGCATCTCAACGGCTGATTTCGCGTCGTCGTACATGGCGCCATCGACTATGTCGGCCCAGCGGACCAGTTCGGCAACAGGTTTCGCGTCGAAGCCGAAGCGTTGCTCGGCGATCATGGCGATGAAGCTGGTGCATGATTTGAAGTCTGGATCGTAAAACTTCTGATTGCTCTGATCTTGCTCAAAGTGAGCGGCGTCGGCGGGGGACAGAAAAGCGCTTTGGTGGTGATCGAACCACCACGTGATTTTGGGCGAACTGGAATACTTGAAGTCGACGATGGCATTCTCGTCGCCATTAAACTTGTTCTCGTCGAAAAGAGATCCGGCGCGGTGCAATAGACCGGAATACTCGAAGTCGACGTCGCTCCGGATTCGTTCCTGGTAGAAACGGGAGAACAAGGCAGCCGAGCAAGTCCCGTCAAAACATTTGTCGTGGTAAAAGACTCGTACTCGCAATTGGGTGTCCTCGTTCGTTTCTTCTAACAGTGAAAAACACCTAGGGTTGCTGGTTTGGAGATTTATGTCAAGGGGCAAGAGCTTGAACCACCAAGGGCACTAAGGTTCACTAAGGAAAAACTCAATTAGTCTTCAGTTTTACTTTTTTCGGCGCCTTAATTTGAAATCGAAGCTTACTACTCCGTTTTGGTCACGGAGGGCCACGATGGAGACATTTCGCGTCAGGTGGTATTCGCCCTGAATAATTTGCTGGTTGGAAACCGAGACGTTGGTGCTGTAGGTGAGGGTTAATTTGCTGGCGACTTCCTGCTCGATGGTGACCTGCGGCCCTCGAATCACGTTGGTTTCGCTGGCCAGTCCCTGGGGATCGATTTTGACGCGACTGGCCCCAAACAGGCGCTGCAAGCGGCTATTGACGGTGCTGTTGAGGGCTTCGTTGATCAGCAAGTTGGAGGCGTCTCCACCGAAACCGAAGGAGCCGCTCTGAGCGGCGGCGGCCGATTCTTCCTGCGTGCGTCCCAAAGCAAGAAGGGCGATGACGTCTGCTTCGGGCAGTTGGGGCTCGGACTGCCATGTGACCTTCAGTCCGCTGGCAACGCTGGCATCGCCGCGAAGTTGGACGGTGATGTCATAGTCCCGGACGCGAGTGGTGGCTTGCAGATCGATCACGGGCTGAGTTTTAGCGGGATTCGCGAAGGTTACATCGCCGCGATCGAGATTATATTTTGTTCCGTTGAAAGTAACTTCGCCTTCCAGAACTTCGACTCTTCCTAGAATTGCCGGGCGCTCGGCGGTGCCGCGTAGTCTGAGGTCGGCGTTGCCGGAGAGGCGGGCGATGGCGGTTTGCATCTGGAGCTCGGGAGTTGTCGTGACGTGCACGTCAAGTTTGAGGCGGCTCTCGAGATTATCGCTTCGAGTTAGAGCGATCGACTGCTTGCTTCTCTCGATGTACGCTCCAAAGTCGAATCCGGGCGTGATGGCGAGTTTCGTGACAACTACGTCGCCGCTGAGTAATGCGGAATTCGTATTTCCGTTGAGCCGGAGATTGGCGTTGGCGGTGGAACTGACTCCGGGCGGATAACGGAGGCGAACGTCTTGCGCGGTCGCTCCTAAGTCGAGAAGTAGCGAGCGATTTTGATAAATTGCTGAGCCGGTGAGCGCAATGGTGCCGCCGCCAGTGGTCCCGCTGAGGTGCTCGATTTGAATGCGATTGCGATCGAATGACAAAACGCCGTTAAGGTCGCTTAGCCCGCTGGGGAAATCGTTGTGGCTGACGAAGGTGTTCCTCACCTCCAAACGGCCTTGCAACACGGGTTGCGCGATTGGTCCAGTCGCGGTGAGGCTGATGCCGAGCGTGCCGCGGGCCAGAATTTTCGGATTGAAGGATTGAAGAAGGGTCATGTTGATGGAGCCGTCCAATCCCACATCGAGATTTCGTGTGCCGCTTAACTGCATTTTGCCGTGGGCCGTGAAGTCAGTGCCGCTGCCGGCCAGATGAAAGTTTTGCAGCGATACGGTTTGATTTTCGATTTGAAAGCGAAGGGGATCGACGTTCTGCAGATGCAGATGCTCGAGGTCGGCAGTAAACGTCTGTATCTCAGCTGAGGCTTTGATGGCCGCCGGGATGCGCAGTGGACCTTGCACGTGGAGGGTGCCTTCCACGCGTGAATGCGGAGTCGCATTTCCCGGAAAATAAATTCGGAGGAGTGAATCGGCATCGAGATGGTGAAACGCCAGATTGAGATCGGAGGGGAGATCATCTTCCAGCCCGATCGTACCGGCGATACCGAGGTCAGCCTTCTCGAATTCGGAGTGGGCGTTGAGATTTAGTTGACGGCCATGAGTTACCGCATCGAGGTAAAAGTCTCCAGCGCGCTGCTGATCGAAAGCGATGTCTTTCAGATGGGCGTGGGCTTCGAGCGCCGGTTGCTCAGGAGTGCCGCTGGCGCGGAGTGTGAAGTCGGCGACGCCGTCAACTCGTAATCGTCCGCTTTGCAAGCTTGCAAAATGGGCGAGGTTGAGATTGCGGCCGGAAATATTCAGGCGAAATTCATCTTTTTCTAAATCATGAATCGAGAGGCTCAAGTTCGAGGTGCTGATGGCGGCGTTTCCGGAAAGCGCGGCGCCATAGACGCTAGCGTCAAGGTTATTGAATTGAATCTCGCCATTGACCAGCCGCAGATCGCTCTTGAGTACGGGAACGTCGACGCCGTAGGCCACTCCATTGTGCAACTCCATGTGCCCTGTGCCGGCTGGATTTTCTCGCGTTCCGGACAAAGCTTCGGAGGCACTCACAGTGCCTGACAAGGGACGAGTAATTCCGACGAGTTGATCGAACTCGGCTATGTCTGCATTGCGGAGATTGAAATCCAAAGCAAAAGAATTACTTGCTTCAAAAGAGGCGTCGGTTAAAGCGGCGCTGGCATTGAAGCGGGCGCTGGTTCGGCCGTGGACGATAACTCCATTGTGAGCGGCAAAGTGGCTGGCCGAAAGTTGCAGGGCTGCGGACAACGCGTCCCAGTGCATAGCACGCGACGAAGATTTCGCGCGGGCGGGCATCCTGGTGTCGAAGTCATAAGCGGCAAAATTGGCGTTCATGGCGGGCGACGAGACTTGACCGCTGGCGGTGCCATTTAGCGTGACCCAGCCATGAAGGGTGAACGGAAGATCGCGCGACCCATAGGCCGCTTGCAAGAGTGGAGTCCACTCCCTGACGTTATGACTTGTGAACGAAAAATGCAGCGAAGAGTTCGGCGTGAGCGCGCCCGCAGCGCTGATTTCCGAGGCGGGCGTGGTTAGATGAACCTGGCTTACATCTAGTTCGTTGTTCGCTCCGCGGTAAAGGCCATCGATCTGACCTTGCACTGGAATATCGTTGGCTGCGGCCTTAGAGGTGGGCGCGAGGGTCACCTTCAGGCGGGTTTCAGCGTTTTGCAGAGCGCCCACCCAGAGAACATCGACATTGCCGCTGGCATTGGCGGAAAAGTTGAGCTGATCGAGCGGCAATCGTTTGGAGCTCAGCGCTTGCATGGCTGGAAAAAGCGGGAAGCCCGCGATTTGCAAGCGCACCGAACCGCGCTGCAGGCTGGCAGGCTGCACCCCTCCGGCTGGGCGGGTCGAGGTGGTGCGAGGAGAGGTGCGAGATGAGTTGCGAGGCGCAGCGCGAGAAAGTTCCGTTCCGTTCTGCCAATTGGTCACATCGGCCTCGCCGCTCAGGTCGCCGCCAAATCCGGTGGCCTTGATCGAAGAGATTTGAACGCGTCGCGGAGTGATTGAAAATCTCGCTTGAAATCGACCGTTGCGAGTGACCAACTTTCGGTTCGCCCATTCCAGGTCTTTTGCCTGCACTGTTCCCAGGGTAGAAAAATCCCCGGCGCTCCACGAGCCTTTGCCTTCAAATTGAGCTGTACCTTTTTGAAGTTGCATCTGCCGCGTCAGGAAGGCGAGTTGGCCGAGGTCAGCGACGCCGCGATAGTCACCGCTCAATTTAGGATGTTGAAAGTCATCGATGCGCCCGGCGAAGTGGATTTGAGAATTTCCGGAATCCAGAGCCAGACTACTGATATCGATGTGATGGCGGCCCAGAACCAGCAAAGCATCCGTTCCCCAGAGGAATGAAGGATAGCGCTTGATGCGGGTGTCGACGTTTTTTGCGATGACGCGCGCTTCATACTGCCGCCGCAACAGCGAGTAATTTAAAAACACGGTAAGATCGCGCGCGGCGAAGTCGAACGGAATCGTATTGTCTTCCCAAAGAAGCACGCCGTGGTCGACTTCGACATGTCCAACCGAGAGCGACAGCAGTTCTTCCAATGGGCCTTGATAGTTGGAAACGGTGACTCTGGGGTTAGGGACATTCGTGGCGCCGTCAGCAGAGGCAATCACGTGTGCAACCGGATGATCGAGCACAAGCGAATGCAATCCGATCGTGGTGCCGAAGATGGAGATAATCTTCAACTCCGCCTGCACGCGGTCGACGCGCATGAACGGAATCTCGCCCGAAGCTTCGCTGCCGTGAATAATAAGATTGCGAGCATCGACGCGCAGGCGGAAGGGTGTAATGTGCAGTTCGCCGAGTTCAACGCGACCACCGGTAATTCTTTCGACGGAGGCGATGACGCGCTGGCGCACTTTCTGCCGGAACGAGCTGGTCGTTACATACCAACCGAGCGCGCTGAAACCGATGATGCTGAAAGCAAGGAATGAAAAGAAGAGATTTCGGAGGATGCGACGCCTCTGGGGAAGCGCGCGGCTCAACGGTTCCGCTCTCCGAGGCTGGAATCCGGGCTCACAATTTCGCTAGTGGAGCGCAGGCTCGCGAGCCATCCCGAGAGCAGTTCATTCATCTTCTTCTCGACCAGTAGATCTTTAATGTGTCCCGATACTTCAACCAGCGGCGCGGCGTTATTGCCGGCCCGTTTCATCTCCGGCAGCAATTGCTCGTTGTAGTAGGCTTCGACTGCGCTCTGATCGATTTGAACCGAAGGACGGAGACGTTCCTCGACCAATTTCATGAGCTGAAGCTGCTCGGCGAGGCGACGTTTGAGGGAACTCTGGGTGAGGCCGCAGCGTTGGAGGGCAGCTTGCCACCCGGCCGCAGTGGCGCCCTCGGGATGTAGCTTGCGCACTTCGGCGACGCGATCTGCCACCTGCTGTGACGGGACGGATTGACCCGGGCGAAGTTGTTCGCGAAGAAGTTCCTGATCAATCAGGCGATCGAGGGCGGCGGACTTTTCGGCCTTGGAGAATGAGTTCGAGTCCCTTCCGTCGGAAAAACTTTCGAAGGACAATTCCTGCTCCCAATCGCTCTGCAAAACGACATGGCCGTTAACGTTGGCGACGACGCGATCGATGATTTCAGCGGTTGAGTACAGTGACACCAGCATGAGCAGCGCGGTAATGACCGCAACGCACTTCACCGGTTTGAGGATTGGCTGCTTCATTAGAATGTCTGCCCCACGCTGAACGAAAAATTGAAATGGCCCGCGCGCTGGTATCCGAACTGGCCGACCGATTGTCCCGATGCATTGTTGGTTGTGATGTTCGTGAAGCTGGGAAAATAGGGCGGATTCAAATTGTATCCAAAATCAAAGCGCAATGGGCCGATCGGCGTTTGGTACCGGACACCGAGGCCGACGGCGTGTGAAGCGTAATTGTAGTTGCATTGCAGATGGGTTGCTTCGTGGAAGCAGAAATCCTCATTGGGCTGATGGACACGAATGAGGCTGGGAAGCATCTCTTGTGGTCGCGCGAAAACGTTCCCCATATCGTGGAACAGCGAAAAGCCGATATTGTCTTCGAGGTAGGGCACTCGAACATTTGGAAAACGCATTTCGAGACTATTGAGGAACACGGCGCTGCCACCTACGGGAAATCCGGTGAACGGGTCACGCGGCCCTGCTTGATTTAACCCGAATCCGCGATGAGAGTTGCCACCGCCGCTATAAAAACGCTCGGGCAGAGGAACTAAAGTATCAGTAGACGCTACGGAGGCTCCCGGATCCACTACAACCGTGTTTCGGAAGGGATTCTCAAGTCCTACAGTCGTGGAACGGGCGAAGACGAAACCTTGACCGGTGCTGCGGTTGCGACGGAGAGTGTAATAGGTGGAATTCTTCGCCAGGAAGCGGCTGAAATCGGCCTCGGAGCCGAAAGAACTGGAGGCGACGCCGCCTTCGATCGTGGTGTAATTTCCCCTTGTGCTCTCTAGGTCGTTATCGCGGCGGTTGCGGATGTAAAGAAAGTTCGGCATCCCGACGCGGGTTGGCTTGGAGAGAAGAGGGATGAGATCGGAAGTCACCTCGATATTGCTGGCCTCAACTCTTCGATAGCTGAAACGATAGGTCATTGTTGTCAAATCCCGGTCGCGGGTCTTGTAGAGGACTTGGGAGAACTGGAGCGTTCCTTCCAGCCGCTGCGAAGTAAAAGTTGAGACGTCGACCGTGTTGTCATAAAAAACAGTAGCGGAGAAGCGAAGCTCGCGGCTCATAAGCTTCGGAATATCGTAATTGACCAGTCCCCTTTGCTGTAGGTTACTGAGGTTGGTCTTCATGGTAAGCGTTTGGTGGCGGCCGCCGAGGTTAATGCGGCTGACCCCGAAAGAGACT
>Ga0182024_10015387_pt1 | contig 14663 bp, 8 predicted proteins | sample P32metaG_FD_120480 | JGI IMG/M metagenome (GOLD analysis project Ga0182024, IMG submission 120480) | Permafrost microbial communities from Stordalen Mire, Sweden - P3-2 metaG (Illumina Assembly) | ecosystem: Environmental > Terrestrial > Soil > Wetlands > Permafrost | place: Sweden: Stordalen... | reverse complement strand
GTGCAAAAGCAGCTTCAAGAGAGCGAGTTCGCGGTCACCAGGATCGGCGCCGGTAAGCTCGGCAACACGTCTGTGCTTTGGGGTGGGGTTGCGATCGCGCTCGAGAGGATCCCTTCTGTTTTGCTCCCAGGCCCGTAGGGGGTTTATCCCGTCCGAGGTAAGGGAGGCACATCAACCCAGCGACGTTCAGCCCAGCTCTTCATTCCCAGTTCGGCCAATTGCACTCCCTTCGCTCCTTCGAGCAGGTCGAAGCGGAAGGGCTTGTTCTCCACCACGTGGCGGATGAAGTCTTCCCACTGGAGTTTGAAGCCGTTCTCGTAGACCTGGGTGTCGGGCACCTCTTCCCATTGCTGCGTGAACTGCATGGTCTGTGGCACGTCAGGATTCCAAACTGGACGTGGAGTGTTTACGCGATGCTGGGTGTAACAGCGGGTCAAACCGGCAACGGCTGAACCATGCGTTCCGTCCACCTGAAACGTCACCAGGTCATCACGCCGGACCCGCACCGCCCAGGATGAATTGATGTTTGCGATCACGCCGCCTTCCAACTGGAAGGTCGCATAAGCCGCGTCTTCGGCATCCGCTTTGTAAGCAGCTCCACTCTCGTCGATGCGTTCTGCAATGTGTGTGGCGCCGATGCAGCTGATTGCCTCCACCGCGCCGAACAGGTTGTCGAGCACATACCGCCAGTGAGGGAGCATATCGAGGATGATGCCTCCACCATCTGCTTTGCGGTAATTCCATGAGGGCCGCTGTGCCGGCTGCAGATCACCCTCAAATACCCAGTACCCGAACTCCCCGCGCACCGCCAGAATGCGGCCGAAAAAACCTGCGTCCTTCAGCATGCGGAGTTTGCGCATCCCGGGCAGGTAAAGCTTGTCCTGCACCACGCCGCTCTTCACACCTTTGGCTTTGGCAAGGCGCACCAGCGAGAGCGATTCCTCCAGGGTTTCTGAGAGCGGCTTCTCGCAGTAAACATGTTTGCCCGCTTCGATAGCGCGCGTCAGCAGAGGAACGCGCATTTGGGTCGAGCCTGCGTCGAAAAAGATAGTGTCTTCAGGATCGGCCAGCGCGGAAGCAATATCTTTAGCTATCCGCTTGATGCCGTGGCGCGCCGCGATTGAGGAGACCTTCTCCAGGTTGCGACCTACCAGGATCGGGTCCGGCATCACCCGGTCTCCATTGGATAACGCCACCCCTCCTTGCTCCCTGATAGCCACAATCGAGCGGACAAGATGCTGGTTGTAACCCATTCTTCCGGTGATGCCATGCATGATAATGCCAATGCGTTGACTAGACACGTTTCGATCTGCCCTTCCACTCTCACGTTTGTTTTTACCTAAAAGAAACCGCAGGTCCCTCCACTACGCTACCCCGGATTTCCTGTTGAGGTCGGTGACGCCGGCGATCTTCATGCGGCTTTCCTTAATGAAAGCCGCACACGTGGTCGTGTCCAGTGCAGCGAAGCAGGAAATCCGGGTACGCTTCGGTCGGGATGACAATTTTATTGTGAACCCTCTTCGTGATCCCAAATAATTGTCATCCCGACCGGAGCGTAGCGTAGTGGAGGGACCTGCGGTTTCTTTTCTTATAGGACGCCCAAAATCCACCCCTCTATCTCCGCGATCTTGCGCTCCTGCTCTTCCAGATGCAGATTGAGGAAGCCATTGAGCGAGCCGTCAGCGTCGGCACGGCGCAGCCATGCGGCAATGCTGTATGCGTCGTGCTGGTGCCCGTCGCGCGTCTCCTGGGGGAATGTCTTACTCCACAACGCTGGATAGACCTCCGCCAGCGCGGATCGCCCGGGCGGAATTTGCCAGCCATCGAAGGGCCAAAAGTGGGCGCCGGTGCGCGATCGGATATAACGCAACCATGGCAGTCCGCTGTGGGTTGATTTCGCCACCGAGCCGGGCGCGTCAAAATGAAAGACGGACTTGGCGCGCCGGCTGCGTATCTCGGTGATTCGCCGCCAGGCTGACCTTCCCGCTCGCGCAGCTCCATTCCCGCGAACGCCGTCGCGAACAAAGTCTACATAAATGTCGTGGTCGGTAGGCCAGTGGAGTTGGAAGTCGTCCAGGAACGCGGTCCAATTCAGGGGCAGCTTGTACTTCTCGAAGTAATGGAGAGGAAAGGAAAATCCATGGTCAATGCCGACCAGTGTTGGCGTGCCATTAGAAAGCAGCTCCACCAGCCGCTCCGCGATGCCACGACGGGTCCAATATTTTTGCGGTCCAACCGGGGGTGGAACTTCAGAAGGCGGCAAGATCGGATTCGCCATGTATACGCGCAGGCCTTTGAGGCTTGAAACCGGTGTCTCGGCGCCGGAGTAGTCAATGCCGATGTAGCGCTCGAATGCCATCACGAAAGCAATTGGTCCACCGCGCGATTCGACTCGGCGATGGAAGCGCGGTGATCCATGATTCCGGAAAGATCGGAATTGGCGAAGGCGATTTTTCCGAAGGGCGCGCGCCGGATAATTTCGCGCGGAGCCGCCTTGCCCTCCGATCCAAAGAAGAATCCTGGCTGGGCGCACAGATACGCGTGGCCCCAGCGATTAAGAATAATGCCGGCGATATCCCGGCGCGCGTTAAAGCCGCTGCGCGCGAACATCAGCGTAAATTGCTCGCGAATCATCCGTTCGTACTCCGCATACGAGGTGCTCATCATGCGCATCCTCCCCCGCGCGGCCTGTTGCGCTAGAGGAACGCCGGGCTCGGTGAAAGAAATCTTGATGCGGACAACAGTTGGATCATCGGGACGAATGGTCGGTGGAACGCCTCCGAACGTCGCGATCTTGCGCACTGCGAACGAATTGCTCAACCCCTCGAACCATTGGCACTCGGTGATGCCCATCTTCGCCAGGAAGCGCCAGTTGCGCAACGCAACATTCATGACGATGCAAGGCATGCGGTAGAACTGCTGGTACGCAATCCGATAGCTTTCCGGCAAATCAGGAATGGTTCGCCAGGTCGTCCACCCGCCAGACATGACCACCGATCGTGCATGCACCGTGTAGAGAAGCCCCTCGACCGCATAACTCACGTCCACCCCGTCCCCTTCGTGGCGCACATCCGCCACCGTAGCTCCTAGCCGGATGCGCACCGGTTGACCTTGTTGATCAAGCTTCGGGAAGTCCACCGTGTCGGCACACATTCCACTCAAAGTGGACGGGCCCGGCAGCGCCTGCGGGATCATTGCTTTCACGATCAGGCGCGCGATCCCGGTATTGCCACCAGGAAATGTCTGCTCTCCAGCGGCGTTGTTCCAGGGGAAGAGCACTTCCGGAGCGTAGCTCGCATACGCGGAAATTTCATCCGCGGAAGACCCGGCGCCATCCGCTGCGGTTGGCATGTACTCGCGGATGAATTCCCGGCTGAGGCCGTCGCGCTGCATGAGGTGTTCTTCAAGGCTCATCTTATCCAGCGCGCGGGCAACCTCATCGCCGTCGGTCTTGGGTGGAACAAATGACGGATTGCCTTTACGCGCCTGCAGTAGTTGCTGCTTGATGTGCTCGGGAAGAGGAGCTCCAGCTAGATTCTTACCCCAGGGATCGATCAACCACAGTCCCTCTGGATGGCCGAAGCGCGCGCCGAAGAACATTCCTGCATTAGGACCGCCCCACGCATAGGGGACCGTAGTCAATTTCAGCTCCGGCTTGCCTCCGCCCCACTGTTGATACTCAAACGGCTTGCCATCGAAGCCGATCGACTCGTAAAACTTTTGCGTGAGCGATAGCGGCATGGAGGGAAAGAACATGGACGAGCCTTGGTTTGCGATCAGGCGATGCCCATCGACCAGGAATTCATTGCGGCGCGCTTCCCCACCGAAAATCGGGTGATCTTCGAGCACCAGGCAGCGTTTCGAGCGGCTGGTTTTTTCCGTGTACAGGTGGGCCGCGGCTAATCCGCTAATGCCTCCGCCAACCACCACACAGTCGAACGTCTCTCCTGTCGGCTGCGCGCCTTTAAGCTCGCCCTTATAGAGCGCATCGCGAATGCCGTGGCCGGCAGTCATAACGGCATAGGTGTTGCCGTTTGCGCTGCTGTAGTCTCCTACGCCGCCGTAGCCGTCCCAGTCTGCCTGCACCAGTTTTGCCGGCGCTCCGTTGAGGAAATCGGCGCGGGTAATGTTTGTGTCCATGCCCAGAGCACGATCGCTTTGCGGAATAACGCCGCCGCCTGCCAACGATGCTGCCGCGATCTTCAGAAATTCCCGTCGCCGCATCCAACCTCCTGGCAAACGAAATACTTGACAGGAGTAGTATCTACATCGGCATGGCCATTCGGGACAGAATTTTTGGTAAACCGCTGGCGACGAGCCAAGAACGCGCCGAACAGATTGGAGTAGCAGCCGGCATCCCTATCTTTGGGCTGGATGCTCTCACCAGCGCCGCATACGGTCCGGAGGCCGCGCTGGCCCTGTTAATCCCATTAGGGATGCTTGGAACACAGTATCTTCTGCCCATCATCACGGGCATTCTGATCCTGCTGGTGATCGTCTTTTTCAGCTATCGGCAAACCATTGCTGCCTATCCGAGCGGTGGTGGAAGCTACACCGTAGCGACCGAGAACCTGGGTGAAAAAGCCGGCCTGCTGGCCGCCGCGGCGCTGATGATCGATTACATTCTGACCGCGGCGGTTGGGATCTCGGCCGGCGTGACCGCGATGACTTCTGCGCTGCCCAAATTTCAACCACATACCCTGGCTCTGTGTCTGCTGATCCTGGTAATCCTGGCGGTGGTGAATCTGCGCGGGGTAAAGGACACCGGCACCGCGTTCATTCTGCCGACGTTTTTGTTCATCGTTACCTTGCTGGCAACAATTGCTGTGGGAGCTTACAAGACGTTTGCCGCCGCCGGCGGCCACCCGCTTCCGGTGGACCCACTGCCACAACCTTTGCCCCAGACGGTGCAGTTTCTGGGTCTATGGATGTTGATGAAGGCCTTCTCCAGCGGCTGTGCCGCCATGACTGGTGTGGAGGCCGTTTCCAACGGTGTGATGGCGTTCCGAGAGCCCCGCGCCAAAAACGCACAATATGCGCTCACCGTCATCATCGGCATTCTGATCGTGTTGCTGTACGGCACGGCGTGGCTAACCAAGCACTATCAAATTATGGCCATGGATCCTGACGCAGCAGGGTATCAGAGCCTTTTGAGCCTACTCGTGACCGCTGTGTTTGGACGCGGATGGTTCTATTTCCTGACCATGGCCAGCGTTCTGCTGGCACTGGCTCTGAGCGCGAACACCGCGTTTGCGGATTTCCCCCGCCTGACCCGGGCGATCGCACTGCACGACTACCTGCCCCACGTCTTCACCCTCAGAGGACGCCGCCTGCTCTTCTCCCACGGCATCTACGCGCTTACCGGCCTGACGGCGGTGATTTTGATCCTGTTCAAGGGAGTTACAGACAGGCTCATTCCGCTTTATGCCATCGGAGCGTTTCTCGCCTTCACCCTCTCCCAGGCGGGCATGGTCATGCACTGGAAGAAGCAAGGCGAGGAAAAGGGCCGGGCATGGCACATGTTGGTGAATGGCACCGGGGCGGTCGCGACAGGGATTACGACCATGGTGGTCCTGGCCTCGAAGTTCAGAGCGGGAGCATGGGTCACCGCGCTGCTTATTCCGACATTGATACTGCTCATGTATTCGATCAAGAAGCACTACACCCGCGTGCAGGGCGAGACCAGGGACACAGACCGGCTGAAACTAACCAATCTGGAGCAGCCTCTGGTGGTGATCCCCATGGCGGGGTGGAACCGGATTTCAGAAAAGGCTTTGAGGTTTGGCCTGCTCCTCTCAAAACAAATCAAGGTCGTCCACGTTCACTCCGCGGATGAAGCCCACGGGATCGACCAGGATTGGGAGGAGAAGATAGTTGCTCCCATTCGCGAGGCAGGCTTTGCCGACCCCGAATTGGTAACCATTCCTTCGAGCTTTCGTTTCGTCGTCTCGCCTCTCATGGATTACATCCTGCAATTGGAGGCCGAAAACCCAGGCAGGAAAGTCGCGGTTTTACTGCCGGAACTGGTGGTGCGGCACTGGTGGGAAAACCTGCTGCATAATCAACGTGTCCAGCTGTTGAAGATACTGCTGCTGGTCAAGGGTAATCAGCGCATCGTGGTGGTGAACATCCCGTGGTACCTGTAGCCAGTGGGCGTGTACACTCAGGAATCAACACGGGTTGAATCCAAACGCCGCGGACGCCAATGATCGCTACTGGCACTGTTTTTGGGCCCTACAGGGTCGTCGAAAAGATCGGCGCCGGCGGTATGGGTGACGTCTACCGCGCCGTGGACACACGCCTCGAACGCGAAGTCGCTCTCAAACTCATATCCGACGGCTTTCTGGTCTCCGATCTGCGCACCGGCAGTCCTTCGCCCGCCGGCACTCCCCACTCGCGCGTGCACCTTTCCCATGAGAGGTTCCTGCGCGAAGCCCGGGCAGCGGCCACATTGAATCACCCCAACATCTGTGCCATTCACGATGTAGGCGAACAGGACGGCCAACCCTACCTGGTAATGGAGTTGCTTCGCGGCGAGACGCTTAAACTGTATCTCACCCACCACAGCCTCTCCCCATCCGAGGTACTGACCCTCGGCCAACAGGCGGCAAGCGCTCTGGCCGCGGCCCACGCCAGGGGTATCGTGCATCGGGATATCAAGCCGGCTAACCTGTTCGTGGTCGACAGCGGCCGAGACCGTAAGCAGCTCAAGATTCTCGATTTCGGCCTGGCCAAGAAGCAGGGCATCGAAGCATCCCCTGATTCGCGCTACTTCGACAACCGAAACGAGACCGCCGGGGCTACCGGGACGATGGATCTCACCACCCCCGGCTCGACCGTAGGCACCGCGGCCTACATGTCTCCCGAGCAGGCGAAAGGGGATCCGCTGGATGCCCGCACCGACCTGTTCAGCCTGGGCAGCGTGCTGTATGAGATGGCGACCGGCCAGGCCCCGTTTGCAGGCCGCAGCACGGCGGAAGTGTTTGCCGCCCTGCTGATGAAAGATCCGCCCCCGGTCAGCAGCCTGAATCCGGAGATGCCCAAGGCCCTCGATCCGGTGGTTGCCAAGCTGCTGGCTAAGGACCGCGAGCAGCGTTACCGCAGCGCTGAGGAACTCCTCGCTGACCTTGAAGCCATTTCAGGCTCGGCTTCGCGCCCCTCGACCGCCGCTCCCATTGCGCCAGCTTCGGCCACACTGCCGGTGCCGGAAACAGACCGGCGCCGCCCGCGCAACCGCATGATTGTTGTCGGCGCCTTGGTCCTGGTGGCGTGCGCGGCCGGAGCTTTTCTGTTTCGCCACCAACTAGGCGGTAAGCCGTCCCCCGCAACCAACTCCGCGTCACCGGGGGCCGCAGATCAGGCCGCAAAACCGGCAGCCTTGAAAGACAGCATCATCGTCGCCGATTTCATCAACAAGACGGGCGATCCTGTTTTCGACACCACCCTGAATCAGGCCCTTCGGGTGCAGCTTGGCCAGTCTCCCGTGCTCGACATCATCAGCCAGCAGCACCTTCGGCAAAGCCTGCAGTACCTTGGCCGCAAGCAGGACGAGACCATTACGCCCCAGATTGCGCGTGAGATCGGCGAGCGGGAAGGCGTCAAGGCGATCCTTACCGGCAGCATCGCCCCCATCGGTAAAGCTTACGTTCTTACCCTCAACGCCCAGAACACTGCCAGCGGCGACGATATAGCCAGCGAAGAAGCAACCGCGCCCGACAAGGAGCACGTGCTTGACGCGCTGAACCAGGTCTCGACCGGCATGCGTGCCAAACTGGGGGAAACTCTCTCCAGTATCCAGAGACTCAATGCTCCGTTCGGCCAGGCCACCACCCCGTCTCTGGAAGCCTTCCGTGCCTACGCCTTGGGCGACGAAGCCCACCAGAAGGGCAACGACATCCCCGAAGCGGAGGACCACTACAAACGGGCCCTGGAACTTGATCCCAAGCTGGCCATGGCGTGGGCCCGCCGCGGCGTCCTTCGCCTGAACACCGGCGCGGTGAGCGAGGCATCCGATTACTTTACCCGCGCATGGCAGCTCAGCGGCAATGTGAGCGAGCGAGAAAAGCTCTACATTGCCGGCCACTACTACTCCACTGTCGTCGGAGATCTGAATAAAAGCATCGAGACGCTCCAGGTGGCCACCCAGGAGTATCCGCTGCAGGTCGATAACTTCATCAATCTTGGGGTTTTCTACTTGCAAAACGGCGACATTGAGAAGAGCGACGCGGCCACTCGCCAAGCCCTCAAATTACAGCCGGATGAAGCCTATGCCGTGGAGAACGGGATATCAAGCGCGACCAACCTGGATGAAACATCCGAAGCGAGAGAACATATCGCGCAAGCACAGCATATCGGCTTGAACGGGACTTCCCTGTTAGCGGTGCAACTTCAGTTTTACGCCACCCAGGCTGACTGGAACAACGTGCAGAAAATGCTGGCAGAGACGGCCGGACGTCCCGACCAGTATTCCGTTACTTCCAGCTGGGCCAATATCCTTCCGCAGCTGGGCCAGTTTCAGCTAGCGAAGACCACTTTTCTCCGCGCAGCGGATCAGGCGGCGAGCGTGAAAGAACACGACGCCCAGGCTGGGGATCTGCTGAGCGCCGCCATGGTGGGCTGGATGGTCGACCGCTGCTTCGATCCGGAGCAAACGGTAAAACAGGCACTGCAATTGGATAAAGGCAAGGTCACACTCATTGCTGCAGCCAACGCACTGGCAGCCTGCAATGAAGAGAAGCACGCAACGCAGATGCTCTCTGATCTCGAGAAGCGCTACCCGCAGGACACGCTGGTTCAGGAGCTATACGTACCCCAGTCCCGCGCCTGGCTTGCGCTCAAGGCTGGCGATGGGCAGCGGGCTCTTGCTCTGCTGGAGAGGGTTCGATCCCACGACGCGGCTTCCTTTGCGCCCTACCTGCGAGGTCTCGCCAACCTGCAGGTGAAAGATCCCCGCAATGCGATCGCCTCCTTCCAGGAGGCAACCCGCCTCAAAGGCGACGCCTATTACGTCGGCAGCCCCTATGCCTTGTCCTTTCTCGGGCTTGGCCGTGCGTATGTCATGGCCGGCGACAAGGCAAACGCGAAAAAGGCTTACGATGTCTTCTTCTCCGAATGGAAGAACGCCGACGCCGACCTGCCTGTCATCGCCGAGGCCAAAAAGGAATACGCTCAGCTTTAACCACTAGCCCAACTCTTCCAGCGCCATGTGCGACTCGGGAAGCACTTGTCCCCCATCCACAACAATCGTCTGCCCCGTTATGAACGCCGCATAGGCGACATCTTCTACTGATCCAAGTCTGCGCGATGGAATCGCTGAGGTCATCTTCGCTATGTATTCAGGGCCCAAGGCCTTAACCCCTTCGGTAAGGATGTTGCCGGGAAGTACAGCATTGACCGTGATGTTGAGGGGAGCAAGCTCAATGGCCGCGGTGCGGATGAAGCCGAGCTGCCCAGCCTTGCTGGCTCCGTAGTGGCTCCAGCCAGGGTAGCCCGTGATCGGACCGGTGATCGAAGAAGTAACCACAATGCGTCCCTTTCCCCGGGCCTTGAGCGCCGGCAGACATGCCTGCACGGAGAGAAAGGTTCCCTTTAGGTTGACATCCAGCACCTGATCCCATTCGGCCACACTCATAGCGAAGAGTTTGGCGGCGGGAAAAATGCCTGCGTTGCAGCACAGGATGTCGATGCCGCCGTGCCGTTCAATTGCAGTTTGCGCCATGCGGACATTGTCTTCCACCCGGGAAACGTCGGCCGCTATGGCACTCGCAACTCCCCCAATTTCGGCAGCGGCTGCTTCGGCCTGGGAAAGGTCCCTTGCGGCAAGGAGCACGCGAGCTCCCTTGCCGGCAAATACGCGAGCTATGCCTTTCCCGATTCCCTTGCTTGCCCCGGTCACGACGACCGAGCGTCCTTCAATCGATGTCAGCATGTGGGATCCATTCGCTTACTTCGATGCATCACCTGTACCTGCTGGGGCAGCCCTGGCTCCCTATCGGCAGTTCATCGTGATCCTATCAGCGAGATCGCCAAACTCGCTTCCCGGCGATTCCTCCCACTTCCGTAATCGGACTCCTGCAGAAAAGCACCTGGCCCCTGGCTGATCAGCCGATTAGAGAGTAGACGCGAAGAACCCGATGGGGCTATCCGCGGTCCATGCGCGCTGTTGCGTGGAGGAAGACAATGCTGAACCAAGGGAAAACCTGCTCATCTTTTCTTGCCTTATTGCTGATCTTCGGGTGGTACCCATCTGCCCTGGCGCAAGCACCGGCGAATCGGATAACAGGCCGGATTGACGAAACGCAGGTTACTACCTTGCTGGGCAACGTACACCCGATGGCTCGGGGGGAATTTGACGAGGGGGCCATTAATGGAGAGACGCCGCTGGAGCAGATGATACTTCAGCTCCAGCCGTCGGCAGCACAGCAAGCAGCGCTGGAGGCGCTGATGGAAGCGCAGCACGATCCCAACTCGACTCTCTACCACCAATGGCTTACGCCGGCCCAGTACGGAGCCCGCTTCGGCGCGAGCGAGCAGGATCTGGCCGCGATTACCGGCTGGCTGGCCGGGCACGGGTTTACCGTCGACGAAATTCCGGTCAACCATCGACAGATCATTTTTTCCGGCACCGAGGCGCAGGTGGAGGATACGTTTCACAGCGAGATCCATCACTACCTGGTGGGTGGTGTGAGCCACATAGCGAATATCCAGGATCCGCAGATTCCCTCAGCGCTGGCGGGCGTGGTGGGCGGAATTGTGTCGCTGCACGATTTCCGCCACGTTTCGGACATCGGATCACGAGAGGCTCTCTTCCTACCGCGGTACACCAGCGGGAGCGCGCACTACCTGTTCCCGGCCGATTGGGCAACGGCCTATGACCTGAACCCTCTCTACAAAGCGGGGACCAACGGCGCCGGGATCTCAATTGCGATCGTAGGCCGGAGCAACATAAACTTGCTCGATGTTTCCATGTTTCGTTCGACCTCAGGGCTTCCAGCGAATAACCCGGCGGTGATCCTGGTGAATACCAATCCAGGATTGGTCGCGGGCGATCAGGATGAATCCACGCTGGATGTGGAGTGGTCCGGTGGAGTGGCTCCTGCAGCGACAGTGAAATTTGTGGTGGGTGCCTCAACGGCGACCACCGACGGCATCGATTTGGCTGCGCAGTACATCGTCAACCATGCCACAGCACAAGTAATGAGCACCAGCTATGGAAGCTGCGAAGCAGATATGGGCTCCGCTGAGCTCGCCTTCTATAACAGCCTGTGGCAGCAGGCAGCGAGTGAGGGCATCAGTTCCTTTGTATCTTCGGGAGATTCGGGCGCCGCCGGCTGTTATGGCGGTGCGGCGACCTCCGCATCGGGGACGGGCGTAAATGGCCTTTGCAGTTCGCCATATTCAACCTGCGTCGGAGGAACAGAATTCAATGAAGGCTCAAATTCGACGGCATACTGGTCTTCGACCAACGAGGCAGACTATGGCTCGGCATTAAGTTACATTCCGGAAGAGGTATGGAACGAGAGCGGATCAAAGGGCGGTTCCGGACTGTGGGCTTCGGGCGGCGGCGCGAGCCTCTACTATACCCAGCCGGCCTGGCAAAAAGCAGTGAGCGGCACGGGCGGAGCCAATGGGATGAGGGCGGTTCCGGACGTGGCAATGTCAGCATCCGCCCACGACGGCTACATGATCGTCGAGAATGGCAGCTATTACGTAATCTCGGGTACGTCGGCTGCATCCCCATCCTTCGCCGGCGTCATGGCGCTGGTGGCCGAAACCCACGGCAGAGTGGGACAGGGCAATGCCAATCCGTTGCTCTATGCGCTGCTGAACGCGAACAGAAATCCCTTCCACGCAACTCCTTCCGGCAACAACAGCGTACCGGGCGTAACCGGCTTCACGGCTAGCGGCGCGTCGTATAACCTGGTCACCGGCCTGGGCTCGGTAGATGGCACGGTGCTGGCGGCCGAATGGGGCAGCGGATCGAGCACCACCAAACCGGCAATAGATTTTGCCCTGGCGTCCTCAGCCGGTAACGGGACTATAGCGGCCGGCAAGACGATCACATTCACGCTGAGCGTGGCGGAAAGCGGCACCGCCAGGAACAAGGTCTCCCTAACGGCGACGGCGCCAAGCGGAGTGACGGGAAGCATTAATCCAGCGTCCATCCTGCCCGGCGCAACTGCTACCGTGACTGTGACCGCAGGCTCCGCAACTACAAGCGGCGCAAAGCACATCGTCATCACGGCCGCTGACAGCACGGGAATGCAAACAGTGACTTACGCGCTCACGGTGACGCCATTGCCCACTCTGACCATGAACACAGCATCGACCTCGATCGCAGTTATGCGCGGCGCTTCCGTTAAGGTCGGCTTCACCGCGGCCACAGGTGGGCCCTTCAACGGCAGCATCAGCTATTCGCTCAGCGGCCTGCCGGCGGGCGTCACGGCGCGATGGTCGGCCAATCCGCAAACGCCTTCTGCAAGCGTAAACACGAGCAGCCAGACACTGACACTCACGGCTTCTTCCGCAGGAGCAGCAGCTTCGGGGACGGTGGTGGTTTCAGCAGCAGGTGACGGTCTTACCGCAAGCAAAAGCCTCTCGCTGCAAGTGCAGACCGAGCCGGGCGTTCTGTTGACCGTATCACCACAGGCAATCTGGATGCCGTCGCGTTCCACGGCGACTGCGACAGTGACAGAAACACCCCAGGGTGGAGTCGTTGCGGAGGCCGGCGCAAGCGGATCGAGCCTCAGCATAGCCTCGGGATTGCCCAAGGGCATTACGGCTTTATGGAGCGCGCCGATTACAACCTCCGCCGGAGCCGTGGTCAGGACGCTCACCCTGACGGGCAGTGCCAGCGCAATCTCTAGAGCATCTACCCTGGACCTTAGTGCGACATTAGCGACCCGGACGGGCAGCCTTTACAAGACGAGCGGGAATCTCCCTGTGACCGTAACGGTGACTCGCCAGGCTTCGAAGCACGATGGTCGATGACGGGTTTCGAGGAATTCCTGCAAAGTCAGCTTTTCGGCAAATTCCCGCAGCCGGAGCGGTTAACGCCAACTCACGGAACCAGGCGCAGTGCCGCAGCGGTATCATTCTTCCGTGCTTACCCTGCTCCAATCACTTTTTAGTCACCAATCATGGGCCGACGCTGCCGTGCTGTCAGCTGTCCAGTCCCATCCCGAATCGCTCCAGGACGAGTGGCTTCTCAAGACTCTTCACCACATCGTCATGGTGCAACGATTTTTCCTGTCTCGCTTCGTCGACCGGCCCTTCGAAGCCGCGAAAGAGTCCCAACCTCCCCAATATTTCGATCAATTGATCCAGCTTTTCCAGGCTACCCACGAAGAAGAATTGGCCTTCGTGCATGCCGTCTCAGAGGTAGACTTGGGGCGGAGATTTGAGTTACCGTTCCTTAAAACACAACCCACGTTCGCGGAGGGCCTCACCCAGGTCGTTATGCACAGCCAGAACCACCGGGGACAGTGCCTCAGCCGTCTGCGCGAAAACGGCGCTAAACCCCGTACCCTCGATTACATCCTCTGGGCTAAAGACCGTCCCGAGCCCTTGTGGCCAAAACCTTAATAAATCCCGGCCACAAACATCGCCCTCGCATACCGAAGAGAAGATGAGACGCCGACATGCCGAAGCCAAACGCGGCGAGGCTGATCGCTCTTTTCATCGCATCATTTACTCTCCCCTGCTCTACCGGTTCAGGGACAGGTCGCGCAAGGCAAGCGAGACTCTGCCGAGGATTGCTTTCTCGAACCCCCGTTACCCTGGCCGGTACGGTGGTCCACCCATGCGCATGAATATTAGTGATGAATACGGCCTTCTTCAGAGGCTGCGGAAAACTCTTGGGACGAAGGGCACGGCTGCGAGACGTTTTCAGTGAGATACGGGATACTTGAGAGGAGCTTCACTGCCCACCAGCTTATTTATTTCGACCGCTGCCCAATCGAGAGCTTGCTTTGAGGATTTCTTGTCGCTGAGGACGTCGTTCATCGCAGTTTCAATGATCTCGGCGATCTGTGGACCTTCCGGAACTGTATCCGTCATGGTTTTGCCAACCTTCAATGATTGAGCATTCGCAGTTGCGTATGGCAGCTCCAATACTCGTGGATTGTCGTAGACAGATTCTCTCGCAGATGCTCCCTTTGCCAGTTCTTGTTTGATTTGGTTATCGCGCTTCATCATCCACAAGATGAACTCGAACGATGCCGCAGGATTCTTGGCATACCGCGAGACAAAGTAGCTGCTCCCTGCGATTTCGGCGACTCTGCCCACCTTGCCCGCCGGCAACGGCGCGAAGCCGATTTTCCCCATCACAGAAGACGTCTTTGGATCCACCACGTGAAAGAGCGCATCGCTCCACATGATGCACATGAAAATGTGGCCCTGCCTCATTTGGCCCACGGCATCGTCCCAGGTGAAACTCGTATATCCGGGATAGCTAAACTTTTTTAAGGAATTGTAGTAGTCCGTTGCCTGAATAGTTTCCGGTGAATTGATGATGATCGGACCGTATTCCCAGGCGTGCTTTTTTTCCATGACCCCACCGCCGAAGGAGAAGGCAAAGTTCAGCCATTCGAACCACACTGCTGGAAACCGCTTTCCTTGCAGGAGCGTCCCATAGAAGCCTTCCGCGGGGCGCGTAAAGAATT
>Ga0182024_10015386_pt1 | contig 14663 bp, 11 predicted proteins | sample P32metaG_FD_120480 | JGI IMG/M metagenome (GOLD analysis project Ga0182024, IMG submission 120480) | Permafrost microbial communities from Stordalen Mire, Sweden - P3-2 metaG (Illumina Assembly) | ecosystem: Environmental > Terrestrial > Soil > Wetlands > Permafrost | place: Sweden: Stordalen... | reverse complement strand
GCTTGGGCTGGACGGTGTAGTCGAAGGGCAGGCCGTCGCATTGGGCGATATTGAAAACCGTGAACCGTTTCAGAAACGGAACGCGCCGCCCGTTGTCTTCGCCTTGGCTTTCCGGTGTGTTGCCGCTCACCTTCTTCGGCGTGAAGGTGTCGGCATAAACGACAGTCGTGCCGCGTTCGCCCTTCCTGACATTGCCGCCGAACTGGAGCGCCTGTTTGAAGGTGAGCCAGCGATTCACGGAAAATCCGCGTTCAAACAGCGCATCCCACAACAGCAGGATATTGACGCCGCTATAGGCGCGGTTGGTGGTGGCATTGCGGGGGATGGATAGGGCCTGATCTTCGGCCCAAGGCTGCACCCATGGGATGGTGCCTGCCTCGATTTGGCGAACGATCTTGTCCGTGATCTCTTGATAAAGCCCCGGTTTGGATGCTGGGCGTTGCTCTGTGTTGCTCTCGCTCATGTGCTGGTGCCTCGCTCAAAAAATCGCGCGGCCTGCCCCGGAATGGGGGTGGGCGGCGACTTGCGACCGAGTGCGGCTGGGCCAGCCCAGAACCCGCAGGCCCGCGCGTGACGGGCCGGAGGGCTGAAGCGCAGCGGAAGACCAGGAGCCGGCGGAGGGGGATCACCCGGCCTGCACGGAGCGCAGCGAAGGAAGGCTGGGGAAACCGCCGGTGGATGGTTTCGTCGGGCTGGACCAGCCGCCTACACGGGAGCGCCGCCCACCGCCGTTCCGCGGGGAGGCCCTTTCAAAAAAAGTCGGCCCGATGGAGGGCCGTCCTAAGCTCTTGTTGTTGCGCGAGAGGATCGTCACCCGGAGGGCCGACACCGACCGGCGGGCGGGGTCGGGGGCGCGCCGGCGCCCTAGAGCCGCCCCCGCAGGGGCTCGCCCGCCCCACCGCCGAGCAAATCCGCTATAACCGGGGCAATTGGTCTTGTTATTTCGATTTGAAACCGTTCCAGCACGTCCTTCGGTAAAGTTACGGACACATCATTTGCAGAAATCGGACATTTTCCTGGTGGCCACCTTGGTCGCGGCCATGGTCGCGATTGTCCTGGTTGCATTCGCGCCCGCTGCCGCTGCGCCGGCGAGCCTCACGGCCCGGTTGTGGTCGCTGGTCGACAGCAATCTTGCCATTGCGATCGTCAGCACCTTCATCGCCGCGTTCGCCGGCACCTGGGGCGCACAGCTCCTGGCGGAGCGCACCGCCACGCGCAAGGAATTGCGTTCCGAAATGCGCGGCACCAATGCCGCGCTTGCCCTAGCCTTCACGATCGCCAACACCTACATCACGACCAAAAAGCAGCATGTGCGCGAGCTAGTGACGCTCTATCGAGCGCAGGTGGCGGCGCGCCAGACGCATCGGCAACAGGTGGCGGCGGGCGTCCTTCCGGCCACTACGCCGTTCGAATACCAGCTGGAGATGAAGACAATTTCCGTGCCGTTTTCGCCATACCGGGAATTGCAGGAGATCCTGCGCAACCGGATTTCACCCGACGGCAAGGCGTTGATCCTGCTGACGCCTCTGATCCAGAGCATCGAGGGATTTGCGGAGATTGTCACTGAACGCAACAAATGGATCGAGGAAATCAAGGCGCTGCCCCAGGATGCGGACGCCCTCAAGGCGGCATTGTATTTTGGGACTCCCTACGCACCAGGCCGCGTCGACGAGCGCTATCCGAACTTTGTGCAGGGGCTGGAAATGCGGACCGACGACTGCATCGGATTCGCTATCCTGATCGCACAATCTCTGAAGGCCTATGGCGACAGGTTGGCGGCGCGTTACGGGGAGGGCGCTCCGAAGATCACCGCGGGCGATTTCAGCAAGGTGGGCGATCTTCTGCCGGACATGGCCTTCTATGCGGAATGGATGCGGAATTGATGCCGACAATGGGAACGGCTGAGAGAATGGGGACAAGCGGGTCGGTGAGCGCCCTTTCCAGTGTAGGCAACCACTTTTCGTATTCGGCTTCCGATTGGTCTTCGGGAATGCGCCGTGTCGCCGTAAAGGCGAAAATGGCTTTCGCCAGTGTTTCTTCGAGAAATCCGAACGTTGCGACCGCGCGTCCCAACTTCTCCCAAAACTGGGCTCTGTGCAGATGTGTAGGAAAGTCGGCGGGAAGTCTGTCCCGACTGACGACATGACCCTTGTTCACTGTGGATCGCTCCGGCAAGCCGGCGCTGGGCTCAACGGTTGCATTGACTGTCTCTGTAGCCATCGTCTCGCGGTCGCCTGGGTGGGTCACTGGATGCACGTGAGAGCTATCATCCGAACTTATGGCCATGTGTGAATATTACACCGAAGCAGGCTTACCGGCAGGGGTCGGCTGCCCGGATGGCGACGCCTGTATGTCGAACCACTCAGCGTTCGACATTTTACCTGAACGATAAAGGTAGCTGGCTTCCACCTTGCGCCGTGCCGCCGGCTCGGAATCGCCGAAGCTTGGATCGATCCTGACCTTGCGCGCCATAGCCGTTTTCGGCCGCGCCTCGCAGCGCCACTGTCGGCTTGGACGTTCATCGACCAGTTCGGCAACAAGCGTATAGTCTTCAAGCGTGGGATAGGCAGGGTCTAGCGGGCAGGGATGTTGGACTGTGCCGCCGAACACTTGAAAGCCGCAGACAAATGTCTCCACGACATCCCAATGTTTTTGTTCTTCATCGGCGGGCGCATCGATCCGCGTTGCCAGCTCCGCGCCACAATGCGGACATTGGTATTCGGCCATCTGCTCACGCAAACTCTCGATCTCGGCCTGAAGTTCAAATATGGCCTCACCGCTAACCAGCTTCTCCAACTCCGCATGCGGGTGGGCGTCGTATAGATCACGCCGAACAAGCCGAAGGATTTGAATCGAGGCTGCTTGGGCGTCCACGAGCTGGGTGTTGATGGCGAACTTGTCCGAAAGCGACGGGCTAAATCGTGTGACATCGGCCTTTGTGACGCCATGCCAGATCGGTAGAATCTTCAGATCTTGCTCAACGTCGCGGTTAACAAGACCCCGCAGCTCATGTTCCGGCCAGGGCCGGCCAATGAATGCTTTGCTGATGACAACGATCCCGAAGCGGGAACCGACGATGCCTTCATCGATCTTGCGCGAGACGCTGTCGCCAATCTGCAGAGAAAATTCGTCATACCAGACGCCGACACCGAGCCGGCGCAATGCGTGAGCAAGCGGCCGCACAAATGTCTCCTTGTCGTCGGAGGCGTGGCATATAAAGACGTCATATTGCGGAGTCGGTTCGGCCTCACTATTCATCATCAAATCCTCCGAACCCCAGGCTGAGTCCCTGAGGTAGCTTTTCAGCGACGACGAGCATCCGGTTGTCTGTGATCAGACGGCCGTCTTTAAGTTCGGCGTAGGACGGAATCCAAACTTTGCGGCTGGCGTCGAACTCGTAATACAAAGTGTGCAGTGGTGTATTGCGCTGTCTCAATGTTGCGACAAGGTGATTGGCCTGTACGGCCGCCGCTTCAAGGCCGTCTCGCGCCGCCAGGAGGCAATCCATGTCGTTGCCGCGCAGAATGAACATCACGTCGCAGTCACGCAAGGAAGCCTGAAGGACCAATATTGGATTTTTGTGTTCCGACACGTGGTCGATGAGACGGCCAAGCCAACCACGGAAGGCTTTGTATGTATCTTTGCCCGCCTCTGTCGCGATCGCCGTGACGAACGGGTTCCAGACCAGAGCGATGTAAGGCACCGTAACGCGGATGAGTTCGACGACTGCCTCGGCTGCGTTATGGGAAAGGGGCCGCTTTTTGATGCGAAACGGCGCGTCTTCGGCGGCGCGATCGACCCATTCCTCTGCAACCTCTCGCGGATCGACCGCTATCTCGATCCATAGGTCGTCACCCATTTCAGGCAGCGTTCGTGGCGGCTCCTGCAGGCGAGTGGAATCAAACCCGAAATCGGCAAAGCCCGACTGTACGGCGCCGGCGTAGTAGCCAAACACCGCACCGACAAATTTCCTGGTGTCTGGCGCATCGAAAACCCTCGCCGCAACAACCCGGCCTATGGGTTTTCCCGGATCGTGGCCGAGGAGGAGGAGTTGGCCACGCTCGTTGATCTCTTTTGCGAGCTTCTCGGGATCGACCAATATGGGAGTTCCCTCACTCGGGTTTCTTATCTCGACCCACACGACCCCTGCGTTGAAGCTGCCGAATGTATTATCGGATTTGAGCGTGGCGATGGTTTGGTCAGACCATGCGGTCGCTTCCGGGCTCTCGGAGAGAAGGTTACTCATGGTCCGCTTCTCCAGCGAGCAGCCATTGCCGCCATGTTTGCTGACCGGACTTGAAAGGGTCAGTCATGTTTGTTGACAATCGCTCCCTATTTGAGTTTCCGCTTCGGTTTTAGGATGATACCGCGCCCTTTGAAGACTTTGCGAACAGCCAGGGCGTGAAGTTTCGGATAAAGAGCCGTGTATCCGGGCCACATGGGATGCTGACGGGAGACCGGGGCAGGCGCCGGCGCTAGAGACTCCAAAAGCGCCGGACCCTCGTATCCGACATGGCTTAATGGAATCGGATAGCGCCCTGCCCAAAGGGAATATCGAGCCAGCTCACGAAGGGTCATTCGATCAGTTTTGTTTACCCGCAGATTGGCTGTCTTGACCAACGCAGCGAGGTCGTGACTCTTTGGTAGGAAGTCCTTTGCGTGTCGTGACATCAGCGTGACGCCGTGTTGATCGCAATAGTCGCCGACGATGACCATTTTCAGGAGGGTTTCCACCGCGTAGGCTCCCAGCATCAGCGCGATCGGCGCCTGGCGTAGATGGGTGATCTCGTTCGGCTTTCGCTGCCTCTCCTCCATGATATACATGGAGGCCCGATACAGTTCTCGCGACTGTTCGAGCCAGAGCACGGTCGATTTGCCGAACTCGTTGAATGCGCGAACGTCTAGCGGTGTATCATCATCTTCATATTCGAGAATTCCGCCCCAGATTTTCCGGATTACTTTGGCCACGTCATGCAGCCCGGGATAGTGGGAGTGCCGGCAATGGGTCGCGGGCCGTCATTCCGCGGCACGCTTTCCGGCATAGGAAGCGCGAGCCGCTTCGATGCGTGAGGAATTTGCGATTACCCACTCCGCAAGACCATAGACCGGGATTTGGAAATCTCGGCCGAGATCCGTCAGTGCGTATTCCGGTCATAACCGGCGCCATTTGAGCAGCAGATCCCAGACGGGCGTACCGAGTTCGGGTGGTATCAAGGGGACCATGCCTGCCAATGTGCGACGCACGCCGTCGGCAAGATCATCGTCTCCCCCGGCCAGGCGATCCAGCACCTGCAGAAGGATGGCTAGGCGGGCTGCGCCGTCACCAGCATGAACCAAAGCGAAATGAAAGGCAGCTTCGGCCAGGCTATTGAAGGCATGGCGCGCGGCGCTGCCCGTGAGCGCGCGTGCGGTTGCAATACGTGGCTGCAGCTGCACGAAGAAGCCCTCGGCGTCGCCGAGACGGCCATAAAGGGATGCATTCACGCTCAGCCACATGTCATAAACCGGCGTGTTTATCGTAACCCTTCCGAAGGGTTGGAATCGCTCGGTCACGCCAAGAACGGGCGCGATCAGATCTTGCGGAACATCTCGGATACGGAAGATCGCCAGCATGGCACCAACGTCGGCGTTCTCAGGCCGGCTACTTTCCTGTACCATGTGCGCCAACATTTCGGGACCCGTCCTGCTGTCGGCGATGGTGTCGGTCATCAGCACGCCGGCAGCCAAAAGTGCGGCAATGGCATCCTGCATGGTGCCGATAGGCGGGAATTCCGGCCGTGCCAAAACCAGTGCTTGCGGGACCCAGGTTCCGTTGTGATCAAACGCTGCCAGGGCTCGCGCCCGGGCCAACGTCGCGTCCTCGAATCCGGTTTCCGGCAATGCGCGGCACAGGAGCGCGCAGACCCAAATCCGAAATCCGATCGCGGTCTCAAAACCAGCTGCGGCATCGATTTTGCGATCTGCTTCGCTCAACAACTCGAAGACGCCCAGCCGATCCATGCCGTCGAAGATTTCCGCTGAGCCCTCCGTATCCGCCCGGCCGACGACGAGATGGGCCGTCAGGAGATCGGCATGCAGCCACAGTAGGGCGCGACGCATATCCGGCGCCAATACTTCCCAGGCGGTGTCATCGCGCACCCGCCGGGCCGACCATCGCAGGATTGAAACAAAAAGCCCTCCAGAATTCTCTGATGCGGTGAGGACATCGGCGATCGCGCCGCCCAGGCCGATCCCATTGACTTTGCGCAGCGCCAGGGCAGATTTCAGGCCATAGAGAGGGCTCGGAGCGTGGTTGATCTCGCCCTTGTCGATTTCGACGATGGCGTTGCCAAGTTCGGTTTCGTCCCGGTCTGACAACAATATCGGCAGACCTGCCGTGCGCTTGAGGGCCTCAAGAGGATCAAAGGCGGCGGCGACACGTCCGAACGCTCCGGCCAGATCGCCAACATTGGCGTCGGGCGGAAGCCGCAGAAAATGCAACAGGCTCGCGGGAGAAGGGGGCGCCAACAGATCAGTGTCGATATGCCCTTCATTTCGGAGTTCGGTGCTCAACCGCGCCAGCCGCGGAATATAGGAATGCTGCTCGCGGGCCGCGATCGTCTCCAGCTTCGCCTGAAGCAACTGCCGCTCTAGGTCATGCCACAAGGGTTCGATCTCTTCCGGAAGAAGATCTAGGCTCTTCGCCACCGCGTCGAAGCTGCTGCGGCGATCTTCCATTTTCGGCTGTGCCAAACCCAGCTGGGCATCGCCGAGACGATACTTGTTCGCATCCAGCGTCACCATCAAGCCGTCGGCTTCCACGGCGAACGAAGCCTCGGCGCCAGCGTTGGTACGTGCCTTTCCTTCGGCGTCGCCGAACGCGGCGGTCACCGCGGCATAGAAGTCGCTCGCCGTGAAACTGACGCCATCGCGCAGCACAACGGCGCCCCCCTTGGGAAGGTTCAGCCGGTCCGCGAGAGCCGGAACCTGCAACAATCGCGACCGCCAGGGTTCGGGCATGGGATCTATGACGCGCAATACAACGAGCCTGCTCATGCGCGCTAATCCTGGCGTCTGTTCTTCTTCTCGCCGGACGATCACTGCGGCAAATGCGTTCGCCACTTCTGCGATCACCTCCTGCGCAAGCGCGTGATTGTGCTGCAAGGTGGGCTCGACCACATGGCCGAACACCCAGGCGGCATAGTGCTCCCGGCACTCCCGCTCGATCTTGGGATCGCTGAGCTGGAGGAGCAAGATGCTGGTGATCAGCCGATCCAGATTGCCGCGAACCAGCGTGCGCCGGGTAACATCGCTGGGCGTACCCATGATGGGCATGAAGCCCGCCTGCTCGGCATTGAAGTTGTCCCAGATCCAGTTGGCGCGGAGCACGAGCTCCTCCATTGGTATTGCCGGGTCCGCGAACAAATCAGGCAGCAGGGTGCTTGCGAGGTGCATGTGCCGCGCACCAAATCGTGGCTCATTTTGCTCGCCATCGCTGCTGGCGATGCGGATGTTCTGGCTGGCAAAGCGCAACCGGTCGAATTGCACCGCAAAATGCCGGCGAAGATCTCTCAGCGCCGGCGTCTCGACGAGCTGACCGTCCACCAGCGGCGCAGCCCGAACGAGCGACAAGAGCTGATCGGTGTCGTAGGGTAGGCTGCCGTAGCCGATGGCGACAAGTTTGAGTTCGGCCGCTTGGCGCTCGATCACGGACAATTGCCCGGCCGCCTCCAGGGCCGCGAGAATGTCGAAGACATCGATGCCCGGGCAGGTGCCGATCATTCCGGCCGCGCTAGCGCAGCGGTCTTCCACCCAAGCAACCGCGTCTTGGGCCTGCTGCACCAAAGCCAACAAGCAGTGGGCGAGTGATCCTGATTGCGCGAATTGCTTTTGCCCGCTTGCGGACCCCGGCTGGATTACCAACTGATGCCAGCTGCCCTCCAGAAGGCGCTCCGACACAAATTTGCGCCCACGCTCCAGCGTCGCCCTTCGCTCCAGTTCCGCACGGGCACGCGCCAGTAACGAGCGTAAGGCTGTTTCATCACTACCCAGGACCGCGACCTTGCCCAGCGCCAGCAAATCGCCAAGCACGCCCGCCTGGGCGAGTGCAACGGCATCGGCATCGCGCACAACCAACCGGTCCACGGTGAGCGGCGTCACATCCGCGATACGATTTTCGAATGGTCGCAGGAAGCCCGCCAACGCCGGGCCCGCCTGTCTCGCACGCGCGACAAGCCCGGCAAATACTGGATTGAGCGGAGTGTCCGCATCAGGCCGGGGTGGTTCAAACAAGCCATCGCCGACCTGGACACTTTCGACCATCGTTATCCGGCCATCCGCCAGCGCGGCCAGAACTTCTTCAGTGGCGTGGACTTGATGGACGGTATGGGCGTTCGTCTCTTGCAGCAGGATGGTAAGGGCCTGTGGCAGAGTCGCGGGTACGCGGATGGAACCCAGAGCATCGAGCTTCTCCAATAGTCCGAGCCGTTCCGCCAAGATGACAGCCGTTACGTCGAGATGAAGTGCCTTGCCGGCCACTGGCACCGCCTCATGCCGTGGTAAGCCGGCACGGACCAGCATCGGCCAATCCATATTGAAATCATGATCGTCGAGACATCGCCCGTGCGCGACCAGCAGGAAGAGGCGGGGTTGCTGATCCAGTATCAGGTGTGCCGGAAACTGTCCCGTCAGCCATTGTCGGCGCAACTGGTCCAGCTCTTCGTTGCGCTGGCGCACCATTTCCCAGAATTGGTCGATACTGTCCACCCGCAGCACAGGCCCAGTCCCGTCACTGCGAGCGGCGCCAAAGAATTTCGGCGCGAGAATCTCTGCGACCGCGGAGCTGCCCAATGCCGTCGCCAGTGCGTATCCCTGGATTGGGGCCTCTTGCACTAGCTCCTCGGGTGGTATGGCCTCTAGCAGCCGGCGCGCGACATCAGGTGCATCATGTTGCAAGATGCTGGCGAGCGGCAAAGCGTCTCGACTGGGGAGCGCGACACTGCCGCTCAACGCGCCCAGCACCTGCCGGGCGCCCCGGATGTCGCCGGCATGAGCCCTGAGCTTTCCGATCTGCAGCCGAGTAAAATCGGTGGCATCGGCGCCTTCGAGGAGACGCACGGCCGTTCCGACTTCGCCGCGCAGCAGCGCGGCATTGGCTTCGAGCATACGCATGCGATAGGGAAGCTGGCCGGCGGGATAAACCGTGGCCGCCTCGCCAAGGATGGCCTGCGCCCCGACGCCATCGCCGGCCGCGACCGCGGCGCGGGCTGCCAGCTCGATGCCATCGGCGGTCCTGAGCGCCAGCAGGGGCACGCGCAGGGCATCGACTTGCGGCAGAAAACCCATGACGGCCAGCTGTTCGGCGCCGCCCAGCAATTGCTCGGGGCCTGCACTTTGCGCGAGAAACGCCAGCAATGGACCCGGATCTCTTTTGCGGCGAAGTATGCCGAGGGCATCGCGGAACGCCGTGGCGTCACCGGCATCGTCCGAAAGCTGCTCTCGCCAATAGGTGATCTGTTCCTGGTCAATCGGATGGGTAAATTGCGGCGCAAAGCGTTCCAGCGCATTCAGCGCCGGCTTGCGCAGATTGTGCGCGCCATGAAGCGCAATCAAAGCGCCAAGGTCGAGCAGCCGTGTGCTTCCCGCGTCCAAGCGCTGCACAACTCTTTTTTGCGCGGCCTTGGCGCTGAACTTGATGCCAAAGGCCAGCGCCCAAAGGATGGCTTCCGGCGGCTCGGGCTGCTGATGCACCAGTATACGGAGCGCCTCAAGTCCGTCTTGCGCCATATCCTTGTCCATGAGCTGGGTCGCAATGGCCCAGATAGCAATATCGGTGGCGGGACGGTCGACGGTCAGCGCCAGACGCCGGAAGATGCCCAACGCTTCATGGCGCCACTTCCTTGCGCGGTCATCGTCGCGGGCAAGACCAGGATGGATAGGATTGGGAAAGGCGCCAAACTGCCGTGCCGCCTTGGGTGACAAGGACAAGCCAAAGCGTATGATTGCTGAAGCGATCAGGCCGGCAAAATTCTGCGGCGCTGCGGCCACAGCGGCGTCGATGGCGGTCAGAGCCTCATCTTCCGCGCCGGCCAGGAAATGGGCGACGCCGCGCAAGCGTAGAATCTCGGGGGAATCGGCCGTGCCCAATTGCGCCAGCCGGTCGAACATGGTGTCGGGTCCTTCCTGCTCCAGCAGCAGGGCCAGCAACAATTCGGTCTCGGCGGCGGTCGTTGGCGTAGCAAGGAGCTTGATCGCGTCATCGCTCTTGCCCTCCAGTCGCAGCAGCTGGGCTTCGCCGACACGGTCGGGCGGCGCGTGGAACAGCCGGGCTTCGTCCAGAGACTTGCGCGCGTCCGCAATATCCAGCCGGATAATGGCGAGCGTAGCCTCGGCGCGCAGGAGCCTAGCCTTGACGTCATTGCCCAGAGCCGCGAAGCCGACAGCGTCTTGCTTCAGCTGACGAATGAGATCTTCCAGCGGCTGATGGCGGCCTTCCCGGAATCGCTCCAGTGCGGATTCTAGGGCTTGGGCTTGCGCCAGACCATAGCGTTGAGCAATGGCTTGGCTCGCGGCGGTTGGAAGGTCCTCGATGATGGCGGTCGGTTGAGGCGCAACGGGCTTGGCTCGCGCCATGGCATAGGCGCCGGGATCAGTGGCAGAACCGGTGACAGCTTCGCGCCAGCCATATTTGAAGTAGGCGTCAATGCGATGCGCCAATATCGCGATCATGCGGCTGGTGAGCTGCTGCAGCCCCCAGACTTCATAAGTGATGCCCAGCTTGGCGAAGCGCACCGCCTCCTGCGTGATAACGGTGTTGAGCCCGTCGTTGTTAAGCTCCACGCTGGCGGCCAGCACAAAGCGGCGCACGCCTTTGCCCGCCCAATGCGTTTGCCAGTGATTGAGGAAGTCATCGCCCCAGCTGGTTATCTGGCCCGGATGCACCTTCTGATAGCGCTTGGCCTGCAGAACCATGACCGGCCGTTGGGCGACGTCGAAGCCCTCCACGTCTGCCCCAAATTGGTTCGATGTGCGCTTGTTCTTGCCGTCGGCGCGCGTGATGCCGGGTTCGGTCTCGACGAACTCGACGCAGACATCCTCGAAAGTGTCTTCGTGCAAGCTGAAAAATGGCAGGAAGCGTTCCGGCGAGCGCACGGGCAGGGGTTGGCCGGCCATCGGATCGGCTGGCGTTGCAGCAACTTTCTTGGCCTTAGCTTTCTTGGCCATGCGTGGTCCATCGGGCGATGAACATCTCTACACCAACGAATCGGGGGTATCCATGCGCTTGGACACGGAATCATGCAGCCGCTGCAAATAGCCCATGCGCTCGGCTGTGGATGTCTGAGAAAAGGACGCGAATGCTTTCTTCGCCGCGGCGATAGCTTCGGCCCACTTATGGCAAAGTATATGTCGAATGCATCGCGCCCGCGCTTAACTCCCTTGACGCTCTCGCATTTGGACAAAATCAATCCGCACTCGTTCATGAGCGGGACATTGGCCTTTGCCATTTGGCCACCAGGCAAAGTCGCCTCCACCCACAGGGGTGGCTTGCATCAAATTTGAATAGTTAGTTGGGCGAGACATCAATGCTCGGAGTTGGAATCTGAAGTTAAATCTCTGCTATGCGGAGGGCGGGCAGATTGGCCGGATAGTATAGCCGCCAATCCTTGGAATAAGCTGGCTCTTTCAGCCCGTGGCCTAAATAGAAATCGTAATCCAACCCCAACGCTTGAAGCCGGCGGTAATCCGTTTCCGGATAGCCGACACGCTGCATCAGAAAACCGATTGCTTGGTGATACGGATACATGTGATCGAGGTCGCTCAATATCCGCAAAAGGCGATCCGTGGATAGGCGCCCCCGTGCGGCTCGATAGGCTTCAAGTATGGAAGACGGGCCGCCAGCATAGGCGGGCCGTACAACGATATCGATAAGCGTTCGCTCCAGATTTGTAGCAGATATCATCTCCAATGCCGGGCCTGGCATCTCTTCAACGCCGAGGCGGTTCGTGCTTTTCCCCGAAATCATTACAACAGACATGCTTTTGTATTTGTATATAAGCTTTGACTGACGCTGATGGCTGGCGAAGGCTCGATCGAGACCTTGCTGGCTCAACGTGCCGCTCAGAGCGGGTTTCGTGCTCTGTTCAACATTTAAGTAGATCGTCTTTGGTGGAAGTTTGACTAAGCCATGCAAACTGAGGGCGGTGGCGTGGCAGAAGTATCCCTGCGCTCGTATCGATGCTGCCAATTCGAGGTCAGATACACTGCCCCAAGTGTATCGGTTGATTTCCTGTCCGTAGGTTTCAGAGCGCAGTTTGCGCGCCCGCAGGTCGCCATTTTTTATTAGGAAGGCAATGAAGTCGCGAATGGTGACGTGCTTTGGCAGATGCCACGTATGCCGGTTTTCGGTCAGTACTGAAGTCAGATCGGACTTTGAGTAGACCTTTTGTGGTGCAGCCCGAAACGACGCCAGGATGTCCTCCTTGGCTAGAAGTAGGCGGCTAGGTCTGGGCATTGGGGTCGCGCGCGCGGCTAATCACGGGGTATATATACCCCGTGATTAGCCGGCCTTTTTGGGCCAAATAGCGCCCATTTTGAGGATTGGTTCATTGCTACTCTCTACAGGGTATATATACCCTGTAGAGAGTAGCATGTAACGAAACGACAATTGGCATTATCTGAGCAACTCATTAGGTCAACTATGACCTGTTATATTGACAAATGGCACGTAATAGATCATAGTTGACCTATGTTAAAGACCCCCGAAGAGCTACGGCAGGAACTTGGTCAAGCAATCCGACTTCGTCGGATTGGTCAGCGATGGTCTCAGGAAGAGGCTGCTACGCGAGCTGGGATGAGTCTTAGTACCTGGAAGCGAATGGAAGCCAACGGGCCAAGCCTGGTTGAGAACCTCATCAATGCTGCGATCGCCTTACGGTGTGAGGAGGGGCTAAGCGAACTCTTTCCAGCACCAGCTGCCTCGAGCCTCGACGAACTTCTGCGGCGTCAGGCTGCCGTAGCAGAACCTAGTGTGCGTAAACGAGCCCCACGCCACATGACTAGTCGATGAAACTGGCGCCCGGGACGCCTCTTTCGGTCACGCTAGCCTTCGATGCCGACGCCCGCTTACCCGTGGCGCGTTTGGCTATGGATGCGGGCGTGGCCCAGCTTGAGTGGTCCGCTGAGGTCATTGCACGCAAGCTTGCTGTCTCCCCACTCAAATATCCCCCCGAGGCGGGGCTTCACGCTGCTAGTAGCAAGGAGTTCAGAGGACTACATGGATTTCTGGCCGATAGCTTGCCGGAGCAATGGGGCTATCTCTTGATGCGTAAGCGCTTGGCTAAGCTCGGTATCGATATCGCTACCCTCAGTATTCTAGATCAACTTGCTCTAGTAGGTGATCAAGGACGGGGCGCTCTAGCCTTTGAACCGGCCACAACGCCATCCGAAGACGTAGAAAGTTTGGACCTAGACGCTCTAGCCGCAGATGCAACAGCGCTGCTAGAGGGGGAAGAAGCTAACCTGACCGAAACTTTGGCGGCGCTCGGCGGGGGATCGGGCGGGGCACGGCCTAAAGTCCATGTAGGTTTCGATGGAAATGGAAAGATATCCGTCGGTAGCGGAGAAATCGCACCAGGGCAGCAAGCTTGGCTCGTAAAATTCCGAGCGCCGCAGGATCCTGAAGATATCGGGCCCCTCGAAGAGGCGTATGCGACGATGGCTGAGGCAGCTGGGCTGCACCTCAGCAAACATCGATTGATCAACGCTAAGAAAGGACCAGGCTACTTTGCGACTCGTAGGTTCGATAGGCCGGATGGCCGTAAGCGGCTTCATATGGTGTCGTTAGCGGGAGCCATTGAAGCGTCATCGACCGTTCCATCCGCAAGCTACGATACATTTCTACGGGCCACCTTGGCCATCACTCGCCGAGCAGACGACGTGGCGGCAGCATTCCAGCGCATGGTATTCAATATTCTTGCCTCTAATCGCGACGATCATACACGACAGCATGCATATCTAATGGATCAAGGCGGCGATTGGCGATTAGCTCCAGCTTACGATCTTACATATGCCCTCGGCCCAGGTGGGGAGCACTATCTGGATGTGGAAGGCGAAGGGCGTAAACCAACGCGGGCGCTGGTCAGCAAGCTCGGCATTAGACACGGTTTCGACGCTAAGCGCGTTATTGCGGCAATCGATAAAGTTCGCGCAGCGGTTGCTGATTGGCCTAAGTTTGCGAAACTCACGGGCGTCTCCACCGGCTCAACCAAAATGGTCAGTGCCGCCCATGCCAGGGTTTGGGCGGATTTCGAATAGAGTGCCCCAGCCACAATCCAATATCACCACTGAGGGTGCCGGGACTTACGCCTCGAGCAGCACGTTTTCGGCCAAACTGGATTAACTTCACGCGGTCCAAGGCGACAACATGGGTAGTTCCAAGCTCGCGTTTTAGCCGTTCAAGCTGTTCGACTTTGGACTGACACGGCGCTTTGCCGATGCAGGCACCTATGCCAAGCGGTTCGACGGCGGCCCAGAGTGAGTGGCCAAGGTCGATACTGGCGTTTAGGAAAAAGATCCGCGGAAAATTATTTGTCGGGGATAGGGAGTTCGTGAAGAAATATGGGGCTACGCGATATTGCGAAGCAAACTGCGTGACGAGATCTGGCACCCACACAGCATCCCAAATC
>Ga0182024_10015385_pt1 | contig 14664 bp, 11 predicted proteins | sample P32metaG_FD_120480 | JGI IMG/M metagenome (GOLD analysis project Ga0182024, IMG submission 120480) | Permafrost microbial communities from Stordalen Mire, Sweden - P3-2 metaG (Illumina Assembly) | ecosystem: Environmental > Terrestrial > Soil > Wetlands > Permafrost | place: Sweden: Stordalen... | reverse complement strand
GGTTGGAAGGATTGTTGCGGTTGGAAGGATTGTTGCGGTTGGAAGGATTGTTGCGGCTGAAACGATTGCTGCGGCTGAAACGATTGCTGCGGCTGAAACGATTGTTGCGGCTGAATTGCTTGTTGCGGCTGGAACGATTGCTGAGTCTGAACTGCTTGCTGGGGCTGGATGGCTGGTTGAGGCTGCCAGCTTTGTGGCTGGGTACCGCTGTTTTGTCCTGAATATTGTCCTTGCCATTGAGGTTGTTGGGCAGGCTGGTTCCACGTCGCTGGTTGTTGTTGTTGAACAGGCTGGCTGCCACCCGTTTGCGGCTGCGTGCCGGACTGCTGCCAATCTTTCTGTCCGCCCGGTGCGGCCGATTGACGCCATCCGCTCTGTTCCCAGGCAGGAGGAGCTGGTGCATTCTTGCTTGTTGAATGAGCTGGCGTTCGTTGACCTTGGGCTGGGGGCTGTGCCCATGATTGTTGCTGGCTGCCAGGTTGCTGCCATAGCGATTGCTGTGGGAATTGCTGTGCCGCAGGTTGTTGCTGAGATTGCTGCTGTGGCTGCGCGTAGGTCGAACTCGAAGGCTGCCATGCTGGTGGTGCATTGGACAGCCCGGCCGTCGGCTGCCATGCCTGCGGTTGTTGCCCTGCGGTTTGCCATCCTGATTGGCTGACCGGCTGCTGTGTTGCATTAGGCGTGGCTGTTGACCAGGCTTGCTGGGAATTTTGCCAACTGGATTGTTGTGGTTTGACTGGTAAGGTGGTCTGCTGACTGACTGGCGGCGGAGGCGGTAAACCTGAAGATGTCGGTGGTGGCTGAGAATCAGGGTTTCCGGAACTGCTGCTGAATTGGGTCGTCGCCGGAGTGTCGCTGAATGACGAGGGATTGAACTGATCTTGAGGCTGGAACGTTGCTGCGTCAGTCGTTTGCGTTTCCTGCTTGACCCGCTCGTCTCTGGTGCGACTCAAACTGGGCAACCGTTTGCCGTTCTCTTCTTGAGCTGAGGCGGGCAGCATGGCTGTATTGGCGAAAACCAAAACCAGCGCCGCAAGCTTAACGCCTATGGAGCTGGTTTGTGAAAGGTGTAGCATGCCTGTTCAGATCCTTGACAACAAAGTATGTTTATTATGCCAGGGATATTTAAATTAGCCTAACAATTTTTTTGGAATTGGCAGGAAGCACCGCAGGGCTCGTTCCCACTACTTTCTTTGTGCCAGCGCTGGGTTAGCTTGCTGAAGCGAACTCATGTTGGGTTTGACCACGGTCCTGTTGGGCTTGAGGCTGGCAATTTTCTCTTTCATGTAGCTGAGGGCTGCCTTCATCTGTTCGTCTTTGCTGTTGACTGAGATGTCTGGAGCAACGCCGATTTTGTTGATGTCGGAACCACCGGGAGTGAGGTAGCGAGAGACGGTGATGTGCACCGCGGCGCCGCCCGGAAGGCGATTGATCTCTTGAACCAGTCCTTTGCCGTAAGTCTTGGTGCCTACGAGAATACCGCGGCCGTTGTCTTGCAGGGCGCTGGCGAGAATTTCACTGGCGCTGGCGCTTTCATCATCAACAAGAACCACGATCGGTTGATGTGTCAGCGGCTCGCCGGAAGCGAGGTCGGTGTGGCGACCATGGCGGCTGATGGTGCTGACGATAGCGCCGTTTTCCAGCAGCATGTCGGCGATTTCCAGAGCGTTCGAAAGCAGTCCGCCCGGGTTGTCGCGCAGGTCGATGATGATGCCGTCTGTGTTGGCCGTTTTCTGCAGAGCGTTGCGGAACTCTCTGGAAGCGTCGTTGGAGATGAAAGTTGAGAGCTGAATGTAGCCGATGCCGTTATCCAGGATTTTAGAAGAGACAGCGTGAATGGCGATTTCTTGTCTGGTGATCGTCACTGTCTTTTGCAGTTGGGGCCGTTTCACCGTGATTGAAACTGGCGAGCCGGCTTTGCCGCGAATGTGGTCGGCCGCTTGTTCGGGTGTCATGCCGATTGCTGACAGACCGTCGATGCCGACGATTTCGTCACCGGAACGGACACCAGCTTGCTCAGCCGGGCCATCTTCTATTGTGCGTGTGACGATCAGCTTTTGCAGGTCTTTAGATTGTTGAAGGTTGATGCCGATGCCGACGATTTTCGCGTCGATCGCATCGTTTTCATCTTGGAACGCTTTGGGATCGAGGAAGCGTGTATAGGGATCGTTGAGCGCTTCGAGCATTGATTTGATGCATTTGAAGGCATCGGCGTTCGTTCTGATCTGGTTATCGTATTTATGTTCGTACTCGTTCCAATCTTTGTGGTTGAAACTGGCATCGTAGTAGTTATCGCGCACGAGTTGCCACGCGCGGTGATAAATCTCTTGCGGTTGTGAACGATGCGATTGAGCCGGCAGTTGATAGAAGATCGAGGCGCTCATCGCGGCAGCCAAAACGAAAGACCCTATGCGCTTCATGTGTTTCATCGGGACGCACACCAAATTTATATGTGTAAAAATAGACCCGCTCTTTGAGCGGTTAGCCACCAGGACTAAAAGATTGGGTCCGTAATTCTGTTATGCCCGCAAACCCGAACTTTCAACGTGAATAGATTAAATACTGATACTTGACATCCAATTTTATCGTTTCGCCCGCAGCAGTGATTGCGGTACGTTGAAGCCATATTCGGTCCAGCGCGCCGATACAAGGTCTTTTACCGGCTGAGACATGACGATCGGTTGGGGCCAATTGCGATCGAATCCTTCCGACTTCCATTTGCGCGTGGCGTCGATCCCGACTTTCGAGCCGTATCCCAGAATCGGACAGCTGTGATCGAGTATGTCCAGCGGTCCTTCAGCGAACATCAAATCGCGCTTTGGATCAGTGTTTCCAAAGACGTGCAGCGCCACCTCCGAGAGATTCTGCACATTCACGTCTTTGTCGAGGACGATGACAAACTTCGTAAACATCAGCTGTCCCAGCCCCCAGACGGCGCTCATCACTTTCTTGGCGTGTCCGGGGAAGCGTTTGTCTATAGAGATGATGGCGCAGTTGTGGAAGACGCCCTCCCAGGGCAGATTCATATCGACAATCTCAGACACGAGCATTTGCACCAGCGGCAGGAAGATTCTTTCCGTCGCTTTGCCGAGATAGCAGTCTTCCTGCGGCGGCTTGCCGACTATGGTTGTTTGATAAATCGGATCGCGTTTGTGTGTTACAGCAGTAACATGCAGCACTGGGAACATGCCCTCTAAGCTGTAGAAACCGGTGTGATCGCCGAATGGACCTTCTTCGCGCAAATCCTTCTGATCGACATAACCCTCGATCACAATCTCGGCGGTTGCCGGCACTTCGAGATCTATTGTTTTGCATTTGGTCAAACGCACCGGACTCTGGCGCAGGAAGCCGGCAAAGAGCAGCTCATCAATGTCCGGTGGCAGAGGAGCGCTGGCAGCATATGTAATGGCCGGATCGCATCCTAGTGCAATTGCCACTTCCAGCCGATTGTTGCGCGGTTGTTGCTGTTCAGACTGTTCAAACATCGTGCCGTAATTCGGCGGTTCGTCGATGGCGTCGCCGCGAACCGCACCGCTTGTACCTTCGCGCCTGCTCTCTTCGAAGTGGCGGGCGCCATCGTGGTGCTTGTGCCAGTGCATTCCGGTTGTGTTGTTGTCGTATTTCTGCAGGCGATAAATGCCGAGGTTGCGTATGCCGGTTTTCGGATCGCGCGTAATCACCACGCCCAAGGTGACGAACTCGCCGGCGTCCTCGGGCCAGCATTTAATGATTGGCAGCTTGTCCAGCATCGGTTCGGTCGGATCGGTGAGCACGACTTCCTGACAGGGCGCCGGGTTGTTGGTCAGTTTCGGAGGAAATCTGCCTACTTCCATGAGCATCGGCAGCATCGCCAGTTTTTCCATAAATGTTTCCGGCACCCGCGGCTTGATTAGCTGCGTGATGCGAGCGGCGATTTCGTCCAACTGCTCAACTTCGAGTGCCATGCACATACGTTTCATCGATCCGAAAGCATTGATCAAAACAGGAACGCTGTGTCCTTTGATGTTCGTGAACAGTAGCGCCTTGTTCGCTCCGTCCGTGCTTTTGCTCACTCGATCTGTGATCTCAGCGATTTCGAGGTCGGTTGAGACCATGGCGTCGATTCTGTGCAGCTCTCCAGCTCGCTCCAGTGCCTCAATGTATTCGCGCAAGTCTGTATAAGCCATTGTCCGCGCCCTTCTGCCGGTGACAAGCTTTTGATTGTATCGCGCCACAGCCGCGCCAGTCAGCTCCGCCTGCCGAAGTGACACGAAGCGTCATCCAGGAAGCCGGCAAAACAGGCCTTCGGCCTCTCCCAAATGGAAACGGATAATGTGAGTTTGTTTACCGGGTTGAAAAGGTGTGCCACTAAATATGATGCATATATTTGATAGCGGGTGCTGCGGACTGCGTTAGCATATGGAACTTCCTATCCTTTGAGGCTCGATGAACTCAAGCTCTTGGTAATGGTGACCGATGATCAAACCTAGATGCTGAGTGGTTAAAGGCCCCGATCTGGTGATGCCTTAAATCACTAATGGGGTACTTCCAACTGTGTGGTGGTGCGATAGACTGATGGCATCAGCGGTGAGTGCTCACTCGTAGACGAGTAGATGAGCACGCTGAGCCGAGGGGCGTTTCAGCAACGGCAGGTCGGTACCGACCGGAAACGATAGCAAGCAGCCCGCCCTATGCCACATCCTGAGTGCGGCATGAGGAGATATTGTGCTCTACTCGCAAAGGGCAGCCAGACAATAGCAAAATACCGCTGCGATGCAAATCGAGCGGTATTTTTGTTTGCCTATTTGCCGTGAGGGCGAATGGAACCTGGTGGTCGTCTGAATGTTTTCGCAGTGCCCACATTCAATGTGTCTTCCGGCAGATATCGCGACCATCCTCCGAATCCAACAATCTCGTCGACGCTTACACCGCGCCGGTCAAAGAATGTGGAAGAGGTGATCTTTTGCCGGCGAATGTTGTCGAAGTGTCGCCACAGAAGACAGATAATCAGCTCTTCGTCATCGTTAAAGCGTCCGCTGGCCATGGCCGTGAACAGTTCCGATTTGCTCAAACGTTGATCATCGTCTTTGTCGATCTTCCAGAAAATGCTCAGCAGTGTCGGCTTGAATCTGAAATTCTGCGAGAAAACAATGGCGCGACGGCCATGGCTTTCGGTCTCGATGTATTCCACATTCGCTGGTTCGCTTTGGGGAATGTTGTTATCGTTGTCGTTCATAATTTCACCCGCACTCTTGGCGGATTCACCTGCCTGATTGTTTAGTGGATTGGTTGTCTGATTTTGTGGCACCGTATCTGGTTGCACGGTGTTCGGCGCTGAGAAATCGCCCAGTTTTTTCGCGTCGTCGTTCTGGTTCACATAGAACAAATACTTGAAGGAGCCTAGACCGACTGAATATGATGGATCGGTCCAACCATGCGCCGCGCCTTGGTTTTGCTCGGTTGTGGGAGCGCTCGTTTTTGGATCTGGTTGCGGCGCGCTCCGGTCGTCGGAATTTTGGCTGTGCGACATTATGGACCCCAGCGGTTTTGACCGCTTTTTGCATGGCTGGAGAAACTGTTTTACTATCTATCTATGTGCTGTAACTCTTGTTGATATGAGTCTATCGTTTCTCTTGACAAGGTTGACCAAAGTACATAATTGATTAACAGGCAGCCAAAAATCTGCACCGAATTAGGTGCACTATTGCTAACTCAGCAAAGTAAGTTGCTCTATAAGAGCCATAGGCTATAGATTGGCGGCACTGAACTATAGGTATTTGACTGGCAAAGTTTGTCGGAGAGTTGTTCTCGACGGCACATTCAACACAGCAGTTGACCAATCTCGCTTGCATGCGAACCTCCACGGTGGCTTATCCGAGGCGAGGGCTCCCACCAGTGCTGGATTAACAGGCGTTGGATAGGGGTACAAATAGCGATGGAACGAGGTAAGCGGGCTCAATACCTCCAGATGTTCAAAGAGGAGATAAAAGATCAAATAAAGCTGTCCTGGTGGCCATCTCCGCAGGACTATAACGAAGCTGTGCAAAATCCAGCCGTCAATGCAGATGATCCTGAGCTGAAACAGGGACTAGTCTATGTGGACGCGCTTGGTATACCCAGACCAGTTACCGGTTCCTTCGCTTCCGTCTATAGATTGAAATGCACTCAGCGCGATGTGGCTTTGCGATGTTTCCTCAGCAACATTGCCGATCAGGAAGATCGATACGCGCTCATCTCTCGCTTTGTGCAGCATGACGAGCTGCCGTACACAGTTATGTTCAATTTCTTGCCACGCGGTATCAAGGTGGCGGGATCGTGGTTTCCAGCACTGAAAATGGACTGGGTGGAGGGCGAGGCGCTTGATCGGTACATACTCCATAATCTCACCCAACCCAAGAAACTCGAGCGCCTAGCTGCTGACTTTCTCAAGATGATGGACGAGTTGCATGCGGCTGGTATCGCCCATGGTGACTTGCAGCACGGCAACATCATCGTGCTACAAAATGGCGAGCTGCGCCTCGTCGATTATGATGGAATGTACGTTCCTGGCATGGAGAATATGAAAGCCAATGAATTGGGCCATCGTAACTATCAACATCCGCAACGCCAGGCCGAATACTTCGATTCTTCTCTGGACAATTTTTCCGCGTGGATCATCTATACGTCAATCATCGGTTTGCAGCTTGACTCTAACCTATGGATTCAGCTTGCTGCCGGCGATGATTGCCTGCTGTTCCGGCAATCAGACTTCTTGCGACCTGAAAGCTCTCCAGCTTTTGCAGCTTTAGAGACTCACAGCCAAACACGTTTGCAGTTAATGGGTCGTTTCATTCGATCGCAATTGGCAAACTCACCTGGGTCGGTACCCTATCTACAAAGTACCGCGCCTGATATCGCCAACATAGCACTTCTATCAGGCGTATCGCCGATCCGCCAAGGACCGCGTTTGGTCAGTACCATGCTGCCCGAATGGCTGGCTGATGAAAACATGACCATGCTAAAAGCCACAGACGGCCAAACGTCACATTTTGTACTGCCAACTCCAGCTCAGTGGTTTGATCCAAGTGTGCAACAGAAACAGACCGGTGCAGGCATTCCGCCCACTCTGCAGAGCGGTGCTTCGCCCATTAGCTCCTACCAGATACAGCCTGAACTCCTGCAACCCACGCCACGAGCGGTGGAATATAGCCCCAACTCTGAGATCCCCTCGCCCAAGACTTTTCAATGGTTGATGCTCCTCAATCCTCTTCTATGGATTGCTTACTCGTGTTTCATGGCGGCAATGGGACCTGATGCCGCCTTGATCAAGCATGGTCAGGACTATCCGGCCAAGATTATCAATGCATCAACCTATGAAAGAAAAAGCAACAAGTACTTGAAAGTCGATTATGAGTACACGGTAAATGGACACAAATACTACAATCAAGCTGATGAGCTCAATCCCGCCCTACAAGCACAGCTGGAACGCGACGGCACGACGGTGCGCGCACTGCCTGAAAATCCGGAATGCACCGAACCATTTCAAGGTTATCCAGGACAGCGCCAAACTGAGCACGGCTGGTGGTCAGTTATGTGCGCAGTTCTTTGTTTAGTTTGCGAGGCGTTTATTTGGTTTCCTGCCATGCGACACAAGAAGTTGGCTCGATTTGGGGAGGGGGTCCCAGCCGAGGTCCTTGGCAAAAGCGTTCGGTCCGGTACTAAGGGTGAGTCCTTCTATAGCATCACTGTGTCCTATTCGACCAAACCAGGTACCCCTGTAACAAGCAGCATGGATGTTTCCTCATTAGAATACTCCCGTCGCACAAAAGGTGATCTAATCACAGTCTTATATGATCCAGACTGTCCATCCTCGTTTATGCCCTATGAAGTTTGTCGGTATCGTCCCGTAGTGGCGCGACGCCGTCCCTGAGAAGCTTGCAAGCAGTCCACTAAATAGGCAGCATCGCCACGTCGAACCTTGGGACGCCTGATTTCCAGAGCGGATGTTGTAATGCGTATTTTGAACGAGCATGAAATATATGGAAAAGGAACTCGCGCCTTTATTATTCCAATTTTGGTTTGATTATTCACCGTAGGGAGCCAGGCGGGGCTCTAAATTCAGCAACCACATAATCAGTTCCATGCGGCGGTTGCTGCGTGCGGATTTCTCTTCGTGCGACATGTGATCGTCTTCCGGATTAGTGGCGCTGCCAAGCAACCATTCGAGCGCGTCGCGCAGATTCATGGAATGGTGATGCGACTGTGTGGACACGCGCAGCAGGTTGCCCGGTCCGTGCGGCTCGAAACTCGCCTGGGTTTTGTCCTGGTCGTTGTTCAGGAAAAATGAGTTAGTTCGTGCGGTGGTTGAATCAGACACTAAATGAACTCACTAAGAAGAGGGGTACTCTCGGTCGGAACAGGTACGGTCAACCACTCTATCTCTTGTAAACCGGGTTGTACATGTAGGTCGTCTCATGCAGGCATGAACTTTTTTTATGCCCCTCAATAGCCGGCGCCTGTCGCAGCAATCAGAGAGGAACGTTGACTAAGTAAGTGCCATAAATCTCCGCATAAAGCGATGGTTAAATAAGTCATTTCAAATGGTCAAGCATTTTTACCCACGCTTGTGCGCGGTGAGAAAGTTTGTTTTTTTCATCTGAGGATAATTCTGCGGCAGTTCTTTCCTTCTCCTGCAAATAGAAAATCGGGTCGTAACCAAACCCATTCGACCCGCGTTCTAGATCGCAGATCTGTCCGTGCCAACGGGCCTCAGACGTGTGCAAAACAGCTCCATCCGGCGCACAAAATGCCATTGCGCAAACAAACGCGGCAGCTCGATCCTGGCATTCATTTGCTTTTATTTCGGCGAGAAGTTTGTTTCTTCGATCTGCATCTGTGCCTTCGCAATATCGCGCGGAGTGAATACCAGGACGTCCACCCAGACATTTCACCTCTAGTCCGGAGTCATCGGCAAGGGCGTGCAACCCTGTTTGCGCCGCTGCTGCTTTCGCTTTAATGATCGCGTTCTCGACAAACGTGTCGCCGGTTTCCGCTGGATCAAAATCTGCCGGAGCCAATAAGAGTTCGAGATTTTTCACGCCACCGGAAAGCTCACGCAACTCCTTCAGTTTGCCTGGGTTCTTAGTCGCCAGAACTACCTTCATTCGCCTGAGTGCGCTTGTTTCTTAGTCTGAGTCAGGGCGTTCTTTTTGATAGTGCGCGAGCCACTCTTGAGCGGCGTCACGTTGCTGGTTTTGGCATCGACATCGCCGGTGGTGGCACCTTTGCCATTGCTTGGCACGCCCTTCTTTCTGTGATCCTTGCGTTGCACTCGCAGAACATCGCTGATCTGGCTGATTGATTGAGAGACGCGAGTCAGTTGTTCTATATCCAGCACATCGAGAATCAAATTGATTGTCGCCGTTCTCTTCTCTTTGTGGGTCTCAACACGCAACTGAGCCAGGTTGATTTTCCACTCGGTCACCTTTTTGAGAATGTCGTTGGCGATGCCGATGCGGTCGAGGCATTCGATCTGCAATCCGGCTGGATAAGCCGAATTGCGTTCTTGCGACCAATCCACGGCCATGCGGCGTTCGACGTCGACCTTGAGAATATTGACGCAGTCGTTGCGATGCACGGCGATACCGCTGCCCCGTGTCACCACTCCCAATATTTCCTCGCCGGGAACCGGCTGGCAACATTTGGCCAGATGGTGCAACAGTCCACCAAGGCTGCCGATGTGACTGGGCTTCGGCTCCTGTGGCGGCGGTGCGACAAAACCTTTCTTGGCGGCGTTCTCTTGTTGCTCTTGTTCGCGTACTTTATTGACGACTTGAGAGATGGAGAGGTCGCCGTATCCTACCGCAGCAAGGATATCTGAAGGGTCGGTGATATTCAGCTTCTTGCCGACATCGCCCTTGAGTTTGTCTGACTTGAGGAACTCTTCCAAACCGGCGCGGCCGAGTTCCGCTTCCAGCATCTGGCGTCCTTGCTGAATGTGCTCTTCTCGGTGATGCTTCTTGAACCACTGCCGGATACGGTTCTTGGCGCCATGCGTCTTGGCAAAGTTAAGCCAGTCCATGGTTGGGTGCGCATTTTTGCTGGTGATGATTTCAGTGATATCGCCGTTCTTTAGCACCGTATTCAGTGGCACGATCCGATCGTTGACGCGCGCGCCCACGCACCGGTGTCCGACATCGGTGTGAATGCGGTAAGCAAAATCGATCGGTGTCGAGCCGGTGGGCAGGTCTAAAACATCGCCCCGGGGGCTGAAAACAAAGACCTCGTCCTCGAAAAGATCCATTTTGACGGTGTCGAGGTATTCCTGTGCATCGACGAGATCGTGCTGCCAATCTACGAGTTGACGCAACCAGGCTAGTTTTCGATCGACGTTGGAGTCGGCAACGACCGATTGGCCCGTTTCCTTATATCGCCAGTGGGCGGCAATGCCGAATTCGGCGATGTGGTGCATTTTGCGAGTGCGGATTTGGATCTCTACCGGCTTGCCTTTCGGGCCCATTACAGCAGTATGCAACGACTGATAATTGTTTGGTTTGGGCATGGCGATGTAATCTTTGAATCGCCCGGGAATCGGGCGGAAGAGCGCATGCACCAGACCCATCACCTCGTAACACTTTTGCGTGTCCGGGTCGGCGTCGAGTTCGCAGTAATTCTTCTGCGCGTTGCTGTCGATGATGACGCGGATCGCCAGGATGTCGTAAAGCTCGTCGAACTCTTTCTGTTGCCGTTTCAGCTTCTTCCAGATGCCGAACAAATGCTTCGGGCGCCCGACGATGTCAGCGTGAATCGCGCGGTTGTCGAGCTCGCTGCGCAGTTTCTCCACAACCTGGGTGATCAAATATTCACGATCGGATCTGCTGTCGGCAACCAGTTGCTGGATGTCTGCATACTCGTCGGGATGCAGATATTTGAGCCCCAGATCTTCCAGCTCCCACTTCATTTGTCCGAGACCGAAGCGGTTTGCCAGAGGAGCGTAGATCTCCAGCGTTTCTTTAGCGATGTCAGCCTGCTTGCGCGCCGGCATGTGATCGAGTGTGCGCATGTTGTGCAGCCGATCGGCCAACTTGACCAGCACCACCCGAACATCTTCTGCAATAGCGACGATCAGTTTGCGGAAATTCTCCGCCTGCCGTTCTTCCTTGGAGCTGAAACTAAACTTACCTAGCTTGGTCACGCCCTCGACAATCAGCCGTACTTCTTTGCCAAATCGATCCTCGATCTCTTTGGGTTTGACGTCGCAGTCTTCAAGTACGTCGTGCAGCAAGCCGGCAGCGATTGTCTGCCTGTCGCCACTCAGCTCAGCCAGAATCGATGAAACCTCGACCGGATGGATGATATATGGCTCTTCCGACTTGCGAAACTGCCCGTCGTGAGCCTTGAAGGCGAACTCGAAAGCCTGGCGAATAAAGGCAACATCGTCTGCAGGCCTCTTTTGCCTGGTCAAAATCTCGAACAGCCTCTGTTCTATCGGCTGGGACATACTGCCTTATTGTCTGATTTGTCGACGACGAAATTAATGAAGATTATACAATTCCGTAAACGCTTCTCCCAGCTGTAGACGGGCACCGTGACGAACTCTTTACTCGGTTTTGCCGGTTTGTCCCCGTTTGCACTGGTTTTTCGCCTTCTCATCTATATATTGAACGATTCTTTCTATTTGGAACCGCTTTGGTTCCACGAACTTTGTCTCAATCGCTCCGTCGGCCCAGTCGACTGGCTGCGCTCTCCTCAGGGCAAGCTTTCACCCTCGTCTCTATGCTTGCGCTGACTCACACTGGACGATCTTCGGCACAGGCCATCACTACTGTTGTAACACAGTGGTCACGTTCGCATCTCTATGGTTCTTCAGTTCTGCCGTTGCACCGCCAGATAAGCCGCCTTTGGAGCAAGAAGTGAAAGAACATATCCTTCCTCCCGCTTTAGGCGTGGTGATCTTTTGCGGACAAAGCAGCAGATGTGAGCAATTTGTGAATCTGAAGTGACGGAGATAAGCAGATGTGAGGATGTAGTGAAACTTAGGTGGCATAAGCGTTTTGGGTAATCTGTTGGAAGTTATGTGTCTTAAGTGTGAAAAATCGAGGGTACGAATTTCACTGCCACAGCCTCATTTAAGAAAACACCCCTGTTTTTTCACACTCTTCTCACAACTCGAAAGTAGGATATCCCAACTTACGAAGAGCAAGCCCTGGCAGGGCTTCCAGTAACAGAATCGGCGGGCGAACTAGAGGATTTTTTCCATGCGCAATACGTGGCGTACATTTTCTGATGCGTTAGCAAGCAACCAGGTTGATAAGCCGGTGTTCCCAGAATTAGAGTTCATGCGGCTTTCAACATCATGGCAAGAAAGCTCGAAGGACGCGAGCTTCTGCGGCTCCGCCGCTTTCGGTGGTCGCATGTACAAGCGCTATCACTCGAAGGTGCAAAAGGAAACGTATCTCGATTTCTCGTATCGCGGGGGCGCCGTGTCCGAATCGGCAGCTCATAGTTTCAGCGCTCTTTTGAGTGAACCACATTCGGTGGCAGGGCGAGAACTGGTCAGAATTGCCGAAGTGCTCGGTCAAACGGTAAGCGCGCTCAATATATACGGAGAGTTTGTCAACGAAATTCTCAGCGCCGACGTCGGTGCGATCAACGGCCGCAATGTCCTTGTCATTCACTGGCGTCATGTGAAACACAATAGAAAAGTGATCTCGATCTACTTCGATGCATACGGTAATGGCATGACCGTTCGCGAGATGCACTTTTCGACTCCGGTGGACAGTTTCGATATCACCCACAAGAACTTCTACGAAACAGTTCGGTCAACGCAATGGGCATGTGCGGCGCCTCCGCCTTGCAGCTACGTCGCCTAGAAGACAATGGGGCGATCCATTGCCTGGCCCGCGTGGCGACCGAACTCAATCCTTACAGCACAGACTACGTGCCAGTTCCGGGCGATGCGCGGCATTGCCCCTACACAGACTCGTACGGGCCGCCCGTTACACAGACCCGTGCGATGCGGGCATCGCCCACATCGCGTCTATCCAGCCTTGCGCTTGAGTTCTCGGTTCATGATCTCGGGTTTGGAGATCTCTTCGAGCAGTTCGCTCGTCTTCTTGGGCTTGTGCATGCGGGTGGCGATGTCTCCTTGCGAGATGATTCCGACCAGCTTTCCGGACTGATCTACGATCGGCACGCGGCGCACCTGATACGTTTCCATTAGCTCGATTGCCATTTCCACGTCATCATCAGGGTTGCACGTGCGCGGAGCGGGCGTCATCGCACTGATTGCGCCGGTCGCCGCGGTATCGCGGTCTGCCGCCACGGCATTGATAACTAGATCCCTGTCAGTGATGATACCGATTAATTTACGACTATCTTCATCTTGGATGACCGGCACAGGACCGATATTTTTGCTTTTCATCAGTTTGGCCACTTCAGCCAGGGTCGTGTCCGGCAAGCAAAAATTGGGGTCGGGTGTCATGATCTCTTTGCACGTAGGCATAACGAAACCTCAGTTGACTATCTCCTCCTTGACGCAAATAAGGCGCAACGGTTTCCTCCTACCATCACTTAGTTGAAGCACTCAGGTATAGTTTTACAACCGCTCGGTAGAATCCTTGGCACTTAGTCTGCGAAGCTGCTTCTATTCACTAGTTGAGGTCTTAACTCATGCTTTTCAAGGATCGATCTGATGCAGGCCGAGTGCTGGCTGGCGCACTTTCGCAATATGCGGGGCGTGCCGATGTATTGGTATTGGGTCTGCCCAGAGGCGGTGTGCCAGTGGCATTCGAGGTGGCGCGCAAGTTGAAGCTGCCGCTGGACGTTTTTATCGTGCGCAAGCTCGGCACACCCTGGCATAAAGAGCTGGCTATGGGGGCGATTGCTTCCGGCGGAGTGAGAGTGCTCAACAAAGACGTCATACAAGGCTTGCAGATACCCTCCTGGGCGATCGAAAATGTTGCGCGCGAGGAAGAGCTAGAGCTGCAGCGACGCGAACGCGCGTTCCGCGGTACCAGCGCCAAGATTGATGTGCAAGACAAGGTGGCGATTCTGATCGACGACGGGCTGGCAACAGGCGCCAGCATGCGCGCAGCAGTACGGGCGGTGCGCGCTCTTGCGCCTAAGAAAATAGTTGTGGCTGTGCCTGTGGCATCTAGGTTCATCTGCGAGCAAATGGCATCAGAAGTCGACGAAGCTGTCTGTGTAGAAACGCCGGAACCTTTCGAAGGGGTCGGTCAGTGGTACCAAGATTTCGCCCAAACCACAGACGATGAGGTGCGCCAACTGCTGGCTGCCGCTATGCACGCGGCTTGAGTCTGCAGCGGCGAACAAGTGCAACCAGCTGCAGGTCTACTTAGACCAGGGCGTAGACATAATGTCTTTCGGGAACGGATTTCCTGCTGGTCCCCAATAGTCTTTCGGTCCAGTGGTGCTCGGCATCTGTACCGGATATGCCACTGAAGGCCCGGTTTGGGCATAGTAGCTGCCGGAAGCGCTTGGGTCCGGTGTGGATGGTGCGTAGTAATTGCCGGATGGTTTGCTCGGTTGCGTCTGAATCACTGTAGTCTCGTTGCCGAACATCGAATGATTGCTGGAACTGATGCCGCCGAAGCCCAAGCCGCCAAAGCCTGAACCGAAGCCGCCGTAACCTCCGAAACCACCGAAGCCACCGAAACCGCCGAAGCCCCGATAACCACCATAGCC